>Ga0065711_1047460_pt1 | contig 12318 bp, 9 predicted proteins | sample Hoacrofraction12_FD_59098 | JGI IMG/M metagenome (GOLD analysis project Ga0065711, IMG submission 59098) | Hoatzin crop microbial communities from Cojedes, Venezuela - Epithelial fraction 12 v2 (version 2) | ecosystem: Host-associated > Birds > Digestive system > Esophagus > Crop | place... | reverse complement strand
CCCCCCCCAAGCTGTAGCTTGTAGGCCTCAGTCAGAGGTACCATTACTGCTTAATATGACCTCCCAGGGCGATAGGGGCCAATTCTGCAAAGCCCCTGTTGCTCCTTATGTTCTTGGCTTCTTTGCTTCAAATTTAAGGTTTATTACTGCCTGAGCATGGGTGTAGGCCAAACTGAGTTGCATCAGCAGAGAAACTCGTTCTTAGAAGTAAATTGTTATATTTTACAATTTCATTTATCTGTCTTCCTCAGCTTCCTGTAGCCTTATGTCTGGACTTCCAGCTCCTCCTTGTTGCTAGTGCTGATATGTTGTGGCAGTGAAGATACAAAGTTGGGAAAATGTGTAGCTTTCAAATGCATAAAACCAAACCCTATCGTTTTTTAAGAGCCAATAGTTTCTTGTAACCAAATGCTTTATGGGATGATGATGTTTGGAAATGAGTCGCTGATCAGCCAGGCCGGCAGGGTAATTGTTCAACTGAAGGAGTTTGCACAAAGAAGGGTGTGAAAGCAGCCAGAAGTGTAGCATTGGCTGTCTCCTTCTTCCTCTTGTTTGAAGAGGTTGGCTGCAAGACACATGCTCTGGAGCAAAGCTCTGGCAGCTGAGGTCTACTGTACAAGAAGCACTTGAAAAGTAATTTTGCAATGTAAATTTAGGACATTGAGATTTCTGCATGCAAAAAGAAATATGGTTGATTTGGATGGAACAGCTGACTCTGGGGTTTTGCTGCTTGTTTTCTGATCTTGTTGATGAACTTAATGTCAGTCATGGCAAACTACTCCAACCTCTTCCTTGCTTCTCCCTCATTACATCCCATGTGTATACACTGAGTACAAAACTTTAAAATCTAAGCTATGGTTGTGGTACTTCTTAATGTGGTATCTCATAATGTTTGGAATGCAGTATTTGAATTAACGTTCCCCTTTTGTGGGAGAAGGCAGCAGAGGGGGCAAACTGAACTCTCTCTAGGGCAAACAAGTTTGTGGACAAGGTTGTCTTTCTGTTATGATTTGTGTTCTACAAAAATGTAAAGTCTCACTTAAAGGAATTGGGGTGCATAACTGCCTCAGAAGGTTTTGAGAAATTTTATGAGATAATATTATTGGATGGGTGCCTGGAACAAAGCACTTAGAAGTTGTGAGTAGCTCTAAAAGTGGGGAGGAGAAACTGCATCTTGGGTCTTTTTTCTGTTTCTTTTATTGCTAAAACATAGAAGCTTTCATGCATGAGTTATGTAAAACATAATTTCAGATTCTTGTTTATTACAGGGACTAGAAATCTTTTATGGAAGGGAAGAACTTTGTGTGGTTTCACTTGAATTTAAGGTTTAAGGAAAAAAAAAAAGTCAAGTATCCTAAGACTCAGTAATGTTAGTCTACAGCACAGGACACCTTTCTCCAGAAATGAGTCAATGTGGTATTTTGATTTCCGTGATTTAATCAGTCTGACATGGATCTTTCAGTCTTATTTGAAACTTGGGTCTGAAAACTTTCCTGGCAGAGGAGAACTTCCCCTTGAACTTGCAGTAGCACCAAACAAACTGTTGAGACCTTTTGGCATGTATGGGAGCTTTTAAGAGAGAAAATTGTCAAAAAGGAAATCAAAAGAGTTGAGCTTGGGCTGGTGGTAGTGGGTGACTTGGAGGAAGACTTTGATTATTCTTTTGAATTTTTTTATTTTTTAATTAGCCTTAGGTCTTATAATGGGTGCTATACTCTAAGCCAGCTGTTCTTACTGTCTGTGCTTGGAATGAGTGGTAACAATCTTTTGCAGAAAGCCAACCTTGCAGTAGCATTTATCAGTGGGTCTCATGAGGTAGGCCAAGTACCCCCACACAAAGAGGTTTTCCTCTTGTTTCTGCAGAGACTAAAAACTGCTCTGTTGGCAGTTTGTGACTGGCATGGTTCCAGTGACTAAAGACGTGTTATCATAGTGAAATGTGACACAACTTGCACTGTATGGATGATACACATTAAAGGGGGTAAAACTCCCCCAACTGATTATTGCTAGTTTTCTCAACTGCTTATCCAGTGAGATGAGGGGATAGTTTTTCAAGTACTCAGACATGCCTTAACCGAAGCATTACGTTGTTAGCTTTGCGAAGGAACCTAAAGGGTGTCAGCTGCATTACTTGGGGCAGGAGAGGCTTTTTATCATAACCTACGGTGGGGGCAAAGCCAGCTAATGGCGCCATGTAAATCTGAATACAGGACGAGTGCAAGTGGATCAGAATTCATGTAGGATTTCCCTCCGAAGAACTGTGCTCCAGTTAAATCAGACATAGTAGGTATGTTAAATTTAGCAGAACACAGCTTTGTGAACTGTGGAACCATGTTGTATGATACCTACCAGGGGAAAAAAAAACAAGGTTAAGAGCTTGCCAGTGTAGGTGTCTTGTGCCTGATTGAAAACAAAATGTGATTGCAACGTTAGTTGCAGAAACTACTACACAGAATTATGGTACCTGGGAAGTTTAGTAGAAGTGCAGCTTGCTGTGAGTTCCCACAGCCTGTGTGGTTGCTCAGCCCTTGCAAACTGTTGTTCAGTTGGGGAGGACTGAAGTTTTGCTTCCACTAGTTTTATTAATTTGAATACTGTGAGACATTGATTTAAAAATCTAAGAGAAATGTTGGACAGCATTCCCAAAACAAGCTGCAGGCTTTGTCAATCTAATACACAAAAAACACTTCTTCCCTCAGCCTTCTTTAAACATGAAGACAAAGACATGGGAAGATGTCATTCCTACAGCAGCTTTCTTACAGACTTGCTTCATCTGAGGCAAGAAATTTGCCCAATTTACAAGAAAAATTCTTTATTCCAGTTCACATCTGTCCAGGTTTTGTGGTTGCAACATAAGCTTCTGTGCCTGTTGGCAACTGTGTGCACTCCATTCAGTTAGTGTCCAGGGCTTTGGATTAGCACTGTGGATGCTGACTGGTGTATCAGATGGTGTGAAAAGTTTTTACACGATAGTCAAAACGAATATCCATAGTTGTGCATAAGCTGAAGGAGATCCTCAACAAATTTAGGATTGTTGCGTTTGTTGGTAGCCCTATAGTAAGCACTTTTTTCTTCTGCCTAATTAGAAAACTGTCATTCTATAAATATAAATGAAGTTACAGATGGCAGGTTGTTTGAGATATGGTTATATCAACCTCATGGAACAAAATCACAGTGAAAATCATGGAGAAGATAAATATGGCAGCCAAACATAACCGCATGCAGAAGGTTGTTGGGGAGATCATCATTAACCTGGTTGCAGCTGCCTTCCACATCTGTAAGGAATGCTGTTATCTTTAGAGCTGAGTTTTCTGTTTGAGTAGCGTCAGTGCCGATATCTTGCTTTAGCCTTCAGGCTGAACTCTGTGGCCAGCGGCGCAAGCGCAATGACTCATTGCGTGATTTTAGTGCTCATTAGATCAATATGATGCCAGTGTCCTGTCTGCCAGGTGGTAGTGTCAGACTGCAAGGGCCTAAGGCAGGCACACGTACCTGAAGGATTCTGGTGGCAGCTGCCTGAGACACGTGCAATAACTACATCTGCTTCTCTTCTGTCTCTCACCAGGTTTGTCACTAGGGATGCTTCTGAGGCTTACGTTAAATTCAAGCTTTTTATTTCTTTTTCTCTGGCTTCATTACATCCATGGTGCTGTTACCCAGAGGCACCAAGAGATTCAACTCCAGATGCATCTGACTCCCCCCTCCCCCCATTGTCTTTTATTCCTTAGGAGTTTTTTTTTGAAGAAGGCATTTTTGCCTTTCACAGTTGGGATTGCCTTGTAAGTGAATAGTCCTCTGCTTTTTTTAGCTATCTGGAACCATGGCATATAAACTAGAGGCAAAACAGTGTTTTAAATTACTGCTTATAGATGCAGTTTGGTTTGGATAAAGCAGTGAGGTTCATGTTACTGCATGACTTCTAATTCCACGTATTCAAGGTAGTTATATAGAAATTATTTCATACTTATTCCATATGTTCTGTAGGACAGTGACTGGGCCTGCATGGCATCATATTCCTGACATAATTATTATATACTATTAGGGGTAAAATGTTGTGAGTAAAAGTTACATTTATATCTTGTAAATTAAGTTATATTGTGGCCTGTGGTGACCATAGATACCCTGACTTTTGTTCCCGGAGCAAGGGCTGGTACAAAGGAAAGGGAAATGACTCAGACGTTCGCTTCTTGACCTCAGGGTAACTAGTCAGAATGCCATAGCTGTTCTGACTCCAGCAGCTAACAACAGCGTCTAGAAAGTTTAAAAGGTTTACTGTTAAGGAACTTGACTTTGCAAACCTGGTACCTGACCCTTCAGTGAGGAGTGTTGTGTGTTTTCTGGGGAAGTGTATTTTGGTTAAAAGTCTGTTATAGCATTCCCATTTGGGGAGATTCTGAGGAAATAATCTCTTAATTCTGTTGCTTTTAGTTCTGAGTAGCACGTGAGAAGCTTTTATGAGCGATACCCATTGTTGTTGCAAATAGAAGACAAAAGCCTGTAGAAAGAGGCATTGTACCAATTTGAGAACATGCTCCCCAAGTCTTGAACTGGAGCATACAAATTCCTCTAACACATTCCCAGCCTCCTCCCACCTCACTGCTGCAACATGTTGCATTTGGCCGCTTTGATGGCTTCCTCAGGGTTTTTCCTGCAGGGCTTCTGATGACTGCTGCCTTTCTGATCTCCTGTAAGGCGAAAGGAGTCTTTGAAGGCTTGGAGTAGGAAGGCAGGAGTGGAAGGCAAAGCACACTGGTAGGAGTGGAGTAAGGCCCAAAAGTTCAATGGGTTGTCCTAATAGGTTGATTCTTTTGCTCTGTTTTTGACTTTTGACTTGCCGAAAACAGTGTCATAGAAATCTGCTAATGATAAGTAAACTGGCATGGCAAACTGGTGAGTTTTAGCCCAAGTGGTTTGTATTTTTCCTCTTAGTCTTCTGTTCTTGGAGCTCAGGCAATCTTTCTTTAAATAATTTAAACAAAACCCAACTTCTAGCTCTTGTGAATAGAGTTCATGGATGTGATCCAAGTCTGTGCTGACAGAAGGTGAACATGGTGGATGCACGTTGGGCTGCCTCACTGTCCACTGCATTGCTGTGAATCAGGGCTGCAAGCAGCAGTGAATTTTTCTTCAGAGATAGCTGGCTCTTGTCTGTATGTGATAGCCATACACACAGATTTCTTGTGTGCTCTTGAGTATGATGTGAATACTTGTGACTACACATTTTGATTTTTTGTTTTGTTATTTTTTACTTTAAATGAATGTGATAAGTGTTCTTGATCTTTTAAACTTGTTTTTTCCCTTCCCTCTCCAAATTGTTCTGCTGACTTAAAGGACAACTTAAAATGCACTCATTTTAAAATGTATCGTTTGAATGACACTTGATTCTGTGTTCTTAGGGTGTGAGTTGTCATATTGGAAAGGAATATATTTTCATGGCTGCCTTGTTCAAGAGGCCTGTAAAACAGGTTTGACTTGAAATTACCATTTGAACTTCACAAAGTAGTTTAATCACACTGAAAATCTTGTTTCTTTTAATTAAAAATGCATGCATAATCTACTTCCCTGATACTACAGCTTATTTTTCCTTGTCTTTTTTTAGGGGATGTTCCTGAACACTGGTTATGCTGGGTCAATGAACTGTTACTCCAGGAAGCAGAGCTGAGAGGACGAGCTGAGAAGACATCATTACGATGGCAATCAGAAATGAAATGCTTTCCCAGAAGTCTGTCATCTAGGGAAGCATGAACATACTGTGCTTCAAGAAAGCAGCATCTGGGGCTCTTTAAACCGCTGACTGTAACCTGTCCAGCTTTCTCAGTGCCTTCTCAGTGACTTCTCTTCTTCCATACCTTTAAAGCAGACTACAAGACTATCCTCCTCACAGGATTTAAGATCTTCCTGGACACTTTACCAGCCCCTACACACACAGCAAGATGATTGACCTAAGCTTCCTAACGGAGGAGGAACAAGAGGCAATAATGAAGGTGCTGCAACGGGATGCAGAGCTTAAAAGAGCTGAAGAAGAGAGAGTCAGGTAAGGGATCTGGTGCCCTGGGTTGTCCTGGGAAGATCCAGACAGTTCATATATTGAGTTGTTCAGAGCATAGGAGTAGATAAAACCTGGGGACCCCATATTCCATGGTGTATGTGGTTTGGAGATTTTTTTTACTCTGGACTAGTATAATCCCTGGATGAAATGCCTCTACCATGCATATCATTCATTACTGGGCAAAAGACTGTTGATTTGTACCCTCACAAGTCCCTAAGGGATGAAGCGCATTCGGCATGCATCTGGCTTGGTTTGCTCAGAAAAGGATTCAGTTTGCCAGTATCAAAACCTCTGCAGACTGAACTAATGCATAATGGGGGGGGGGGGAAATTTGATTCAAAAAGAGCACTAGTGCCCCAAACAAACAAGAAAGTCAGGATAGATGCAGAGATGCAGTCAGCAGTATGTCTAAGTGATGAACCTCAAATATGTGGAGCTTTGGAGATGCAGTCCAGAGGAGGTACCAACATCATGCTCCGTTGCCAAGAGGAGTCCTTGCAATCTGTGGCTAAAGCAGAAAAGTGCTCTCTGTTTTCTTTGTGGTGTCACAGGCAGAGTAATGGATTATTCTGGAGTGTTTTCTGTGCTGGGATGTTTTCCTACAGCAGCTACTACTAGGGTAACTACCATGAGTAGAGATGTATGCATGGAAAGCAGCATTTCCCAGATGACTTGACTCTGAGAGAGCCATCTACGCAGGTACAAACAGCAGCTGAATAGTGGTTGCAGCTAACACAGCCAGCCACCTGCTCACGAATGAGGATTTTAGTAGTCAGGCTTTTTTCAGTGTGAAGGAAAGTATCTATTATAGGTACACAAAATGACAAGTGGCTGAATAATGAAAAAATGCTGAAAGGTCAAAGTGCTGTGACAAAAATAGATGTTTACAGGTCTCTGCTGAGGCAGGATTTTCTCTGATTCAGTAATCTTCTCTAGGATTCTTTCTCATTGTGATCTTCTTAATGAAGACACGTATTTTCTAGTTAAAGGTTTTAAAATTATTCCAACTGTGATGCATCTGTGATGCTTCTCTTCTGCTGAGAAATGTTTTTTGATAAATGCCCTCTGCGTAGGCATACCCTACGCTGCAAATGGAACGGCGGCCTGCCACTTGCCCCAAGAGCAGCGTTTGTTTTGCTGCATCTGCTTGTGCAGCCTTGGAGTCATTTGGTCAGTGTGTGATCAGCATGTTGTTGAGTTACTCCTCTTGCTCCTTTCAGTGGAAGAGCAATAAAGGGCAAACCAGCTTCTTCGTCTGGTTAAAAAGGCTTCTGCTTTCAAGGCATTTGCTTGACTGAAGACTAAAATCATTACAGGCAAAGTTCCCAATTTTTTCCCCACTATTTTAATGCAACTTGAGGTGACGTTTTCACTACATAGTTTTGTCTCCTGCTTCGAAAAGCAGAAAACTGACTTTGCTGTAACAGAATAGGCATTTTCTTTTCTTTGCTGTAGGCAGAAAAACACTGACTTTAATCTTGGAATGTTACATCAGTGCCAGGTCTGAATGTGCTCAGGAAAGTAATTGTAGATGTGAGTTTGAAAACAGTATCTGGGGAAAGGAACCCTTCCTGGAACAGAAAATCAAAAGAGTCACTGTCAGTAGTGGTCTGAAAGGGCTGTCGACACATACTTTTGTCTGTATAACTTCACTTTTGTCATTTGTAATTCTAGTTCAAGAGGGTGTGGTGGAAAATGCAAGGGACTGCAGGTTGTAGCAGTCTGTAATCAGCATGTTTGTTTCTACAATAAAGTGTCTCTTCTGGTTTCTGAATATTACAACTTCTGAAAAGCTGGAAGCTTACATATGAAACTGATTTTTCTGCATAGATGTGGCACACAGAGTTTGCTTTTTATATATTATATATTAAAACGGTACCTGAATTATATCTCCAGCCAAGGAGATGCCGTATTTTAGTTTGAATTCTACAGCTTTGCATGGCTGGAAGATTCCAAGAGCTAGGATCGAATGTCATCATACAAACATCACTCTCTGACAAAGTGTTGTTTGTGTGTGTATATAATGGCAGTCTTTTAATGTGATCTTTCTCCCTCTAGAAGGAATTCTGAGGTTTGCAGGTTGTGTTAATAATCTGTGCCATGTTACTGGAGCGTGGACAAACTGGTGTCATGACAAAATCCTCTTTGAGCAACTTCCTAGTGGAATTTTAAAAATCACCTGGTGGACTCCCTTCTCTGTTAACAGCTCCTAATACTGCTTATCTGTAGTACAACTGTGATGATTAGACTGGTCCACGCAGCCTCTTTAGTCACTCTGCTTTAATTCTTGGTTGTTTGAGTGCTGTGACAGGCGTTTGTCCTGTCCTGTGGCTCCTTTTGTGTTGTTCTGAATCAAGCTGATAGTTCTGAGAACAGATCCTTTTGGGAACAGCTTCTACTCTAGCTCTGCTGATGTCTGTCCCAAAGAAAAGGGGGTATTGACATGTCCTTCTCACTGGCAAAAGGGTGATGAGGAAATCTGAGATGACAAGAGGGTGTGATGCAAGGAGATCGAATAACATTGCATCCTTTTTTATTCCCAGTATAAGAAGATGCCTTGCTTGGCTTCATTACCCCAGGAGCTGCTGCTAGCCCCTGAATGGCAGTGTTGCTGGGGAGGGGAAAAACAGCATGAAGTGGAAGAGCTGAGTGACAGTTTGTCAGGACTGGAAGTTGGTTTTCAGCATATTGCTGGCTTATTTATTTTGTTGTTGTTGTTCTCATTCCTGTCCAGGAATTTCTGATATACCCTGTTCCAGCTGGGTTTTGGGTATCAAAAAGATGAGTGGGCTAAGCACATAACTGATTTCTTCACAGTAGCTTCAGCATAGCCCCTAGCTCTTTTTACGACCGTGTTGTTCAGAATTAATGCAGTTTTGGGCCCTTTCTGGAGACAGTGACATGGAACACAAATGTATCTGAAGTTCTGGACTGTGGTTGGGTGACTCTTCTGCGGTGGAGTGGCTGGCCCCCAGGCACCAGCGTGTCTGAGGCAGAAAGCAGTTGTGGCCGCCTTTGCGAGAGGGGTTCCCTGCTGTGGCTGTCGGCCCTTCCCAGCAGAACCTCCTGGCAGTGCTGCTGTGGGCTGTGCTTGGGATCGTTTGCTTGCTGGGTAAACTGGAGGAAGCTAGTGATAGGGAAATTCTGATGTGGGGCTGTTTGTGTGGGGGGTGGTGGCCGCTGTGTGCCAAACCCCTTTAACGCATACATTGGTGTGGCATTGCAAAAAAAGAGAAGGTTTCAGGGGTCTGATTCTGCTGGGTGCTACGTACACTTAACCGTTTTCATAATGCTCAGTGAGAGGGTGTGGCTGTGGAAACCCTAGTGTAAATGGCTTTTTATTCTGGTCAGCTTTAACAGTTATGCTCTTCAGTCACTTTTCAAGGCAGTTTTTTTATATTGTAGACTCTAAAGGCTTTTTTGTGGTGTTTTGTTTCTTAGGATATATTTAAGGTATTGGAGTGAGCTGAACATTGGCACTGGGGGAACTGCACTCTACCCCTGCAGTGTGAAAGTGACATTCAATGACTGTCACAAGAATACATTCTTAAAATCTTTGTAAAAGACTTTTCTGTTAGATGTAACAGTTTTGGGGGTGCACTTAAGAGGCACGGTTCTTGGTGGAGATTTTTTTTGAACATGGGTGCCTGTTGAAGTCTAAAGGGCTGATTGAAGATAGAGTTTAGAGATGCTGTCTTAAAGGTGCTGTCAAAGCTAACCACCTTCTTTCTGAAAAGAACTACCTATTTTTTTCTACTCTTCCTCCAGGGTGTTTTTTCAAAATGTTCTAGAAACTTTCAAAGTGTGTCCTCAGTATCCACTCAAATGATTGTACCAGCCTGGTAGTGCCTGTTTAGTTTTTTATATATATATATAAAGGCACTAATTATAACTTCCGAATTTTGAAGCATTACTCCTTCTCATTGCCATACAATACCTAGGGACTCTGGCTAAACCTAAATCTCCCCAAAAATGTTCATTTTACTTGTGCCCCATCCCTTTTTTAATAAACTCCTTAATATATATTATTTGTACTATTTCATGATAAAAGTTTGGGCATCTGTAAATCAATGGAAAAATAACGCATAGAAGCGGTGTGGCTTACAGGCAAGGCAAGAGCACAGTGTATCTGTGTGTGCTCTGTGGTCTGTCCTGATCAGTAAACAGAACGGCACTTCGTGTGTCTACCTGAGGTCTCTTAGGCTGGCTGTCATCCCTTCTGACCCACGCTGAATTTTTTTGAAAGCTTGCTTGGGCTATGGATCCGGGGTGCCAGAAACAACAATAACTTTCTCTAAATGTAGAGCTAAGAATATGTTAAGATCTTGTCAGAGCATCCCGGCTAGCAACGTGATTCTGAGGTTCTTGTTGGGGTACTGATGTTACCCTTAAGCCTTGGTGGATTCCAATTAGTCTAGTAAAAAGAGCAGCTAATAAGAAAATAAGGTACAGTTCTTGTGGAGCTGATTTTAAAAACATGTTAAAGAAAAGAAGAAACTCGCTTTGACGGATTTAACTCTTGTATTTCTAGATCATATATTTGTGTCAACAAGGAGCTTGCTTGCAATGTGAGCAAAGCTTTTTAATCTGAAAATAACTCTACCCTTAGTGATTAAAAAAATCTCCATAGTTTGCTTTATTGTAAGAGACTAAGAATTAGGTGGCTTTGAACTCTGCTCAGACATAGGAGAAATAAAAATTAATTGTTATTAATTGAAACTCATGCTATTTCTACAACTAGTTCTGAAATCATATACCTGTGTCTAGTGGTCATACCAGGAACTTCCGATTGAATTTTAACGGGCTTACTTGTTAATAAGTATAGTGTGTTGATAGTCAAAATGTATGCATGAGAGCATGTGCTTGGAGATTGCCTTCAGCCAAATCAGGGGCATCCTGCAAGTTCTTTCCTTGTGCCCTTAGTTGACTGGTTTCTTTCTAGCTGGGCAGATCTGCTGAAGGAGAAACAGCTCCATCACCCTGAACAACAGCGAGTGCTCCTGGAAAGGAGCCTCAGGATAAGACTGTGCTTGCCTGCTGCCGGTGCCTGCCTGCCTTCCTTTGCTTGGCTTTGTGCAGTGGTTGCCTGAGATGAAAGCAGCTCAGAGGCATTTCCCATTGCCAAAGACAGGGAAGATCCAGCACATCTGTATCTTTTTTCCTTTTTTTAGCTTTAGCAGTTGAAAAATGGCTTTTTTTTTTTAATGCTTGGTTTAATGTGATAATGGGGCAGGATTTCTGAGACATTTTACAATAATCAGAGTATCAAGTGGCACTCACAGTTGCTGATTTCTTGGCTATGTAAGTACGTAAATACACCCAGATGAGAACGTTCCTCTTTGGGCTGTAAGGTGTACCTGTCCAGGTGGAAAAGGATAAGCTCATGTCTTCTGGATTAATTCCCATTTATGGATGTTGCTTAGCACCAAATGTAACTTTCCAAACACCGTGACTGTTCAGGGAACAGACCAATCTTATTCTCTAGCAAAATGTGCATGCCGTTATTTATTCTTTTTAAACAAAGCCAACTGATGTAAGAATGACTGTGGGTTTGGTGGAGATGTTGGTTGTTGCTCTCCAGAGATATATTTAAAAAAACACAAAACACCCCAAAAAGCCAAAACAAACCCACCCTATTCTAAGCAAACTCCTTTTTTTGCCTAAGTCTCCATTTCTCACTGGACAGACAAAAAAATAAGGGGGTGTGTATCCTCCAGAAAGCTTTTCTGCAGCTTCTATAATTTCTGCCAGGTTCATCAGACCAAAGCAACAGTGAACTACCTTGGTGTCAGCCTACCTTGTGAAGAGCCAGAAAGAAAAGCAGGACTGTTTTCATCTTAATCTAGTGAGATAACTGAGGTTAAGGAAGAGATGTTACTGACTGGTCTTGGTAACAGACATGGCATTGGGCTGTACTAGGAACAGGCCTGATAGCAATCAATACTGGGAAGAAAAGGTAACTTGTTTACTAGTAACAGATTGATTATATCACAGAATGGTAGGGGTTGGAAGGGACCTCTGGGGGTCATCTAGTCCAACCCCCCTGCTGAAGCAGGGTCACCTACAGCAGGCTGCACAGGACCTCGTCCAGGTGGGTCTTGAATATCTCCAGAGAAGGAGACTCCACCACCTCCCTGGGCAGCCTCTTCCAGTGCTCCGTCACCCTCAGAGGGAAGAAGTTCTTCCTCATGTTCAGACGGAACTTCCTCTGCTTCAGTTTGTGCCCGTTGCCCCTTGTCCTGTCGCTGGGCACCACTGAAAAGAGCTTG
>Ga0065711_1047459_pt1 | contig 12318 bp, 3 predicted proteins | sample Hoacrofraction12_FD_59098 | JGI IMG/M metagenome (GOLD analysis project Ga0065711, IMG submission 59098) | Hoatzin crop microbial communities from Cojedes, Venezuela - Epithelial fraction 12 v2 (version 2) | ecosystem: Host-associated > Birds > Digestive system > Esophagus > Crop | place... | reverse complement strand
ACTTCCTATGATTCAGTTTGTGCCCATTGCCCCTTGTCCTGTCACTGGGCACCACTAAAAAGAGTCCGGCCCTGTCCTCCAAACACCCACCACTGAGATATTTATAAACATTTATTAGGTCCCCTCTCAGCCTTCTCTTCTTCAGGCTGAACAAGCCCAGCTCCCTCAGCCTCTCCTCGTAGAAGAGATGCTCCAGTCCCCTCACCATCCTCGTAGCTCTCTGCTGGACTCTCTCCAGTAGCTCCTCATCTTTCTTGAAGTGGGGAGCCCAGAACTGGACATAGTGCTCCAGATGGGGCCTCACTAAGGCTGAGTAGAGGGCAAGGAGAACCTCCCTCATCCTGCTGGCCACGCTCCTCTTGATGCACCCCAGGATCCCATTGGCCTTCTTGGCAGCCAGGGCACACTGCTGGCTCATGGTCAGCTTGTCTTCCACCAGGACACCCAGGTCCCTCTCCACAGAGCTGCTCTCCAGCAGGTCCATCCCCAAGCCTGTACTGGTGCACAGGATTGTTCCTCCCCAGGTGCAGGACCCTGCACTTGCCCTTGTTGAACTTCATCTGGTTCCTCTCTGCCCAGCTCTCCAGCCTGTTCAGGTCTCGCTGAATGGCAGCACAGCCTGCCGGTGTATCAGCCACTCCTCCCAGTTTTGTATTATCAGCAAACTTGCTGAGGGTGCACTCTAACTCTTCATCTAGGTCATTGATGAAGAAGTTGAACAAGACTGGGCTGAGTACTGACCCCTGGGAGACACCACTACTTACAGACCTCCACTTGGTTTGCTTTTATGTATTTTAATTGTAATCCTTACAACAACACTTTAGTTCTCTAGACATCTCAATTTCATAAGCCTTTTTCCTAGGAAACTATAGTTCCGCTCCTCCAGATACTTAAAAATTTCTCAGTCTGGTAAGCACTTAGCTTCTCAGTTTATGCCAAATCCTCTCAAGATACAGTCAGCTTGCCATTCTTGTCCCTAACATAGTGAAGGGTCAAACGGCAGTGTGTGCAGTACTGCTACATTTTTTGGGTCCGACTTTGCTGGAAACAGTGACTGTCTTCCAGCTGAGCTGGAGTTTGAACCAAACCTCACTTTTTATCTCTGCCTGGGAGAAGTCAAATTTGCATCTTTCAATGAAAAAATGAAAGTGTGAAAGGTTTGCTCGTTATACCTGCTTTCACATACATGCTTTCCTCCTGAGTTGAAAAATAGTTTTGCATCCAAAGAAAAGTAAGAAAAATACTGTTCCCTTAAATAACATGTATCGCATTTGCAGAGATGATACAGGTAGCTGATGAGTGTTCTTATCTCAGACCGAAGAGGGAAGCAGAAAGGGAACAGACTGTGCTAAGACGTAGTCTAAGATGCTCTGTTCCACATGTAACTTTGAAAACATTGAAAAAACTCAGGCACAAACTCATAGTATCCTGCACACATTTAAAGAGAATGATAAGGGATAAATTTGGTGTGCAGGCAGAAATTAAAAACACATCCTTACGAGCAACCCATAAGACTACTGAAATACAGAATTCCATTAACTGTGGTAGACCGTTAAGTCTTGCCCTTGAAAATTCATAGCAGACTTGTATAAGGAGTCATTAGTTTATTAGAACTCTGTCCACAGTCTAGTAGCTAAAAGAAATCATTAGGTAAACTGAGTTTCTACTCTCTTAAAAAGCCAAAGAAAAGAAAATCACTTCCCATAAACAATTCAGCAAGAACAGAGTATTTTCCTGTTGCCTCAAGTTACCAACCATCCAAAACCACACTCTCTGACTTTTTTAAACACATCTCTCAATTCTAGTGTTTGCCTTAAGAAAACAACAGATAAGATGCATGTATGTTTTTCAGAAGCTGAATCCTGCTGTCGTTTTTATAAGGTCACATACTGAACACAGGAAATTGAAAACCCTGTGGAGGAAAGTACTGTTGAAAATCTGCTGATTCCTACATAGGTTTGGAGGATTTTTTTAATTTCTGGATTGATATAACTTTCTCCTAATCCCTTATTCTTGAAAATATAACCTTTCTCTTTACAGTTCTTACTGTTTGAATTGCTTGATATTTTATAAACCATACTTAGATTTGTTTCATCTGCTGTTCAAATTCAAACAGAGAAAACATATGGCTCTGAACCATATAACACCTCTGATACAAAATATGTTCATTTCTAAAATTAGATCTGATTTAGGATTATAATTTTCTCCAAAGTTCATTGAAAGCCAGGGAATATTTTAGTCTTTTTCTACTTAGCTTTATTGTTTTCACTGAATTTTTTTCTTTGACTTCTTAAAAAATTACTCTCTGCTGTGATAGGACTTCAGTTTCCTACAAAATGGGTTTGCTAGATATATTCTGCAAAACTATTTACAGTTATTAAATCTGCTCTCTGATGAGAAATGAGTGTCTTTCACTTACAATCAAGGAAGAACAAGGGATTTTCCCAAAATAGTAATGGCTGTTTGGATATTTTTGTTAGTCGTATTTCAGTCACATTTTGTGAACTAACAAAGATAAACTCGCGACTCTAATGTATTTGAACATGTATTAGTTACCAAAGACATAAGAACACACAGTTTGTAAAGCAAAACAAACTAGACAAATAAACATCAATAATTTAACACCTTTAACTTTCAATGGAGTGCTGGATTTTCCTTTTACATCTATAAAAGTAAAACAACGTCTTTGCAGAACAGGATATAATCTTTTAATCTTGGGAACAGTGTGATGATCTGATATCCTTTTCCAACATCTAAAGAGACTGCAGGCAACCGAACATATCATATATCCCATTCAAACCATAATGAAAAATTACTAAACCTAATTAAATGCCCATTTCTTGACCATCTCCATGGTTCTGTACAAGTAGTTTGAACAAAAAGGTTGGTTTTAATGGATGATATCAAGTTATAATCAATGCTCATGTAAAATTCAGCACATGATATAAACCAGTTTGATACAATGCAAAAAAGCTGAATAATACATGAAGTTCTTCCTCCACGAGTGCTGCTTCACACCATCTAAAATGTAAAGGGTGTTCACTTAAAACAAAACCCACAACTATCGCAAAATATTTTAGCCTTAAGGAGTTCACATAAAGTTAGAAACCAGCTACCCGAGAAGCACAGTTAAAAGGAACAATTAGAATTTCACACCATACCGCCTTCCGGAAGGAAAACTCTTTATGCTCTTCAATGATAAACCATGGACAGGAGTGGTTTTAAATATATAGCATGGGGACAGGCCATACTGAACACAGTAAGCATGTTATCCTGCAGGTTCTGAAATTATTAATGAGCTGCAGAACTCACTCTTTTATTAAATTAATTACAATTAATCAAATTGCCTGACTCCGGCGAAAGGCAACCAATAGCTGGATGGGCACAGTTGTTTATCACTTTGAGGTTCTGTTTATTGAATTTGCTAGTCCTTTAGGAGATTCATCTTACCCAGTCTTAGTCAACTAACCATTAGATGTCTATTTTTTAGGAATTTGTAGGCCTTTTCTGTAGACATAAACAACTTTAGAAGCTGCTTTTGCTCTCTGCATTAGATTTTTCATTTAGGATCCTTTGGGATGTCTTCTCTTCTGGATGTGCCTCATATGTCTGCATTAGATATTGAGAGACAGCTTAGACAACTGTCTCAAACTACGGTTTACATGGTTTGTGTTAGGTGAGATAATACAACACTTGGAGAGTGTTGGAGATCTGCTGTGGAACAAACCAGATTCGTGGAGCTACTTTAAACACAAGCTTTTGTAACACTTGAATGTCAAAAGTAAATTGCATTCTGTATAAATCCCACCATATTAATACAATATTAACTGTATAATTGCAGTAATTTTTTTCACTTTTCACAGGCCTTTATAAATATAAATCATTTGAAATGCATAGGAAGTAAAAATAAAACAAATGAGACCTCCAGTAAGGGAGCCAGTCTTAAGTTAGACACTGCATTTGAGAGCGCTACTTACGCAGTCACAGAGACTGTGTGTCAGAAAACGTATCCTGTAAGTGGTTTTCAGGTTAGAATAAGTCCATGTTATTCTTTGAATATAATACTATTTCTTCCAATAATGATAGCTGTGGCAATTTTTCTCTTCCATTCCGTTATTGAAGGAGGATTAAGATATTTCTAATGTCATAAAAGTAGTCTTTGGGAAAGAGTGATGGTTATTAAAAAAGTGCTCTAAAATTAGATGATTCAAAGGTGTCAGGATTCATGCCTAACAGACAAGTTTAGCAGGTAATGACTGGGGGATGCAGAGCTACTACTGGTCTAGACTCCTCTTCAAATGAAAGCAATTTTCTTTGAGGACAGGAAAAAAAAAAATTATGGAACAAAAATACCAAAGAATATTGACCTTCAGCTCTCTATTAGGTTTGGTGGATTGGATGAATATAGCCTAGGCAAGGTTTAACAATATCTTACAGTCCACCTTATTTACCGTAGGGAAGACAGTGAAGAGGGGAGTGGTTACTTCACCTTTTTACCAAATTTTGCAGTTATAATCAAAGTTGTTTATTTTTTTTTGTATGGAAATGGAGTGGGTGATGTTGGAGGGCTATAGATCTAGTACTTAAAACGCTGCTTGATAGAAAGAAGGCTACCAGATTTCAAACAATATCTTATAGGAAGAAAGCACTGAAGGGCTTTCCTCCACAGGTACTCTGGGCCAAAGTTAGAGTAAAAATAACTCCGAGACATGTTAATTCCAAGAAAGCTATCCAGAAAGCTACTTTTGTTCCAGAGCTTTAAAACACAGTATAGGAGGTGCTATTATTTTCCGTGTAGCAAAATAAAGATATACACTACCTCAGCAAGGTAGAAAATGAGGGGTAGATGAAAGTGAATTTAGCAAACTGAGAAGCTGTCTGTTGAACAAATGTGAACACGCACCATTATGTCTCCTAGAATAAAAGCTATGGAAAGAGGAAAGAAAAATCAGAAAGCGTAACCAGTTTGTGATACATAAGGACTATTTTCCATAAATTCTTAGTTAGTCTTCACTTTCAGAAAACTACAACCTTATGTCATGAACCCATGATGTCTACCTGTGCTTCATTTTGTCCTGAGTGAGTGCCAGTTAATACCAGGGATCAGAGAATTGCTCCCTCTCCCACACTTCTCTTCTTTCCCAGCTGACATTTCCTCAGACCCATTCCTTATTTTTCAGCCGTGCTCTGCATGTTCAGGAGAGCTGCCAATCTGCTTGCCATTAAACCTCAAAAGCTAAAGTACACCCTCAAGGAAAGAGTGACTAATCAGGGGTCTTTCTATTCTCCAAGATATTTCATCCCATTTCCTTGAGAGCATTTTGAGGTTGTTTGAAACTCTGTCCCTTTGCTACTCAAACTTTGTTTTCTATTTCTTTACTTTTCCTTCGATAAATGTTGGAATTACTCCTAATAATAATTATTAAAATATTAGATTTGTTTACTTAAAGCCTGGTATAAGAACACCGGAATGTGGGGCTCTGCGTCACCACTCTCATGTTACCATCCGCAAACAAGGCTAGACTCTGTGAGGTATTTATGGTACTGCACTTCTCCTCTGTGAACTGGGAAGACCGTGTTTTCCAGCATGGAGCTAACACCTTTTTTTTTTTCCTTTTTTGGAAGTTAACCATCTACTTCTAGTTCCAGGAGGCTGATATTGTTTCTTGCAGTCATTTTCTTCATTACGATGTGTTCCAGTTCTGGAAATTTTTGGGGGGTTTTGCTGTCATTTTTTTTTCTAACAGTCTTTTTTTCTAGTTTATATCTACACTTCTGGAATACAGAGTGCGGGGCATTTGCATTTACAGTTCTGATTCACTCCCTGAATGCAAGTGTGTATGTATGCGTATAAAGAGCTTCCTATTTTCATGTTCACATTGTGTTCCTTACAGATTTAGTGTGTTAAAACAAAAGCTGTTCAGTCTTCCTGAAACCGGATATCACTACTATGACCTAGAAACAAAGTTACTTGGTTAATTCAAACACTAAATAAATAGCATTTTTATGGCTGCAGTGAATGTTGAGGTAGGTCTGATGGGGCCATCATTCAATTTTCATTAATGTAAATCACTGCTTGAAAAACTGCTCAGAAATTTAATTGTCTTCTGGAACCTGGGAGGTGCATCTTGCAGAGGTGAGAATGACAAGGTTGTTGTCAACACACGCTGAAAACATGTTTTGAAGAAAGTACTTCAGCTAAGTGCAGAATGTAAAGCTATTGCCTTTTCCAAGGTTCAAAAGCTGAATAAGAAAGATAGAAGCATTCTTTTCATGTCTCCTTCCTAAGCTGAAAGTCAATAGTAAACAGACAGACGTGTGTGAACAGCTTAGTTTGGAGTGCTAAATAAAGACTCCTATGGCCATTATCAGATGCTAGTTTGCTTTTCATAAACTCAATTTGATTGTATGAGCAAATGAAGGGAGAGTTTCATAGTGTCTCAAGGACAGCATTTGTGCTACATGTTTAACTACTTTCGGTTGAGCCTTGAAATTTCTGTGAGGTATGATTCTCTTTGATCTCAGTGTCTTGAACAAGGACTTGGGACTGGACTCTTTAGTAATATTAGTATTAAGTTGTTATATCCAGAGCTCCTCTCTATCCTGCCTCAAAACAGCATCAGTGTGATTAATATAGTGCCCCATGACACAGTTTACATATTATAACAACTGAAGTTACCAACTGCTTTTAAAAAAAAATTAGTAAAAAAGACAGCTGGTCACACACAAGTTGTCAATCATAGAAGAACACTCAAAAATTCATATAAATTTCTGTTTCATGAGTACAGAATAATAGAATACCAACAGTCACAGTGTAAATACGTGCATAAAGATGTTTTATCTTTTTTATACAGTGAAGCTTCATTATCTCTCCACAAACTTTTTGATGATACAGTCTCTGACTAAAGCATTTTTCTAGCAAATCTGCAGTGTATTTGCATGCAGAAGTGTGTGTGTATATGTTATGGAAGGATAATCTCTTAGCCTTTTTCAAATGCAGCTTTCTATTACGAAGTCTGACAACAGAGGGCCTGTAGGATTTTGGTAATATAAACAAATGGGAGTTTTTACTCAATGCTTCTAGGTATGCACAGACCATACAGAGGTTTGGCTCTGCTTCTCACTAAGGATCAGCTGTTTCTTGGGTTTTGGTAATTATCGGCTGCAGAATCTGACTGAACTATAGTCCAGTTCAGCAGACCTGAAATGATCTAACCTCCACTGCATCAATTGTCAGTAGAAACTAATGCGCAGCTTGTCAAAGCATTAATCAGAAAACTGCACATACACACTTCAAGACACAAGCAATGCAAATACACTGACAAACTGCAGAACGCTGTAAGTGTGCTTCGCTTTCTGTCTAGGTTCACAGACCAAAATGCTAACCTCGGTCCCCAAAGGAATAATGCAGTCTTCAGTACAGCACAGATTCACTTCAACTCACTAGAGCGAGCTAACTCAGGCTGAATAAACACTTAGATACCAGAGCACTAGGTTCAGTGTAAGTTCTATGCAGCTGCAGCCTGAAATATTTATAGCTTATATTCAAAATTTTCTCAACATTTATATATCTGCTATTTGAGAAGACGTTTGCATTTACCAAAAAAACAGTACTACCTGTGTTGAAGATATACTCAACACGTAAAATAATAAATTTCCCAAGTTGCTGAGAGAAGTATGACTGGCAGAAGAACAAGTACATTCTGGAAATCTAAAATGTCAAATTTTAATAGAACTATTCCAGAAGCAAAATGAGTTACTAGAACTATATTTGTACAGAGATAATCTTTACAAACTTTTCTTAGATTCAAATGAAATAGTAGGATACCAAGACAAAGTGGTATGTAGGATTAGACTACGTATAATTTGTTTACTTAAAAACACAGATTATTTTTAAATAGTAGACATGGCACAGATATATTGAAAACTCTGAATTAGTGCTAACACTTTCTCACTTGTAAAATTTTAGAAATTATACACTGAAATTTGCTATGCTAATTTGGACTTTCTAAACAGTAGAGATATCACAGAATCACAGAATAGTAGGGGTTGGAAGGGACCTCTGTGGGTCATCTAGTCCAACCCCCCTGCCGAAAGATATGATTCAATAGGAATTTTTGCTCAGAAAAACAAAAGGCCAAGATTTACCCTCTCCCAGCCTTCCTTTGCCAAACATTTGATCTGTGAATACTATCTGGTAGTGACGGATTCAATACCAGATTGAAACTATAACCAAAACACAAGTATAAAAACATACCTTAAGAAAAAAAAAAAAAAAAGGTGTTTGAGACCCATTAGTAGTAGCCCATCAATGTCTTTTTCTTTACCTACTGAACTGATCCAAACCAGCTAAACAGATGGATGGGAGAGTCTGAGGGCAATTAAACACAGAATAATTCTGATGGTTTCACAATTTCAGAAACACCTGTGCTGCTTATTGCAATGCATTGTGAATATTCACTGAGTACCAGAGACTGCTGCATAGTCCTCAGGAGCTCTCATATCTACTTGTGTTGTGGTGTCCTAATGGCACTTTTGTATGTGTTAATTATGGAAGAAAAACAACTAGATGCAATGGTGATGTGGAGACAAAGAAGGGGGAAAGAAGGACTTTTTGCTTTCATTTAGAAAACAGCTGGAGAAAGGAAGGAATTTAGCCTTTGTTTTTCCTTAGATTAAGTTGCTATGAAAAGTACTTGGGGAGGAAGACCTCACAGGGGAGAGGGGACCCAAAGAAACCCCCAAACCATCCAACAATCCAAAACCAAAAAAAATCCCCTAAACTGTGGTGTGAAGCCTTGTTTGAAAAGAAAGATTATGTAATTAGAACAAGCTATTGGATTTGAGACAAACTTTCCCTTTCTCCCTGCAAACAGAAAATAATAAATCTATCACAATGTCCTAGGTTTGGCTGGGATAGAGTTAATTTTCATTTCACTAGCTGCTGTGTTTCAGATTTAGTACAAGAAGAATGTTGATAACACTGATGTTTTTAGTTGTTGCTCTGAAATCAAAGACTTTTTCCCAGTTTCTCATATTCAGCTAATGAGCAGGTGTGCAGGAGCTGGGAGGGAACATAGCCAGCCAGATAGCCAAGCTGGCAAATGGAAAAATTCCATACCATAAATCTCATGCTGAATTTATGAATGGGAATTGGCTGAGGGGCAGCAGGCTTTTCAGCTCTTCTCTTGTCAGGGAGTTTGATTCGTCTCTTGTCTGGGAGTGTGAACATTTTTTTTTTCCCCCCTGGGAGTTTGGTCTTTTTCTGGAGTTTGGCATTCCACAATCGCTGCTCAGGGACTGGCTGCAGATCGGTCATCGGGTGGTGAGAAAAATTGTATTGTATTGTATATAGTTTGTTTTGCATATTCATTATTATCACTGTTATCATCATTATTATTACTAGTATTTCCTTTGTTGTCTTATTAAACTGTCTTTATCCGAACCCACAAGTTTCCCCTTTTGTCCATTTCTCCTCCCCATCCCTCTGGAGGCAGGAGGGGAGGGGTGAGCAAGCGGCTGTCTAGTGATTAGTTGCTGGCTGCCTGGTTAAACTATGACACACAACCTTATGCACAGATAGCAGACAGATTCCGGTCTGGAGAGACAAGTGTGATGGGGCAAAATATTATATAAAACGAAATTTGCAGAAGCATCTAGGTTTTTCTCGGTTTTACCTAGCTCAAAAATCTTTCCATTTCTCATGAAAGTTCCTTCCCATGCCCAAAACACAGGTAGTGTTGACAAGGGCTCTGTATTTTGACAGAAATAAATTTTGACAGATATCAAGCCCTGCCTTGGCTTTCTCCATCTCTCTTTTTCTTCACACTAGCTTCTCTTCTCCTTAGTATTCATTTGATTTCTTCATGTGTTTTGTTAGTCATAGCTCTCCATTACAGATTGCTCCTTTTTACCCTTCCAGGCACTTTCTTACGTCAGCAGATGTCCTCAACATTTCTTCCTACCCAATTGTCCCTTGATCATGTGCAGACTTACAAGACATTGATTCCACATGTTTAATGCTAGCCAATAAATTCAGTTTGATCATTCCCTTTCACCCCTCCTCCACTGAAATCAATGTACATCACTCCAGAGCTCCTCTGTTTCTCTCACAAATAGAATTTTTGCCCATTTCTATTTTCCAGCTAAATTGGCATTTATGGTTTGTTTCCTGTTTTTCAAGTAACCATATGAAATGTGAAATTGGCTAATAAATAGTATTTGAAGTTATGCTAAATAAAAGAGAAATACCTTGTATAAACAGCTGTTTTCTACAGTTATTTGATGAGTCTGATCTGAACAGTTTTGTCACACTGCAGTAAAGAGAATTCCTGAAAAATCAAACATTTTGCTTTATAAGACAGTTGTAAAAGTGGGTTTGATGATTTTTGTCACATTTCCATGTATAATGTATGATGAGCTGTACTCTCTACATTTAATATAGATTACATTTTTAAAGGAGTTCGAGAGTTTACTGAACTGTAGCTTCTTATTCATCACAGTAAATTAATTTGTAAATTCCTTTTCACTAAGCAGTATTTGTTACTCAGTGCAAGGGAACATGGCAGCATCATACGTTAAATGTTGATGACCATCAGAATAGGTAGTGAAGAGGTTTCTCTGGGGCTCCAGATCTTATGGGGACATCACTAGCTGTTAATCTCCTTTAAAAAAAGACAGTGTTTTGAAAACAATATTTGATTAAGACAGAGGGGCTTAATGAATCAGTCAGGACATTTACTGTGTAATCAAAATTCCAAGCAACAGGAATTAGGAAGTAAAATTTAAAAGAAAGGGTGAAAGAAAATCTTCATAGAAGAATGTTCTATAAGATGTGAACATCAACTACTTCAGCCTGACAGACTACGTCTTGTATAGCCATTTACTTGGGGTTAGGCCTATACCCCACAGATACCCCAAAAAGTGCTTCCACAATTATTATTCTTAAGAATAAAACTTTTAATTATACTATTACTGATGTAAGAGCCTGGCAAACAATGGAAGCTTTTACGCAATGTAAGAACTTGAAGTAGAGATAATAAAGATAGATGTAGGCAACGTATACTCCAAGTGTTCCCAGCACCTAGCCAAAGCAACCGCTCCTACATTGAGGTCTTTTGAGTTATTTGCTTGTACAGAATAGTCTGCTACTACCAATACTTGATCTCCACTTAGGTGAAGCTAGCTAGTCACAGACAGGAGGTGCAGATCATGCAGTACTCATAGAAGTAGCTATTATTACGTGAGAAGGGCCTGATTTGGAAGTCTCAGAAACAATAGCAAATGAAGAATAAGAAAACGCCTGTCCACTCAGCAGGTGGCTCAGTGCAACTCTCTATAGAAGGTAAAACAGCATTCAGGAATGAAATTTCCTTCACAGCAGGCCAGAGCAAACTTCCATGGACAAATCAGCACATCAGCAAAAGGCCTTTCAAGGACTGTCTGTGCTGTGGGACCATTTATAATCTTTTCTTTCTCTACTCTCCTCTTGCAGGGAAGACTTCTGGCTGGAGGACAAGTCGAATGAAAGCAAGAGGCTTCAGAGAGCTCTCTGTTCCCTCCAAAAATCTGTTCTACTACGCATTTTCTTTGTTCTTTCATTCATCCTGCTCCCTTTCTCCCCTCAAGGGAGGAGAAACAAGCTGCAAGAACAGATGTTTCTAATTTCATTAGACACTTCATACTGATACACAGAGCTTTACTTCATAGTTAAGCAATCACAAGACTTACTGTATCTCATAGGAGTAGCCTGATTCTCAAGAGGGGCTAGTACATATACACTTAACGGTCCATACTTGAATTTCTTATGTCTATAGTAAAATATAAAAAGCATTTTTATGCACTTAGCAAAATCAGTACCAAAGATTACTTAGTAAGAATATGTAACTAAATAACATACTTTAGCATTCTTATAAAAAAAGCAAAATCTAACTTTATTGTATGAAATGTGTCTGCACAACCCAGATACAGTTTCAAAATATCTTTCTCCAAACAAATGCCTAGAGTGGCTTTTTTTCAAAAAAAATGATTTCCTAAAATGTTAACTATGCAATAAGTTCAGTCCATAGATCCCATTTTTTCCCATTGCTTGTATTTCTTCACCTGCTTTTTTATCCCTCTTGATCCCAATTGGTGATTCTTTATAAAACTTTTTGATCCAAATACAGACAGAAAACAAAACCTGAAGAAGGCAAGGCTGCGAGGGGCCCTTATAAATGCTTACAAATATCTGAAGGGTGGGTGTCAGGAGGATGGGGCCAAGCTCTTTTCAGTGGTGCCCAGTGACAGGACAAGGGGCAAAGGGCACAAACTGAAGCA
>Ga0065711_1047458_pt1 | contig 12318 bp, 5 predicted proteins | sample Hoacrofraction12_FD_59098 | JGI IMG/M metagenome (GOLD analysis project Ga0065711, IMG submission 59098) | Hoatzin crop microbial communities from Cojedes, Venezuela - Epithelial fraction 12 v2 (version 2) | ecosystem: Host-associated > Birds > Digestive system > Esophagus > Crop | place... | reverse complement strand
GAGACTCCGCAGGCTCCCTGGGCAGCCTGTTCCAGTGCTCCGTCACCCTCAGAGGGAAGAAGTTCTTCCTCATCTTCAGACGGAACTTCCTGTGCCTCAGTTTGTGCCCATTGCCCCTTGTCCTGTCGCTGAGCACTACTGAAAAGAGCTTGGCCCCATTCTCCTGACACACACAGTCCAGGACTTTTCTCCAGACTCGTTGACAAGTTTAGTGGCTTGGAGTAATAATTGTCTTATGTAACAATGGTCATCTAAAATCAAGGTATTCCTCTGTAGTGTTAATCCTCTGTTTCAGTGGGATTGCAGGCAGCGTTTCCACAGTGTGGCCCATAACTCTATGAGGATGGAATTATTTTCCCTTGGTGAAGTCCCTTTCCTTCCACTGAAGGTATAAGCAGCTCAGAGAAGAGCTAGGAAGAGGGGCCTGACTTTTCAATAGCTGAAGTTAGTTAAGATATGCCCAAGACCAAGGTTATCAATTCCTGACCTTTCTCAAAACAGATCAACATTTATCTTGAAGAAAATATTCTGAGAGGAACAGCTACAGTAAGCAAGTGAGGATTGTATTGTCAGAACAACGGTGTACAGACAGCAAACCGCAATTAGCATGGTTCCCAAGAGAGGTAAGGTTGAATGTTCTTGGGCAGAAAAGGAACTGGATATGGGGTCCCACACATCTGGGAGAGTAATCCTGTTTCTGTGCCACAGAAGATGCTCTGTAAACACCCTGGGTGCGGATTTACGTCATTTTAAAGGGTAGTAATAGCTTTGTTGGCTTCATCTGTCAAGTTTGATCTGAAAGTATGAGGTAGATTTTGTAACTTTGAAGCCAGTTGAAACCCCTAATGGTATCAGGCCTGTGTTCTGGATTCTCGTTAGGCAGAGTGCAAGCAGCACTATGAGGACTAAAAAAATTGTAGCAGTTAACAGGGAGCAAAACTGTAGTCACGTCAGGAGCTCTTAATCTTAAGAACTGAGATAGCAGAGTTCGTTCATATTGCATTTTATATAGCAAAGCCTTTCTTTAGATCTGACCTTGTTGCAGTATATTTAGTCAAATATCTCATCATTTCTCATTAAATTTTCTACCTTGGTGATTGTGGGTATAATATTTTCCCAAGTCTAAAGTACAGAGATACCTGTGACCATTAAATACTAGATAATGATTTTTTTATTTCTCTTTTCTTTACTCTTCCTTATCAGCTAGCATATTTTACCTTACCTAACATAACCCATGCTTTAGTAAAAATGTAATTCTTTGAGTAGTTCTTAATCTTTTGAATGTATTCTAGAAATATTTTATGGCTATTTACAGAGTTGGTCAATTACGTAAGAATACAAACAGGGCTTTTAAACTGATGTGTGACTCTGCAACACTCTTTGGAATTAGTTAAATGCTCATTTGGAATTGAAAATACACAATCCCAGGAGAAGATTCTGAAGTGCTGTCAGGCTATTTTGTTAAAATGTGTTGGATTTTTTGTCAATAAGTTAATTGGCAGTAATAGTATGTAAATCAGAATTCACTGTTACCTGTGAAACAGTCTCACAGTAAAAACCCTAAACTCTTCACAAGATTTTTTTTCTGCATGGAGGAAGGCTTAAAACTGAACATTGTACAATGTACAAATTATATATTGTAATAAACTTCTCCAATGCATACCTCTAGCCTAACCTAGATAGTTATTTAGTTTATTTGGATTCCAGGTGTCAACTTCAAAAGTTACATTATTCAGATGAACAATATAAATTAATAATCAGTGCAGATCTGAAAATGTTTGAAGTTATTTTTGCCTTCATTTGCAGTACTGCTTGCCACTGATGCTGCAGCTTTAGGGCGTGTGATTACTTCTCTGTGCAGACAGAGACCTATTTGTTATTCTGTATTTAAGCGTTTGCTTTCAGTCTTACCATTACCTCACAAAACTCATGACTTACAGAGTCTGAGTTGTGGATCTTGCCTCTACAGTTCTGTCTGTCTATGACCTGTTCAGTCCCATCTGGAATTCAGTGGTTTTCTTATGCTCTTGCAATTTCTGCGTGTTATTCTCTGCACTTCACTATTCTGTTTACTTCTACAATCTGGCAGATTGGAATTAACTTGATTTGCATTAGTAGGTAGGATAGCAAAGTCTTTAATTGGTGATGCCCAGTACATAGGGATACAGAAATACAGATTAGCTTGTTGAAATAAACTGTTGTGGAAGTTTTCCCTGAAAATGGGTGTATTTTGTTCCACATAGTTAACTTACATACATAATAGCATTTCAATGTGTATGTGCAGTAAATATAGGACTCCAGGATACTCACTAAGATCAGTGATGGAAGTAACAATGACATAGAGTTACAAAACTGAGCTCCTTAGTTGCCAAAGAGAGACCTACATACACTCCCCTCCTTCAGAAAACCCCATAGACACAGACTCAGTCTTTACTTGCAACCCATCAACACCTCAGTACTTTCTTCAGCAGTGCTTTTCCCTTTATTGTAAGAAGGAAATCAGTTAGTACAAAGGCAGCTGCCTCCTGCTGCAGCTGGCTAAAAATACTTGGTTTGTGCTAGAATAATGTTGCATCTCCCTTACTTAAAAAAGAGAGAAAAAAAAAAAGGCACAACAGAAAACAACCAACAAACCAAGCAAGCCCCCCACAAGAAGCCCCAAACCAAATACACGATGCCAGTGCCGGCTTCTGACTCAACAGCCCAGAAGGGTAAAACCCCACAAGAGGTATAACAACATTAAACTTCCCTGTGATACCTTCCGTTGGCCTCTTTTGACCTGAACAGACCTGTGGGTGTGATGAAGATACCGTCTGATTTACATATTTTTGTAAAAATGAACTCTGGAACATATAAAATGGGGTGAACAGAGCACCCTTTGCGTGGAAACCAGCTTGGTACCATGAATGCTATTTAACTAGCAGCCATGATGTCTGCAGTGCAGGAAGTGGTTACAGTGGGTGCTCTGTTACGACAACTGCTGTGTTCTCCCTGGAAATATGATGAAAGAGTAAGGCTGTGCAATTAAGATGCATTTCAGAATAAGAGATTGAGCAGAACGGAATATCTTGTGTACACTTCTCTGTGCTATATTCATAAAATGCTGGGAATTGAAGCAACAGCTTAGTGTAAAGGTGTATTCGATAATGCTTAGTTAATGGCATACATGCATTTGTCATTGTGATGTTTACTTCTGTGATTTCAGAATCTCAAATCTATGAACCTGCAACTTAATTCCTATTCTTATTATATCCAACAAGTTCTTGGATGGATCACAAATAAGCTCTAAATGCTACACCGGTGGTGAAATTCTGATACCTTAGTTGTTTGCCTAAGCTTTCTGTACGGTGCTTGGGGACGACAGTCTTGCAAATAAAACTCTGTAAATCACATTGGAGTTCTGTTGAGTTTGGTGGCTTGTGAAGACAGCACATCTTTAAGTGCAGAAGCTTGAGCTGAGAACCGCATCCTGATGTTAGTCCTGCATCTTGTATACGGAGATCATTAAAAATGCTAATCCAAGCTGTGCAACGCATCTGTTTCAGGCCTTATTGGAGAGCTGGGTTTTGTGTTTATTCAGGCCAAGTGTTTCAATCGCGTTGTTCCACAGTCAGATTAGGTTTTGTTGGCTATACTGTGGCCAGCAGCATGATTTATCCTGAACCTAAACACTTTGCCAACGCATATTTGATGAGAAATATTAACCACCAGCAAGCCATGTATTTTGGCTATGGAGGCAGTCCCATAGCAGCTGTGAATTCTTAACATATCTGAGTCCGAACAACTGGGAAAATTGTGAAGCCAGTTAACAAACTCAGAGAAAATACTGTATTGTCATTATGGATAAACCACCATATTTAAACAGCGAGATGAAGCTTTGGCAACTTTATTATGGATGAAGACAATGAAGGTTGAGGTCAGAGGCTTTGTATAACTTGAATATATTAATAAAGTCCAAAGACTGGATTTCATTGGCTTTAAAGCTTTAAGGGGCAACAGCAAGCATCTGACCTGAATTGCCTAAGCACTCCAAAGAAAGAATTTTGCTTTGTAATCTTGTACCAAATTTTGCAATTCATGTCATTCACTTAGTATTAAAAATTATTTTAACTCAGAGACTGCAGAAACAAAAAAAGTCTTCTTTTATTGTGCTTTTGCTATTTATTAGAAAGATCGTGCTGCTATTTTAGAAGTTTTGTAATAAAACGTGAAGAAAACATGCATATGCTTACAGATATTCTGTCCTGTGTTCTTGTTGTGGTTTAGCCCCAGTCAGCAACAACGAACCGCGCAGCCGCTTGCTCACTCCTTCCACCCCCCACCCCTGCTGGGACTGGGAGGAGAACTGGAAGAAAAAAGGTAAAACTCGTGGCCTGGGATAAAGACAGTTTAACAGAACAGCAACTGAAGAGAAAAAATAACAACAATAATATTAATAAGAGAACATATGAAGCAAGGGATACACGGTGCCATTTTCTCACCTCCTGCAATTCGATGCCCAGCCCCTTTCCCCCCGCCACCTCCCCCAGTTATATCCCCACCATGACATCACATGCCGTGGAATACCCCGAGCACCATGTCAGGTGCTGTGGATTATCCCCCTGGCCAGTCCCAGCTGTGTCCCCTCCAGCTTCCCGTGAAAACTAACTCTGTCTCCGCTGAAACCAGGACAATTATCCAAGATGCCTTTCTGGTGTTAAAAATGAATTTGCGGAGGCCTGTCTTCTCAGTTTGGAGCCAAGCATATCTAGGAGGGCTGCAATTCATAGTCACATATTGTCATAGGCTTTTATGTTATTTATTAGAGCTTAACTGTCAAAATACGTGACAGTTCAAAGTTCCCGGAGTGTAAAAATCTGGTGTCTCTGAATTCTTTCCAGTTAAGTAGCTTTAAAATAAGGGGACACTCATCACCAAATTAGTCTGTGTTTTTGAAGTGTCACACTTATCAGCGCAACAGAATTATGCTACAATAAACCTGGCGATACCGTTAGCTGGCCCCAAGAAAATACCTGTTCTCATGCACGTATTTTATTTCCTGTAGGACTTCCCGAGGGGTATTTTATGAGTGATAGAGGCCTCTCAGCAGAGGACACTTTGGTAAAACATCAGCTGAGGGGTTCCAGCAGTGAAGGGCAGCATCAACTTAGAAGGAAAACCAGCAAGGTGGATCCTTATTTGAGATAAGAATGTCTTAATTAATTGTATTTTCTTTAATTGGAAGTATAGTTCAAATTGAGTAAATTCTTCGCCACGTCAGTCCGCAGTTCTCTGCAGAAATCGCTGTGCTGGGTTGCCTGTGTGACCACAGATTGCCAGATGCAATGGCAGATCAGAAGGCCGCCTGGCTGGCCAGCTGCTAAAATCCCAGAGCTGCCACAGGGAGTGCGGGATAGTGAACATATATTATCATTCCCTTATTAAGAGTTTAGAAAGTATTCCCTGATTTTTATTTCTATTAAAAAGTAGCTCTAAATGGGTCATTTTGCCTTTTGATTATTTAGAATAACTGCATAATAGTATTCATGTACTTTTATTACTTCTTGGTTTTATTTTCACGTTTGCTAGGACACTCTGTTCTTTATTTTACCATGTGGGTCCTGCTTCTGTATCTGCTTTAGTTCACGTCACTTTTAGCTGTGTGAAATGGATTCACAGACATCCAGCGGGAAGTGTTTGTAGGTCAGTGACTAATTTTCCCAGGCCCATTTTGCAGGCTCTGCTGATTTACACCAAATCTATTAATAGAGAAAAGATGACTTTTTTAACCTGTGAACTTGCTATTCTCCTGTTGGCGTTTCTTCCATGAACTGATGTATCTGCTTGTTGAGTGACGATGACAGCAAAGATAATAAGCTACACAAGTGGCACAATGCGTTACAACATACCAGAGTTTGTTTCGCATTGAGCGACAGGTCCAGGCACTGTCTGCGTCAAGCCGTGATAGTGCTCAGAAGCACCACGATACCACGCGTATCTACCTGTATGGAGCAATTTAGCCACTTCATTTCTTTGGCCCCCGTTCTTGTAAGGCATGAACAACTTGCTGCTTTAATGACTTTTTAGCCTTAAAAATACTTTAAAATATTTTCTACTTAAAAATATTTTCTATAGTGAGATTATATTATTCCTGTTTCACTGAAAGGGATCCAAGAAACAGATATGAAGAGGTTTTGGAAAGTCTTGCACAGTCTGCAGTGGAGCGGAAAACGGAATTTGGGTTCCCTGACTGCGTGCAAATCAGTGGGTGGTCATTCTCAAAAATAACGCAAGCAGTACTACTACTAGAAAGCCTTCTCTCTTTTTTTACCAGAGTAATGGAAATTGATTCTAATGATCATGCCACGTTTTGCTTACTTGAGGGGAAGTCTTTAGATGTTCATATGGGAGCCGCAATTTTAATTCTGTAGGCTTGCTTCTGTCCTGAGTACTTTTTCATTGAGGAGGAAGGGACTTTGGAAATCATACAAAGAGGTTAGTGTTTTTATTACATTTGTAGCGCAGCCTTTCTACTCAAAGGACAGTGATACCAATGCCCATCGATAGTGGACAGGAATCACTGTTAAAATAGAGAAAAGAAAATCTTTTGGCCCATTTAGGTGCATAGTTTTCAATCTTACATTATTTTTCAAAGGAGAGGATACTACCTAATACCACATAGGACCTGAGGAAGTGGAACAAAATCTTTAAGAAGTACGCACTCAAAATTATATATCTGCTGTTCATTTGTTAAGTGCATTATTCAGTTTTTGGTTCTTTACCTCTAAGATCCATATTTCCATCTTCTGTATTTTCCAGGCATATACACAGGGGATTTGAAAATCAGTTGAGAATGGTGATTTTGACCTCTCTGCAATGCTAAATGAGTGCCTACAAGTATTTAGAATCATAGTACCTTGCTAAAAATCAACAAGGTTCATGTCTAGACACTTCCCTATTGAAAACTTGGACACTCCAAGAGCTTTAATTTTCACCTCTTGATTTGAAAATTAACTTAGGAAAGTCTATTTTGACTCAGTATAGATGTTAATACTTAGCAGAACTTTGCTCAGTTTGAGAATCTGTTTCACAGGAACAGTTCTTGAGACGAGTCTGTACAGTTCACCCCATTTAGCTTGATTCCCTGTCTCTGAAACCTTTGGCTTTTCTTCAGATCTGTTCTTCAAACAAAGCCCTCTATTACTCTAATGTAAAAGGCTGGTCTTCTTAGGGAGCTGCGGGCTAAAGTAATAAAGTTCCCTGACGCTGCTCTTCATGTGGACAGCTCAGCCTGAGCACGTGGATAAACAGACACATGCTCTTCTTGTGAGCTGTGTTTCTGAGTACTCGAATCCCTTGAGTATTAACCTATAGTAGCTCATACTACAGGACTTGTAAGCTCGTACTACACATAAACATCTCTAACTGTAAGCTGCCGTGACTGATACTCAAAATTGCTAAGTATTGAAAGTTCAGTAAAAGTGGGGCTCTTTATTTTCTTAAGATGAATTTGAGAGAAAACAGTTCTGTCTGAACATGCCACCCCAAATTGCTGGGCCTGGTTCAGATGTCATTCTTCACCGAAAGTAAAGAAGTTACACTTGCCTAGACTGGTACAAAATCCCAACAGATTAAGAGATTCCTCCTTGTAGAATGGGATCTTTTACAAGCAGAAGGGACTAAAACACAGTAGGCTCTTATTCATGCTCCATATAGACTCTCGAGCTGGCAAAGTGCTTTGTGGCAGCGCTGCCTGTTTTTGCAGATTAATTTGTTTTGTTTAATTAGGCTTTTCTCTACCAGGGCTTTAATCGTTCAAGAGGGGGCACTCCCACCCTTGCTCGTAGTCATCAAGCCATACTATTGGGTAATTATTGCTCTTCACGCGCCAAGATCTCAGACCAAGAACAGGCAGCCAATCCTGATGTGGGAAGACACACACTGGCACAGAAAAACTAACTAGGGAGACAACGAAGAGAGAGAAACAGAGAGAGACTGTATGGGATTGTGCTCTATCTGCCTACAACAGCAGCATCAGGGGCAATGTTGTTTTCCCCCAGTAGCTTTTCAATATAGTTACTCCATTCACTAATGAATTAAGAGTATGTGAAGCTGTGCCAAAGCTAATCCAATCATCAAATTCCTCCCAGCTGGTTAAATCCAATTGCCCGTGCCTTCCTCCACAATGCGAGAGCATCCATGCTACAGTTTGCTAAACCGACTCCTCCCCTCCCAGTTCTCACTGCCGATCCGTGCTGTATGGGGGATCTTCCCTCATACGCACAACGCGTGGGTTTCTGGCTGCTTCCAATCCCTGAAGAAATAATTAAAAAAAATTATGAACAGTTAGATATATGAATATACGTATTCCAGCACAGTTGTTCTTGAAGAGGTTCACCTAAAACAATGAACAATGTTTCCATAGTTAAGGGTGAACTGCCTCTTTCTGCTGTGATTTCAAGCTGGTGAATAATGTGGCAGTAATAAAAAATTATAATAATATAATATACATTTATCTGGGCTATGTACATTTAGGGAAGTATTCTAACACCTTCTCTCTGGTGGTCAGCTTCATCCTTGAATCACCTGTTTCGTCCTGTATAGTAGATGGAAGTAGATAGGAGCCTCTAGTTGCCATGCACTTCAGAGCAGGACCTTGACGTTGTGCTCGGAATTATTGCCTCGAATAGTATTTCCTCCTTGGCTAGCATGAGATTAATATGCTAATTTATGCACTAAGGTTAACTACATGAAGCAGGTAGCCCAAACTTCTCCCTCTGTCTTCAGAAGAAATCTCGATTCACTCTATGTTTCTCTCTGATTCACATCAAGTACTTGCTTTCTGAGAAACAAGAGTGCCATTCACCAAAGCACTAACTTCACTGCTACCATGCGAGTATTTTTAAGCTAGGTAACGCTAAGCAGTAACTCCCATCTCTCGCATACATACTTCTTGTTCGGTCTTGATGCCTTTCCTGTGAACAGTTGCTGCAGCTATCTGCTAAGTACCACAGAAACCTCCACATATCTCTGATGACAGCACAACGGTTGGGGTAGTGTTGCGGGTTTGCGTGCAAGGTTTTGGTAGCGGGGGGGCTACAGGGGTGGCTTCTGTGAGAAGCTCCCAGAAGCTTCCCCCATGTCTGACAGAGCCAGTGCCAGTTGGCTCCAAGATGGACCCACCGCTGGCCAAGGCCAAGCCCATCAGCAATGGTGGTAGCGCCTCTGGGATAACATAGTTAAGAAGAAAAAAAACGCCCAAACTGTGTAAGGGCATTTTGGAGCAGGAGCGAGGAGGGAGAACTCTGCAGACACCAAGGTCAGTGCAGAAGCAGGGGGAGGAGGTGCTCCAGGTGCCGGAGCAGAGATTCCCCTGCAGCCCATGGAGGCCCATGGTGGAGCCCATCTCCACCTGCAGTCCATGGATACCCCATGCCGGAGTGGGGAGTGCCCAGAGGAGGCTGTGACCCCATGGGGAGCCTGTGCTGAAGCAGGCTCCTGGCAGGACCTGTAGACCAGCAGAGAGAGGAGCCCACGCTGGAGCAGATTTGCTGGCAGGGCGTGTGACCCCATGGGGGACCCACACTGGAGCATCTGTTCCTAAAGGACTGCACCCCGTGGGAGGGACCCACGCTGGAGCAGTTCATGGAGAACTGTCTCTCGTGGGAGGGACCCCTCGCTGGAGCAGGGGCAGAGTGTGAGGAGTTCTTCCCCTGAGGAGGAAGGAGCGGCAGAGCCCACGTGTGCTGAACTGACCGTAACCCCCATTCCCCATCCCCCTGCACCGCTCTGGGGGAGAAGGGAGAGAAAATCGGGAGTAAAGTTGAGCTCTGGAAGAAGGGAGGGGTGGGGGAAAGGTGTTTGAAGATCTGGATTTATTTCTCACTATACTACTCTGATTTGATTGGTGATGAATTAAACTGATTGCCCTGAGTTGAGTCTGTTCTGCCCGTGACAGTAGCTGGTGAGTGATCTCTCCCTGTCCTCGTCTCGACCCACGAGCTTTTCGTTGTCTCGTCTCTCCCCCGTCCAGCTGAGGAGGGGCAGTGACAGAGCGGCTTCGTGGGCACCTGGCATCCAGCCAGGCTAAACCACAACAGGTAGTTGGACAGGGCTTCAGGTAACGTGACAAGGCTGAAAGGACATTTTTTGGCAAGCCCTGGATTTCTCCCTCCGAGAAAGAGAAGACTGCCTTAACCCTAGAAGAATCAACGCCTCAAGCAAAGGGGGAACCTGCCACAGGAGTAGTCTGTTCCAGTCCAGAGCGCTGGGAATCTGAGACATGATCCACGAATGCATTCTCCTGAGGAACATGTGAAAGGCTTTGCCGTATGGATGGAGTCAGCATCAAATAGGAGGCCTGCTGAACTTGCCTTGAAGAAAGGCTTTTATTGCCACTGAATTTATCCTTGTAACAATAAACAAAAGTAACGACAAATAGAATTATCCGAGGGGTAATGATTAACATTCCTCAGGTGTGTCCATCACTGCGCTTTATGTATGGAATTCAATATTATAGTCAAAACAAATTTAGCTGTTGCAATGAACAGAGTTGAGGTACGATTCCGTTGAGCAGCCAGGTCACTTTATACACGGGAATGTTCCCTTGAAGCTTTAGCTTAAAGTCCGCACAAGGATGAGCTCAGTGGTAAATGCCACAGGGCATCCCAGAGCCCCAGCTGCGGGTGGGCAGGACTCTCACCTGACATTAGATGGCGATGTGGGGAAGGTATTGGGGGACAAATTTCTCCGGCTGTATCTGAAAGACAAGCAGAATCAAAAGATCTGGGTGTCACCAATCATTTACCTTCAGGAATTTTTTTAAACTGTGCTTCCCATATTGTTTGGTTTGCAAGCAGGAAGTAGGTTTGGATTAAACAATATTTATCATTTTTATCTACTCAAAATAGATCTAAAACTTCTCTAAGCAAAACAGTGGCCTACTTCTGCTGGTTTGAATCACTCAGATTTTTTGACAATGACCCAGGAAGATTTCGAGCACAAAATTGAATGGGTCACATCATTAATATTTAGCCTATTAAAATCCATTGTACTCCGTATAGTGGTGATGCTACAGATTTAAAAAACTCTTTCTGCAGGAACAAGCCCTCTGTCAACAGAGGTACCTCAGCGCTGACCAATCTCGAAAGGCTTGGCCTTAGCCTGCGGAGCTTTATGGCGTTCCTCAGCTGACGCATGCAGCCGCTCAGGAGGGCAAACTCCTCAAAACACACAAGCTTGAACCTCGAGAACAGAACGGTCTCTCATGGAAGAAAGACACAAAAGCTCTTTTTGCCACACACATGGCATCTGAGCAAGTCAGCCAGGTGCAGCGAACTGTTCGTGCTTTACTGTACCAACATTTCTCAGACAGCACAACGACATCTGCATCATGCGCTTGGCACAGCTGAAATGAAGGGACCCTAATTGAAAACCAAATATGCTTTCCTGACGGGCATTCCACCCGTGCATTTTCCTCAGCTCTTAGAGACCAGCAGGACACCATTACCCTAGAGCAGCATTCCTCTTACTTCAGGAATATTTGTCTTCAGACATATCTTGTAGCACCTTTGTCATCACAACGTACTTCAGCAAGCTCTTCGGGTGAAAGGAGGCGGAATAAAGGTGTACGAAAAATCCAGAACAAAAGGCTGCAAGTAAGAAAATAGGTAGCGACACAGTGATTACATGGTCGCAACTGACGATCACAAGTTTTGAATACTTTACATTTCAAAACATTTTAAATGTTTATTTTTTGAGTATGTTTTAAATATAGGCCAAAGTTTAAATCAATCCTTTTTAATGAAGAAAATTTGTCTTTTTAAGCTCTGCGTATCCGCTTAGAGAAGCAGATTTTGCCGTTGACCCATCTCCACCGTTATGTCACTGCCTGTTTTTTCACTGCTTATGAAAATCGCAGAGTATGTATAAATTGCAAGGTTTGACTAAGGATTTGCTACAATGGATTTAGAGCTGTTAAAAAGTATCTAAATAATTAGGGGTTATGAAACGTTTGCTGCATGCCTAAAAAATTTAGTTGGATTGGTACAGCAAGGCCAGGCAAGGCCTTCCCAGTTAACATTACCCAAGAATGTGGTAGACAACAGCCCTGGCGCCCCGGGAGTGGTCGTGCTGGGAGACCACAGGTCAGAAAGGCCAGAAATGGGTAAGCGTCACAGAATCACAGAATGCCAGGGGCTGGAAGGGACCTCTGGGGATCATCTAGTCCAACCCCCATGCCGAAGCAGGGTCACCTACAGCAGGCTGCACAGGACCTTGTCCAGGCGGGTCTTGAATATCTCCAGAGAAGGAGACTCCACAACACCTCTGGGCAGCCTG
>Ga0065711_1009965_pt1 | contig 12318 bp, 7 predicted proteins | sample Hoacrofraction12_FD_59098 | JGI IMG/M metagenome (GOLD analysis project Ga0065711, IMG submission 59098) | Hoatzin crop microbial communities from Cojedes, Venezuela - Epithelial fraction 12 v2 (version 2) | ecosystem: Host-associated > Birds > Digestive system > Esophagus > Crop | place... | reverse complement strand
CCCCAAATATTCAGAATCTTTCCCTTCAGCATCTCAAGAAGAGGCTTTACAGTTCTTTCAACTAAACAAAATGTCTTGTAGAAGGCTACTCTTAAGATCCAGTTCCCTGATTCAACTTCCCTGATTCAACTACTAACTTTAGCTAATAATTTTTTGTGTAGGAATATTCTTGGTCTTGGTCTGTGATAAATGCTATACTTTTCCCATTCAACATAATGCTCTTTCAGTCTATCTATGTATTTTTCATGAACAGTCTTTCAGTTTTACACCTAGATCCATTCCCCTCCACTCCTGCCAGTTAACCACCTCACGTTTCCTTTACGTCAGTGAGATTGCAGTGTGGTTGTATGACCTTGCAATCACTCCTTAGAAAAGCAGGCAGGCATGTTATCCAGTTGCCTCATATGTGGTCATCGCACCGTGAAACATTTGAAATGAATTCTCAATGCTCCCCACACTATTTCATATTCCAGTCAAATCAAAACATGTGAGCTTGAAAGTGCACAGAAAAACTGTTCCAGCAGAGTGGGATGAAGATTTGGTGTTAGCGATTCCAGCATCGCACGGTGTCCCGGTTCACAGCAATACTGCTTTTCCTTCCACCCACTTGCAATCCAGACTGTAAATGCAACCCAGCGTCTGAGCACCGGTGCGGGCTCTGCCTGGCCTGTGCCTTGGACACAGATCTAGAGCAATGCCAGTCCTTCTTCAAAGCTGGGTTGGCTTCGCTACACAAATAGGCAGAAAATCTAGTAAAGCTTGCACTGATGCAACTCTGAATACAGTTGGGTAGTCAAACTATCAAGATAGTGCTTTCATAGTCACTTTTCAAGTAAAAGTGCCATTTGAAAATATTAAAAGACCATGGGATGAATGTAATTATAGGACCTGAGGCAAAAAAATAAAGAAGTTCTTAATGTTACACTAATTTGGTACTTTTTATCTCTGATGTGAGAAGGTAAGAAAACCATGTTGTGTCGACCATCACACAACCAAAGCCCAAACTAGTAACAACCGAACTCAAAATCCAGATGTATTCACATAGGCATTAACTGATTTCCCTGCGAAGAAAGATGAGAAACCTGCAACTCAAAATGTCTGCAAATTCCATGACTGTAATCAGCACAGAAAAACAGAATAAGTCTTTCTGCAGGTTTCATGGCAAAGCAGGAATTATGTATAGTAAGATGACCGACTAGGACACTAGTGCATCCAGAGCCAGTGGAAACTGGCAATGTATGTTTGTTAAAAGAGAACGATCAAGCTGATGCCTGCAAAAGGAACATATGACTACATAACAAGTACACTTGTGTAAGCCAGACAGAGCAATAAAAACAGTTGTCAGCAATTTCAGAATAATTCTTCCTGCTCTCACAAGGATGCTGTTTCAGTGAAGAAGAAAGCACTCGGCAGCAGGTAAACAGCAAGGGAGAGAATGCTACTGAAGGTAACTTGGGATAGAAGATGTGGTCCAGTGACTCCCTGGTCAAAACCAGAAGTAGTGACCAAAAACTGGTGATCCAGTAAGACTGATACCCGTGGAGGACTAACAAGAAGATATTTATTTCCAATCAAAATATTTTACAAAGCTTTCTCAGAGAGTTAACAACTTTCATGCAGTAGCTACATAAAAAAAAAAAAAGGCCCCAGAGAAAGCATTTGTTAAGACTACAATGTTCAAAGTTTTCTAGTTGTTCAGTTATTTGAAAAAAGCATGTTGCACATTGGCGTTTTTTTGAACTGCTCAGAACAGCCCAATGAATTCCTGTTGTCCCTGTACAGGTATCTTCTCGGGCAAAACAAAGGGATATTACTAAATTAATGTGACTGCAAGAACTCATCAGCAAATGTTCCCCTGGAACTGGTTTACAGAATGAATGGGCAAATCAAAACCATAAAATTTGCAGTATGTGTCAGCCTTCTATATTATCCACAGAAATAGGAGCTTTTAAGATGTGCCAGCCTCAGGCTTCTTGTTCCTTATGGCATGCATGACACGAAAACAAGAGGCCACCAAGCACCCATCATTACTGAAAATAGAGTATTTTAGTGATACTGGCATGACTAAAATGTAACTGCTGATCAGTGCCAATTAGCTAGAATAATCCTGTTAGCATTAGCTCAACTGTTCATTTATAAATCTCTGCAACGCTAATTGTATTTGAAGTTCTTTCTAACACTAAAGCCTTTTGTATAGTGCTGAAAGCCTCCAAAACACTCATCAATTGAACAGCTGATATAACAAACAATGTTTTTTAACTCTTTGCAACCTCAATGTTATAAAAGTAGTTTTGCGTGTTAACTATATCACATATGGACCAAGTTCATACATAATTTTATTATATTTTACAATAAGCACTATTCTCTTGCCATAGCAAAAGCCATATCTTATCACATACTGAGTCTTGCTGATTGTTGTCAATGCATATCTCTCTAAGAAAAGTAAACAAACCAACCCTTTGCTATGGTTCTTTATGAAGCTTATAACTCAAATCACAACATGCATACATCCATAAAAATTAAAGCATATTTGCTTTTTACTTATGGCTATTCAGTTTGTACCAGAAGAGCATTTTGGCAATGAATACTTAGCTGAACTGCAAGCAGTTGCCACCGTTGTTTGAAATTACTGGGTAGCTCTCATCAGCTTGGGATGAACTTTTTGATCAAATCAAAATGGACAATACAGGAAATGCAAAGCAGATTTCATTAAATAAATTTATTTGTTAAAATAATTTAACTCCAAATACAACTGCTGAGTTTGCATTGAGTTCTATGTACAATTCTTGTTTTATTTGAAACATCAAGGTTTAAACAACTGACATTGTTGCAAAACAAACTGTTGCCCCATTTTAAGTTGCCAGTTGTATTAGAGCTCAACAATTAACTGCGAAATACATTAATTCACCCCTAGGAAACTCCAAATCAACAGCGTTAAGCCTGATTCCAGAACGCACTTCAGTCTTTCTTCAAACCCTGATCAAGAATTAACAGATGCACAACAATGCAGATAAAAGCCTCCTGCAGTTGTCAAACATTTGCTTTTGTTGCGGAGTTTCACAATTAAAGCCTAACCAGTGCTTTGATGGCACACTGGTAAAAAAAAAACAAAACAAAAAACAAAAAACAAACATGCACAAAACCCCCCAACCAAATGGCTGACATCTTTAGGCAACATTCTATACAGGAAAGCAAATACCAGTAGTTTTCCCACAGAAAAATAATGGCAACAGTAGCACTGGGGTTAGGGAGAGGCTAGAACCAGAACAGAAAATGTCACCAAAATTTTTTTGATGCTCTGAAGGGGCGGGCAGGGTGACAGACATGACGGGAAAAAAAAAAAAAAACAAACCAAAAAACCAAACCAAAAAAAACCCAATGCAATTATGTTTAATACTCTTGATCCGATTCTGGTTGGTTTGCTTTGATTAATTTTCGTGTGTATTTAAGGGAACGAGGAAACAGTTGCTCTCACTATCATAGCCTAAAAGAATAAAAGTTGCAATGTTTCAAAAAAACCCAACAAAACTGGAGAAATGCTGTCTATGTAGAAAAGTACAAAGCTCTACAAGAACAGCCAAAGGAAAAGTGGGTCTTTGGAACAAATCATAATATATTTTAAGGCATGTTACAAGAAACTTTCAAATACTATAATTGGTAATCCTGCCAGGGTAGAAATGAAACCATAACCCAAGACCAAAGACTCCCGCAGGGTGGCCACGCAGCTGCCGCGTGGCTCGCTTACCTGCCTTTCTGCTACCCCTGTCATCTGAAAAAATCTCATCGAGTGCAACTGTCATTGATTCAAGCTCCACTATCTTCACACTAGTGGAAATACAAATAGTGCATAACTACTTCCTCAGAACTATACAAAGAAAAACAACACTTACGCTTTTCCCCCCCACCACATTGTGTGGTAGCTTACATATGGCCTATGTTTTTGAAAATGTCAGAGTGTAACAAAGAAACAAGACTGGGAGATACTTTCATTAATATTTTCTGTTAAAAATTTTACTGTGCAATTTTTCCTATATTAGAAGCCCATCTGTTTTATATTATGCACTTCATGTTAGGCAGTTCATATTGTACTTCATGCCATTTTCTTGGTCGATGAACAATCTGTGAGGTAAGATTTTCACATTTCTGTAAATAACATTGCATAACATGCACTTCCAACTCAGTTTCAAACTTGGGTTCTGCTTTTTTTTTTTGTTTGTTTGAGGGTGGGTGGTGTTTTTTTCAGCACTTATGCAGTGGATCTCACACTGACAAGCTGTTTTACAGATAGTTTGTACTGCTCAATAAACCGTTTCCCAATCTAGGTATTTTAAACATTGAAATATCATTAATTCAACATCTCACATCTTGCTTAACCATGGTGGCTCACACAATGGGCGGGCAGGGGGGAAGAGAACATTCATACCATCTAGCTTAGGCAGATAAGTTGTGTAACTCAGAGGACCAAAGTTAAGCCTACGTTTGCTCTATAGTGAATGGGAAGAGGTAGGTGCCTCTAGGAGGGCGATTCGGAGCACCCAAAGTGGGCATTCAGATGTCAGAAATAAATGGTGTGCCTATCTCCCTAAGAGCACAAAGTACAGTGACGAAAGTTCTGCAAGGTGGTTGGGAAATGGGCTACATTTACGTTCTAGTAAGGCTTAATGTTTTGCGACATCTAATGCCCTTTGATACATTGGTAGTGGAAAGGTCTTGAAAGATTAAGAGCAGAGATGGCCCATTCTCTTCCATTAGTATGATTTCCTTTAGTTATCGTCCACTGAACTAAAATCAGGATATTTATGTATGAAAATCTGCAAAACGTTTTGTACTCAAGTTTCCTTTGTAGCAGATGAGAGCGTTTTTAGGCAGTTCTGCAGATGGAGGCAAAACTCTCGAACCTAACTCCAATTACAGCACTTCTAAGGGCCTTATACACACACACATACACACTCAACACACACACACACACCCCAGCACCCCTATTTTCACTCATTTAAACACAACGAACTACACTGTTACTGCACAAGATTGCAAAACTAATAAACGCATGGTGTTATTTAGACCACAGGCTCAGTGACTCTGTATTCTTATGGCCAATTTTACCTATAAAAGATCCAGCTCAATCTCTCCAGCATTTAAAATCTAAACATTGTGATTGAAAACTCTTCTATACTTTGATTGTAAGACTTCAGAATAGGTATTTCTGTGCCATTAGTCATGCAAATGATAAATACTTCACTGCTATGAAACTAGCAAGTCAGAGCTTGAGCATCCTTTTGAAATAAAATATTTGCTCCCACCATTTAACACTCCAATAATTGGGGCAACCTTTGAACAGTGTGTCAGGCAATTAAAGAGCCATTTCCACACTCACCTAAGGAATTACAACCGTAACTATTTCACCTCTGAACCAAATGATTTCACATGGTTATTCAGTTTAAGTTTTCAACATTAAAGCTATCAAATAGCAAACTTGATTTTCAAAGGTTAGTTAGGGATCACACCAGAGAACATAGCCCTTAAAGGCAAGAAAAATCGTTGTCTTTAACAAACTTAAAAATGCAGGATGTTCATACTGTCCCACGAGGTTTCTGCAGAAGGGAACATATGGATGCAACATGGCTTAATTTTCCTTACGAGATGGTACTAGTTAATCTATTAAAGTGTTCCTTGTTAGTAAGGCTCAGCAATTTTTTTTCATCACAGTTGCTTCCTCCTGGTTCAGTAAAGTGATAAATAAAGATGCTTCTTGCTTTGTAAACAGAGGGTTTGTTTGGCTTTTTGCAGACCAAAACCTGAAGCGATCCTCCATTTCTGAGCAGCAAAATGAAAGACTTAAAACATTCCAATGCCTGACTGTTTCTTCACCCGTCATTTGTTTTCAGATCTTGCCCCTCATTTCACACACTGATGCAATGTTTTCTATTTCAAGATGTGGGATAAAGTAGAAATAATAGCATCGATTTTGAAAAAAATCCAAACTATATAGGTCTCTGGTAGCCTCTTCCTCTAACACTGTCCGAAGTTCCGGTGAAATCAACAGACTTGACTGAACTAACTTGGCCACAAGTGATAGCGCACGTCCTGAAGCATGGTAATTAGACACTGAAAGACTTGGCTCTCCTTTCGCGCTTACGCTAGTTGTGAATAGTCTTCAGAGATGTTCTCTCCACTGCTTTTGTTCCCCATTTCCAAACGCTTTCCATCTTCTTCAGAAATGGTTGCTGTTGTTGCTTCTCTGACACGACAACACACATACGCTCAACTGGAACGACCCTGTAGATCAGCTGGCTATGCCATAAAATTGCAGGTGCTCAAAGGGAAAAACGGGCGAGATGTGGTCATTTAACCCAATTATATTGAGTCAGTGATTGACTTCCAATGCTCAGCTCTGAGTTGATGTTGCTACTTCACTACAGCTGTATTTCAAGTGACCCACAAACCAGGAAGTGAAGTAGACAGTTTTACCACCTTACAAAATTTCTGCAAATTAAGTCCAGGTTAGGTCATTTTTAATGCTATTGTATATTACATGCAGAACAGCATGGATCATCTTTGTCTGGCTGTGCTGCATAGTTCATTTGTCTAACAATTTCCGCAAAGAGCTCATCCACCATTGTTTTACTTTTAGCAGAGGTTTCCATAAACGGGCAGCCCCATTCTTCAGCTAAGGCTCTGCCTTCACTCAATGATACTTCTCTCTCACTTTCCAGGTCCACTTTATTACCAACCAGAATTACTGGCACCTTCTCATACCTACAGTTTAAAAAAAACAAAACAAAAAACAACAGCAATAATTATATTTAAAAACCAGCAATATTCTAAATGTAAACATCTATTTGCAAACTGTACAGACCCAACAGGAAAGAGACATTTGGATGATCTTAAAATTTCATGTTGAAAAAAGTGTTTTAGGTATTTCGCATTCTAGCAGTTTGTTGCACATCATTTCCCCCTCCCCCCAACCCCACCCCGAGCTTTCTTAGAGTCCTAGGGAATGCTGCCTTCTCTGAAGTTTCTTTCCCACCAGGAAATCCTCCACGAACACCTCCATGCTAGAAAAACTTGTTATATTCCTAGCTTTTGTATGTTGGCGATCTCAGTTAGGGCATAAGAACAGGATGAATGTCCAACCCTCCCTTCAACATTAGGTCTTCCTTCTCCCTGAACAGGTATCATGTTGTATTTCCTGCTTGTGAGAAGGAGGATGCACCACTCTCCCTTTCAAAGGCACGTTTACCTTTGGTTAATATATACGGAACCCCCAGATCAGCAATAAAAGGAAGAAAACCAAAGTGCCAGCAAATTCATTTGAAATTTCAGGAAATGCAGCCCACTTTGAGTACTGTATACATACAAAAGTATTGTTATATAAAAACACGTATTAGCTAATACAGCATACATATCTCCCCCTTGCAGCATTCACATCATTATCCCAGTTAAACAAGTTGAAAAGAAAAAAAAAATTAAGTTCCAGGCAATACTATGACTGCTCTGCTTCATAATCAACTTGGACAGCACAATAGATCACATAAGCTGTGAAGCAATTTATTACTTTACACCTCCTTTTGAGGGGATCCTTGCCAAATTTTTTTTTTTAATTTAAAATACCTGCCTTTTTTTTTTTTTCGATCCTCACATGCATAAAGCATTCTTCAGACATGGAACTAAATAAGCGTTCAATCAGGTTTTAAATTTACAAATTTGCCATAGCAGAGAAAAAAACACCGGGCCTATTTCCAAAATACTCTTATTACATGGGTTTTCTCAGAAAAGCAACAAGGACTGAGAGAAAAAACAATTATAGCTTTTAGCACTTAGACTAACCAAAGATCTAAGAGAAACAAGACAGTTCTCTCTTAATTTAAACCTGATTTTCTACTTCATATTAGCTTAGTAGTACTGCTTTGAGTCCAGTCACATGAGTAAAGCTGAGCTGTGGACAGACAACAGCCATAGCTGACACCTGCAGCAGTTGAAGATGTCACTGTCCTTAAGCCACCTATTACTCCTCCTCCTCCTCCATCCCTCCCTCCCTGCCTCCCAGGCAGGGCAGCAGAGCGGAGCTGGCGCATGTGCCTCGGCTGGTTGAGGGAAACAGCCTGCGGCTTGGGCTAACCTACCAGCCATGGTGAACCTCAGCTGTCAAGGCTCTGTGCTGGAACAGAGAACCTGTGTTCCTGCTGGCTCCACTGCAGGGACAGTGGGCTCTCACAGAAAGGATAAAAGGGCAGTAACTTCTCAAACCATCTCAGCAACTCTTACACCACCATAGCAGCATCAAAAATTGGTCCAGCTATATCATAAGATGCCGCTGAAATTCTAAAATTTGTTATGTCTCTTTGCTAACCATGGGAATGTCATTTAACCCACAGCCTAGGGCAGTGGTCAATAATTGCAGAGAATTCCCCTCACTTTCACCATTCATCCTATCCTCGTTTACCATCTGAAGAGACACAACCATTTCTTACTCTGTGGATATACAGTATTTAGCACAATGATACCTTTGGAACTCTTGCAAGAGCTAAGCTGCCATTAAGTACCAAAATACACACAGCATCTTGAAATCTGTCCTCCTGCATTTAAACACATGATGGCATAGTCTTTAATTACATAAGATGGGTGGCATTCAACAGAAAAGACAGCAATTCAATGTTTCTTTTTATCTTCATTGTTCAGATGCATGTGTCCTATTGTATTTGCTGTACAGCATTAAAAAAACTTCAGTGACAGTGGAATCGTGTATACGTTCACTGCATTTCTGGACATCTGAGGGCCCCAAACTTCCCCCCCTGCCAGGTCCTCCAGGTCTTCTGTATCTTCTCAGTTTTACCGGGGGGGTGGGGGTGGGGGTGGGGAAATCGAGAAATTCACTGAATGCTTCTCAAGTGGCTGCTCTGAAGAAGCAGATAAGCTAGAATTAACACACAAGATCACTTCTCATTCTGCAAGATCACTCCATTTGCTGAGAAAGAGGAGAGACACCCCTCCCCGCCCCCCACTTGTTGCAGATTTACAGTCTGTTCCACTGCAATGTTCAAGTGCTTGAAGAGGTTTAGGAACCCTAGAAAAGCTGGGCCACTAAATATCTGAGGATCTGTTTACTATGAGTACTCAGCACCTAGGAAATGAAGCAATGGAAATAGTGAAGTTTTGTAGTGCAGAACGAAAAGAACTGATGAGATGACAGGGCAGATGTGAAAAGTCTGATTTAATTTATTTGCACAGGACCACCTAGGAACTACTAGGTAGAACAGACAGAAGCACTTTTCTGTATTGTTTTTTCCCTGATTTTGCCTCTTCCATTTACCCTGTTCACTACCTGAAATGAGACGGGAATCCTACAGTCANCAGCCTTATTCACCTTATAATCCAGATTCGTCCAATAAGCACTTTACACCATTAAACTGTGTAAGAAAGGGTTTCTGCAAAACTCATTATGCCATCTTATCAAATACCTCCTCACAGGGCAAAAATAAAGTTGCTCTTGCAAAATACATCCACGTATTACCTAAATTTTGAGTAGTCAACTTTACAGAGAAAATACATTTTATATATGTATATCCTGTGTGATTTTATATATATATATGTACTTATACCTGCCTATAATATACACAAAACTGTCTCTACTATATGCATACACATATATATAATCACACAATTTGTCTTTCCTATGTAGAAAGTCAATATCCATTATCTAGAACAATGGAGGCTGGAATATGGCAAATAATGGGAAACCAGTCCATGGATACTGAGCAGAAGACTGGCTCCAGTATGGGCTTATGAGCTCCAGTTCAGTATCATTCCTGCCAGATCCAAGCTGAGTATGGGACAGCCAGGCCAGATGTCTGTGCATTGTATTCTCCAAATATGACGACGATGATAACAGATTGACTGTGTGTGAACTGACAGGCCTTTGCGGAAACTATGTGGTTCCATGTAGTAGTTCCAGCCCGAGCTTGTCTTCATTCAGAGTCCCTGAGGGTCTCCACACTGTACTTCCCAGCTTTCAGGTTCTGGTAACACACCATGGAAGGCCTAGCTCTCAACTAAATCAAGCTATACAAGCTCTGAAGTTCAAGTTGGCTCTCCACCCTTTATCTCCCAACACTGCCAGAACTTCCTGCCTCACTTAATATCCCGGGCAAATTTATTTCTGATGAGCATGGGGGAGATCCCCAGTTCAATGCTCTCCTCAGCACGGCAGCTGCTCATGCTGGAGGTGACTTCTGGCTGCNGCTGGAGACTCCACTCCCCATTCGCAGAGCTTCAAACTGGCCAGCCGTCGACACAGTCACCGCTGAGATGTGCAGCAGCACAGCCCCACAGTTGGAAAAGGGCAATTTCACAGATGTGGCGGAATTACCTGATTCTAATGAAATGTGAAGGGAAGAAGAATATCTCTTCCCCACAGGCTTTTCACACGGTTGAATTTCAGTGATGCAACAGTTAAACAGCTTCTTTACAAAGGCAAAAAAGAACCACCTTGCAACGCCCAAGCAGCAATGCAGAACCCCTTCACACAACCACCAAAATCGAACTCGGGAATTCACAAATCCTTCCAAAAGCTTCAGGTAGGATCTAGCCTGCTCACAAAAACTTTTAGCAGAGCAAAGGAGGCTAAAGCCCCACCGTGTGCACCAGAGACCTGAAGAGCCAGACCGCTTCTGCCATCGCAGGATGGGCGAGAGGGCAGAGCTCAGCCCAGGACAGGAGCTGGGCAGAGGCCTTGCCTTTCCGTGCAGCCCACCTTCCCCTGCCTGTCCCCTTCGCACTGGAGAAGTGCCACAGTTCCGCTCCTCATTCCTGGAGCAGGAAAATCCAATTTTCTCAGCACTGCTGAAAAGCCTTGAGCAGCACTAATCTTTCCTAATGAAAAGCAGGAAGGCCACCTGAAAATGAGAACTGCTGCCACTTTTCTCTGTATCAATGCAGTGCAGTTTGTATTCTAGGGCAAACATCACAGCAGAGCCTGTAAGAAATACACTCAAACGCAGCGCAGGAAGGCTTGACTTTTCAAGACCTCTTCAGGAACAAATTTTTGCAAGACCAGTTACACGTGTTTGCAGAACACGTTTAAAGAACAAGGTACTTCACCCTGTTTAAATGATCTCGCCATCTTAGGCTCCAATATGACAGCTACCGAGCAGTGGCAACTCCTAAAGAGATAACACGACTGCAGGCATTTATAGCCCCACAAAAGACACTGCTGCAGTCAAATACCATCACATCTAGGATATCACTACTGGCAAGATACAGTCATTGCTCCATAAAAGACAACCAGCATGAATTTCCCAGTTCCAGATAACTATTCAATGCTAAAAACCACCCTGTCATCCATCTTTAATGAGCTTCTGCGACCAACAGGCCACAGTAAATCCCTCAGTTTTCCCTGAAGATGGACCCTATAGTCACGTGGAATCAATAAATACACGGACTTGAAATGTTTTACGTGGTTCAGCTACGCACCACTGACCACACAGCCTTACACGCCACACAGTGATAAACAGTTTTTACATTTTATCTTACCTCACACGGCACACACATCATCCATGTTTCTGTTTAGATTAATATGTATACTTTGAATAACAGCTTAAAACATTTAGAAAGCCTCAGGATGAATGGTATGTAAATGATCTTCAGAGATATTTACTTCCCATTTTTTTCTACCTCCAATATTACTCAGAGAGAGGAAAAATATGAGCAGTAACTGACATCACCTCTGAATCTCTTTTACAAGGTACTTTTCACGTTTCTCATTAGAGTTGTCATTGGACAAAGCCAAAAGCAAAGATGACATGGAATGAAAATATAATAAAAATGAAGAATAAAAAAAGTAAGAATTTAAAAAATTATGTACATCAAGGCTAATAAACTGATCTGATTCCCTTAAAATGTGCTAGGGAGTGCCCAGTACCCCTAAACTGGGGGTAGGGGCAGAGAAGCGAGCTGGACCAGTACAGGAGAAGACATTAAAAATTTCAGATGGGTTCCTGCTTTCTAATTTCACTTTCTGGTAATGTTGCATCTTTTACAGGAATTTTGCCTGAGCTTCATGTCGAATATGTTCAACCAAAATGCAGAAACAAATTAAGAAGAAAAAAGCCCCACATGTATACTTAAAGACTATGTCTTATAAACAGGTTAAGTCCTGTCGAAGTTTATGGAAAGATGTACAGCTTCTAACTTTACATGTTAAATACTGGGACCACTGAAATGTAAAGGTATCTATCCATGACAATTATTGCTAATCGTAACAGGACTCTCCAGTAATAAACCACCTTTATCACCTTCTTCTACATGCAGCGTGTCTTCTCC
>Ga0065711_1047457_pt1 | contig 12320 bp, 8 predicted proteins | sample Hoacrofraction12_FD_59098 | JGI IMG/M metagenome (GOLD analysis project Ga0065711, IMG submission 59098) | Hoatzin crop microbial communities from Cojedes, Venezuela - Epithelial fraction 12 v2 (version 2) | ecosystem: Host-associated > Birds > Digestive system > Esophagus > Crop | place... | reverse complement strand
AAAAAAAAAAAAAAAAAAAGAAAGAATGTGAATACACACAGGGCAAAAAATTAACTCCTAGCTCTGTGTGCGTATTCTCAAAGTCATTATTTCTAATTATGCGACTTACAACATCCCACTTTAAAAAAAAAAAAAAATACACTGATACTACAAAAGGCACTTTTAGCATAGGGTTTTTATTTTTTCCTAGTTTTGAACTAGGAAAAATAGAAGCCATTTTTTATCATTTGTTGAACCCATCGCTTAGCAGACTTGTAGTAATTTGTTGTTCCACAACACGATAAAATGGCAGAGATCTTTCTGACAAGAACAAACATCAACCAAATATACAAAACGTGCCTCTTCTACTTGCAAGATCGCCGGTCTACAGAGGCTTCCGAAGTCTGGTCAGAAGAGAACACCAATCGTACCATTAGTCCCAAATTATAAGCCACAAGCTTTTTACTTTACAGCCCCAGTTTTAATCAACTGCAGTGCAAAGCTCTGCCATCCCCCCCCCGTGACACTTCTCAAGGCAGAAAGACCTGCCCTGTAAGATCTGCCCTTCCTAACTCGTGAGGCTAGCAGCTCCGTCTGAAGACATCTGGTAGCACAGGCCCCTCACGTCTGCTCTGTCCATATGGGCTGGGAGAAAGTTACAGATGCTTTCACCTTTTCTTTGAAAGTCCAATGAACTCTCGCTGCTGCATCATTTCCAAGCCAAACAATCCTGAAACCCAAACAGATATTAATTGATGGAGGCATTGTACGAATCTTCACGAGCACAAAGGATCAGATTCAGTGGCTTGGCTGAGGCCGTTATGTTTCTCTCAAAAAAAAAGGGGGTTGGACATTAAACACCACTGTGACACCCTTCTCCAATTCAGCCATGCTTTAGAGAATCCCCGTACTCTGGTCAGAGTCTGCATCCTGCGATGGGGATGATGGTGAGCAGCAATTGCAGCAGACCCGCATCACCCGGGCCTTCCTCCACGCACCCTGAAAACAAGGATAATGCCATTTCTAGGCCGCCCTCCTGAAACTGGGGGGATCAGTTTGTCAAATCAGAAAGCATGAGCTACTTTCTTCACCAACGAATATCAGGGAAACACTGTCATTTCCAAGTGAGCACCAACAGTCATCCCTCCATCGCCACACATTTTAGCAGAAGCTAAATCATTCTTTAACCCGCATTAATTGCGAAGATGCACAAGTTGATTATTTAACATTTTGTAAAACCTTACGAACCATTGGATATGGGCAGTAACCGGTGCACCGAGAGCCAAACAGTTCCTGCAGCCCACGTCTCCAGATTTTGCAGTTTCCCCATCACCAGCTAACAGCCGTATTTCAAGACTTCAGACGTTAGGTTCTGGCCCTCAATCTTAAATAATTTTTTTCAAACCCTCTTAAAACACATCTAATCCTTTGTTTTCTTTCTGAGGAGAAAGGTTTCACATCTGGACTGTCAACCTGCATTCCAAAGCATTAGCCTGGCAAATTAAAGCAGCTGAGCTGTAAATCTCCAAGCAGAGGACTTGTCATGAAATCGCAACTCAGCATTAACTACGAGCCCAGTTCAGCAAGAAAGCCGACAGAAAAAGCCCAAACAACGCAGGCAGCCCCAAGACAACTTTGAAAACGAATCCTGCTGTCTGACAGAGAGCAAGCTGGCGTAACCTAACCAACCCAGACTTGCAGGAGCATCTCTGTGCCCGGCTTTAATCTGAAACAGTCGCAGAAGAGCCCACTGCGAGCAACCACCAGTTACACAGCTGAATTTTGCAGACTGTTTTCCACAGTTGGCACCCCAGTTTGATGAGCAGACTGCAGTTTTCAAATCTGCCTTGTGAGAGTTGATTGCTCCATGCCCATGAACCCCAAGAGAGCCGAGGTCCTCGCTCCCGCCGCCTGCTGCCTCCCAGTCACAAAAGCAGCAAGATCGAAAGCAGCAAGATAAGCTCCAAAGAATTCAACCCTTCCAGCCAGACTTCAGCGGCAATCCAAATGCCAGCAACGCAGATGCAAAGAGGAACCAGGGCAAAAGGGTGTAGAATGGTACAACTGATAAAAATAGAAAAATCCTCATCTCCCCAGCGCCCAGGACAACGGCATGTTACCGAAGTGTCTCAGCTAATGTAATAAAAAAGGGTTAATGTAACATTTTTTAATCATTGCACCACTTGTTTATTCAGATTTTTAGATTTATAAGTTAGCTGCTAAAAAGAATTCCATTTTTGCTATTGATTTTTTTTTTCTTTTAGAGGGAAAGCAGTTTTGGAAAAAAAACAACTTCAGTCTTCACTGGGATCTGGAGCAGCTTGGAAGAAAGGACTGGCTGATCCACAGAAGACATCTCAGCAACAATGGTCTGGTTGGTTAACTCTTCTGTCAGCACTCACTTCATCAACACTCTGCAGCCTAACTCAATTACTTCTTATACTTTATACTAAAGTACTTTATTAAATCTCTCTTCCTACCAAACATACAATGCCGAGCTTTGTGCGTCGGGCTCTTAAGAGCGTTTCCTTCGTCCAGCTCTGGTTCCCCGAGTGTGTCTCTGCTGATCTAAGCCCCACCAAGCATGAGTTCATCTCTTCTCCTTCACTGCTGAACACCACGGCCAAGTCCTCTTACTGTTTCCAAAAACTGGGCAAACACTCTTCACGATCAACTCAAAGCAGTTCTTCTGTTGAACTAACAGCATTACTGCAACGCTCTCCTGTGTGAAGTCTGCCAAAAAATACCCTTCTCCTGTAACAACCGTAACGTGGCCAGCGTGGTAAAATTCACAGTTACTAGAACCATGTGGAGTCTTTCCTGCCTGGTTCCTAAACGAACAGGAAAACATACAGAAGTTTTGCTCCAAACTCAGACAAGTCCTATGATACAAGTACTGTGATACCTGCACCTTGGTACCCAAAGGAAAACATCGCGTAGAGGGACGTTGTTACCCCCCCACATTACTGCTACCAGCACCCTGGCCCACCAGAACGGCTTCCCCTGCTATTTTTGTGATGTTACCTATCAACTTCACTCACTCCGCTCACCATCTCGCACTCTCCACCTCCTGTGTGCTGGCTGGGTAAGCTCCAGGGTAAACCTGCGCACGTATCCATGTCCGACTGCTCCCACGGGCATCGGAAGCAGGAGACAGCGCACATCGCACCTGACCCTCGCCTTCCCCGGCGGTGATCCTGCCGCGACAACGCCGTGCGCATCCCTTCTCCAGGAGGTGTGGCAGGATTACCCGGAGCCTTCTCTCTGCAGACCTTTCAACAAAAGACACTATTATAAGATTAAAACCTAGCTGAAGTAATTGTGTGTGGAAATGCCTTTTATTAGGGCTGTGGATCGAGTCTTATCAGGTTTCACGGCTCAGAGCAGACTGCAGCAGCCAGGCATGCTTGCTAATCGCTGTTCCAGCTGCGGCCAACTATTTCTGCTCACCTGTTTTTTGTCACGGTGAAACAAGCCACACCGCCACGTTGTGTGACAGGTATTTTTGTTAGAGTAACACGTGTCCTTCATCACCTAATATCAAGTGCGCAGCATAATTAGAGTGGTGAACACAGCACCTCTGCCATCAGCGCACACAGACACCCCATTCACCGCTCGCGACACCGCAGAGCTGCGGCTCACTCCTGGCGCGGGTCTCAAAATGGAAAAAAAGCCAGATAAGCCACCAGAAGAGTGTCCGCTCCAGTCTACAGCCCAGAAGCAACTACCCAAAAGGTCAAGTCCACGCTTGAAGCAGGGAAAAAAGCATTACAACAGGCAAAGGACAACAAACACCAGGCAAGAATTTGACCGCACAGTGCCAGTGTCATCATGGGGCTATGTTCCTATAGCCACTGCACCACTGCAACCGAGAGTCAAAGCAGCTTCGAGGAAGCCCTCCGGGTCAGGAGCTTCGGGCAGGCTAGGGCATTTACACCAGCAACGACCACCTTCGTGGTGCTATTCAGTGCCCAGTGTAAAAACTCATCATTGCCAAGGTCTAACTCTTGCTGCACTATATAGGTGAGCCAGCAGGTACCACCTGGTAGGAATACATACCATGCCACAAGACAGAACGCAAAGGGATAGGAAACTGCAATAGAAACATGGAGGAAAAACAGAGAAGAGGGGGTTGAGGAGAGCAAAAATGCTGGCAGGAAGGAAAGGGCTGGCCTGGCAAGCTGGCAGTTCCCTGACCTCAAACCTGAGCGCCCAGATTGGTTCGGACGTTCTGATTTTCTCCCTCACGCTGTGATCACCAGGCATCAGCTCCTTCTCAAGGAGGCTTAAACAGAGCACTGCAAACCCACCTGTCAAAGCCCGACGGCCTTCTCCTCCCAGCACCCAAACGCAGGGCTGGCCTGAAACGCATTCCTCCTAGGTAACACCCCATGCATTCTGAAATCTCGGCTGAACAAACCCCTCAGCTCACCAGCTTCCCTTTTCTCTCCCACCATCTCCTATTTCCCAAACTCGGAATGTCCTGGAGATCCTACTTGCAAGAGAACGCGCAGAGCAAACCTGCCGTCTGCTGAACTGCTCTGCTGTCAGGGTCGCAACGTGCAACACGAACGTCGAAGAGAGCACAGCCCAAGCCAGAAAGGAGATGCTGCTTTTCTCAGGCTGCTTCAGCAGCCTCCAAGAGAACACTTCTTTGAGAATAACTTCACAGAAGCACAGGAACTTCTCTTATTTCTTTGCCTGTCCTCAGCACACTTAATAAACACACTTCTAAAGTCCAGCCTGGCTTCTTCAATGCCATTGTAACTGTCACACGGGGGGTTCAGCTACTTTCAACGCCTTTTAAAGTTGGTTGCTCTTACTTTCAGCACGTTCCTCACCCTCTTCTGCAGCTGAAATGTTAAGAAGTTGGGAAGAACAGCACATATAGAATCATAGATATAGCCTCATACAACCCCGCGGGACTTCGCGTTTAACACCCTTGCAGAAGAGGAAGGCAATGCCAGGCCACGCAGCAACCCCAGAGCTCATCCCGCAGAAGCTCCTTCAGCCAAAGCGAACCTGCTGGTCCCAGGCTCGTACCGCAGCAGGATGAAATCCACGGTTCCAGCTCCAACTGCCATCAGCATCGCCTCAGAGGGTGGTGATCACCGACGCACGCTGTGCATCACCACCCAGAGAGCCGGCCCTGGAGCACCGCACCCACACCCGCAGGGAGCTGCGGCCACCCCAAGCAGTGCTGCTGGAGCTGGATGCACCAAGCTGCCACGTTTCAAGCTCACTAAAACAAGCTTGGGCATCTCCACTCCAGCCCCGAATGACCAGATATCTGCCCTCAGAGGACTTTGAAACTTTATTTCGATAGGTTTAGGGCTGTAGGTGTTAAAACAATTAGCAAATTGTTCTGAGCATCCTTCCTGATTCCAGTTTTCTCCCTTCTCTCAGCCAAAGGAGACCGATGCGTGGCCCTGTGGGCACAGCGAGCAGATTACAGCCCCGAATCCGCAACCGAGTCAGCTCAGCACAGCGGCCATCGCCCGGGCATCTCCTCCCGCACGGACTGACAGCGCTACTCACACCCGCCTGTCATAGCTCCGCAGTAAATGAGAACCAAACGCCAAAACGAGCGCTCATGTTCTGATGTTTACTGGCTGAGGTAATGGCTCCAAGCAAAAAACGCCGCTTTCACAGGGCAGAGCGCACTGTTTATAATGAAAGCTTTTGAAGTCCAGCAAGAAAAAAAAAATAAAATAAAAAGGGTTTTGTTGTTTTGTGTGTGGGGTTTCCACCCCCTTCCCCCCTTCTTTTTTGAAGGATGTGATACAAACCAGCTTGATACACAAATTAGAGGTGATCTCATCAGTCCATTAGCCCAACTAAAGCAAGCCCATCGCTCGCGAGGGGATGTGCTGGCGAGATACTACTGAGTGGCCTGTGAGCAGCATTAATACGGGGGCACAAATGCCGCCTTCATTACACAGGCGAGGCATGGCTCCCAGCTTTCAATCTGCTGCGAAACGGTTTGGCTGTACTGAAGTGTGGGATTTCAGAGCAGCGCCTCGCACTTACCGCTCTCCTATTTAGGCGGAGGCTACGGCTAGTCCTGCCACCCTCCCGACAGAAGGCACTGACCCACAGACATCCTTCGCATCGCTGATTCACACGGAGCAGACGCCTCGCACCGAGTGTCAGCCCCTGAATGAGGGGAGGAAAAGCACTCGAAAATTCAGTAAGAATAGTAAAACGCCGTTTAGAAGCTTTCGCCTTTCATTTCTCATAAACTAGAACTCCATCACATCTTTCCACCAAGTTTCTTTTGATTTCTTTGTTGTAGAACGAACAATGCTTGAAAGCTAAGAAAGACTCATTGCTCAGATGTTTCTGTTTTCAATCGAGCAGCAGAACTATTTATTTTCCTAGCCCGTGATGGAATTAAACAATTTGTCTTTGAAAACTCTATAAGCCTTCACCCTGACAACCCCCCCATCTGCTTTTCAGATTAAGGTACTTTGATTTTTACCAGCTAAAGGTTTATGAACTGCTGTATAAACCCAATTACTCTCACAGTAAATTATTTAAAGCTTACATGTTATTTTTTAAATTTTTCCCCAAGGAGTACTCTGGAAATTCGGAAGAGGAAAGGCTCACTAGGGCATTCTGAATTAAAAACGTGTAACAGGGAAAACCATGGAGCTTCCAGAAACTCGGAATAAAAAAAAAACCACCCCGCAACAGAGTTAAGTGAGGATGAGACACACCCCAGGAGAGACTTTTCAGGGTAGGACTGTTCAAAAAAAGAAGAAAGCTCCACTTCAGTGGGAAGGAGTTCTTTAAAAACAGATTAAGTTTCATCCGAGGTAGTATTTATTCCTTAGCTGGTCTCTGCCTCACTTCTGGCAGAAAACAGGGATAGGAGAGATCTTTGTGTCCTCGCTTCAGATGTCGTTAGCAGAAAAGACGCAGTGGACAGTGTTCCATCTAACAGGAAAGCTGCCCTTTGTGCTCGCCATCGCCGTTTTAGCTGCGTCCACAAAGGGACAGAGCATCCCGGGAGCAAACAGGGCAGACGGGGTGGGATAGCGCGGGAGGCCACACGGAGCACGGGACGAGAAGAGCTGAGGCCACTCCTGCTTCTCCAAACAGGGACTGATCTCCAACGAAGAACACAAGAGTCCCTGGCAAGAATCACACTGTAACGCTGGCAGGAGCTGATCCATTTTCTGGTCACCGGTTCTGGGAGAACTTGCATTGCCCGGAGAAAGGGGCAGGGTGGGCAGTGATGCCGCCCCAACGGCGGCTCTCCTTACGGACCAACTCCCGACCCCACATCCTCCATCGTCTGGAGCAACACTTCTCCACTGCAGCACAGAAACAAGCGCAAAATCTCTCATTTGCAGTCACCGTGCTTTAGCAAGGCTACTGCAGAGACGGTATTTGCTTGGCTACGGCTATCACACGGTATTATTTGGAAACCATTAGCAACGCACCTTTATCTTCTGCTATATATCAAAAGCTACGGAAAGACCTCAAACTGAATTATTGCATTCTCAATTTTAGGACCGTAACTGTTCCCATAAATTAGTATTTGTCACATGCAAACTGTTAAGGAAAGTTACAGCCCTGGGCAGGTTAACCGGAGCGACCGGCAGCCTCCACGACGCATCCCTTCCGGACGTACCCGAACCGGGCGCACAAAGGGGAGGCAGGGGAACACCCCCCTGTTCAAGAGCTGGCATTCACAGCGATTTGTTCTGCGCAGTTCTCCTCCTTCTACGTTTTGTCATTTATGCACTCCAGCACAAAAAAAAGTGTGTTATAACAGCATTGCAGCAACACCGAGCGATTCACTCGAGATGTCTGCTCTGCGTGTGCCTGTAGTGCAAAAGACGGACTTACGTGACCAGCAGCGCTGATTCCCAGCGTCCCAGTCACTCTCCCTTCTGCCACCGGCACAGCACGGCTAAGCAGCAGCCAGGTGAAATGACTTAGTTATTTAGATTAATTAATATAGCGAAGAGCAGGCAACAGCACCACCTCCCAGAAGCGTAACACAGCTAAATCAAACCGATGCTTTCCTTCAGAGCTGGTGCCTTCCCCGCAGCTTAGCGGGGCCGACTCCCGAGGCTCAGCGCCGTGTCCCACGCGGCGTTAGAGGAATGCCGGGGAAAGCACGCAGCCCGGACAGCGCAGGCACTAGACCTCCACCACAGAATGATAAACAGCTTCTCAAGAGCTCCTTGCTCCGAGACTGGCCCCTGCTGTCAGAGCAGCATTAGCAGACTGCAGTTGGGGGTGGTCACCCACCAAACAGCCCCCAGACAAGGAGGACCACGGTGCTGAGCTGGAGAGCCGCAGCGCGTCCAGGGAAAGGCAGCCCTGCCTGCCAAGCCCTGCAGAGCTGCTTCTGCGGGGACGAGGGCCGCTGTCTCCGACGATGCATCCCTGGTGCCCATCTGCAAGCCAAAACCAGAAGGAATTTTCAAAGCTGTCAGTTTTTGAACCTAAAGCGCTGGCATCCGGGTATGAAGAGGAGAGTTACAGCTGAGAGGGAGGGCTGAACAGCAGCTGGAAGACAGCAAGGGGCTGTAAGGCACAGAGACGCACGCCATCGCATCAAGATGGCATCAAAGGCAGCTTCCACCCCTCTACAGCTCGCCGGGAGAAAGGTGCAGTGAGAGCAGAGCTTGCTTTGCATCTTCTCTGCACGGTAACCAAGACATGCTACACAGCACCTCGCTCTTCAGGGTAGTGTCTAGAGAATAATAAAAAAAAAAAATAGGAGAATAGTTTCAAAGACCTCAAGAGCCCAAGAAACCCCAGAGCACAACCAGAGCGTGCTGCACGCCGGCTGCACTGCGCCTTCCTGCATCTTCTCCCCATTGGGGTCCCAACCCGGCTGCTTCCAGACGCACCAACCCTCCGAGCTGCTGCTGCGAGGACACAGCCCCAGCCACTTTTACCTCCCACATTCGGGGGTTCATCCGAATGGAACTGAGCCCGTCACTCCAAACTGACAAACCTTTCTTCCTCTCTTCACAAGCCTTTTTTATTTTTGAAAAATGGAGCATTTTGGTATACTTGGTACGCTTTCTCCTTCAATTCACCCGCACCTACCACACATCTCTGTTTCAGATTTCCCATCACCAGTGGGAGTCAGGCCCCACGAATTTAGGACACTAACAGAATCAAGCATGTGTCCAGACCAGGAAAGGAGCTGATGGCACTTTATCCTCTGACCACAGCATAATTGCACTCAAGATAAAATCAGTTTTCTTGCCTGGATTACCTTCCAATTCCTAGTCTTATGAGGCCAAGGACATTGATGCTGGTCTGTAATACTGGGTCATGTACTTTTAGGACTGATGTATCCATGTCAGCTTTCAAAATTTCTGCACAACACTGTGCATGCTTATCACAATTATAACAAAAACCATGATGTAATACAGTTCCCAGAACAGTTGCAGGCCTCCTGCCAGAGCCCTGCAGAAAACCAGTGCTCTGCCTATGCCTGTGCCACTTAAATTCCATTAATCTCGTATTTTCAGCAATAGTAAGTTCACAAGAGATCACATCATCAGGTTCTTCCCCAGCTACGATTATCAGTGGAGTCCTTGAAACTCTGAACAAATAGAAGCCCATCTCCTGGTCTGGTTCATTAGTATTTCTTCTATGTAAAAAGCTGACAGTCTGCACGGTATAAGGGTTTTGTTTATTTATTTCTAATTCAAGAGTGCAACGGCCATTGGTTACACTTCCATCAGCCCCCCCAGACTGGAGGGACTGACCAGTCTCCCCAGCCCTCTGCAAGCTGGGCAGCGTGCCAGAGCAGGTCAAGAGCCAGCCCTGCAGCTCCCGGGCCGGACAGAGCCCTCGCCTGCCCTCGTGCACCCAACCAGCACCAAATATTGCTCTACCTTCAACCACTTTGAGGTTTCTTTTCATTTCAAGACCTAGTGCTAAAGCTCCCATCTTTTTTTATGGCTCCTCCTTATGGTCCCAGTATTCTCTCCTCCCTTCCAGTAAGATTCCTCAGTCTTGCACGATAGTTCACTATACTAAAAAAGTATACCAAGCACACAAATGTATATTTTACAATATAAAATTTATATTATATAGGACCTCTATTACACAAGCATCATGATCTTCATGCCAAATATGTGTCGCTAGCTTCCAGCATCTGCAGCCACCACATTTGGCCCCCCTTGATCAGCTGAACCTCCTCTCAAAACGCCAATTAGTTACGGGAGGTCCTGCCCATGCCTCCCTTTTGTCTGCTCTGCTCACGGAAGCGTTCTAGGAAGTCTGAACAAATCACTGCCACGGCAGCGTCAAGCTGTCAACATAACCACAAGCCTACTCCATTTATGAAAGGGATACGCTGTAAAACTGCCCCTGGAGCGAGGCGTCACGCCGCAGAGCACGGCTCTCGGCACAGCCCAGGACACGGCACTGCTCAGGAGCTTACTGGGATGACTGAAAATAGCAGCTCTTGGTTATAAAGCCAAGTCCATCTATCAGCAGTAAGTATTTAAAAAACTAACTGATATAGACTATGAGGAAGAAAAAACACTCCAAAGTATTATGAAAAAATGAAATTAAAAGCTTTTGAGCTCATAATTTAGGAGAGATTTGAGAACTGGAATATATACAACAGTTTGGTTTAGCCACCTAATAACCTTAACATTGTAAACCAGCTCTATTTTAGCTAGGAAGGGTATGACCACCATAGTGAACATGCAGCTACTGTGGGCTAAATGGGCCTTACAAAGAAGCCGGCTGTCCTGTGATGCAGCTGGAAGCTGGGGAGCGGTGGCAGCACCTCCAGAGCTCCCTGCCCCCGGGCGAGACGGGGCAGCGGCACGGGGAAGGACCACGCAGACGCTCCGCTCCAGGCACAGCATAAGCCCACTGAAGAGACACGCTTGGAAAAAATAAAATATTAAGAATAAGGCAAGAGGAAACACGTAACAAAAGTACTGAACTAAGAGAGAAGTCGCCCTCTACTTTAATTTTTTTCCCTCTTTTGAAAAGAGCATGAAAGTCACTCTCTTACGCAAGATGTTTTAATTCACATTATTGTTCTGACATCTCATTCACAGTCCCACCAAAACAACCCGGGGAAAAGGTCAGACACTGTGTAATAGCTATACATTAAGCAGCAATAAAAAACAAGAAACATCCCACATGGAGGACACGCTAATGGCTCTTTTGAGTCAACACATCCCTAACTTACTTTTAAAGACTTTAAGTTGCAAATTTTTATTCAGCTTTCACAGCACAAATAGCCACAAGAAAGCTACCCAAAACCCCAATTTGCCAAGTCAGGATTATTTGATACGAAGGTCACTTCCTCCAGCCCCAGGCAAACTGCTTTAAACCCTTTAACAGACAGAAGTAAAAACAGAAGGAATACTTTTATCGATTTTAGGACACAAGACACAGGTCAAAGACTGAGCGCACAAAAATAATTCACACTTCTAGAGGAACATAAAAACACTAAATACTCAGAAATGCCCTGTGCTGGCATCAGTGGGGTGCAGCAGTTAATTTATTAAGGCAGATTAACGCACCCACAAAACCTACAGCGTTAAGGCAATTTTGACCTCTCTAGATTGGCTGCCAATATGATATAGGTCCAAAAGAAATTACCCTTTTCTGCTGCGACAGAACAATAAATTGGCTTCCTCGAATACAGTGGTTAAAGAATCCAAGTTCCTGACCTTGAATGTTTTACTAGTAGTATGCTGTGCTGTAGGGAACAATCAGGATGACATTTGCTGAAATGTGTGGGATTTATGATATAATAGGTTGCACATATGTGCCAAAAGAGAAAAAAACCCTCTTAAATCCAAGCAAATCAAGATTAATTAGCTATTAAAATGGCTAAGAGAACACAGTGCAGTACAGGTGGTACAACAAACCATCTTACTTTCTGTACACGGTGACTAAAGTTATTTTTGAGGTCACACCGTACGTGTATCTTCGATCGCACTCTCAGTGGGAAAAGCAAAAATTGCTGCTCCTTTGTAAACTCCTGCTCTTTGTAATTCTGTAGGTTTGCGCTTTCATAAACAAACCTTATGCAGTTCTTTTATAGGAAGTCCCCCTAAGCCCACAGGAAAACCCCGTACTGTCTGGCTTTGATCATCAAGACAGGCTGAAAATTAACTCTGGTATTTTTACAACGATCCTCATATTAAGGGAGAGGACACGCTGCCCACGCTGCCCTATCAGTCAGATTCACTCTAACTTTCCCCCTCCTTTCATCCAAGCCCGGTGACTTTTCGTTTTACTGCTGCTAATTGCAATTACAGGTGTTTGGAAATCAGCAGCTTGACAGATGCCTCCTGCCTTCAACGCCATCCCCGCACCCAGCGCTT
>Ga0065711_1047456_pt1 | contig 12321 bp, 5 predicted proteins | sample Hoacrofraction12_FD_59098 | JGI IMG/M metagenome (GOLD analysis project Ga0065711, IMG submission 59098) | Hoatzin crop microbial communities from Cojedes, Venezuela - Epithelial fraction 12 v2 (version 2) | ecosystem: Host-associated > Birds > Digestive system > Esophagus > Crop | place... | reverse complement strand
CAAGCCCAGCTCCCTCAGCCTCTCCTCGTAGGAGAGATGCTCCAGTCCCCTCACCATCCTCGTAGCCCTCCGCTGGACTCTCTCCAGTAGCTCCTCATCTTTCTTGAACTGGGGAGCCCAGAACTGGACAGTTCTCAAACCCAGAAAGGATGCCACGCGGTTTTTGTGCCTGGCTTCGCTACCGACTCTTGCGAAGTCCTCTAGCAAGCCCTTTAAACTCTCTACATCTTGACTTCCTAATCTGCACAAGGTTTGGTATAGCTGCGCTACTAAGCATTGTGTGGGAATGATCAATTAGTAACAGAAGCTGGGTAGTCCTATTTGGACCATATAGAAATTACAGAAATTGCAGGCATTCTGTTGCTGAAATATCCACTGTCTGACCAAGCAGTAGTGATAAAATATCACAGTGGAGTGAAGAAGACACACTGTGAAGTATTACATAGTTACATGGAAAAATGAAAGAAATGCCAGCACCATAATTCACTAAAGAAAGAGATAAATACAGAAACTGACCTTTTCTAGGTTCCCAAAATGAGTTGTGTGTATTGAGGGTGGGTAGGGCGTATATGTAGTGTCTAATGGGGTGGAAGAACTCGGTTGGGGGATAAAAAAAGAGGTGGTTATGTATGGCTCAGATTACTTTCTGTTTCTTACAAAAAAAAAAGCTAATGATGGGAAAAAAATGTTAATTTTAGAGGTCGGTTGAGTCGAATAGAACAGGGGCTCCTCCGGTAAAGGCTTGAGAGGCAGCTCTCGCAAGGGGAACGTCATGATCGTGGTTGGCTGCGGTGGAAGTACTCGCGCTGCGAGGGCTGTAGGAGCTTCAGTGCGCTGCTGAAGCAGAGCCACGAGATCTCTCTGCCACATGAGACCACAGCGGAGGGGCAACCAGAAAAGTTAAAAATGTGTGTACTCACGTGTAGTACGTGGGAACCTGCGCGAGTTGTTTGCTAATATGTAAAGTTATCCCAGGATTCACAGTTCCAAGAAGAACTTTCTTTTAGTCCTTGTTTTTTGAATTTTCTTTTTTTACCTTGATTGAAAATAGTCTTCAGTTGTTGCAGCTGAAATGCTTGGCACTTGTGGCCTTACAAAAGATCGTTACAGTCCTGAAATGTGAAATTTCTGGAAAGCACCCGAAAGGCTGCTAAGCCTCAACCATTCAGTCTTTCCTTCAGCATGGAAAGCTTTACTGTTTGTGGGACGGATTTTCACCACGACAGACCCATGCTCTTGATTTATCATCTCTCTGCCTTACTTTGCAACTGCTTTTGCTCACGACAGTCATGACGGAGGTGGAGACCACCTCATTGTTGAAGACACAGCGGTGAAAGTCCTCCTGCGGCCCACCTGGCCTCTGGCTGGGAGGAGGTACCCCTCGGCAGAAAGCGATATCCTACTTTCTGGATTTTTCCACTCTAGTTTGGTGAGGAAACAGTGTGTTTTATCGCTAAGCCGTAACATATGATGGGGCGAGGAGATCCAGAGAGATTGCTCAGAGCTGCCAAATTTGCTGCAGTTCTGTGAAGGATATTTCTTACCAGTGAGAAACCCTCCCATTTCTTGCTCCCTTCTCATCACCTAAAAGGTATCTGTTCCTCTCTGTAGGTCAGCCTACTTCCTGGCAGGCTTGCAGCATTCCTGAAGAAGTAGGACATTGAAGGGGAGAAAAAAACATCAACTGAGAGCGTTTCATCAGTCCTCAGCTAGCTCCCGCCTGAGAGACCAGCAGCACTGGCTCCTCTGCCTCGAAGTGTGCTTCCTCACGTCTCGCTTGGCACCTCTGGGGTTTCTGCTGCAATCACGGGCATAAAAAGAATGCTCCTGCAGAGAGCACCAGGGCAGTCCTCAGGAGCCATAGGAGAAGGTGGGTGCCTGCTCTGGGGCTTGTGGTCCAGCAGGACCAGGAGCAGGGGATGCTCTCAGAGGCTGAAGTGGTGGTACGGGTGGTTCTGGCCACTGCTGCAGAGAGAAGCAGAGAGCAGCAGAGTGCGAGGTGGTGACCTGCCAGCCACAACCTGCTTCTAGTACACCCCTGTGGCATCTGTTGTGTGTTTGCTTAAAAGGGGGGTTTTACTGCTGTGGGGCAGAGAGGAGGAGGGGGAATCACCAGGAAGGGTGAAGAATGAGCCCATCTCAGCTCCTCGCCGGACGATGGGGAGAAAGAGCAGGGAGAAGCAAGAGTCGGGGTGCAGGGCTGGTCCTACTCCTGCTGCTCATGGGCTTGGCGTTGCTTTCCTCCTCTCCCACCCGACGTGAGGGCGCAGAACTGCCCGGAACAGATGGTAACCACCGAGTAAAAATGCCTGCCTTTCATGCTGGAGGCACAATCCAGGCGAGGATTCTTTTCTTCCCAGTACGTCTGCCGTGCTAGACCTAAATTCACCTTGTCAAAGAGCAGGCACCTGCCATTTCTTGAGAAAAAAAAACAAACCCACAGTTTCCACCGTGGTCCCCGGGGACCGGTGGAGACAAACAGCGCAGCAGCTTGCCGGGGCGCTCACTGTTACGGGGCTCAACCAGAGCGGCGGAGGCCTATTGATGCCCAACAGAAACAATAGAAACCAACTGCCACGGTGAGAAAGTGGCCATTTGCCGTGCCAGCTGCAGCCGGGGACGGCAGAGGGAAGGGACGGGAGAGCACGCCTGGGCCAGGATGCTGCAATCCACCGCGTCCCCGTGTGAAGCCCCCCTGCTCAGCCGCCTGTCGGCGGTTACTAGTCGGGGAGAGAAGGGAGGAAAGGAAAACAATGAGTGATGCTGCCTGAAATCTGATTTTCTGTCTAAATTTTACACTGCTGTGGACTTTCTGTTCTTCGAGTGAGTTGGTGAGGGCTTGTCAGAGCAAAAGTAAGGCAGAAATTTCCCAGCCCGTAGCTCTGGCTGGATTACAGCTTGGTGACAGTCTGAGAGGGCCCGCGTGAGCGGCTGGCAGGGCAGTGGGCTGCCCGTGCTTGCCTCTGATGCTGGATCAATCCTCAGCGTCTGTCTCACTAAGTGGAGCTCTCAGATCATAGAATCATAGCATCATCAAGGTTGGAAAAGACCTCGAAGATTCTCACGTCCAACCATCATCCCAACACCACCATGCCCACTAAACTGTGTCCTGAAGTGCCACGTCTACATGTTTTTTGAACACCTCCAGGGACAGGGACTCAGCCACTTCCCTTGGCAGCCTGTTTCAATACCCGACCAATCTATCAAAGCAACCCCATTCATTTCGTTCTGCGATGTTAGCACCACAGGTCTGGCAGGATTGCATCTCTGATTGAGAATCACGTCAAGTCCAAGGGAGCATGTATGGTGGAGTGCGCTTTTCGGCCCGGGCTTGCCAAACTGCCATGCAAATTCTGCTTTAGGCAGACGTCAGTGAAATCTGCAGATCCAGGCTTTTCCCCAAAGCTTTGAATCATTAAGCTTCAAGCCTTGCTCTCAATTCACTAACTAGATCTGCTCCCAAAGCAGAGCAGCGACAGGAGCATGTGGGCACTGCTGTTCCTCAGCTGTTTAGCCAGAATAATTAGGTGTTGTAAGGGATGGAGGATCGATAGAGAGCTCTATGCATCATCACACACCCCCAAACACTCCTGAGATACTGTTACAAATGTAGAGCAAGTAGTAGAAGACTGACAACCATGAAAATAAAGGGAAATTAAAGATGGGGGTTCGGTCCTTTCAACAGGTGTAAGATTCAATCAACATAAGATTCTCAGAAGACTGTAAAAAGTGGGCAGTGGTCCATTCTTCTCATAGTTGTGGCCAGTCCCCATTGTTTCAGTGGAAGAAGGTGAAAATATGTCCCAGAAACCATGTTATATATAAGAAGATGGGGATGTAATTAAGAAAACTGAGTTTCTTCTGGTCTGTTAGGTGACCAGCTAAAGCTTTGAAGTATGGGGATAATACCTATAATGACTGCAGATCACCGGTGGGTGATGGTGTCCTTTTAAATATCTTTGGACACCTCACGACGTGGAGGATCTAAGGATTCAGCTGAAAAGCTCAATTCTCTGTTATGCCATCCCTTCCATAAACTTGTGGGGCAAACTAAATAAGAGCAGAGCAGTGTAGGTGAGAGGATGGCTTATATCAGACATAGCTGTGGAAAAAGAAGCGTTCAGACACATCAGCATTTCTCCTGATGTTTTCTCCTGTGCTGTGATAGACAGTGTACATAGTTGGGGGAAAACCCATGAAACTCACAACACCAGCCCCTGCAGTAGCTGTTCTGTAAGGCTCGTTGCTAGAGAAGAGCATCAACTTTGTGGAGAGAAGTCCTGCAGCCCACTCCTCAGAAGCGTACGCGGGGCTGTAGGAGTGGGTGAGGAAATCGCAGCAAGCATGTCACCCATCTAGCCTGGTGGTAACAACTGCAAAAGCAAGCAGTATAACTGATAAGCTGGAGAAGATGATTTCTCGGCTGTACCTTTGTTGCTCTGTATATAATGTTGCAGGGAGAAATGAGTAGATATCAAAATGATCTTACTGATTATTTGCATATTCATACACGGATTTCATCCAAGAGGTTCCTATCAGGCATATTTATAGGAACTGTGAGTTTGAAGTGAATACCAAGAGAAAAAATAAAACCTTTAAATGCAATTGTTTACTGGCATCCTACTTCTGAGAACCACTGTGATCCAGGTAAGGAGACATGAACGAAGTAACTTATGTTCCAGTAATAACTAGTTGAATCTGCACAAACCGACGTATCAGATGGCTGTTCAAAATTGCTTATGACCCATGTTCAGTTGGGAACAAAAATGGTGGCAAAATTCTTCCAGTATTTGCGGTAACTGCAACAGCAAAAAACATCAAAAGTGGGTAGAAAATTATTAAAAAAAGAAAATGACACTGACCAGAAAGAGGGAGGAAAAAATCTGTGTGTCTTTTTTTTTCTTAATTCTTTAAGGGGAATTTTTTCAAAAAAAAGTCACTCAGGGACAGATTGCAGACAGAAAACATCAAAATTTGTTCCATAAATTAAGAACCGTAGAGTACTTGCTCAGCTTTATTCATTCCTTTACTGTATAAGAAGGAAGCAGGTCTTCTTCTTCAACAGATTCATTCATACAGTGAAAATTTTCTTCTGCTGGGGGAATAAAGGGGTAGAGGAAGAGAAATCTCTAGTCTGTACATCAGGTTTTCTATCTGATTTGTTCCAAGTACATGGGAAAAACACAGCAGACTGCATGTTGTGTTTACTAAAGAACATACACATGCATTTAAATCACTTACAGCTTCCTTTTTTATGATGCAATTGTGAATTATGTTCTTTTTGCATTTGTAATTAGAGGGCAGAACAGATGCAGAATCTTAGTTTAAAGTGATATGTCCATTAAAATAGCCAGACTGCCGAGTAATTATTCACTAACGGGGGAATATGCCCATTGTAGTAGTGTTTTTGTTCCAGTTCAATATATTGAAGGGACACAAGTCCTTAGCAAATGTTGCTCAGATTGTGAAAGTTCCTGAAACAGGGTGGTACTGGGCAAGCTTTTGTTTGTTTTGGAAAAAAAAAAATGGTGCCAACACCACCATGCCTTATTCTGGTACAAAGCATCAGCCTGACAATTTAGATTTGTGAGGAGTAACCTGGTTTTTCATAAGAATTTTTTTTTCCTCAGCAGGACTTTTATTCACAATGGCACTTAGGCTGCAAAATATTTTAAAATATTAACTATCAGGCTCTTCATTTTGAACCAAGACTAAACAAGGATTCAGATTTTGATCAAAGACAGCTGCCCCGTAATCTGTAGTTATGCTTGATTGAGATAGGCTCTGACAGCCAACATAACAATAGACAGACCATTCTTTAACATATTAACCCTTGTGACCTAATTAGCCATCCAAAAAATGCAAATAAGATCCTCAGCAACCTTTTTAACCATTCGCTTCTCAATGACATTTGATTTTCCTCTCGCAATGTCAGTGCGCTCGTGTTAAAATTTTAAGGATGTGCAGCCTTTCTGCGGAACAGATGCACACATTAGGCGCTCGCACGGCTCTAATTGAAAACCTCTGTCTTTAGCCACCAGCGCTCACAGCAACGTTTGCAAGCTCAAGGTTGAAGATCTTGGCTAAGCAGAATGTTAACCATCCCGACTACATCGTTCGCACATTTACTGATGATCAGTAAATAAGTTAAAATTGTAAGCAGGGGATAGGGGGTGGCCGTGAGGGAGCAGCAGGGAAAAAAGAGAGGGAGGAGGAAAGCAAAAGCTGAGATCACGGTGCCCTATTTACTTTTGCAAAGAAATCTGTATCTCTCTGAGTCATTTCAAAAAAGCTTACAAAGGATAATTCACATGACACCGCAGAATATACGATAATGAGACTAAATCCTTACCAGTGAATTGGTTTTTTTAACCGGCATTACGTTATTTGTGCATGTTAACTGTAGTTTATCTTCAGCATCTGTCTCTTTCCCTTTTCCTTTTCGAAAGCAGAGTCAGAAAATCTGCAGGCAGTTAACCCTCATCCCTTCTGCGCGAGGAGATTCCGATCAATAGCTGTGCAGGGAGGTTCAAATTCAGTTTACAGTAATACCCACGTGGTTAGTTATTGCCCCTAACTTACTCTAATGATACGCTCATTTGCAGACGCTGTTGCACCCCTTCCCATTATGTTTTGTAGTGACCCGCGGAGTGACAGTACACACGGGTTTGTTGGTCATCTGTCTTTTTTGGCTTTTACCCTTTCTTCTGTTTCTCCACCTCCACGCGGTGCCTCCCACCAGCACTTTGCGTGTCCACATGTTTCCTCTGGGAGCCAGGCTGGAAGCCCTCTGTCCCAGCAGGTCTGCTACTGCTTTGTCACAGAAGCTCAAATACATCTTATGTGCCTGTTCCTTTGGGCTGGGAGTGGGGTAACATCACGGTGAGGAGTTGTGGGATAAGAACTTCTGTTCGCTCAGCGTGTGTTAGCTTAAAATGCTTTGTGGCTGAAGTAAACGTAAAAACCCCTGCAGTTGAAATTGTTGATGTCGCTGGTTTTTGAACTCCCAAAGACATGTATTTCCTCAAATTTTGAGTGTATAGTAAAGCATAGATTAATGCGAGCACAAAGCGTGACAAAACTTCCACTGATATTCACTGCGGAGACCAGCAGATGAAGTCTTGTAAGAGGTACAGAATAAATCACAACGTGATGAGGAACACCTCGTGCATCCAGCCCTCAAAAAAATCTCTGCAGACGCTTGTCTCTTCATCCGCCTTTTGGTTTTGGAGAAGGGAGGTCTCACTTGCTGAATTTTTCCCCGGCTAAAGATTTACTTTTTGCTTTCCTTTTTATAAACCTGAGGCTGAAACAGCTGACACAATTGCATGATTTGAAAGTACTGGGATTTTGAGAGAAATCCCAAATACCTCATCATTGGCGCGAAGCTCACTTGAGCACCTTCAGCTGAAGATGTTTGTGATGTTCATGGTGAGACCCGTGACACACTCGAGCGTGACTCTACCCAAGACTGGCCGCTGCGATGGCCGTGTACCTGGGCTGGCTTTATCTGTGCTACCCAGGGATGCTCAGCGTGAGCCGATCTAGCTCTTGCCGTCTGTAGGGTGTCTCTGCCTCCACACGGCTGGTGGTTTAAAACTGGCTTGGACCGTGGGCAGAACTCGCCGTCTTTGTTGTGACTGCAGCGCAGACACATATTGTGTTTCTTCGCCTAAAAGAACAGAAGACAAATGGGGATTTGCGGCAATCTGCATTAAGAGGTTTCTTCGCTGTAAGTGTTAAATGATAACTGGAGAAAAATAACGTGCCAGAGCGTGGTGGCAGCTTACGCTGTCAGAGAACACATCTCATCGCACCTCTGACCAACACAGCTGTGCTGTCAGAACAGGATGGAGTTGGCCTTCATAGGGGAAGCAAATCAGGAAAGAAGACAGCAACCATCAGCAAAGAGTGCCAGAGATGCTGAGCCCTTGCCCGATCGCGACGGTATTGTTGACAGCCCTTGTCCCCCTAGCAAGGTTCTGCCCCTCTTTTGGAGGTCTGTCGCAAGAACCTCTCGTCCTCTGGACTGCCTGGGCATCTCCAGCCGTGATCCCAAGGGGTGCTCGCACCGAACGTCTGCACCTTGACTTGTGCAGTTTGTGAGCTTAACACAGTGTTTCCCACAGAGGGAAAACCACAATGAATGCTCCAAGTGCACAGAATGAGAGTGGGCTGCGATATTAATTTTAAGACTGCGACAGGATTAGGTATCGTTCTGTAGCTTTGCCAGCCTTAGAAGAGCCAAGATCTGCCATGACTAATTCACTGATAAGTCTATTGCCGTTTCTTTTTCCCTTTTTTTTTTTTAAATAGGCTGAGCTGAATTTTAAAAAAAGGGAATGAATTGCTGCAGTAGCGTGCTGAGTCAACCCTCCTTCTAAGTTTCTTTTGCAATTGAAGGCTGCGACTTAGCAAAGTTACGCTTCTTATGGTTTGAGCACCACTGTTGCTACCTCCATGTCACAGCCATGATTAGCAGTGGAGACCGCAATAGAAAAGGCAGCAGAGAAGGCAGGAGCACAAGAGTCGTCTGCATCCCCGAGGGGAAACAGCCTGAGGAAAACGGTCTCTCAGGATTCAAGAAGTGCTTCTCTGAGGGTCGACGGGGGCAGAAAAATTGCATTGCAGCTCTAAGTCAGTAAACATTGACTGCAACTTGAGTGGTGCTTTTTGGAGGGAGAGAGCAGCAGGACAGGGCAGTAATGAGATGCAATGGCCCAACTTCTGCCTAAAGTTACTGCTGGAGGTCAATATTACATTCCGTCAGGGCAGCAAGCCACTGTCCATTCATGAGTTTAGACAGTGTAAGAAGCAAATGGAAACGTTCCTGCTGCTCTGATGGTTTGTAAAAAACAGCAGAGGTCAATGTTACCTCCATCACACGGTGAAACTGCTTCTGCTGTCCATGCCTGGGAGGTACAGACCTCCTTCAGGAGCCGGCCCAGAGCCCAAAGAGCCACTGCAGCTCTGCAGAGCGTGCGTGTCCTGCAGGGTGGGCCAGACCTCGCAGGCGAGGCCGCAGCTTACAGGAGAAAGAGGGGTTGCTCACAGCCTCCCTGCAATGAGTTTGTGGGCCGTAAGAACTCACCCACGGGTGCTGCTGCTGTCGGAAGGGGAAACAAGAGTTTGTGGAGAGCTGGCTGGTAGGACTTGGTTTCCAGCAACGGGAAGGGCAGCAGGGCAGGAGCTGCTCCTTGCAACGGGTAGGGAGATGCCTTTTTATCTCTCTTCATGCTGGGGAAAGCGAACTGCGCTGTTCCCCTCTGCCGCTGGGAGCTGATGGGCAGCTGAGCCTTGGGGCTGCCAGACAGCAGGGAGCCTGCCGGTGCAGAGCAGCCCACGATCCCTCCGTGGAAGATGACAGGTTGGCTTCCCAATGCTGAGCGTCAGGCGTCTCGTTGACCTCTAATTCCACTGGCCACGCCTGTCGGGAGATGTGAGTTGGATTTTTCTCTATTAAGAACTTGTGGAGGGAATTTTAACCCTTATGGGAGAGGAGTGTTCTGCTGTAATAACTCTGAATAAGCTTCTATCTTCTTGCCTTTTTGTCCACAGTTCTGTATTTCTTAAATCTTCTTAATTTTGCCTCTACATTGTTCAGGCATAAATGTTTGTCTTGATATTCTGTTGCTCCTGGATTGCCTAACATTGTCTGTATGGCTAAATCCTCGACGCTTATGCAGTGGAGTGGTGGACTGCTAAAGAGCAGGCAGGCAGCTAACCCCAAAAAAGTGCTCATGAGGTCCAGAGGAGAAAGAAATATGAAGCAGGGGCACAAGAACCAGAGCTCCCCAATGGAAGGAGGCTCTCAGCTGTTAAGCAATAGTGCTTTCTTTTTTTTTTAATTAGTATCAGTGATGTATCCATGGTTCACCCAAATTTGCTCATTTAATAGAGTGTACAACCACAAATATGTTTCCCCGAAGAGATTATCTGAACTGCTGAGGCTTCTGGACTTTGCTGGTGTTTGCCCAAATTATTGCCCATGGTCTGCCAGCCTCATACTTTATGCGTTGTGGAGCCATCAGCAAAAGACTCAGCTGCTCTCAGCAGCTTTGAGAGCAAGCTCAGGCCACCCCTTACCAGTGGGTTGTGAACTGGAGGGAAAGGTGTACGTTCGTGGTGCACCTACAGTGACAACTACCAGCTGTCACAAGGACATTAAGATGCAGTTTTTAGGCTGTTGGAAAGGAAAGCAAGCTGGTTGCCTGCATTCTACCAAGCAAGAGTCAAACAGCTGGGTAATCCCAGGAGCAGGAGGTGTCCTTCATCTTTACAGCTGTTTCTGATACGCCTTTGACTGAAGGCAAGGGTGTAGGTTTTGGATAGGGTGAGTTTTTTCATTTCTCCTCTTCACTAGAAGTACCACACTGCAAATGGCTACAGAACCAAATATGCAAGAGGGTAGAGTGCACCTGGTTTTATCGATAAAGTCTTTCTTGACAGCTACAGCAAGCAGCCGTTACCCTATAATGACACAGGTATTTTATAGGTACCATTTCTTTCGAACACAGTTATATAATTTTTACTTCCCCTTGATTTTTCCGTTTCATCATCACTGTTTGACAATTGCTGTTATGTTAGATATTTTTGTTGATTTGACATTTCTAACAACAGCCAGAACAAAAGCGATTTGTTTAAACTGTAGGAGGTACCATGGATTAATAGCTCACTTCTATTGTGTTCCCATTAAGTGGAAAGACAAGTCGTCTTTTTTATGGGTAGCAGTTTTACCTTGGAATATTTCAGAGTGAGCAAGGACAGCCCTGGACACCTATGGTGTCTCAATCAGAGGGTGACAGAAGTTGCAATAGCATACACCCTGTCTTCAGTATGCTGCTGTCAGTCACCGGTGACTGAAGTTATTCGTGGTCCATAATAATGCACAGCTGCTCTGCAGGAGAAATACCGTCGCTAAACAAACACGGTGCGGTGCTAATCGTTCAATTGGTTTTAGACATTCTGAAAGTTCTGATAAATTCCTTTTTAGAAAGAGAGCTTATTCTTCTTTCCAGTATGTTAAAGTGATTTCGTGGGTTGTTTGAGTAACCCTCTTCCATGCTAATCGTCCTTCTTGAGGACTTCTCCTGGGCTATTTGCAGAAGTGAAGATACGAGTACAGTGGCTTTCCGTGTTAAGATGCTTACTATTAGCAATCTGGAACACCAGAAAAGATGGATTTCAATTTCTCAATATCAAGTCCACTGTAAACTTTAAAAAAAAGGAGAGCAGGGATACGTTGTGTGTAATCACCCAGCTAAGTGAAAAGTTGTTTTTAATCAAAATATTCACCAGTTTACTAAGCAAAGTTTAGGGATATAAAACAGTAGAGCCAATTGCTTCAGGACAGAGCTTCCGGAAATAAAAAAACTTTATTCGTTGACTAGACTTTCCCTCCACCATCTGAAAGTGAGAAATACAGTAAAGTCCCCCAACTACATAGTGCAAATGAAGGGCTTGGTCAGAGTCCCCAGTGAAGAGTTTGTATTAGATTTCAGAAGGAGCAGGATGGGGTCTAGGTAATAAAGAAAGCAGTGTTATCCCTGCTAGAAAAAACAGCTCAGGACTAAAGTTTGTCTTCTTCTGGAACGAACTCTTACCCTTTTGGAGTCCATGGAAATTTTGCTACGCTTTTCATACAATTGGGATTTCACCATTAACATTGTTTAACTCATCCTTCATTAAAAAAAAAAAAAAAGAAATTAAAAGAAAAAAAAACCTTCCCCTCCCTTTTTTCATATACTCATGCAATATGCCCACTTGCTTATCAAGTGTTTTCGGTAACTCTTATTTCTTGCCTTTGGGCTTGATTTCAAAATATTCAAATATATTTGGCTTTTGTAACTTTCACTAATTAAACCATCTAAAGCAGATGGAATTACAGAAATTACAGGGTTTAAAATATCATCCTAATTGGTTTACGATCTATGTGACACTACAGTGCCATTCAGACTGCGTAATGTGTAAGGACTACACAAAAGAGAAGTCTTGCCAATTAATTTTCTTAAACTCCATTATCTGCAATTTTCCCCTCCTTATAATCCCTTTTCTGTTCAGCTTTTCCTGGTATCCTTCTTGCTGTAGGAAGGCAGAAGCCATCCCATGGTCATATTGGGACTTTTCCTGTTTGCTGAAAAAACAAACAATTCATTTTTCATGTGCAACAGAATAGAAGAAGTGAAGAAAAGAAGTGGAAGAAAAGAAGGTTATCAGGAGTAGTCAGCATGGATTCACCAAGGGGAAATCATGCCTGACCAATCTGATAGCTTTCTACGATGACATGACTGGCTGGGTAGACGAAGGGAGAGCTGTGGATGT
>Ga0065711_1047455_pt1 | contig 12323 bp, 11 predicted proteins | sample Hoacrofraction12_FD_59098 | JGI IMG/M metagenome (GOLD analysis project Ga0065711, IMG submission 59098) | Hoatzin crop microbial communities from Cojedes, Venezuela - Epithelial fraction 12 v2 (version 2) | ecosystem: Host-associated > Birds > Digestive system > Esophagus > Crop | place... | reverse complement strand
GAGCCCTGGCCCAGGCTGCCCAGGGAGGTTGTGGAGTCTCCTTCTCTGGAGATATTCAAGACCCGCCTGGACAAGGTCCTGTGCAGCCTGCTGTAGGTGACCCTGCTTCAGCAGGAGGGTTCGACTAGATGACCCACAGAGGTCCCTTCCAACCCCTACTATTCTGTGATTCTGTGATTCTGTGATCCACAAGTTTGTTTCCAGTGTGGGAAAGGACTTTCTGAGTGATGAAATCCTGCCTCCTGTGGTCTCATATTTCAAGAGCTACTTTGTAAGAAGGTGATGCTCCATTTGAAGGGCATTTAAAGTTCTCATCTCTTCTGTTCCTACTGGAAGATTGTTCCACATTTTTACTGCCATTATGTTGAAATTGTCCTTTCTTTTGCCCCTCTTGTCTGTGAGTCTTTGAGTGAAGAATGCCCAGCAGGTTGCAAAAGGTCTGTACACAATAGAGGAGGGAAAGGGGCTGTGTTTGGGAACTTTGCTAGTGGAAAGATGCTCTGGTGGACACCCACTGTTGTTCCCCGGATTTTCTCTAGGATGCAGGCAGATCTGTTGTGTTTGCTCAGAGAAGCATCAGGGAAAGCAAGTGTGTAGGCTTATTCAGAAGAGTTACAGCAGTCTCTCCTCTTTTGCAGGGTGTTTGCTGGATTACTTGAAGACAGAAGAAGGAAGCCAACTGAATCTCCCAAAACTCATTGATATGTCTGCTCAGGTTAGTGAACAACTTCTGGGAAATAGACTCAAGACCTTGATTTGTTATTGCCTGAGTGAAATTCTTGCAAGTCTGAAGTCTCTCAGAGTGTCGATCTCATGGAGAAGAACAGCACCTCCTGGTGTGCTCTCTTAGGGTTTCTCTCTCAGCCCTCTTGTGCCGGTGTGCCTGTAAGCTCAGTGATGCTCTGCTGTCCTTAGGACAGCCTCTGGGGAACTTAACACAGTGCTAGAGATCTGGGGTTTGGTTTTCTGGTTTTGGGGTTGTTTTGGTTTGTTTTGTTTTTCTGGCTTGCTGAGCAGGAAATAAGATTTTTTTTCTCTTTTTACCAAAAAAGGAAGAAAAAGCTCAACAGAGAGACTCTACGTTGAAAACGCAGAGATGCTCTGGCTTTCAGTAGTTCTTCCCTTCTGACGATTACGCATAAAGGATGTTCTGATCCTCCAGTCTGGGAATATTGCTCCTTGTGACAACAAATTTATATCTTTATAGGGTTGTTTCCCTCTAAGCATCCCCAGGCTGTGAAAGTTAATAGTTGCAGCTGCACCGTAACTTTTTAGTCCAGAAGTGCATGTAAACTCAAACAGGTCAAAGTTAGGGAAACTGCGAGAGTGGCAGCACCTTGACAACAAGTTGTACATGAAGGATGAGATTGGCAAAATGGCTCCACTTTGGTCCTAGCCAACTGTCGACAGAGTTTGGCACACCTGGAGCAGAGCTAGGCTAATTTTGGAAATATTGGAAGAAAGCTATAAAACATCAGTGGGTGAATACAGCTATTTTGATATGCAGGTTTGAGATTCACCCATATGATCACTCAGCTTCTCCAGGTCACAGTGAGCCTGAGCAAACTATGTGTAAAGGCTGGCCACCTGCTTCCAGCCATCATAGAGAGTTACTTTATAATGTGCTAAAAACCGGAGATTCTTAATATTTGAGCAAATGTTATATGATAGCGAAAGATTTTTGTTCTTACTTTAACCAGGATGAAAATATTTAAATACTTTAAAGCTGTGTCCTCACCTGTCATTTTTATTTTCCTCTGCACCCATATAGGCGTGCATTCATATGAAGGGTGCAGAGGAACATGTTTCAGTGCTTTCCCTCTTCACTACTGATAAATCTTGCATATCTGCAGATTTGTCTTTGTTGTTTGTGACAGGTTGTGGGGCCAACTTGAGCCTCCCTGTTTAGTATCTTTCACTTAATTTCTTCCTTCTTTCTCTCCTTCTCTCTCTACCTCCCCACTTCCCTTCCTTCCTTTTTTACTCTTTCATTCCTTTTCTTGAAAGGTGTAGCCTGTGTTTTATTTGAAATTCCTGAAGATAAACAGAATGGTCCAAATTCACCCACAGTATAGAGCTCCCAGTTTTGCTGGGAGCATTACCCCAGAAATACGATTGATGAATTTCTATGCAAGAGGAAAGTGCCGTAGTCAGCACAATCTACACCCAGCTATAGCCACAGGGGTGACACAGAGTAAAGCTGTTGGCCAACGCTATACCCAAGTGTGAGGCAGGGATTGCAGAACTAAGTTATGAGTACTCAGACATTTATTTAACATGATATTATAGCTTACGCTAAGCATGTGGGATAATGAAACATTTCCAGGCAGGTATGTGGAAGCATCTGAGGAGAGGGCAATGATCTTTTTTGTCACAGGCACCAGGTCCCAGGGTGGTATAGGTCTGACAGCACACTGCCCGCAGGAACCCCTGGGAGAAACCCGTCCCAGGGAAACTCATGCACCCAAACCTCCTCTCCAAGTTCAGGATCTAAGCCTTGAATGCGATCACGTGGTGTGGCCTGAGCTGGCCAGAAGCCCATCCACTACAGCTGTCAAATGGTCCCCACAGTGGGCACCATGACTAGGGTTGAGCAAGTGCACGTGGATGTCACATCTTCATGGGCACCTGGAAGCACCCACCCACCCTTCTTGCATCCCTCCACAAGGTTTGCAGCATCCTGCACTGTACATCACTTGCAGGACCAGGACAGTCAAAGGAAGACCAAACCCACACAGCCCAGCCATGTAATAAACCACAGAAGCCACCCACAGCATGTGGGGTAGGAAGGGTTTTGCCCATTCCTCAAACCATGGGCATCAATGGAAAGGAGAGCTTTCAGCATTCCTACTCCCACCCCAGCACCACGTCCCCAGGGCAAGGATTCAAACACTCTCTGGCTAGCTCCGGGAGGAGGAGGAGGAGGAGAGAAAGAACAGTCTTTCAAACTATTTTGCAATCAGTTCCTCTGCCGAGTCGGGACGACATCACGGCCCAGCAGGCACCCAACCCCCTCGAGTGCAATTTTGGATCCAATAACATCTGTCGGAGTTAAAATTAGAAGCCTCTGGGTTGATGCATAAGATCCTGTGGTCAGTTTCGAGGGTACATGCTCGAAAGCACGCTGGGCTGGAACGGGCCCATCGCTGGGTACTATCTCATTAACATCAGGACAGGAAATTACATCAATTCTTCCATTTTCCACTGCAGCAAACAGCACTTGCGCTGAAGGGGTGTTGACACAGGTTAGAAATGCAGCATTGGAAAGTATGTGTTAGTTTCCTGTTTAAAACCACAAGTAAGTCGAGATGCTGATGTGAATGTGTATGGAGTGGAAAATTGCTCTGCCCTCACCCACAAGCGCATAAAAGCTTTAATAGGTACTAACCATTATTAGCAGGGGTTGAGTACATCCACTCACTCTCCTGATAAGTGCCTAACCCAAATCTGAGACTCGACTGATAGAGAAACTTTGCAATCTCTTTTTTTCTGTATCTCCCACCACCAGCAATAAAAGATTGCTGTCATCATTGACAGGGGCTTGTCACACACCAGGCACGTCCCCAGGGCTGCTCCCTGCTCCAAGGAGCTGAACAGTGAAAGACAATCTTGGGAGCAAGAACCTCCCAAAGTAAAGTTTGGAGGCAGTTGAAGAAGGCATTGTGTGCCCAGGACAAGGAATTTGTCCAGGGACATGCTCGCTATCCCAGTCATATTTCTATGGATATCTGGGTCTTCTGCTCTGTTGCATCCTGTAGGTATCAAAGGGGAACAATATTGTGTCCTGGGTTCTAGTCTGGATCCAGCACAGGGAAAGGAAACATCCATCTCAGTCTTATTGCAGAGGAAGCTCCAGGGGTCTCCTCCCCACTCCAAAGCAGATCAGTGAGGGAGAACAGCGGAGGTTACTGAAGAACATCTAGTTGTCCTCCTAGATCTGGACTTTCCTACTGTGACTGAGGGACGGATGAGCTCTTTGAGGGTTTTTTCTTTTTTTAATCCACGTATTTAACCTGGAGTCTTTGTGATTAAAATACCAACTAGAGGGTAGAGTCTTGTGGCAGAAACTGGGAATCCAGTGATGTGGCTTCAGGTTTGCTTCAACTTTCTGTATCTCAATACAGACACAACTCACAGCTGTAACTTCTGAGCAAAACAGAGAGTGCTGCTTCTGTTCTGCTTGACTTGACTGCTTAAAGGTTTTGGAGGCTGGGTGTATGCTGGTAGAGCTTCACATATGCATGTGTACATAGGCAGTATCTATTTATCTGTGTATGTATCTGTCTACCTGTTTATCCATCGAGGATATCCATATCCTACGAGGAGAGGCTGAGGGAGCTGGGCTTGTTCAGCCTGAAGAAGAGAAGGCTGAGAGGTGACCTAATATATGCTTATAAATATCTGAAGGGTGGGTGTCAGGAGGATGGAGCCAGACTCTTTTCAGTGGTGCCCAGCGACAGGACAAGGGGCAATGGGCACAAACTGAAGCATAGGAAGTTCCGTCTGAACATGAGGAAGAACTTCCTCACTCTGAGGGTGATGGAGCACTGGAACAGGCTGCCCGGGGAGGTTGTGGAGTCTCCTTCTCTGGAGATATTCAAGACCCTCCTGGACAAGGTCCTGTGCAGCCTGCTCTGGGTGACCCTGCTTCGTCAGGAGGGTTGGACTAGATGACCCAAAGAGGTCCCTTCCAACCCCTACCATTCTGTGATTCTGTCATCTGTTGATCTATCTGTCCATCCATCCATCCATCCATCCATGGAGCACATATGCACATCCTTGCACACAGAGGCATGTGAGCAACCCTATACACATGCTGTATTTTTGTAAAGATGGGGAAGATGCAGGCAGGCTAGCTTGTTGTCACGGGTAGGCAACAGATGAAGATGGGCTCTTCCTCCTCTCTTAGGTGGCAGAGGGAATGGCGTACATCGAGCGAATGAACTCCATCCACCGTGACTTGAGAGCCGCTAACATCCTCGTCTCAGAGACACTCTGCTGCAAAATCGCTGATTTTGGCCTGGCCAGGATCATTGAGAACGAATACTTGGCACAAGAAGGTGGGTGTCGTTCCCAGCATTGCCTCACCAACACATTTCCCTTATCTCTAATCCTCCTGCCATGCAGACCTGCCAAGATACGGGGTGTCCAAGGACTGGGCTGGCACGAGGCACGAGGCATGACTGCCATTGGCTTGAGACCACAGCCCCCATTTCTGCCCTTGTCAGCACCCAGGCAGGAAGTAGAGCAAGCAAGAGAGCCAAAAATGGGGTCCTGGGAGAGGGAGCAGCTCTTGGGAGCAATAAAGAGTAAGTGAGGTTTGCACAGGGAAACGGGAAAAAAGTCTTTTGGCACTGTTTGGGGGAGTCCTGCTGAGTCTCAGGTTGCGTTACTGGAGAGGTTTGACCTCTGCTAATGAAACCTGCTGCCTATGCCTACGTGTTCGCAGCGAGTCGGTCCGAAGGGGAGGAAATAGCAGTGTAACTCAGTCATCGCACACCGCAGGGCTGCAGAGGGGAGCTGGAGCCATGAATCTGGACCTAACGGCAGTTTCCAGATGTCCCAGGCAAACCGAGCCCAGATCAGACCAAGTCCTTTCCACTACAGAGGGATAACTTACAAAATATGGGAGAGGGATTGCAGCTGAGCAGGTGTTTCTCATGGGAACTGAGTACCTTGAACATCTAAAAAAAACCCCAACCAAACTAAAAAGGCACACAAAACCCTATATTTCCCATGTTAATGTGAAATCTCCTTACGACTCCACCTGCAAAGCCAAGTCCCCTGCTGGGAACTGGTGGTGGACAGGACAGCATGGTCATGAGAGGTAACAACTGGTTTGGCTGGTGCAGAGGTCCATCTACAGCCATTTGACTACGGGCTTGAGTCAAATTCCTCTGGTGGCAGCTTTTTCTCCATACTTTGAGGTCGATTATGTGATTGTGTCATTCACATTGCAAAGAGACTTTACAGAGCATCAGCGAAACAAGCAGAAATGGTTGAAACAAGGAGAAACAGTTGAAATAAAATAATTAAGCCTGTTATAAGAAACAGTAACCAGAAGATTTTAAAATTTTGTCCTCCTCTAGAGTTGGGATGAAGATAAAAAGAATAACCTGGAGAAAGGAACCTGAATATATTTTTTTCTCTTACAAGATAGGAAACTTTTCTTTCAATTTGCTGTTCCCAAAATATTTTATGATAGTAATTATGCCCATTTCAACACGTGAAACTATTTCAAAGTAGTAAAAGCTTGCACATGTAATTTTTCACAAAGGGGTACCGTCAGATTGTTGCAATTTTTTAAGGCAGTTTTTATCCTTAAGAGAAGTTTTGGTGAAATCAGTATAATTCTGCTAACACACCCAAAGGAGCTACATTTCCAGTAGAAAACAGTTCCTATCAGCACTTTTCCAACTAGCTTTAATCTGAAATAACAACTGCCCCTCTATCTACTTTGAACAATTTTCGCTTCGTAGACTGCCTTTCCGAGCCTCGTCAGTCTTCTTGTCAGAGTATGATGTGCAACAACAAAGGCACTTCTTTCACACACTGTATTTGAGCTTTCAGTCCTGAAAGGATATATACAAATAAAAATGTGGTTTCCTCTGCAGTCTTTAACACATTCAGTTCCTACTTATCAAAGTGTTCAGGGGTTTGGGGTTTTATTTCAGCCTTAGCTAAACTGAAATTGCAATCTTATGGTCACTGCTGTCCTCGGCGTGCAAAACAAGAATTTAGTGGACAAAATAAAATGGGACTACATTTGGTTTTAATACACATATGCAGCTTTAAGAATTTGAGAATTTATATTTTGCTGTATCTTTTACGCACTTTCACTAAAAACAACCCCCTTACAGTCAGTGATTTTATATAGAATAAAATCCTACTGTTCTTGACATCTAATAAAGCTACTTCAGGCATTGGATTTGAATAGCACAGACACATAGAAATGCACTCATTCCCAATGGCAGGTTGCTTACCTGAAGAGATATGGGTAGCTCTTCAGGTAGCTCATGAGAGCTGCCTGATGCCCAAGGGCTGCGGCAGGCACTGCTCGCTCCGAGCATCGTTCCCTCGGCGTGCGTGGCTCTGGTCTGTGCTACCATTCCTGGCTCCGTTCCTGAGATCCCATTGCTAAACACACAAGAGATGCAAAGGTGTCATAAAACTGCAGATCCCTCTAATTTCATGAGTAAAATAGCTTACATAGACTATTTTTTTTTAATATGCGTGTCATCAGTAACCTAATACATTAAGTTTTTTCATTATTTGGCCTCCATCTATCAGTATCTATGGAAGTTTATAAGCAAGTATATGTGAAAAAGTCTTTTATGATGAAATAGCCTTGATTGCACTGGAAAGAGAACGAAGAACGGCAAAAAGAAGTCAGGTGGAAATGGTCTTTTAATAAAAGCACGAGATAAGTAGCAGCTACCTTCCTCTGGCCTTATCTCCATAACTCCATGGTTCTTTCAGTAAGTCCCATCACAGCCCCCTGATGCGGTCAACAGCCCACAGGACCCAGGGCTCAGTGTCTGGGAAACTGCTTGAGGGAGAGGAGGGAGGTGCTGTGCCTCCACGTGCTATTTCCCTTTGCTTCCTCCGGACAGGTGCCAAATTCCCGATCAAATGGACGGCGCCAGAGGCCATTAACTTTGGAGTTTTCACCATCAAATCTGACGTGTGGTCTTTCGGGATCCTCCTGACAGAGATCATAACCTACGGCAGGATCCCTTACCCAGGTACGTTGGGAATATGGGGTGAGCGTGCATCAGCGTCAAAGCATCTGGTGCTGCTTTATGCTTGGGGACACGTACCCAAGTGTGCACATGTGTGCCCAGGCATGCACCCCTGTTTCTTCATGCTGGGTTTCCTCTCCTCTGCTTCCATGAGCATCAGTTATACCAGTGCTAGGAACAACCTATAGAGGGGAGTCAGGGACGGGGCAGAGGGATGGAGGGGGGAGGTCCCTGAAGAAGGGATGGTGCCCAGGCATAGCCCAGCATCACGGTCCCTCATGCCCTTCCAGCCCTGCCTGGATGTGAGCTACGGGGACCACTGAGCTTCACCCCCAGGGTGCTGAATAACTCCTGTTGGGCTGCGTTTCCCTTCAGGGATGACCAACCCCGAGGTGATTCGCAACCTGGAGCGGGGCTACCGCATGCCCTGCCCGGACATGTGCCCTGGGGAACTCTACAACATCATCCTGAAATGCTGGCGAAACAAGCCTGAGGAGCGACCGACCTTCGAGTACCTGCAGTCGGTCCTTGAGGACTTCTACACTGCCACGGAGAAGCAGTACGAGCCAGAACCTCAGCAGTAAAGCCACAGTCCCATCAGCTCCTGGGGACAGATCTGGAGGAAAGCCACTGTCCCGCGCAGCCCGGTGATGGCTCGTTTCAGCCCCTTCCCTTTCTCCTCTGTGCCACCACGATGCGTTTGGAGACAGGGAACAAGGAGGGACATGAGGGAGGTGGGCGCTGCCAGCGCTGTGGTTATCCTGGAGACTAAAGAGGTGGCTGAGAGCTGGCAGAGCCCCTTCCCCACCCACCCTGGAGGTCTGTACCCACTTTGCAGACATCGTATCTGCCGCAAAGGTTAGCAGACTCCTTCGTGACCCACAAGGAGAAACAAAAACCCCTCGGCCCGGCAGCTGCAGCCCAAGAAGAGGGGGCCATGGCTGGGGTGGTGGTATCGGGGGGGCACAATCTCTCCCCCTGTTCTGATGCCACTGCTTCTTGCCACGGGCAGGGGTGGGAATGCATCCTGTCTGCACTTCCTTGGATCACACCAGGCCCCGAAGCTCTGGAGCAATATCTCCAGGTGGTGCCACCCCCCTGCCCCAAGTCAATAATAAAGAACTTGATACGACCATTTTCCATGTCTTTATCCGGGTGTCAGGGTGAGAAGTAGCCCCCGTGCTGCCCGTTCCCACCACGGAGGAGAAGCGGAGAGGCCGTGGGGCTCCCTGGGCAGCTCGGGGTGATGCTGGGGTGGTACCCAGGGGCGGGGAGGGACGGTTGAACGGAGTCCGGAGATGTTCGTGGTGTGGCCACGAGATGTCCCTCCTTCCCTGCAAATCTGTGTGGCTCCTGGTACCCGGCGATGAAAAAAAAAATATATTCAATATATTAAAATATATTAAAATATCAAAAAAATATAAAATACATAAAAAAATATCAAACCAACACCCTCCTCGCTTTGCTGAGCCCTTCACTGCACAAGCTCCTGTTACAGCATCGGTTCATCACGCCAGTCCCATAGCAGGTCCTGCTCCATGTCCAGCACCAGGAGGGTTCAGATGCCCTTTCCCCGCTCTCTGGTGCATCTCTGACATGTTGCTCCAGTGGGAATGTCCACACTAGGCTGCAGGGTGGTCTCCGATCAGCGGTTGTGCTGGGCTGGGGAGTGGAGGATGAGGAAATAAGGCACAGATGGCACACTGAAGGAGTGTTAGGACCACAGGACTGGGCTGCGACCCAGAGGGACTCTCCTTCAGGTTGTGGCACGGAGCAGCATTTCTCCGGGGTGTTTGGTCTGCTGTTTTCTACCCCACGAACCAGATTCTGAGTCCTTCTGTGGTGGTTTTCGTAGTGTAACAAGGATGCTGTGAGCAAGAAACAGTAGAGATGACCCCCGTGTGCCAGAGAAAACACCTGACCATCACCAGCACGTGACACAGAGTTACCTACGCACGCCACTGCTGCAAAGAGCCTAGAAGGAAAAAGGAGTCAGAAGATTCATAACAAATCTGTGGGAATGACAGGGCTATGAGTAGCTACTTTCGGTCCAAGGCCTTGATCTTCAGTGCCATAAGGCGCCTGTCTATCGCTTGTGATGAGACAAAATCCCCCACGGTCATGCCAGCATCACTTCCCTGGTGTTCCTGACAGGGCAGCATTGCTTGTGTCGATGTGAACAGCACTTTGCCTGGCTCCATACGCTGTTTACGCCACCTTTGCAGACCCACAACCAGAAGAAAGAGCATGTAGGTACTGGTTTAGCATCCACAGGAGGCCAAAGTCTCTGGAGACTGATGGTTTGCCCAGCTTGAAAATGTCATTCCCTGCATCCTCAGGACAGGAGGGGGATTGAACTGCAGAAAACTAGTGTCCCAGACCAGGAGGAAGGGAACTGGGTGAGATGATCCGGTCTCAGAAATCCTAGATCTAGTGGAGATACCCCAGGGTGTGCAGGATGTTTTCACAGGGCTGGTGGATAGGGGTCTGTGGGAGACCTGCACCCCCCTAGGACTTCATCTTGAGCTGGATGGGAAATCTCAGGGTGTGGAGAGAAACATTAGACACGCATGGTCAGGAGATGGGATTCCCCCTGCCCCTAAGTGTCCAAACATGGATAATGAATCAGCCCCTTTTCTTATCCCACACATAATATATCTGATCTGCAGCTGCTTTCCACAGCAGACCCATGGGCAGCATCGCTCCTCGTGGAAGAAGATGAAATTTCCCCCCAGCATTTCTGTGAGCCATCAGAAGTCATCCTCCAATTCATCATGAACACCTGGGGAGCAGCCCTGCGGCCAGGGCTTGGACATGGTTACACAGACCTCTTCATCAAACCATCACCAAACCTTCTCCACTCCTCTCTGTCTTCACAACCCTGTCCTTGGCCCCCCTGAGCCCAGCGCTAGTAGGTCCCAGTACTAATTTAAGATGAATTAGGATTGGTCCATTTGTTTCATAGCTCCAAGGGACAAGTTATATGTGCTGTAATTATACAAGGCTTGTTTTAAACAAGAAGTCATTTATTCAATAATTTCTCTACAGTTGAAGAAACAGTCTTTCCCCTGCTTGAACTCCATCTTGGTCTTTCACATTTACCAGGAACTCCACGCAGAACTAGGAGATTTGTATTAATGAGATGACATGCTTCAAATAAATACAGATGAAAGATATATGATGCCTTGGCTGCAAATATTTTGTTGAAGACTGCAGATCATTTGTGCTGGAACAAACCAGGAGGAAGAGTTGCAGGGTGTTTGCTAAGCACTTGTGCATTTCATTATCGCCCAAGGCCAAAGAGTCAAGTATTGTAGCTCAATTTAGAAAGGAAATGGATATTTTTATGGCCAATAGCAACACGTGGCCAAGCCCAGGGTGAACACAACAAAGAGACTGTGAGCCGCGCTTCCTCTGCACTGGACACCACAGCCTGTTTTGTTCACATTGCACAAACAATTGCTGAAATTTTTTCCCTGCCAGGCCTGTGATAAATGGATGGGCTGACACTCACCTGGTTGCATAGTCACGTGTGCTTCCTCCACGAAGCCGTTGTAGAAGGCACTGGCAACTCTTTCTTTGCTTAAGGGAGTGGGGCTGGGGGCTGTACCACCAACTGGAGTCTCTCCAGGGGGTGGAGGGAGATCATGAGCCCCATGCGCAGCCATGGTTTTAGGCAACAGCCACCAAAACCACTGGGAAATGGACCCCACAGCTCCACCACAGCAGAGATCAGACAGTTGGAGAGAAAAGGACCTGCAGTCCTGTTCACATCATGGACATGTACGTCAGGGACCTCAGTCAAAAATCCGAGAGAGAAGAGGGATGCTGTGTCCTGCGACCTCCAGCCCAGGAGGCAACTGTACCCCAGGGGACCATGATTCCTCCAATGGCCTCAGCAAGCTCTGCAAGAGCCCCTTTGACCCCCCACACCTAGCTGGCAGCCTAAGAGGTGTCCCTTCACGGGGTGAGCTCCAGCCAGAGGCTCACAGGTGAGTCTCAGAGGGGGAGAAAGGCAGTAAAAGTGATCCAGGCTCCCACATTCAGTTTGTGATTCTTGAGCGATCCGCAGCAGGGACCCTATCACTCGTGCAAACAGCTCGGTTACAAGGACTCTGTGATGCTACCCAAGAAGAGCGTGTTGTTTATTTGTCTGTGTTGCAGGCATCAAGCTGTGCAAGGTGTTTTACAAGACAAGAGGCAATTCCTGCCATAAACAGAGTATGAACTCTCTGAATAGCCAAGACAAGGAATAAACGGGGTACTTAAAGATCTGTACCTTGCATGACTACCAAGAGAGTCCTTTCGTTTCTTCCCTAGGTGCCAGGTGGCCTTTCCAAAGACCACTGTAATGATCTTTCCAGTTCTTCTACAGAAAGACCTTAGTTACTGGTCTTTGCTACTGTTTTCCCATGCAGCCTTGGTCCTGTTACTTCATCCTCATCCTCTGTCTGAAAATCACAGCAGCACAGAATCACAGAATGTTCGGGGTTGGAAGGGACCTCTGTGGGTCATCTAGTCCAACCCCCCTGCCGAAGCAGGGTCACCTACAGCAGGCTGCACAGGACCTTGTCCAGGAGG
>Ga0065711_1047454_pt1 | contig 12324 bp, 10 predicted proteins | sample Hoacrofraction12_FD_59098 | JGI IMG/M metagenome (GOLD analysis project Ga0065711, IMG submission 59098) | Hoatzin crop microbial communities from Cojedes, Venezuela - Epithelial fraction 12 v2 (version 2) | ecosystem: Host-associated > Birds > Digestive system > Esophagus > Crop | place... | reverse complement strand
AAAAAAAAAAAAAAAAAAAAAAAAAAAGGATTCTAGGCACTAGAGAATTAAAACTTGTTTAAAGGCTTCCAGATTTTAAGATATCTGGAGTTGAAAAAAAGAAAGCAACCAAAAAGCCTTTGCCAATAGCTAGACAAGCTATGGAGGTTTAATGAAATAAATGTGATAATTCTAGATCTGTATTACATATAATTTTAATAAAAGACCATGTTATGGAGAGCCTGAGGCTGCAGCACAGTGTGGGTCTCAGCATTTTTGATACAAAGAATCCACCTAGTTATCTAAGTTATCCAAGACAGGCGAGCTAGTAGAATTGATTCCTACAGAAACTAAAAGCTCTTTACGTTGCACGTGGTAGCTGGAAGGGGACATAAGTACATTTGAATGTATTTTAAGTCCTGTTTTTATGAGAACACTTGCTATGTATTTATATTATCATGGAACAAGGAGTCCCACCAATATTTCATACAAGTGAAAGGACAGAACAAGAAAAAAAATGCAAACATTTAAAGAACATTCTCTTTATGTAATCAATTTACACTCCAAATGTGTGCCCACATTTGTGCATGCAGCTACAGCTCTATCTGCTTGACACGAGAAAGTTCAGCTGCTTATTTGTCTTTGATGAATCTTACTGCTTGTGGAAAAAAGCAGAATGTCACAGAGGCATGATGGATCTTGACCAATAAAAACCATGCTGCATTGTAGAAGACAAAAAGATTTCAAATCTTTGTACGTAATTGTTTAACTTTCTATTTGTGAGTTTATTTCAATTTATAAATAAAACTCAAGAAATTGAATAGGAAATGTCAGTTCTTCTCTGTAATGAAATTACAAAATGGGAAAAAACTCACAAATTTTCCAGCAAAATAATATCATTGGAGAGAATGGAAGATTCTCTCAGACTGGAACTCATATTCCATATAATTGTAGAACCTTCTGATTGCTCTCATTTGATATCATAGCTTGCAAAAGATGATCTATGTCGGTGCTGCATTGTGAGAAAGATATTTCTGGAGAAGCCACGGATGACAGCAGTCTAGAATCAGTGATGACATGATTATAAATTCTCTATATTGTTTTTTAATATTTTGATTAAACTGCTTGTGAATATAGGAACATAGAAGACTCAGATTATACTGATAAAATATTGGGGTTTTTTGTTGTTGTTAGTGGGTTTTTTTAAGGAACTTTGTTCTCAGAAAACCATTGTGGTAGAGCATTCATTCTTGTCTCTTTGCATTTGGATGAAAACAGCCTTTACTCTTTTTTGTCTTCAGTAGTTTCCTGGAGCTGCTGTCGGGTTACATATTTCCCTGGATTAGTCAGTGTATTGGAGAGATATGGGTGAGGCTGTATCTTCTCACATATAATCTATGGTAGGCAAAGAATACTTCTGTTTCATTCAAAGTGAAAAGGCTGTTGAAGTAAAAATCACAGAGCAGTTCAGGTTGGAAGGGAGCTTTGAGGATTGTCTAGACCACACCCTCCCCACACTCAAAGCAGGGTCAGCATGTTGTTCAGGGCTGTGTCCAGTTGGATTTTTGATATCTTTAAAGATGGAGGCTCCACAGTTTCCCTGGGAAACCTATTCCAGGGTTTGACCATCCTCACAGTAAAAAAGTTTTTCCTCACGTTTAGGTGGAGTTTCCTGCATTTTCATTTGTGTCCACTGCCTGTTGTCCTGTCACTGGGCATCACCAAGACTAATCTGGCTCCATCCCACCCCCTTACTGGATATTTTTACATATTGATAAGATTGGATTTTTTACCCATGAGCTTTCTTTTCTCTAGGCTAAGTAATCCCAGCTTTCAGCTGGTGTGTAATGTAACCTGGTTACCTTTTAAAAAGAGAAAAGGAAAATGTTGGGAGAAAATGTGAAACCATGAGAAAAAAAAAATTGGCATCAGTTGTTGGGTATTTTTTACATTGGCTATTTGTTCTGTACTATTCATGTGTATGTATATTTGTAAGTTTTCAGTCGGCATTCAGATAGGTAAATTACCCTCTGTTCTCACAATAGTAGACACTATAAATACACAAGAATCCGTTTTTTAAACACGGATGCATGGGAGATGAGTAGTTTTAGTTATGCGTTTTCACAGTTTTGAAATATTTTCTTTAAGATAGTTCACGTCATATTTTGCCACACAGCTCCTGATATCTCACTGTGACTGAAGTAATCTATTACCAAAAAGAAAATCTATCTAATCAATGTCTTATTATAAAGATCTTCAGTCTCTTTTGGATTTGCTGAAACTGAAATATATTTCAAAAATCTTGTCAGATGGAAGTACTACTATTTTACAAAGTTTTATCACTTTGTAAATCAAGATTCAATACACTTGCATTTCAAATAATTTTTTAATATGTGTATATGTTCAAAATACAAAAAAAGTGTAAAAAAAAAACACCCCGCAAATAAAGCAATAAATTGCTTAATTTAGAAAATAAATTTTCAGAATTGTTTATGAAATCAACTATTGGCACACTACTTTCTTGCGATAATAAGTATTAACCCATATTTATATATCTATATCCATTTCTAGTTTAAAGGAAATATTTTTCCCCTTTTAACAGCAACTATCTCTAATAATTTTTTTCAACATAGTTATAAATATATTTCCTATGGCTTACTTGTAACACTTCCTATATTTTCATTGGTTAGAAGTGCACAAAACCTTATTTATGCAGTAAGCTGTCTTAGTCTTTCACCTTGGCTGATTCTGTCTTCCTAGAGAACAACTGACAGACAGACTCTTTCTTCAGGGGGTTTATTACCCCTATGTTATTGATTCCATAATTCAGTGAAGATTTTCTGCATATCTATGCCCTTAAATGTTAGTATAGAAGGGCTAGAAATGTTTAATATACTAATGAACAAAGTTTGTTAAATATTATAGTACTGAAAACTAGTGTAGGAAAATAGGAAAGATTACATTATCGATTCATACTTTTGGCTGAAAAGCCAAAAATACTATAATTTCTGATGACAGGGCATTGGAGTGGGATACAATAGAGTGAACTGAAATGCACCTTGCAGTCAGAGGTGAAATCCTGGCCCCCATGTAAATTAATTCAAAGCTCGTTGGAGCAAGTTTTTATTTAGGATGTCTGGTATTTTCAAAGATATCACAGTATTGATTTTCATTGACTTTTAAAAGACAAAGCTCAATGTTTGAAGACACCACCAAGCTCTTTCAATCCAAAGATTTGCAACAGGGGAGGTTTAGATTGGATATTAGGAAAAAATTCTTCACTGAAAGGGTTGTCAAACATTGGAGCAGGCTGCCCAAGGAAATGGTTGAGTCACCATCCCTGGAGGGATTTAAAAAACTTGGAGACGTGGTGCTTAGGGACAGGGTTTAGTGGTGGACTTGGCAGTTAGCTTCCTGCTGACCGAGGAACCTTTATTCCGTCTGACTGTGCAGTATCTTGACAAATGAACCTTTTTAATTCTGGGAATTCAAGAATACATTGTTAATGAGACAACAAAAATTGCACTACTTATGTAATTGCTTAACAAGAAATTTCAGCGAGAATTGTGTGCTGAAGCTTCCAGCTTCACTCTGACTCCCATAAGATAAGAAATCTTCTCTGTTGCCATGTATTTCTTCTGACTGCTAGCCTCTGAATGATTTAAACCAGAAGCAATGATGTTTCTGAAAGGACACTGTGAACTCTCTTGAATTATACTGAGCAGTTTTATGAAAAAAAAAAAAAAGGAAGAGTTGCAGTGCTGCAAATTACTAAAGCTTAGATCTCATCTCATAAATGTTGCTTGCACTACTTTTCGCCATAAAAAGAATTAACATGCCCTCCACTATTAGTCTTACTAAAGCATGCTCTGCAATAGTAATCATGGCATCAATAATGTTACCATTTCTTTCACTTTTTATATTGCTACAACAGCACAGGTTATATAATTCATTAGTAATTATTCTGAAATAAAAAATAGCTATAGGCTTAATTTACACCGTCTTTAAACTGTCAGTCTCTGAACTAACTTGTAAAACGAAACAAAAAAAGTAGAGATGACGTATACAGTTGATTTGTAAAATGAGGTTGATCTTTGATGAAATCCACTTTGAATAAATGTGGTCTTTGCACCTTGTAGGAATGTGGATTTTACATGTATTACCAAGTGGTAAATTATTCTGTATAGCCTGGGCTTCAGTGCTCGACATATTGGCGGCCTTTTAAAAGGTAGAACAATTCAATAGTGTAAGTAACAGGGCATCTGTGAAAAGAAACGAAACATAATTGAGACGAAATATCTTGCTTTAGTAGCGGAACATCAGCTAGGCTGGTGAAGAAGAGTGCAACACGAATACAGGCTGTGCCGCAGCGTCAGTGCGGTAACCGGTTGCTGTTACGATCTCCTGCTGTAGGGCAGGATAGGGTCTGTTCTCACTGAATTCTCACAGGGTCTGAGTGTGGTGCATGCACCATTTTTACATGTTTATTTTAACACATCACTGGCTTGCATCAACGATTTTTAGGAGTTATTCTAATAAAGCCAGACATGTTGCGTAACTGAGCAAATTCTGATGGCGCTGTGTATCCGACGGGAACAAACCATGAAACTTCGTTATGTAGTCAGTCTCTTTGTGTAAGCAGCACAAATGTAATCCTCCAGTCAGGGCTCTCCTGGGATGTTGGTTTTGTCTCTTCCTTTTGAAAAGGACTCTATGACTTTGAGCTCCTTACCCTCTCCCAGGAGTTTATGGAAGATCATATCAATGAGCTGCAGGAAAGTTGTCAAGAACATCTAAAAAAGTGTATATTATTGTTGATCCAGACGTCAATGTCCACATCCCCCTCCCTTTCAACCCGCTAAATTTAGCTGTGCAGTTTCATGGCTGAAGCTTCAGAATCATAGAATCATTTGGGTTGGAAAAGACCCTTAAGATCATTGAGTCTAACCTTGATAAGGCATAGTTCAGATCATCTTCATCTGAACTTAAACAGTGAGTCCTTTGGCAATGAAGAAGGGGAAATTATGCCCTTTGTCTGCCTCTGGGTTTGCTATCTCCATGCACTTATGTTGCTAAACATCTTTTAATGAGATACTTTCAAAAAAAATAACATTTACTTCAATTATGTTTTCAAGTACCTGACTCAAAATTTTGCTTGATGCTTTGATAGATGTTTATGTGTGTTAAAAAGAAGGAAATTACAGAAGATAAACAAGGGTTAATGTGTTTGCAGGCACTCTTATTTAAAATATACTTCCTAAAAGAAAGGTAATAAAATTCTATTGTCACCGTAATCTGATGGGAATATAGAGGTGGCAGTGACACACTTATTGCCGCTAAAATGACTTTTGTGTCAAACCTCATGCATTGATTAGTTTTTAGACAAAATTATTTGGCTTTATTTACTAGTTCACCCAAGAGCTCCACTTACCCTATGCCACTCATTTTCTCTCCTGTTCAGTTAAACTGACAATCTAAGAGTTATTTTATTCTGTGTGGCTTTTACCTTTTGAACATAAACACGAAGCAAAAGCTGGCAGACTTAAAAATCTGTGGTAGAAGATGGATTTATCAACGTCCCTTTGGCTTTTTTAATTTGAACTGTGGCAACAACCATCTAAAATGAGGCTAATTAAATACAACATTTTTACATAATTATATGATAAAGATTTCTAGTGCCAGAGTCTGTGCAGTTTTGTATGGTTTTCTATAATTTCTTGGTTAAGAGAGTAATATATTCTCAGTGCTAATTGACGATGAACATATTATTTAAGTTGAATTGTGTGACACTTCTTTCTGTATTTTCTTGAATTTTAAGTAAGGACCAGTGTAATTCTAAATGGGAAGTTGGTGCCAGCATGATGAAAGGATGGTGTATAAAACTGCAGACCTTTTCTTACACTGTTGATTGATAACCACTGATGCAATTACAGCAGTGCCGTAAACATTTTAGTGTGCGTTACAAGGAATTTTTGTGTGTAACATTAGCCACGTAGTATAGCTAGTTTAAAGTGGTAGTTTCAAAAGCAGTCATCAGAAATTAACTTTAATCGTAAGTTCTAAGTGTTTTAAAAGCTAAAACTAATGAAAGTTACAATGTTATCCATTTATAGTCTTTAAGAATTTTTTTTAAGATTTTGTGACTTGACCTTTATTTTATGACAAGATATCTGAAAGGTTGATTTGTATGAGTCATAGCTATAATTATCATACTGTATGAAAAAAAGATGTTAATGGATTTTCAGAGCTATTTTTTTAAAAAAAGAATAATTTAAGAATACTTTAAAAAAACCTTTGTATTTCACTATGTAAAATATTTCTTACCAAGTTAGCCACTCTATCAATTTGTACTTGAAAATGAATTTTAACAGTACTGTAGAATAAATGTCACTTTGCTGAGTATACTGCAAGTATAAGCCTCAAGCTGCAATTCAACATGTGTAATTATTTAGATGTGTAGTAGAGATCTGTAATAACCGTATGAGTTGAGCACATTTAGCTAAGTAGGATGCATAGATACATACGTTAATGTTAAAAAGTTGACATTAATGAGACTTCTGGATGTCTATACAAAATGTGCCTGCATTATTCTAATCCTAAAGTGCACACACCCTTGTCTGGTACTTCTGCATGGTATAGGATTCCAAGTGTTTGGTGGAGGAAAGAGCTCTGAAAAAGAAACATTTATGCTACGTTCTGGAGATTTCTGGTTTGGATTTTGAATGGAACCTGAGTTACTCTTTCTCCCACTGAAAGCTTAAGGATTTTATTCTTATTTACATTAAAAGACTACAGCCTGTCCTTGCAATAGAAAGGAACATTAATTTGTATGTGAATCTTATCCAGTAGGTTTTGTATCCCTGCATTATTTAGGCTCCTTTAAAAAGTCAGCCTAGTGCAAGCAATCTTATTTATACAAAGAGAATTCCCATTGAAGAAGGCAAAGCCGCTGAAATAACCTAGGTCTATTCATGTAGAATCAGATTCTATCTGTCCCTCTTGGTTTATAATTTACAGACTTTCAGCTCTTGCCTTTGAGGACTAAATGTCTTGCTTTTCTCATTTTCTTCTCAATATACTTAACAGTTCAGCTAGTTTCTTATTTTGGATTGAAGCACAAAGGAGGAAAGTTAATTTACAGATGAATCAGGACAGTTCTTGCCTGCTGTTATTTCTAGAAGTCCTGTTTGGCTAAGTTTATAAGAAAGTAACAGTTGCTCTTCCCATGAACCACTGTGATTCAGTGCACTCATAAGGTATGGGCCTCCTCAGAGGGGCGATGGTCCCTGCATGCTATGTCTAACGTCAGGCTCATTGTACTTCTGTGACTGATCTGTGCAAGTGAAGAAGGTCCTCTTCATGTGTATGCACGCTGGTTACATGTGGTTAAGATGGCCCTGATTCATAATGATGTGTGTAGAGTAATAATTCTGAATTTGCTTATTCCATTACCTTCTGTGAAGAAATTGCTAAAGCAAGGAAAATATAAAGCAAACAAGTTATGGTCTGCTTTGCATTTTGTGAGTTGTAAGGAACACTTTTAAAAAGAAAAGTAATTAGTTAAATGTTTATTGATACAGATTCATATTAGAAATAATGATTTTATTTACATCATGATTCCTAAAAGGTTGTAAGCATATGTTTGCATTAAGGATATATTTCTGACTGAGAAATTTGGACCATTAATTTTGTTAAAGGACTTTTGGATCCTTTTGGGATGACCATGAATGTGTGTGGGTATTTACTTTTGTTCAACATCCAGGAGCCCAAATGTTTAGGGAACTGCTATTAACTATTCATGCATTGGCAAGACTAGCAGCAGTGTTTTTCTTACTTTGTAAAATGATTTTGTGAATTGAATCACCCAAAGCTTGAGGTTTTTTTTTTTTATACTGAGTTTCATCCCTTAGGGAACCTTTCATACACACTTTATAACTTCCTGAAAATAGGGAGATTATACACAGAATAAATAGCAGACAGCTGTGAGCTATGAGTCTATAATGCCAGTAAAGGGATTTGGTGATCTCGTAAACCAGAAAAGCAAAATTTGAGCGTCTTGAAGACTATTCTGACCCTCAGAATGGAATGAGTATTCTGTAGTTCAGATCAATTTTTATTTGTTATAACATATGAATCAGAGTAAATGATTTAAACTGGCAGGATAGACCCCTGTGATCCTGCAACAGTTCCCATATCATCTCTAGGCTAGTAGCACTAATCATTTAATTTCTATTTTCCACTTCATTGTCTCTCCTCTTACTTGCCCTTCACGCTATAGTACTGCTCTGTCATACAGTCCTGAACTTATTTCCTTTTCAAATACACTTCAAATGCTGGTGCTGAACTGGAGCCAAAATGCCTGGCCACACCTGTACTAACAGTGCAGGAAGACTTTGAATTTCGCCATAATGTGCTTACCAGCAGTTCTAAGGGGCCAGGATGGCTGCAGATTTCATGCAGCTGGCTTGGTCTGAACATGATCTAGCAGAAAAAAGAAACTCTCATGGGATCTAAAGTGCTTTAGAGCATGGTACAGAGATACTTTCATAGTCCTGTTAGGCCCAGCTGACAACCACTTGCACTTAGTAGCTCCAGCTCAGCCCTGTGATGTGGACTGATACTGGAACCTGGTTTTTCTGCGCTGTGCTTCTGATGACCTATAATAGTCAGGTTTTCCCATTCTCTGAAGTTTCAGAGTCTCTTCAGTGTCACTTAAGCAGCTAAAATGATGGACATCCCATTTCTCCAAAAAGATGCAACGTGAAATCCCTGATGTATGTTACAGCAATAGTTTTAATAAGCCCAGAAATTATAAAAGCTGTGTGGTGTTGCAGTAAGACTTCATTTCCCAAATGTAAATGATTTTGATCTGAATTTCTGCTTGTATCTTAATATTGTAAATGTTTGGGAAATTATAGTAAGAGTTACTGAACAGTAAAGAAGTATAATGGAAATGGTGGGAACAGTCTTTTTTGAGTAAGTTAATAAAGACTTTGATAGTAGAAGGCATAAATAATTACTGATTTGTAATTCCCATTAGTGGCAATTCAGACAGATAGTTACTTGGTGGGATGTTAAGTAGTGTCTTGGCTATAATTTGCTATCTTGGGTGAGGTATTTGCATAGAATTGTTTCATGCTTGTAAAAGTAAAATTGCTTCTAACTCTGAGAACTTATAGTAATGCTGCAACGGTACTTGTCATTTCAGGTGAATGCATAGAGGTTCTTTTCCTCCAGAGCTTCCCAAATTTCTAAAGTTTAGTGCATCCAACTGGAATTCTAAGGTAAGAAAGGTATTTTTAAAATAAAATATCTTAAACTGACTAATATGTGCAGTATGTCATCCTTACTATGGATATGGTGTGGAATATCCAGCTGACCTGACCAAATCAGCTTCAGGCAGAATGATGATTTTCAAAGAGGAACTCAGTAACCTAAGCGCATTTTTATAGCTTATATTTCTGTCAAATGTACGTGGTATGGTTTCTCACACAAAACATAAATCTACTTTTTTGTCGGCTGGACTTTTGGAAAAAGACAATTGCTCATTGAACCATTGTAGTGAAAACTGTTCTTGTGACAGCTGTACAGGGAAATCATGTTCTGCTCTTAAAACTGTTATAAGTGGTACTGGTTGGAGATTTTCCAAGACAATGTATTTTTCATCTCAAAATGCTGATTCTTTGAAATACTTTCAAGCATGCATGTTGATTTCTGACAAGCAGAACAGCAAAGTACTAAAATTGTGCTTGTAAAGAAGGTTTTAGGCAACTGTCTGGTTGATTCAATAATACTAGTGTGTTTGTGAAGTCATGAAACTAGTAAGAATTTTCTAATTTCAACTAACAGCCAGCAGGCATTTCCAGGAGCAAATTCTCAATGAAAACACTATTTTTTTTCATTGTTTCCAAAACAAAATAATGTAGAATTTAATTTTTGGCAGTTTAGAGAAGTCCATCTTAGTTAGGAGTAGTTTCTTTTTACACTTCCATACCAACAAAAAAAAATTACTGAGCAAAAATACCTTTTCTTGGAAGCTTTTTTTATCAGTCTTTAGATGTCTAAAAGTGCAATTTCGTATGCTACATCCTTTGAGAAAGATATAATAATAAGTCCCTAATCCTCTCAGTGTAAACAAGGATAAGGAAATATATCCTCGACTGGTATTTTGGAATTCTGTTTTTCTGGTCAAGGTGTTCTGTGTATCCTGTTGTGTTGGTGTCAACAACAGCTGCAATGTTCCACTGGGCATCTCAGGATTCCGACTATAACACATGAGCTTTGGAGACCAGCATGCTGCCTAGGTTATAGAGTAGGTGCTGTAATGACCACAAAGGTAAATATCATGTCCTCAACTTCATATTTTCTCAGGCATGAGGAAAAGACTCTGCTGCCTCACAGAATCAGCAGATCACGGAAGGGAGAATATCTTTAAATATTAGTGTATAAGAAGGGAGATCAAATTCACAATTAGCATCTTCATAGAATCAGCATCATAGAAAAGTTTGGGTTGGAAAGGGACCTTAAAGATCATCTAGTTCCAGCCCCCGTTTGCCATGGGCAGGGACCCCTTCCACTAGACCGGCTTGCTCAAAGCCCTGTCCAACCTGACTTTGAACACTGCCAGGGAGCAGGCAGCCACAGCTTCTCTGGGAAGCCTGTGCCAGTGCCTCACCACCCTCAGAGTGAAGAATTTCTTTATCTCTAATCTACATCTACCCTCTTTCAGCTTGAAGCCATTACCCACTGTCCTATCACTCCATGCCATGCCCTTGTAAAAAGTCCCTCTCCAACTTCCTTGTAGGGTCATTTGAAGTACTGCAAGGCTGCTATAAGGTGTCCCTGGAGCCGTGCTGTCTCCAGGCTGAACAACCCCAACTCTCTCAGTCTTTCCTCACAGGAGAGGTGTTCCAGCCCTCTGACCATTTTTGTCATTTGTTTTTGCCAGGACTCCTGGGGTGGTCTCACCAGAGCAGAGGGGCAGAATCCCCCCTCCCTCAACCTGCTGGCCATGCTGCTTTATATGCAGCCCAGGATACAGTTGGCCTTCTGGGCTGCGAGTGCACGTTGTCAGCTTATGTCTAGCTTTTCATCCACCAAATACCCCCAAGTCCTTCTCCTCAGGGCTGCTCTGAATCCCTTCATCTCCCAGCCTGTATTTGTGCTTGGGATTGTCCCTCTGGATGGCATCCCTTCCCTCCAGCATGTCAACTGCACTACACAGCCTGGTGCCACCAGCAAACTCACTGAGGGTGCACTCAGTCCCACTGTCTGTCACCAGCAAAGGTGTTGAACAGCGCCGGTCCCAGTACCAACCCCTGAGGAATGCCACTCATCACTGGTGTCCACGTGGACAGTGAGCCATTGACCAGAAGTCTGAGTGCAACCATCCAGCCAATTCATTATCCACCGAGTGGTCCATGCATCAAGTCCATGTCTCCAATTTAGAGACAAGGATGTCATGTGGGACAGTGTCACATGCTTTGCTCACGTCCAGGTAGATGACATCAGTTGCTCTTTCCTTATCCACCAATGCTGTAACCCCATCGTAGAAGGCCACCAAATTTGTAAAGCCCTATGATTTGCCCTTAGTGAAGCCATGTTGGCCGTCACCAATCACCTCCTTATTTTCCATGTGCTTTAGCATAGTTTCCATGATCTTGCTGGGCACAGAGGTGAGACTGACTCGCCTGTAGTTCCCCAGGTCTTCCTTTTTTCCCTTTTTAAAAATGGGTGTTATGTTTCCCCTTTTCCAGTCAGTGGGAACTTCACTGGACTGCCACAACTTCTCAAATATGATGGATCGTGGCTTAGCAGCTTCATCTGCTGGTTCCCTCAGGACCCACAGATGCACCTCATCACGTCCCAGGGACTTGTGCTCCTTTCAGGTTCCTTAGGTGGTTTCGAACCTGAAGAACTGCCCACTGTAGGAGAAGATCATTCTTCTGGTCCCTGCTTTTGCCAGCTGTGATTTGGACGGTGTGGCTGGAGCACTTGCTGTTGAAGACTGAGGCAAAAAAGCCATTGAGTACCTCGGCTTTCTCCATATCCCGGGTAACCAGGTCTCCCGTTTCCTTCCAGAGAAGGCCCATATTTTCCCTAGCCTGCCTTTTATCATTAATGCATCTATAGAAGCTTTTCTTGTTACCCTTGATGTCCCTGGCCAGACTTAATGCTATCAGGGCTGTAGCTTTCCTAACCTGATCCCTGGCTGCTTGGTCAATTTTTCTGTATTCCTCCCAGGCTACCTGTCCTTGCTTCCACCCTCTGTAGGCTTCCTTTTTGTGCTTGAGCTTGTCCAGGAGCTCCTTGTTCATCCATGCAGGCCTCCTGGCGTTTTTGCCC
>Ga0065711_1047453_pt1 | contig 12324 bp, 4 predicted proteins | sample Hoacrofraction12_FD_59098 | JGI IMG/M metagenome (GOLD analysis project Ga0065711, IMG submission 59098) | Hoatzin crop microbial communities from Cojedes, Venezuela - Epithelial fraction 12 v2 (version 2) | ecosystem: Host-associated > Birds > Digestive system > Esophagus > Crop | place... | reverse complement strand
AAGAAAGAAAGAAAGAAAGAAAGAAAGAAAGAAAGAAAGAAAGAAAGAAAGAAAGAAAGAAAGAAAGAAAGAAAGAAAGAAAGAAAGAAAAGAAAGAAAGAAAGAAAGAAAAGGGAGAAAAAGAAGTAATAGTTGTCCTTACTTATTTGAACTACGTAATCATGTATTTGTAACACATTCTTCTGTCAGCTGTTTCATCCTTTGTCATTTCTCTCTACTGTGGCTATTTGAAGGGAAAATCTGGTATTTGATTCCCAAAGATGCAGGAACTTTTAAAGAAAGGACCAAGGTTTTTTACTGAAAATTTCTGTCTATATCACGAGCAGAGTGCAAGCTTTCAGATGGGTCCAGACTGACACCTGAAAACTGTTTTGTTCGGAATGCTACAGTGCCGCACAAAACATTAGTTTTAACAAACCAACAGTATGCTATATTTCATAATAACAATAAACTAACAAACTATGTCTAATATTAGTTTAATAAACTCTTCACATACATTACTGTCCCTTTTTGTTTATTTCCAGCATCAAATTCAATACCAAGGTTACTTCTTTTGTCTAACTGACCCTTTTCCCTCTTGTCTGGCAGAGTTCTAATAGAAGATGCTGGTAGAACAGTTCCTTTCCTAACCCAAACTCTCTGCTGTTTACTTTTGCTGCACGTATCATTCTGGGGACTAACAAAGAAGTGTTTGTGAATCACAAGCAATGCAAGTACAACTGAGAACTACAGCACTCTAACCTGTTGTCAGCAAAATATTTTTTTTCTTCATGTAAAAACAAGAGTTTTAGCTTTAATGACCCACAAATTCATAGAATCAGAATCACAGAGTGGTAGGAGTTGGAAGGGACGTCTAGAAATCATCTACTTGAAACCCCCTGTTAAAGCAGGTTCACCTAGAGCAGGTTGCACAGGACCGTGTCCAGGCAGGTTTTGAATGTCTCCAGAGAAGGAGACTCCACGGCCCCTCTGGGCAGCCTGTTCCAGTGCTCCGTCACCCTCAGAGGGAAGAGGTTCTTCCTCATGTTCAGACGGAACTTCCTATGCTTAAGTTCGTGCCTGTTGCCCCTTGTTCTGTTGCTGGGCACCACTGAAAAGAGTCTGGCCCCATCCTCTTGACACCCACCCTTCAGATATTTGTAGGCCTTTATAAGGTCCCCTCTCAGCCTTCTCTTTTTCAGGCTGAACAAGCTCAGCTCAGTCAGCCTTTCCTCGTAGGAGAGATGCTCCAGTCCCCTTGTCATCTTTGTAGCCCTCCGCTGGACTCTCTCCAGTAGCTCCTCATCTTTCTTGAACTGGGGAGCCCAGAAATGGACGCAGCACTCCAGATGGAGCCTCACTAGGGCAGAGCAGAGGGGCAAAAGAACCTCCCTCAACCTGCTGATCACACTTTTCTTAATGTACCCCAGGATACCATCAGCCTTCTTGGCCACTAGGGCACACTGTTGGCTCATGGCTAATGCTGTCCACCAGCATTCCCAGGTCCTACCTGCCTGATTTCTTTCCACAGGAGAATGGTTACATGACCTGAGGAATTGACATGTCTTAGTACAGATTGCCACAACACCAAACTCACAAATGATGCAAAAGAAATACAAAGGTGCTTGTCTAGGCAAGGTTCACCTAATCGTGATACGAATCCAAGCCTCCAATCCCCCTTTTTCTGAGGCAGTAAATTTTGCTGCAGTGTAGACTAATGGCTGAGAACATGGAATTTTCTTACTAGTGTATTGGGCTGTATCTGCAGGCCTCTGTTTGTAATTTTCTGTCTGGTTCAATGGAAATTGCCTACACTGTGAGCTATTTTTTCTTTCATTGATGTTTCTCCAGTTTTGGATAGTGTTTTTAGTATATTGTATCTAATAGGACTTTTCCAAAAGTAGTTCCCGAAATATCTGCCAGGAGAGTTTAAAGTTATTTCTTCATTAAAAGATTCTATATACAACCCAGGTCTTTTGAGCTTTTTACAACATACTTTGAAAAAGAGCTTGAGGTAGCAGAATATACAAAACCAAGCAACAATATGCTAATAGAAAGAGCACAGAAGTATCTCACCTTAGGAAGCAATTCACTGCTTCAGTATTCAAAGCATATGCCTAGTGCATGTTTACTCAGTAATTGAACACTTGGTGGATGAAGCCTTAATTTAACATCAGCATTGGATTCTCTTCATAGTTAACTTCTCTTCTGAAGGGGGTGAACATTCTCCTGAAGGATGTGCATCTATTAGCTTGACTGTGATGTTAACTTGGTGTGTAGAAAAAATACACTAAAAATGGCACCAACTGGAAAATGCAATCCTACCTGAAAAATAAAGCAGTTATTTTACTGGCCACTGACACAGAAGTTTCACAGTTCCTCTCTTTACTTTTTTAATATTTTTAAAATGATTAAACGTGAGACTAAATTTGTAGAGCAATTTGCACCAACAATATCACTCTAACAATATTGTGACTTGCCTCAGTGGATCGTCTCCTCTGCCATGTTTTTTTCTAACACACAAGCAGTATGTATTTAATATTTAAATAATTTAACTATTATGTGCTTCATAACACAGAAACAACCAGAGCCTTCTGCTGAAAGCAGATCGTAGCTTTTAGCCTCTAAAACGAAGGGCAGTCTTTGGTGTCTTCAGCCATTACTACACACTTCCTAGTGCAAAGCGTTGTTCAGTCTTGTGCCCGTCGAAGATTTTTACACATCTCTCCTTTGGACCTTCAAAATCTGAGAGTTAGGTATATTTATGGTTACCACCAGGCTACTTGCTGGGATTTCTCTCATTTAGTCACGTGATTTAGTTTTAGGTAGTCCTGCAAGGAGTAGGGAGTTGGACTCAATGATGCTTATGGATCCTTTCCAACTTGAGATATTCTATGATTCTATGATTCTAAATGCTTGTTTGGCCTACCTTTTCCCCTTTTAATCCTTGAAGGGGTAAACGACGGCAAAGGAAGTGTCTGAGGTTATTCACTGCAAACTATTCTCTACTATTCCTCTTTGCCTCCAACAAAATTTTTGGTAATGGTCAAGGAAAGATCTACAATTTCACCTCTGCTTCCTTTCCCTCCTTCCCCCAGCAATGAGGCAGTTATTCTAGTTCTCACAGTTTCAGATTTTTTTTCCAAAAATATCTTTTCTTCTCTGTAATACTGATTTCCTTCTAACTTCTGGTCTAGTCCAAAGTGCACTCCCCACTCCCTCTTCAGTATACCTATTTCCACTGTAAAAAGTAAATACAAGTATTATTTGTATAATAATACAAATAATTGTATTATTTCTATTATTATAGAAATCTGGCTGTAGCAAAGGTGACCTCAGAGTCTTGCACAGTTTTCTCTTTCCAAATCCTGTACCTGACTTCCAGCATTGACGTCTGAAACCCCTCACTGCCCCCTTCCATCTTGACTCTTAGGTCAGAACTCCCTGTGTGGTCCTCTGGTCCAGGTCCTCTGGTCCTGGTGTTCCTAGAGCCCTCTCCAGCCCCATTCTTTCCCACTGACACCCACTTCCTTGCTGTAACCATTCGTCCTCGTTAGCAGGGGCTCCTGTGGGAAGGGGCAGCATATCCTTGCCTCCATGAAGGTGGTTACGATTTACCTTCCTCCCCTTGTTCCCCCCCCAGCTCAGCCCTTGGATGCTGTTGGGCAGGAGAGGGGAGGTAAGCTTGTCCTATACTGCCAGGGCTCTTGCACATGCTGAGCATGCCTCGAGCCACACCTCAGCCTGTGACTGTTCACCCCCCATTTCCCACGGCTCAAAATACATAACATATTTCTATGCGTGCCTAGTTGAAAAAAAATGGGGTAGAAGAAAACCATGAAATGGTGAAAGGAAGGAGTCAGAGGCCAAGAAGACACTTTTCTAGTGCTTTTCACAGTATCTCTCCCCTTCCCTTGCACACAGACTGCACTTCCTAGGCAGAGACCTTGGGTCTCGTAGCTATTGTTGACCAATCTCCACCTGGCCTAAATGAAGGGCACCAGTCTGGGACCGGTCAGTCCTCCTCCTTCCCCTTCCTCCTCTTGCAATCCAGCATAAGGATGAGTTGAGGAAGGAAAATTTGAATGAGGAACGAGAAGTAGAGCCAGAAAAAAAGACAAGGAGCTGGCACGGAAAGGCTCTGCAATGACTGTTGAGCCAGAATAAGAAAGATTATTGAGAATCCAGTTCTCAAAAACTAGAGGTTAAGAAGAGATGTCTGGGGGCTGAGAGAAAAGAAGGCAGCTTGCTCCACAGAAAGACTTGCAGCACTGTAATTCGCTGTGCCTTTCTTTGGCCATTGCTTCTGCTATTTGCTCCCCTCTCAACTACTGGAGACTCACTGGATGGAAGCTGCTGGAACTACTGTATCAGTGAGGCATTCAGATCTGGGGCTAGCAGTAATTCTCATTTCTCAAAACTAGCCCTCTACTCATCTGGTAGGTTTTGATCTTGCCTTTGGATATTAGATGTTGTTTGGGATCTTCTGATACCACAACTTAAATAGGTAGTTTCTATGTGAAGGACTTTCCAACCTGGCAAGAGATAATAATACTGCTATTCAACAAAGTGCACTTCCTAGCCTGCATAGCAACACAGACACTGGAAAAGAAAGCCCATTGTTTGGAAAGCATAGGTTTTAAAAGCCACTATACGTCCTTCTGTGTGGTAAGAATTCAAAGTAAATTTTGACACACTTGGCATTTTGCACCTTCTCGTCAGAAACAAAGGAAAAAGCTAACCCCCCATCAGTTTATTTTGTCTTCAGTCACATAAAAGGTTAGGTTTTCTAATTACTTTTGTCTAGGGGTGTGGCTTTTCTACTGGAAGGTTCCTGGCTATTCTTCTGCTATTAGTTTTAAAGTTTTCATTTTCTTTCTGTTTAGTGATAATCATCCAATGTCTTCACAAATCCCACCCCCCAACCCCACCCCTCACCTCCCTTTTAGCTAAGGGATGTCTGAATATCCAAGAAAATGTGAAGCCTGCAATCTATGGAAAACATTGCAAGGAAACTGGACTGGAAACAATTTTCCCTCCAGTGTGGCTTACTCGGACCTTAGCAGTATCTTCAGTTCTTCGCCAGTGTAACACTGGCATTTTTGACAAGTGGTTTGTTTATTTCAAGGAGAAGTAGCCCAAAGTCCAGAAGGATTTTTTGAACACACAGGACTCATGCTTATGCCCTTTACCCTCCAGATTTTCCCTAACACTGGGCAGCAGAATACATCCTGCATAACCATACGAATACAAGACAACGGTGACATCCAGAAGTTTCAGGCTGGCTGTTGGCATATGTATCAGCAGCTCTAAATCCTTTTTCTGATTTGGAGATATGCACTAAATCATGGCTAGATCCCTGGTTTTTTATCAGAAATTCTATACCAATCCTGAGCAACTATCTGGTGGTAAGCATAGCTGAAACCACCACACTCTTTGAAAGATCTTCTTGTGAGTATTGGGTATTTTTCCACTGCAAGGCTACTTTGCTAATGAAATGTTTCATCCTATTTGATGGTGGGTTGCTGCCTTCAGACACAGTTTTGTGGGAGGATTTGAGGATAACAGCAAGAAAGAATAGGAGGTGAAAAGGACAGTAGGTTTTTGTCAGCATGCCGTAAGCCTTGGATGAATTGCTTGGTGGTATTTCAGGGGAATCTTTACACAGAGCCTTACACAGTTTGGAATTGCATTTTTCATCTTCACCATTTGTCCCCCTAAACAAAGCCTGGCTACTCTGGTGGCATGAAGTTGGAACGTATTTCCTCCTTACAAAAGTAGTTTGAACATTAAATGTGGCCTTCTCTCGTAGAACTATCTGCCTTCTAATACCAATTTCTTGTTCTGCTCAGCATGGTCTGTCACAACAATGTCAACATTATCAACTGTAAATGTAATTGAGTCTGTGAAGTTTTTCCAAAATAATGTCATTCAAGTCAGATCATCTGGTATGACAAACAGTATTTTCAGTCTCTTGGCCACCAGTGTTTTCATTCATTTTGGGATGCCTCCATTCGATCTTTGTGTCCTTGTAGCATCAAACACAACTCTCTGTTATTTCTATATCGAACTTCAAGTGCATGCTTGTTGGAAGCGGTTCAGACATTTCTTTTGGGGTAGTACAATATATCCATATCAGGACAGCAGAACACTGGTGGCTGATTCTTGTATTAGTGGTTTTCCAACAACCGGCTGGGTTTTGCTTGCAAGTAAAATTTCATCGCTATTCCGTGACCAAAGAAACATCTCCCAGAATCTCAAAAATATTAGAATTTCAGCAACAGCTACTTTACTGCAGAGTTAATGCTCTAGAGTGAATGGTTGTGACGTCACCAGAAAAAATATATCAAAAGGTGTTTGAGACTAGAACTTTTATCTAGGTCTTTGTTCCATAAAAATAGAGAAAGAGTGGTGCAAGTATGAACGTACATGGTCGTCAACACTGTTCCTGAGTGTACTGTCCATAATGAAACTATAAAAGGATGGTGTTGCTTGTCTTTTATTTCATTCTAAATGTTTCACTTGAGCTGTTGTTAATGTGGCAATCGTGCCCAGCAAGTGCAAAAAAGGTTGCTGAGCACTTCTGGTTAATACAAGGAAGATACTCCTTTGCTTTTTTGTCCTTAGGTCTATATTAGATTTTTATTTAGTTTTTGACCAATGGAGCCAAATTTTTAAATCTTTTCTTTCCTTTCCCCCACTCTGAACTACCTCCACAACACCATGTTCTGAAAATAACAAAGGCTCCCATCCTCCCACTGAAGGAAACGTTGCCAAGGGTTCTTTGTCTGATTACAGCAGCTCATTCTTACTTCTGTCATGCCCTCTGCCTTTTCATATAACCACCTTCAGTTTCCTAGGCAGAATGATTACAAAGTAGCAGCATCCACAGTGCTACAGAGCACTGTAACAGATCGTGACTTTGCCATCAGCCCTAGAAAAGGGGCAGTGTGGATAGGTGTCACTCTACGTTTTGCTGTTTGTCCCCACTTCAGGGTAAGCACCATGCACTTCGCATGCTGCCCCTGCAGCCTGGCTCAGCAAGACCTGCTGCTGTGGGAAGCCCTCTCAGCTCCCCCTACCTTCCCTTGGGAAAAGGTAACCCCAGAGGGTCTCTTTACTCCACTGCTTCCCAGTTGCCAGAGGAATAAGAGGACTTCTCAGGGCATCCTACTTTCCCATGAAAGCCATGCTTCAGCCCATAGATACATGACTTGAGTCAAAGACACGTGGCATCAACACACAGCTTTTCCGGCTGCATCTGCTGTGTTTTTGAGCTGTGCTTACCGCTAGCCTGCCTCCATGGACACTACAGCCCTCAGCAAGGGCCCTACCCTGTTACGGCACAAGTTCGTTTCCTGTCAGGAAGGAAATAGTCTACAGCCTGTCTGGGCTGCAGCTCTCTGCCTAGCTTTAAATCCAGAGGACAGCTCCTGCAAAGTGTGCTCATATTTCATTGGCAAGGAGCAGCACATATTCAGTATGATATATAATGCATGCTAGATCTTTTTTTCACCTAAAATACTGTCACGCACTCTCATAATTTTATAATACACACAAGAGTATATTTTGGATGCGTCTAGATGATAATAAAAGATGTTTAACTTACTTTCTCCTGCAGAAGACAAGCAAGATCTGTTGTGTTGAACCAAGGCTGATCAGGAAACATGTACAAAAATGCAGCCACCAGCAGGATTTGGGGGCTGTGAGGCTGCATGTACATTTTCATTCGAGTAACTTGGTGTGCATGCTCTGTAACAAGGGACACTAGTGGCAGAAGATCTACAGCCTTCTTCGACTCCCTGTAAAACTGTGCCTGTTACACAAAATGTAAAACATTTTAGAAAATATTCTTCAAGAAAAATCTTTCATTCTAGCTGTGTGTGTGTTTTTATACAAACACAGGTGACGCAAATATATATTGCCAGCAATGCCAGTTCATCTCTCTTCAGATTTAGTCTTTAACATTTAGGTTCACATATTCAAATATCTTGTCGCAGTAACTATTAACAGTTGTAGGGAACTGTCTTTTTGAATTAGTGATTTGACTTCAAAAATGCTTCAGGTATGGCAAAGATATATTACAAATGCAAAATACATCATTGAGATAGATTAGGAGATGGTGAAGCCTATATTTCTGTCATTACATGCCTTATAACCTCCTGTCCCACAGTAGCCCCACAAACTTCGTCAAAGTTACTTACAGGTTAAAAAATGGACAACAGAATACTGAATACTATCCTTCATAAGCAAGTAGGCCACATTCTGGTACATTGAAAATGATCCTGTTTCCCAAAGAGAATCTTTTTGTTCAATGGAAATACGGCAAAGCAAAGCACTGCTCAGCTGGCGAGGTTACAGCTCCGACCAAAGGGCATGTTTTCTCCATAGTGCAGTCTGCAGTCCTGTTCCCACAGCTGGCAAGATGAGAGAACCAATGGTTTTATGCCACAATTTTCTGTCCGTGAGCTCAGTTTCTTTCATAGAGGAACCATGGCAAAGAAAAGGGGGAAAAAAGTGGGAAGTGGATGATATACAGGAAAGCTTTATCAGGGCAGGATTAGGACATGTACTTGGGTTTGGCAGCTGAAACATGCTTTCAGGTCCTCAGTGCAAAGCACCACAAATCTCATGGCATGTAACAGCACTTCAGACAGATGTCGATTAATGTCAAACTGATGTGAAATGAAACGCTTCTTTTCAGTTTGTCACATCACGACTTTTTGATTTGGGTTGAGCTAGCCTGAAACAAAACAATCTGTTCTAATTTTTCTCATTCGAAAACAAACAATCTCTCCTTCTACAGCAACTTCTGGGTTTTTTGCAACGGACATTTATTTAGCCTATTTTCAGTCAATCACCTGCAAAGAGCCAGTTAGATAGAAAGCACCTGACACCTCCATTTTTTTAATTGTTGAAATCTCTGACTAACGTCATCATAAGACATATATGTAGACCGCAAATGATGGAAAGCCCTCTCCTCTGCCCTCTGTGATTTCCTGATGCCATAGAACATAATCTGACCTGCACAGCTTGACCAAAAGCTCAGCAGGCCTGGGGTCCAACTTGAAAATACCACTTTGAATCAAATCCATGTACCAGAAGGTACTCCCCAAATCACACTTCTTTGTTTTTCAAATCAGGCTTGACAATAGTGTTGCTCTTCACTAAAACTGCAGTAGAAAAAAATCATAGAGCTGCAGCATAAACATCTTCAGCAGGGTTTCCAAAATCCTTGCCTTAAGATAACTTAGTGATAGATTCCTTGCAATATAAGAAACACTTCTTGCAATATAAGAAACACTTCTGTTCCAAAGTCACTTAGACACTACAAAAAAACCCTAAAATAGTGTAATTCTGCAACATATTTTACAATATAAATAGAAATACACAGCCATATTTTTAATCAGAGAAACAGCAAGAGAGTGTGCCACATGTGTGAATTGTGGCTAAATCAGCACTTTCCTAGGAACCGTTGTTGGCTGAGCAGTATTTAAACTCAGCAAAATTTGCCTCTTTTTGTTTCATGAAGCATTTCTGAACCCAGCTGAAAATATTCAAGGACTACTATAAGCAAATTATCAGCATTCTTTAGGCACCTTCTCCCATGAAGTCTCGGGTGTTGGTGTTTAGAATTCAAGTTTTGAAAGTAGTCACCGATGCACTGATGTCACGTTTGTTTTTTTTCCTCTGTTTGGCAAAATAAGAGTGTATATCAATTAAATACCTTTCTCTGATGACAGACTTCTCTGACTGCCACACCATGCCATCTCCGAAGATCTCCACAGGCAAAGCTGAAAATAGTCTGTATTTGCAGTTGAACAAAAGGCCTCATAGAACTGCAAATAATTGTAAAGACTTTCCTTATTAGGCTAGTAGCAGATTCTAGTCATTTTTGTCTATACAGAGTTCTGCCAGCCCTAGATTAAGTACATGAACGACATGGAAATGTTCTACACTATGTAATAATGTCACTTGGGTATAACGTAATTTGTACACTTCTCTAGAACTAGGAGAAACATCAACAATGCATTAGAATCATGACAAATCCTTCAGTTCTTTTTCTGGCTAAACAGCCACAGTCTGATTAAGATCTGTGTAAAGATTAATATAGTCGATATATGTTTTCTGCAATATTCTTAAAAGTAATAGTATTATACCATGTTCTCAGTCATTATCTGATTTTTCTCCTCAATAAAAAAGCAAAGTCTCCTAGAAGGGAGACATTATATAAATTGTAATGTTTAGTAATAGCAATGTTCATATGAGAGGCTTAATTATGGTCATCATTTAGAAAAAAATCAGTCTTGTCACAGAAAGCATAATAATGAATGTCTCTTGTTTAAAAATTGATGAAACTTTTTTTCTGAAGGTATGAAGTCTACTAGTTCGCAAGGTGTCATCACTTCTATTTTCCTCTTTAAAAGAATTGATATTCACGAAGATTAGATTCCATATAATTGTAAAATGAGAGTCTTTTTTATACTGCAGTTTGGACATGTTTGTTTATTTACACGGAAACCCACGCAAAAACAACAAAAAAAAGCATACCAGCACAAAAGACAGTCATTTTTAGTTATGCAGGAATTATTTCGTACGCAAGACCAAGTTAAACTCTTATTTACACTGGTGCAAGTAATGGCAAATTTAATTCTATTCCAATTTACAGCAGAGTGGTTAGGCGTCTTCTTACATCTAGGGACTAACACATAGTGTGAGTAGCCTAAATTATAAGTTACTGTGTGTTCCTTAAGGGAAGTTGTGCTCCACTGCAGGAGTCTCACGCAATGCCTATGCACAGGGCTTAAGCTGGGTTTATAGGTATGGGCCATAGGCTTTACAATACCTAGATTCATTAGGATTAATTTTAGCAAGTTAGGAGGATGAAAAGCAGCTTTTAGCTTTCAGAAGAACTTGTATTTTAATGTTTTTGTAGCAGGCTTTAGTTGATGTGCAAATTGAACAACATCATTTCTAAAATAAAGCAATTTGTAGTGAGCTCACTGACGTTTTACATGTCAGTTTTAATTCAGCAGTAGTAACTCTGAGTTCAGCAAAACATGGGTTCTTCATTAGAGGAGGCATTTTGTCCTTAGCTAACTTGGCAAAGCAGATTGGAGGGCTATACTTCTGAAACTTCATAAAAGTTAGCTGTCTGTGTTTGCTTCTTGCAGTCAACAAAACAAAGAAAGTGGATAAAAAATTCTTGCTCCATCATATCAAAGAAATGGTCTGTTTGTAACCAGTTTTGTCTGTGAGGGCTGGCTGTGATCTCTTTTGGGACCGAAGTCTACAAAGACTAGGCTCTGACTAGACTCAAGAGATCTCTCACCTTTCCAGAATAAATTATCAAACAAAAAGAAACTGCTGGCAAAGAATATGTTTTAGAAGCTAAAGTGTTAGGATAATTAAATGCATATTTCACCAGTATTTATTTGGCATTGATTGGCTGAGGCCACTTACTGTGAAGAGTTGAATAGTTAATTCAAGTGCTAGGCATCTCCTAAAGGATGTGACCTTTGGGTCATATAATTGTAACAGTAATTTATTTAGTTGAAGAAACGAATATGCTCTCAATTATCTTAGCAGGCATTATAATAACAGTAGTGGGATTTATATTTGCTTATGTCACTCTGCTGTAAGGATAAAGTTATCGGATCTGTTTGCCTGTATTTAGCCCCCCAGTTCATGATTCCTCACAGAAGAGATGTGAGGGTTTGCTCATCCTGATTAATAGGTGTCCAATCCTAATGCTGCAGATATTGGCATAATCACTCCAGGGACCTGGGGGACATACACACAGCAGCAATACTGGCAGAAGACAGTGCTACCTACTTGAATCTTTCTCACGCTGAATTTTTTCTCCTATTACAGATTCCAAGGCTTCTTAAACTTACCCCATAAATTGTACCTGATCTGAGATTATTCCACCATTGGGGCTCTCGGAGGTTTATCACAGATACGTTGTTCTTCTGGGATATTTTTTTTTTTCCACTGCTTTAATCTGCTGTCACTATAAAATGGGAAAGCAGTAATTCATTTGACTGTGCTCTACCTCAATACTGCTGCAATCCTCTGATCTAAACTTCTAATGTGTTTCTTTTAATTTTCAAATGTTGACACATTTTCACTGTTCACTGGCCGGGGTACCTGTCAAAGAATGTATAATAGGTGTAATCTACCTACCCCACACCACAGCATGCGATTTATGGGAACTTGCAGTCTAGAGTTATGCATTATCAGCAACTACCATCACAACTAAAGCAACCGTCGCGACTGTGTAGAAACAGATCCACAGCAGAGATAGTGAAAACAGGCCATTAAAAAAAAAAAAAAAAAAAGGAA
>Ga0065711_1012933_pt1 | contig 12324 bp, 10 predicted proteins | sample Hoacrofraction12_FD_59098 | JGI IMG/M metagenome (GOLD analysis project Ga0065711, IMG submission 59098) | Hoatzin crop microbial communities from Cojedes, Venezuela - Epithelial fraction 12 v2 (version 2) | ecosystem: Host-associated > Birds > Digestive system > Esophagus > Crop | place... | reverse complement strand
CCTGCTGGTAAGCAAAAATAAAGTATCTGATGAGTCAGAAAAATAAACTCAAGTTCCACATTCTGATATTGGAAGAGATACAGAAGTGCTGCAAGAGACAGAACTTACCAGCCAAGTCTTCTTGAACTGCATGATCCAAGTCTGAAATAAAGAGAAACAAACTCTAATCTAAGTAAAACCAAAATAACATTCTAGTTATCATATATACATGCAGTTTAAGGCTAGAAATACTGAGTAATGAGCCTAGAACCCTATGGGTCTTTATCTGGCCCTGAAATTTCACTCGTTCATCACATCAGTCCCAGTGACTTCCGCAGGCCTAATACATAGCATTAAGAAAAGCATAATTTTCCCCATTACTTTTAGCAATGACTCATGTAAAGCTACATATCTGAATTTATCTAAATCATTCCACCTGCCTTTTCTGAATAACAGCATTTTAATAACCATCAAAAAGACAGTTGTAGAAAAACTTTCACAACTTTTACATCAATTTCTTACTACACCTTATTCCATGTGTAAATAATGAAGTACATACGAAACAAAGATGTGAGTTGATAAACAATGTAATTCCTTTACATCAAGGTACTTGAAAGTCTCTAATGAAAGAGGAATAAAATATTAATTGGTATATGCAAAACGCATATGGTCTGATGACAGGGTTTTAATAAAGTAGAATGGAAATTCAGTATTTTCAACTGCAAAATTACAGTACTCACCAACTTCTACAAGATACGAGTGGTTATCCACGATGATCTCTCCCCTTAATCGTCTGTCTTGACAGTCAACTGTCACCAACTCTGCATTCATACCCTTTCATAGGCAAGGAAAAAAAATCACATTTTAGTAAGGTTCTCTCACAATTCAAGCTGGATCACAAATGGATCTCATAATTCTCCCTTTCATAAAACACACTTACCTTCTGCTTAGTATATATGACAATTGTGATCAAACTATCTGTTTGGAACCAGTCATAACTGTAAAACAAAAAAACAGTAAAGAAAAAAATATATACTTTCTTTGGGCATATCAAAATATATATATTACCAGTTTTCAAGCACTGCTTCTTTCATGAATTTACAAGCCAAATACATTATTTACTATTTTTTAAAGAGAAAGTCCAGAGCCAATAATTTTGAAAAGACTATTAAAAAAGAACAGTCTAATTATGCATCCTGATAGTCAGCACACTGTAGCTAAAATTATATGGCATTGGATTTACTTAAAAAGCACGTGCATCCTCTTTGCAGCGTATGAACCTTCCTAACAAGATGATTAAAATCCTTGACTCCAGACAAAAGTCTTAAACAGCCAGGGTGGCTTCCAAAAGTTATAGATTCCACACACATACCACAAAGCCACTGTTCCCTTGATCTCCCGAAATCAAGATTCTACACTCATATGTTCCCAAACTGCCCAAACCTTGTAATAAATCCAGGGTAAGCTAAGAAATAGAAAGCCTTCAAATGCTAATTGTTTGTACAACCTTACACTTGCCAAGAAGTAACTAACCCACCCAACCCCAGAAAAGCTATTCCTTTCTTTAGCCCTTTTCATCAGGACCATACATCTGACAATCCCATGCCTGCCTCTCCACCATACGACATCTGTAATTCTCACCTGACTCCAGCATCTTGAAGGCTGCAATCCTAGCAAGTGAAAGCCAACTTTGTCCCCACATCTTCTCCCTTCCCCAACGTCCTAACCATTTCTGTCTACTCTTTGGGCTCTTGGAACAGAAAAGGCGGCAGAGCGAGGATGCCCCCTCCAGCAGGCACTCCTGACAGCCAACACATTCTAGGCTGCACACGTTCCAGTCACACACTGGAACATGCCAGACACACATGGGAAGAGAGGTGGCAAGGTTTGAGGAGTGCTCCAGAAGGTAAGCCACTTTCCAGTTGTTCACAAGCCACACTATTTTATATGACTGCATGTAACTAGCCCAGAGATTACACATTCATTGAGATTTTGATGCAAAGTGCAAAACTGAACCTTGGTGACTCAAGGCATCATGGAGTAAAATGATACCTCTGTGACAACAGGAGGCACATCACAGTGGGGTTTTAGGGACTGCTTTGCTTTGAATATTGTAAAAACTTGAATACAGCTATCACATCTTAATCTATTCCAGCTTGAAACAAAATACTTCTCCAAGGCATGTCAATTCATGTGTTTATGGACAAATTAACTAAAGCCAAAAACGTAATCAGCCCAGCTGGAATGACTTTCCAGGAGTATTCTCAAGAAGCAAGGCTGAGGAGCCTGCAAACATAAGCCATACATTTCATACAATTCAAGGCAGTGCAAGTGTTGGAAACTAACACAGCAAGCCAAGAACTTTGCATCATCATCTGCCTACAGGGTCAATATGACCTTTGGCAAGTCGTTTACACCTGAACCTCAACTTTCCTACTTATAAGAGGATGGTAATGATATGTACTAATTGAGCTGAAACATCAAGAACTAACCATGGAAGAAGTTGCCTGTATTTACTACGAAGTGCACAGAATTATTCAACTGAATGTTCAACAGACAAGGAAAGACAAAGGTTTACCTTGGAGTTAAATCTTCAGCAGAAGCATGCAGTACTTTCTTCTCAGGAAGCATGCCTATAGAGAGCAGAGAGCCATTACAATACTTGCTGTAATGCTCACTTAATAGAAATCATAATTAGAGGTAGTTTTTAAGTTTTGTGGGTTTTTTGGGTGTTTGTTGGTTTTGGGTTTGTTTTTTTTTTCCCCCCAATTGAATGTTCTAAATACCCTTCCACAATATTTAGTGGCTTTATTTCTACAGGCAGCCAGAAGTATCCAGGTGCTTTTCTTATTTTGTTTTTATTCAGCACTTTCTCTTGGAGAGCAGGCATGAAGTTCTACTTCAGAAATTAACAGTTCCATACACCACAGAACCTGTGCATGCAGCCCTTATGTAGCTTGGTCACAGTTTCATCAGTTACTAGCTTATGCTTTCACACTTCGTGATAGTGAAGCACTGAAAAAAGGTTATCTGAATGAATTTCCTTTAACAGAAATATTTGTTTATACAATTCAGATGAACAAATTCAATTTGGGATGTCTGGTCTAATCTAATTCACAAGTAAAATTTCACATCAGTCAGTTACGCAAAGATAACAGCCTTAATCTCTCTACTTTGCACTTTGCTAGGAATTTTCACAGAATTCATCTACTCACTATAATTACTAAATAACGTGAAACAGCCTGAAAAAGCCTTTGCAGCAAGGCAACACTTGGCCAGTCTTTGAAAACATCAACTGTACTAATCTCTGGCCTAATAGAAACTGAATGTATCTGTCAAAAATTTGAGCAGAGATGACAGATAAAAGCAACTGCAATCCTTCATCAGTTTTAATATAAGGAAGTTATATAGAATCATGACAGAGGAAGCTGCACAAACTGAAATAAAATATGATTTGTAGCACCACATGAACAGCAGTTTTCCTGTACAATGGTTAGGCAGAGGTCTACGATGTTGGTAAGTTCTGGTTTCAAGCCCATTCAAAGGCAAACCTTGCAAACCTGAAATGGCTATGCATAAAATAATTAACATAAGAATTCTCAGCTACCTAGACTATCACCTTCTAAACACCGGCAGCTTTTGTAGCTGGACTACAAGTTTAAACATAGTAACTCAGTGGCTCCACCACGTGGGAAGCAGATAAAACCAAAGAGCCACTCTGGTCTAATCCAATCTGTCAAAACTATTTGATCACCCAGACGGAGGAATTAACCCAAAGTAATTAAAATTCACTGGAACTACTTATTCTTTGATCCTTAATTAACCCTAAGTACACAGCATCTACAGCTGCCAAGGAAGCTAAATGGCAGAGCAGTCAGATCATTGCAAACGAAAACCAACTACCAAATGATAAAAGCCTTCGCAAAGGCTAAGCCTATCTTAAGGACTGTATCACAGGTTTCGGTTGGCCTCAATGGATAAGAGGAATTCAGTGTCATACAGACTCCTATTTACTTTTGCAGGTCAACAGAAATATATGAAAAGCCACAATAAAATAGAATGTTCTAGCCAAACAAGTTATTTATGAATTCTTCTGAAATGCTGTAAGATGCTACGTGAAAACAAGAAGTCACCCTGCAATAAAAAGACAATGATTCAGGCGATCAGTAAACCAGTTAAGGAAAGTGCTCTACTGGTAATGGTCATAAATAAAGAACTGGTAGTAAAGCTGAAGGCTGATGGCAGGCATGAAATGAAGGAGTTTAAGGACCTGAAAGAAGCGACCAGCAGAATTACAACTCTGCACTTCACAAGAGCAAACTTCAGCTTGTTCAGGGAACTGCTTTGCAGAATCCCATGGGAGAAGAGATAGCAGAACTATTGGTAAGTCTCTCACATTACCCTCGCAGCCACACTTGAGAGATTTGGGTTTGACAGGCGGATTACAACTTGGATAGAAAATTAGTAGGACTGCCAGTCACAAACAGTGTGATGAACAGTACAAAGTCCAACTGGTGAGTAGTTATAGATGTCACTCCTTAGGAACAGAGAATGCCGATACTATTCAGTATTATCATTAGCAACCTCAAAAGCACAGCTCTGCCACTGTCAGGAAGTGTGTAAGCAATAATGAATCAAGGGAAGCAGTCAAAACACGAAAGGTCATGGCTATCATTCAGAGGGACCCTAACAGACAAAAAAATGGGCTGACAAAAGCTCCATGAAGCTCAAAAGCAAATGCCAAATTCTGCACCTGGAAGAAAGAAAGATGTGATGCAACAAAAGCAGTGGGAGGTCTGACTGGATAGGAAAGAGCTTTGCAGAATAACTTCCAGGGACTTAGGAGACAAGCCCGACTTGGGCAGATACTGCATCCTTGCGGTGATGAAGGCCAACTTTATCCTGGGCAAGAGCACAGCAGTCACTTCAAGCGAAGTGATTCTTCCCCTCTGTTCAGCATTTGTAAGACCACACCTGGAGTACTGCACCCAGTTTTGGCTCCCCAGTGCAGGGCAGATATTGATATACCAGATAAGTCCAGAGAAAGGCCATCAAGATAGTCAGCAGCTGAAGCAGAGGATATGAGAAAGGAGGCTGAGGGAACTGTGTTCGTTCAGCCTGCAGAAGAAAAGGCCAAGGGGAAATACAGCTGCAGTCTCCAAGTACCTAAAGAGAATGGGGCGGGAGAGAAGGCAGTACAGAGAAGATAGCCAGACTCTTCTCAGAGGGGCACAGAAGGGCAGAGGCAATAGCCAAGCAGCAGCGAAACTCTGGTTATGTCTATGACAATATACCACCACCACTCCTCATCCCATCCTCCCACACCGTAAGTTTTTTCAAGGTCTGACACGTACATGCTCAAACCCCAGCTTGTTTTCAGGTGGTGGAACTGCCCCTCCCCCCCCCTTTTTTTTTAACTATTAATAATACAAAAATCATCATCCCAATAGTTTGGGTGAAAGAGAAATTCAGTTTAGCTCAAAAGTGCAAGGCCTAAAACATCATTTTAAGAACACATCTTTGATATGTTTGTTCTCACACAAATATTAGGTTTTTGAGGCGTGCTGTGGTAATGGAAGTGTTTTGAAATTTTGATGTCTTTTGTTTGAAACTGAAGTATGAACAGATGCTGCAGAGCACATTAGGCTACACCCCCACTGACTGTTATCACTAGCAATATATTCTGAAAACTTCAGCTTTAATTGCCCCTAACATTACATACAATTGACGTTCATAAAAATCAAGAATTGATTGATCTGAGCACATTCCAGATACAATTATTATTTATACATTTCTAGACTGACAGGACAAAAATGTCTTCACTAGTGCCAACAACTTCCAAAAAATCAATGACATAGGCTCCTCTTTCCCACAGCGATGCTTTTTTTCTGGTCTCATTTTGACTTATTTTCAAGAACTGAGATGCCAACAACTGAATATGTAAAACCTCACGGAAGGTAACCTCAGGAACTGACCTCTCCTGTTTTGGAAAAACCTCTGGCCAAACAGGTAAACTGAATACAATAAGCAAGTATCAGTATTTTGGCAATTCCATTGGAAACTACCATCAGAATTATTTCTTATGTCTCCTGACAAGTCATATAATCTGGACAAGGAAAGTTATTGCTAGGAGCAGGAGGGGAAGCAAGATGTAAAAGAGGGAATATTACTTATTTCTCTTTACCTGGATCCACTGTGAATATGTAAGATGCATAGGAAAGCACTGGACAGCTAGGCAAGCACAAAAAGTAAGGAATCCATGAACCAATATAATCAAGAAGAGAAGAACATTGAAATAGATAGTACAAATAGTCTTCTGCTTGAATCAAAATATTTACGGTGTATTTAATGATGATTAGCTGCTGCCAAGTGATACAATTCTGATAAAGCAGAGTTCGCTTTCTAAATCCCCCTGACTTTCAAAGCAAGATTAACAGGTTCCAACAACTTGTTCCCAAGTCAGCCAGCAGACCCTGTCAAAGTTTAGCCTAACATCTTATACAGCTATAGAGCAAGAGAGGAACAAATAAAATCAGTCTTGCTTACTTTTCTATGATGTATCTTTACCTTTATGTGTAGCTCAATGCTTGTGCGTACTACAAGGTAAACTGCCTTTCAGAAGTCAAATACAACATTCATAGAACACAAAGGGGGGGAAAGGAAGACAGTATGAGAACAGAAGAAAATAAATGGGAACTCACCAGAGAAAGCATGAACAAGTAAGCTTCCCCTTGCTATGCCTGCAGTTGCTGGGACACCACCCTGAGAACTTCTCTGGTTTCATCTTAAGACACATCCAGGTTTCTGCTCCTCCTGCCACTCAAAAGTTTGACTGCTGCAGACTCATTTTCCAAAGTTTCAGCCTAGAATTTTCCATGACCAATTTGCACCTGTTTCCTCTCACGCAAAAAGGTAAGCCTTCAGTTCAAACTGTATTATTTCCCTTCACAGATGTTCATATTATTTGCTCCACCAACACACCCCCACGAAACTTCATTCGATGGGATTTCATAAGCCATATTCTTTTAAGAAGCCTATTAGACTAAGACGATTAATCACTCCACAACACTTCCCTAAAAACATCAAAATCAAATGCATAGATCTTGATCACTAGCAATCAAAGCCACCTCCCGTACTCAAGGAAGCACTCAGTGAAGGCTTGTGCAAAGCTTGAATGCTTCCCCATCTCTACAAGCACTACCGTCAACCTTCTGATACAAAGGCCTATACTTGCTTCTCTTAGAGCTATACCAATAGTCAGCCCACTCATTCTCACAATTATATCTCAAGTAGTTCAGTCATGCTGTCATTAGCTAATTCACCTCCACTTCAACTCATTTTCCAGTGATGACGTTCCAGCTTTTAGTAGAAACTTAATAATTCTAAGCATTCCCCAAGATTTTGTCCCCTATCTGCTACTCCAGCCCCATGGGCATGTCGCTTTTCAGATACAGAGCAGGATCAAAAAGCTTGGCATTTTCACAGTAGCAGATTTCATAGCACTCAATGACTTGTGCTGTACCTTGTCTGGCTCAAGCAGAAACCTCCTCCATCTCCTACCTCCCTTTTCTATACTGCCCTACTGCTGTCCTGTAATACTTTTAAACACCAAAATCACAATACCCGATTAGGATTTTGCCTTCTGTAATTTCCACAGACCACTACAGCCTCAAGCTCAGGTTCAAATATAAAGACAGACAGAATTCTGGAGACACACTGCTCATTCTATAATATTTAAATAAGCTTAAGATTCACTCCCCACCTTGCTCCAGGTGAATACTTACCATTAAGCTGTTTCTTCTCTTCAGACAGAGCAGAAGAAATCTCTACAAGCATTAAGAAAAAAACGAGCATGACATTAAGAAGTTACAGCACAGTACTTGCACACATCATGCTAAAGAAATATGCCAAAGTAAGGAATCGAGAAGTCACAACTAAATGCAGCACTGATTACCATTCCAAAAGATTATGTATAATTTAAAAAAATACTGTGTTAAAAATTGCAAAAGTTGCACAGCACTAAAGGGTAGGAAATGCGAGAACTCTAATCTGGTACTTCAAACAAACATCACAGATTATCTTGTGCAATTATAAACGTCATAGCTAAGAAGCTTGCCACATCTGTCAGACTTTAGATTACACTCGTCAAGACAACACATAGTAGGCACTGAATCTGACCTACAACTATCTAAACCCAGTCCTTGGCAGAAACCCAGGAGAAATAAAATCTTCCTATAAACTCCTTCTGTCAAATGGTTGTATTTGACAAGTTATTATCTAAGTTTTCATTAAATATGAAGTATGCTGCAACCACTCCCAACAAACAACTAAACAAATACTAGCAGGAAAAAAAGAAGATAAAGATTGAATTACGTAGTGTCAATTCATCTAGATGGTGCCCAACTCTAGGGGAAAGGCATTATGCCTCTCAGCCACAAATCCTTCTCCTCACAGCAAACCTGTGGGGAAACTAGTCCTCCAGTGTACCCAGGCCCTTTCCTGCCTTCTCTACATGGATATCTCAGAACGTTCCAGTACAAAGGCCCATTTTATACTCTCCTTTCTGGGAGCCAGGTTCGGGGAACGGGGAGAAACCAATGTGCTCTTCCTGCTCCCTTTTATGAAAACCAAAAAGTGAATGTTTCTCCCCTGTTCTTCTGAACCCCTCCCAGTGCTCTGCATCACAGCAGCCAGTGTTAGAAGAAAAATGCCACTGTGAGGCAAATGAAGGAAAGGCTCCTGGAACAAAGCACCAAGCATACAGTACTTCAAAATGACTCCAGAGCTGACCAAGAATTGCCTTCATCAAAGGCTTTCATCTTGTGCCAGTATAAGGCGAAAACAAAACACAAGATGAATGGGAAAGTTCACCCAGAATTTCTGGTCGAGGCTGTATTTGTCTGTGCATTCTGCTATACGCCACTTCAAGCTTTCTGCCAGCATAGGCAAGTCATTCACAAAAACTCATTTCTGATTCGAGGTAATTTTTTGTGTTCAAAAGTCTACTCTCATTTCACCACATTTTAACACGCTACACTGAAACTGGCACTGCAGTTTTAAGGACGGTTTGAGACATTTCCAAGACACAGCCCTACTTCTCTTCCTTGGATGACACCTCAGCCTTATCTCACTGAATTAACAATTATACAACACGCATTCTGACTCCTAAGTTATGTTACCACTGAAGTAACATAGGGACATATACTAACATGTGTCTAAGAGAAACATTGACAGTATTAAAAGATACCAGGCAACAAACTAATGTTCATGCTACTGTTAACAGCTGAGTACCCGACAGGAGGGCAAGCAGTTTAATGCCGTACAGGTTTGCTGAGGGAGATACTGAAATCATCTCTTACATGCCTGGGCACTGCTGTAGCTACTGCACTGGCCTTCTCAGCAAGGACAAACACTACACGTTTCAGCGCACAGCTCCACTGCTCTGTAACACCACAGAAGGGACACATCAGCATTTCCTATTAGTCGCTACCATACCATCAGGCAGCATTCCCAAAAGACAAGCTGACAAAACATTAACTATCATCAGCATCTTCAGAAGACTCTTCATTTTTAAGAAAAAAGCTCTGGAATATGCAAGAGACAAGCTTCGGCTTCCTTGGACAGTTCAGTGAGCAAATAATTGTACAACCTTCCAAAAAACCACCAGAACACAGGAAACAAAACTAAGCTAAACAACCACGAATCTCCCAGCAGTGCCCCAACAAACCTACACCTGCCTTACCTGCACTGTATTAAGACTGTACCAAACAGCAAGTACTGATGCTTGCCCTACTGCCAAACATCCCAACGCTGCCAAACAAAGAAAGCAATTTATACCATAATTTGAAGGCCTGCCTTTCCTCTGTAATTATGGGCCTGCTTAATACAATATTCAAACACGTCCATTTCAACTCTGTATTTTATTCTTCCATTTTCAAACGCAAACTTTGCTGACTATGGTCTTCTGGAAGGACACAAGATAAGAGTTATTGACTAACTTCACAATCAGCCAGCAATCATGTTTTTGGTAATTCACTATTCAGAAGAGGAGGACACATAGCCTACCAGGAATCAAAGTAAACTTCAAGAATTTTACAATGAAGAATTTCAGCAAATCCAGTCTAATCAGTTTCATTCTAATTAATGAAGTCACATTTTTTCAAGTCTGAAATGGCCAAAAGGACATACAGGCAACAGCACTTTTTTTTTTTCTATACAGCTGGCAACCTTTATTCTGCAAATTTTACTACAGCAAAATGGGCAGAGCAGTCCTATTACAGAAGAAAGCAGAATAAAAAGTGAACAGCAGAAAATCAACTGTCCTAGCTGGCAGGGGTAAATACATGTTTGTATTTTACTGACTGGCTATCACAAGAATTCCTTCCAGTTGCAGAAAAGTTAGCACAAATCAAGTTTACTTTTAAATTTCTAACTCAACTGACAAAGTAGCAGTAACTTAAATGTAACACCTCAACTCCATGAAGCAGTTATGCTGTCGAGGTTTCTTCATACTGTGCAGCATTTACCTTAAAAGCTCCACACTGGAATTAGCTACCTAGCAATATGGAGACATAAAACACTATTCCCCTTCACATACAGACCAAACTGAATCTGTTAGACGATGCGATTTAAGCGCTAAGCAAGTATGCAGTGCACCTTGCCAGCAGTCGAAAAGCTACAAGAGATGGCTGAATTTGTGAACTAAAGGATGCCACAGAATTCGAGAAAAGTAGCTGCAAACATTCTTTCACGTTTTCACTGCAGTTTTGCTAAGGGTCAATATGCAGTAATACTGTTTGCTTCCTAGGTATAGGGAAGTTTTGTGTGGCCTACAAACCAAAACAAATACTGAAGATTAAAGTCTCTGGAAACCATTACCGGCATTTTACGGCAATATACTACACCTCTTGCTGTCCCGGCTCAGAGGAGTCTGCTGTATCAGCAAAATTTTCTCCAAGTAAATTCAAATTAAAGGACCCAAGACAGTGTTCTGGAAAGGATAACTGTCCATGCCTCAAATATCTCAATACATAGGCAACTTACCAGACCTACGTCTGGTGCTGAAATCACCACATTGAAAACACAGATTCTTATTTCAAGATGAGAGCTGCCTATGACAGTTTGTCCCCTGGGATCACAAGAAGAAAGCAGGCTCTTGGGCAAAAAAAAATAAATACATATTTATTTCTATATACATACACACATAACACACACATCTGTTTTCTGATGACTAAAAACAAAAGTAGAAATGTAGCAGTACATTACTTATGAAAGTCTTCATGCCTAAAATAGTTTTATCTTCAGGTATCTGCTGAAAAAGACTGAAATATGCAACAGCCTTCATCTCTATGCAAGAACAGAGACTCTCCTTGTAAATACAATGATTTAGGATGTCTCAATTTCCAGACAACTCTGGAATAAAGCACAACAGAAATTATTTCTTTCTTAAAACCCTCACCTTTTGGAGCAGCAATAGGCTTGACAGCCATTCTCCCAACAAGACACTCCTTCAGCATCGATTCATAATTGACCCAACGATGAACCTACATTAACAAAATTTGTTTTCACAAAATTTGTAATTCTTACTCTGTTGCTCTATACACTGAAATAGAAAAGTTCACTTCTGTACAGTGGCTAAAGTAATTTATTTAGCAGATTTTTTTTTTAACACAGACAATCATTATTCCATCATTCAGTACTTCTTTTTACTTCTATTACAGATTACATGTAATTAAATGAAAAAAACAGGATCATGAAAAAGTGAGTCGTTTAATTTATTCTTTTTATGCTTTGCAGTATCTGAACATCATAACTTCAAGTTACAGAAAATATTTCAGAAAAGCATTTTTATGATGTATGTTATGCAACTAGCAGAATAAAGACCTTGTCTTTACCAAAAGTGTGATTAGTCTTGTTTAGATACAAATGAGGGGAAAAAGGATGAAGGAAACAAAGACAGAGAATAGTAGTTAAGATACACAAACACCTCCTACCAAGTTCGCATATTTCTGTTTGTTTCTGTCTTACTATTACTGAATCATTTGGAAATTACCTATTTTAGAAAGTCAAATAAAGTGAAGCAAAAGCAGGAGCTTTACAGACCAGAACTGAAGAACTTGCAGAGGAAATGGATGGCAGAAAACCCAATTCTGATAGGGCATCCAGGATAACATCGCAAGAAAAGAAAAGGAAACAAAGTGCTGCATGACAAATTTGAATGGTACGTAATGATTTAAAAATAAACTGGACAAGCTAAGGAGACGAGATAGAGAATCCCATCCACAAGTTGTAGTTTCCTTATGTATAGGTAACAGAAAGAAATTAAGGATTTTGAGTGACAGTTAT
>Ga0065711_1047449_pt1 | contig 12325 bp, 9 predicted proteins | sample Hoacrofraction12_FD_59098 | JGI IMG/M metagenome (GOLD analysis project Ga0065711, IMG submission 59098) | Hoatzin crop microbial communities from Cojedes, Venezuela - Epithelial fraction 12 v2 (version 2) | ecosystem: Host-associated > Birds > Digestive system > Esophagus > Crop | place... | reverse complement strand
CCTGGACAAGGTCCTGTGCAGCCTGCTGTAGGCGACCCTGCTTCGGCAGGAGGGTTGGACTAGATGACCCACAGAGGTCCCTTCCAACCGCTACCTTTCTGTGATTCTGTGATTCTGTGATTCTGTGATTCTGTGATTTGTTTTAAATAAGCTAATTACCTCTAGGCAAGAGACCAGTGTTGTTAATGGCAGAATTCATACAATTCCTGTATTTAATCACACCCCTATTCACAGACAAATGCACCTACATGCAGTCTGTTTAAGAAGACACATCCCCTATCTAGTAGCTGCAGAGATTAGACAGTAGCTGGCTGAGAAGAAAAAAGTTTTTCAATTCCTGTTTCTTCAGAAGCTTGTCTTGATTTCCACAAAATGGTTAGGAGGTTGGACTTTGAAATTCAATGACTTTTTTTTCACAAACTCTCAGCTCAGAGGACACCTCAGACTTTCTTGTGAGCTCCCAGCATTGCAACACACAGCCAGTCCATAAACTCTACTGTTTAATATGGTTTTGCGGACTTCATTAGACTAGACAAAACAGCTTCAAGGTTTTCCAAAAACTGTGGGAAAATGCATTGATAAAAATTTTCGCTCTATAGATTATAGATTATGGATTGTAAAAGTGCTCCCAAGGTCACCTGATAATTGGTAGGCTATAACCATGCTTTCATTGTGAAGGGTTCAAGCAACTGTTAGCTCTGCTTTGTCGCCCTGTGATTTATCACACCACTGTGGCCATATATTTTTATTGTCTCCACCACGCACAGTGTGTCTGTGAATTTGTCTCATTGGACAGAGTTAGGTTCAGAGATGCTATTCAAGGTAGCAGGCTTTTATACATGCCAGCAAATTGGAATCTAATAAAGCGGTGTAATCCACATGAGAAAGCAAGAGTGAAGACGGGTGGCAGTAAAAGTAGCGAACAGGGAAGTACATGCAAAATAATTCACGTCTGCAACAAGACACAAAAATATGACTTTACAATTATTCTTTTTATCACCTACCATAGCTACTTTTTTGGCCAGTTTAGTTATTAGCAAGCCAACAACTTTCTGTCCACTTAAGCTGTAATGGCTCCTCATTGCTTTGGAAGACTGATTTTCATCATCCTCATCAGTTAGTAAGGAAACAACGGGATTTGAAATGTTGAATCTTTATTGCTGATAATAAGGGAAGAACAATAAACTCTGTGGATGATTTTCAGATTCCAGATATGTGGTTGTTGATAGTTATACTCTCCTGCCCTAGGATGCTTTCCTGAGCTTATCTGTAAGCCTACAGATCTCTTTTCATTCAAGTGCTACTCCAAAAGTTATTTCCATTCTTACAGAAAGTCAGCCAACTACCAGTGAGTAGGAGACACTAAATAGCCACTCCACATAACAAAAAGATTTGAATAAGCAAAGATTATTTTGTTCATTTTCCCCTCAACATATATATTCCCCTTTCCTTATAGTCTTGCCTTTCATGTTTTTAGAGGAGTAAAGATTAATTTTTTTCCAGAGATTTCTTTCTTTCCAAGGAATTTTCCAGAGACTGGTGGAAAATTAGAAATGCTAATAATTGATAATACCTTGAATGTCATAATACTGAAAATGGAAGTAGGAAAAAACCTGAAGTAAAAAAAAATGTATGGAAAACTCATGGACAGATTTGCCAGTTTCACTTTGGTGGCTTAGGTTTGTCCTGAGGAATAATGAGAGTCTCATCTCTTTCGTTGGCTTCCAGCAGATGACCTCTCAGTTTCCAGACAAAATTCTCATTACTTTATTCATACCCAGAGTTCCATTCTGTACCGTTCAATGCTTCTGGTTTTTCAGAGTCACGTAGTCCTTCATCCTTACCTTTGTATCTTCCACACTGCTAATACCAGATAAATTTGTGTTCTTGTCAGCATATTTATCCACTCTCCTCTCCTTCCACTTTGTCTTCTTTCAACAGTATTTGTAGTCACTCACTCCTTTGCCGCCATGCAATTTTTACACCTCATCTATGATGCAACTTCTATGCCAGTAGTTGGAAAGGCATGAGCTTATGAAGGTCTCTACTTCCAAATCAGCAGTTGGCAAAAGCTCAACATAATTGCAGAGAAGGATGAATGGCTAGAGACAAGTGCAGTCCAAAAAATGGGAGGCAAAGAGCCAGAGACTTCTTGCACAGAGACTGAACCACTGCTGTAATGTGCATAGGCTCATCAGCAAGAGTGCATTATCCTAAACCAAAGAAGGCCACCTTACACAGTAAAATTGTGGAAGTGTTCAAAGGTAACTGTTCCATAAACAGAAGGTTACAGTGAACATCTGGACAGCCCAGCCATCCACAAGAAAACCTCAGGAACAGTGGCTGTTAACTTGATAGTATCTTACAGTTGGAGAATTCACTGGAGGACAAACATCAGAAGAAGGTGCAAATCTATGGCTGTGTTGAAGAAAGGCTTTCGACACTATCTCCCATAACATCATCATAGAGAAAGGACAGATGAGCAGATAATGCGGTAGATTGAAAACTGGCTGAACAGCTGAGCTCAGAGGACTGTGGTCACGGCAGGAAGGTCTAGTTGTAGGCCAGTAAGTAGTGACGTACCCCAGGGGTGAACACTGTGTCCATTTCTGTTCAACATCTTAATTAATGATCTGGGTGATGTGACAGAGTGTACCCTTAGCAATTTTCTTGATGACACAAAACTAGGAGGAGTGGCTGGTATGCCAGAGGACTGTGCTACCATCCAGAGGGACAAGGACTGGCTGGAGCAAGGAACCTCATGAAGTTCAACAAAGTGGAGTGCAAAGTCCTTCACCTGGCGAGGAGCAGCCCCAGCAGGAGTTTGGGCTAGAGACCTTTTGAGGTCCCTTTCAAAATGAATTACTCTGTGATCCTATGAAGCTCTCACATATTTACCTTTGAACCTTTCAGAGATAATTCTTGAAAATTTTCAAGTACAAAAATGCACCCATGATTAGTTCATTGCAGAACCAGGACAGCAAAGAGCATAAAAGTCCAAACATATAACATGTTAATTGCATGCTGTGCCATACTTCTCCTATGTTTTCAGATTTCAGAAGTGTATCTGATAGCCAGCAACAAGCTCAAAATATGCAATTTCAACTGTCACCAGGTACCTAAATTAATTTTAATGGCAATACAGAGGTGCAGAGCAAGACAGAACAGGGAGGCTTTAAAGACATTTAGGTAAGTTAGATGGATTCAATTTGTTCAGACCTACCGAAATTCACTCTGAAGTCATTAAAGAACATAACATTATAAATTGCCTGCAAGAATTTCTGTAAGTGAAGAGATCCCAACAGACTGCAGGCAGCAAAATTTAAAATCAACAAGATTAAATTCAGCAGAAGAAATTGTGGAGAATGACCATTAGGAAGAGGAAATCAAAGGCACAGATATAAAAGTGGTGAGTAACTGAGCTGAAGAGCTGCAGAAAAAGGATTTAGGGGTGCAATAAAGCAGAAAAAAATCCAAGAAGTTAACTTGTCAGAGAAATTGAGGCACAGTGCAGTGTTCTTTCCAGAAGTGTAACTTGTGTTCTGTGGTGCATGAACAGAAGCAGAAATGAGAAGGCAGAAATAATTTTTTCAGTCAGCTAAGCACTTAGCTAAGCTAAACCTTACTGCAATACTCTGTACAGTCTGAGCATCATATTTTAGGTAAAACATAGACAAATTCTGATTGCTCTCAGAGCTCTCTCAAAGAATAATTAAAGGATTAGATAACATGACCTAAGGGGAGCGTCTAACCAAATTCAGTGTGTTTAGTCAAGAAAAGGAAACATGAGAGAAAGTATGAAGACGGCGTTCTGGTAAGTAATATGTTGTTATAAAATAGACAATAAGCAATTATTTTCCGTATTTGCTATGATTGAGGGAGACAGGATAAAGAAAATTAATTACAATAAAGAAAATTGAGTTCATATTTCAAGAAATTTTTTTAAGTTTTTAAAACTTTTGGAGACAGCTTTCTATATGGAGATAATGAAAAATCTAGACTAGGAGAGGCAAACCAAGCTTAGAGAGGAGGCTACCAGAGAGCTAGGTCCTAGGAACAAGGCAAATTTGTGCTCTAGAGCAGAATTTGTGGAGGGTCTGGAGTATAAATCAAAGAAGATCATAAGTCACTCATGTCCTCCCATGGACAGGCCTGTAAAATGTGCAATTAATTTTTCGTATGCCTGGCAACGCTGATGTTAAGAAGAGTGACTGTATAAAAAATGATACACTGTGTGAAACATGGAGTCTGATGCGGAGCAGAATGCATACTAAAGAATGAACGGACAATGAAGAGAAATACAGAGTGCAAGATGGTACATCACTCCTGAAAGAAAATGGAATTATTTTAACATCACTAGTACTCTCTTCTGCATTGTCATTATGTTCCCGTTTTGTTCCATTTGCAGTTTACATCAGGACTCCGCCTGAGCAGGAAGCGCAAAAGGGAGGAGGAGCAGGAAAGGGAACTGCTGGAGAAGCTGACATTGTATTTAGGGCTGCACTCAGTAACAAGATCTGTGCCTGTGAAAGGAGGAAGGACTGCAAAGCCATTACACGGTCCTTTAATTGGAAGTGCTACTGCTGTCAAATTAACACCCATCGCCACCCCCTGTGCCTGCCTATGAATGCCAGAAGGAATGAAATGTTCCTGTCAAGGAGGTTTATGTGACAAAAGATGCCTGGGTTTATTGAGGAAAGGAGGGATCTAGGAGCAGAGAAGGAAGGGACATGCTCTCTATCTACCAAAGTTAGCTGTTTTTGGTAATAACAGATAAGCAGGTGTTACAAAAGACAATTAAGGTGTGAAGTTTACAGTATTGTGAAATATTCTATAAGGATGGATAATTGTATTAGAAAAACACCTGTGATGCTCAGTGTGGAGCAGCTCCATGACTGAAGAGTCTTCAGAAGTGTGAAATATGATCTAAAAGTAAATCTAATGGATGAAATACCAATTAGCTGCAACTTTCATTTACATGAGGAAGACTGACATCCCTATGAGTCAGGTAAGCAGATCTCAGGTGTCAAAAGAATTTAGTTACTGTTTGAAGAACTGCCAAGGTTTATGGAATCTTACCTCTGATATGTTCAAAGGAATATTTCCTCCAGGATTAAAGCTGGTCTGTGTGTCTATAAGTGTGCATATGCGTATGAGTACGTTTTATTTGATTGATAGACTGCATTAAGAACTATTGTAAAGAGCAGGGAACAGGAGTGTATATTTTAACATCTTCAAAAAAAAAAAAAAAAGAAAATGCCCAAGTTACACTTTTAAAGTAGATTGTGGTATATTTTCATGCACTGCAGAAGTCAGTTCCTCCATCAACCAAATAAATTTATCAGTGAATTAATGAAATAATTTATGCTGCTAATCATGTGTTTAAAACAAAATGGTCCCCCCCTTTGCATTTATAGTAGATGTATTAATCTATTTGTTCAGAGGACAATAGTTCATGGATTATTTCTCTATCAATGGGGTGAGAAATGCTAAGAAAAGAGGTTTATTATCCTGTGAAGATAAGTGGTGTGATCTCAGTGAAAGTTCACAACAGGTCAGAGTGTCTGTATGTCCCAAAGTCTGCCTACCAGTGTCAACTTGTTCTAGTGCCCATGCATCCAGAATAGATGACCAGTAAATCTGAGGTCAGCGCAAGTAATCTCTTCCCTGAAAAATAAATTTATGAACTCGTAGTTAAGCTGAGGCGCAGAATGATTCTTCGGTTTCATCACTTTCTTTTTTATTTTCCGTCTGCTTTAACCTAAGTACAGGTAACCAGTGTCAGGCTGTACATAAACACAGAGAACAAGCCAGAAGGTATTCAGCACTCTTGCTCATGTTAATTCTTTGATGCCTTGAGTGGCTGTTCTTCCAGAATCTCTGCAAGGTGATGTGGAGTATTTATGAGTATTTACAGCAGGTATTTTGCTCATTATAATTATACTGATGCTAAATAGCTGAGAGAAGCATATTAGTTTGCTGTATCATCACTGGTGTGACAGTCACTCAACGACTATTCCAAAGGAGACTGTGCAACTTCTTTGCTGTCCCATTGTCTTGCAAAGGCTATCAATATTACACAGTATCTGTTGAACACTGACAATGTTAAATGTTATTTAAGACATAAAACATAGTTTTTCATGTGAGAAATAAAAATTCTAAAGGAATCTGGTATGTAATATGCAATCTTACTATGAAACTCCAAAATAAAAGTGATCACAATTTTTCGTTCTGCATTTCTGTAGCTTATATTGACCCTTTTCTTGAGGGCAGTATGGAGAAGTGTAATGCAACTAGGATAAATCTTAAGAAAACTGTGTAATTCCATTTATCTCCATTTTTATAAGTTCATTCTTTAGCACAGCAGGTGTCTTCTGCACTGAAAACAATATGTCAGAGAAACATAGAGCTGATTCATCTGACAGTGCGATATTTTCAGCTACTGTTGAACTGCTTGTTCACAATCCCATTAATTGCAAATTAGTGAAGCAGGCATTTCTTTGGTGAAATTCCTTTTTTTTTTCTGAAATAGATATTTAACATAACTCAGGTGAACCATGTCTCAAGAGTGCTTTCACCATAGACATCTACAATTTAGTTGAATTTGACCTTTGATGGCTTTCTTGTGATACCTGACTGATTGCTCTGGATGGGTGCAAGAAGAGGTATCCTGGCCACAGCACAGACCTTCAAGGAAGCAGATCGCTGGGAAAACTGGGAAGTAGGCTGTCTTTTTAATAGCAATTATATAGCAGAAGTGGCTAAAATTAATGATTTAACTACTTTTGAACAGTGTTGTGCAGGTACCAGCTGTGAAACCCAGAACAGCCAGTCTCTGATAGGGCAGAATACAAGGTGAAGAATGTTTTGCCTAGATTGACATCTACACTTGAAAAATCAGTTTCTCTCTTTAAAGGAAGCCCAGTCTCACTAGCTCTAAAATTAGTCAAGATGAGTCTGGCTCAGAGAGTGCTAAGAGATTATTGCAAACTTCTAAGACCTGTGTGACTGTAAAGATTAAATTCAGGTTAGATAGGGCAGGGCTGAAGTAGAGGAGGTGAGAAAGACAGCATTTGGCCAAGGTGAGGGGGGAAGCAAACATCCACTGAGTGGGCAAAAAATGCATCGACCTTTGCTAGCTTGGTCCAGTGCTTTAGCTGCAGCCCTTCTGTGATCTGAGGACACAACAGCCACCGCTACAGAGGTTTTTTCTTACTTCTTCCTTAATGCAGCTTCTTTCTGGAAATGTATTGCACCAGACGTATGTTGCTTCAACATAAACATTGGGTTTTTTTACATAACACACCATGTGACAAATATCACTCTCAGCATTTTTTTTTTTTTTTTTGCTGTAAAACAAAGCAGCAACATAGTTCTGCACAGTTGAGCTCTTTCCCATTTTAAAGACCACAGCCACAGCCTCAGCCTTCGAGTATCTCAGGCAGACTGATGGCATGTGCTCTTGCATTCAGGCATGATCACACAGGGCAGTTTGTACTTCTCAAGTCTCTCCAGGTTTTATTAGTTTTTTTTGCCAGTGTACCTTGTAGGCTTAGAAAAGAAGTTTCAAATGAGATTATGGCCAGTGCCCAAACATTGGTCAATACCTATGCACGGGCTCCACTGTTGTATAGGAACACAGAACTGGGCTCATCAAATCAAATCCCATCCTCTGTAACTGAGGTCAGCCATGTAACTTGTGTTAAGCACACAGGGTCCCACAGCATCGCTTTGGTCCACAGTATTCCTCTCCCACACTGCAAAAATCCTGTAGTAGCCCAAATGCACAGAAAAAACGCTGTAGGTGCAGGATGATTCATCAGAGCAGGAAAGGTTTGTCAGCATATACCTGGCACAAATCAGTAAGTTTTTTCACCATGGTCCATGTGATCTTGGTAGAGCCCCGGTAAAATTTACTCCTTGAAATGACGGTGAGAAAAATCTTTCACACAACAGAACTGGGTCTATCACAAATATGACTGAACTGGAGTCCATCCTGTCAAATTATAGTTATTATTCAAGCTATGTGGAAGGTGAGAAGTTATTTTCTTTGATGTCTTGCTAATTAATGAAGCTGACAGATATGTACCACAGTGAATACAGTGTCTGACTGTCCATTTATTCTTGACAAACAGAAATGTTTCTCAGTCTCATTTTTCTTTTTTATTTTTCTTTTCATAGCTTTTAGTAGAAATTATTTTTAAAGTCAGAACAACAGCTAAACAGTGCAGTTTGCAGCAGATAGTGAAAAAAAGTTCATGTAATGACTCCACCATGGTCTAGTGACTCATATAGGTGTTAATGATCAGCAAGACACAACTCATAACTCAAGAACACTAGGTCACTGGGTTTGTGTATTTCACGCTCTTTTCCTCAGACTGTCAGCAAGAGTGTCATCATGTACTGCAGTCACCACCGCTCATTACACTGAGTGTCACTGCTCCTCATTATACCATATAATGGGCATGAGTGTAATCTCATTGCCTCCCCTACACAGCTCCTAGTTTTGCTTTGTCTTGCTTTAAGCATCATTCACTGTTTTAGGTCATCCTACAGTTTTCTGAAGTTGGCTGATCTCATCTGTGGCATCTGAGTACAACAAGTTTGGTGACGTACACACCAGATTTAAGGCAAAACTGCAACGGATTCAGTTTGAAATTAAGTTCTGTAAATTAGTGTGTCTTCATGTAGATATCTATATGTGAGCTACGTGTCTAGGCTCCGATTATAGTTTGGAGAGATCTAGGGCTCCTTTCCGTTGCCTGCACTTCAGTACATGGTGCTATTTGAGATCCTTGAGGCTGCTCAAAACCTATTCTCAGGGCTAGTAGATGTGACTGGTCCTATAGCAAACCTGTGCCCCTTTGGAGTGACACCTCCAAACAGCAACCCTATACCACCTCAGATGATCTGCGGTGCTCCCTCCAACCTGTCAGTCCACACACTGGTGAGAAAGAAGCTCACAAGGACATACCCATGGTGTGGGTCCCTACTTGTTGCACCTCACACTACCAGTCTACCAGAATTATGAAGGCTTCTCATAGCAATTGACAGGAGGATGCTCTTAGACCTTGACAGAGGTTGTGGTGCCAGTGGGGCGACTTCTGGCAGTGTCAAACCAGGCTTTGTCTGGTACTCTTCCCACTCCAAGTTTCAAGTTTTTCCCCCCCTTTTGCAAAGGATCATGCTTCTTTTATACTTCTTTTCATGCTGATTCTTTCTTTATTACAAAAGTTTATTTCCGTGTTTCAAAAGTTTCTTTCGATTTATTTCCTTAGTTGCTGTTTAATTCAGCAGATGGCTGTCTTTCTCCTTATCATCACCCCAGTTTTTGGGCAAACACACTCTCTAGCAATTTTGGGTATTCCGTTCATGCACATACTTTTTATACTCACATGTTGCTGCCCAGGCCACTTTGCCAAGGCTGTGCCTTGTGGGCACCCCCATGCTAGGGCGTAGAGAGACTGACCCCGGCAACATGCAGGCTGGAAACCTCTCTCCTGTCTCTCAAGCCAGTGCTGAAACTGCTGAAGTGGTTTGTGAGTTAGGACCATTGCATACCTGATTTGAATACTCTCTTATTTCTCCCATGTCACTGGGGACTCAGGCATGCTACAGGAATGTCATTCATCAGCTCTGCTAGACCTAACTCCCCTTCAGGCTTCCCTGCCTCCAGCACAGTGGTGCTGGACATTTGTTATGCCTTTAAGTCAGGTCATACTAGAAAAATAGAACAAAGTTTTAACATTTTCAGTATAGTCTTTTATTACTTTTTCTCTAATGCACCTACTGTTTGTATAATAATACGCTGCTCAAAGACTTGTGAGATAAACGAGTTAAAAATCTTTCCTTAGGTCACTCTTCACTTTTAAAACACCTTAATGATACTAAGATAAATATATTAGCTAAAATCAGTGAGAATGACTGGATATTTACTAGAATTAGTTACTGGAGGTGTTTTTAATGTTGATTTATTTAGACTTTTTAAGTGCTTCGAGGTCTAGGTCTTGACATTTTTGTTGTAATTTCCCAGAGCACAAAAAATGACTCAAACTCCAGAAACTGCAAGAAGCCATATAGATGCTTCATAGACTGGCATGTATTTTAATGCTGTTTTGAAAATACCTGTTTATTTACTTCTATTCTTAACTGATTTATCCATGAAGATTAAATTATAATTAGTAAAAATTCACATTTTTTCCAAAAGAGAGTGTTGGAAGGCATTTGACAAAGGGACATGAAAGGAGATTACTTTTAGCGTTTAATCCACCAACAATCATTTAAAATGGCAATTACATCTAACAGGCAAATAACACATCTGATAAACTGTACGTTGGTACTTAATGTACTTCTCTCGACTCTTTGGCATTATGAAAATCCACAGTGTTGCAGAGATTTTAAAGGCATTTAGCACTTAGCATTCAAAACAACAGGAGCTGCTGTAAACTCATAATAAGACTCAGAGCTATGAGATGATCCCACTTGTTTAATCTTTATTATCTCAGGAGGAATGTTAGATCCTCTGCTGGCATAAACTGTTGCAGATTAATTGATTTATAACATATACCAGCTGGTGATTTGCCCAGTATTTTTGGTTTGTAGTGCTTAGGAATAAGCTATTCTTGTGTCAGTCCTAGACAACCTGAATAAACGAAGATTATGGCATAACCTTACAATCTCTACCAATTTTTTCAGAAACTGAGGCAAGGAATTAGTTCTTGGACTTGGCAAGATCAATTCTGAAATGAGATTAAGGTGAAACTGAAATGAAAACGTCCAGATACAAGCCCTTTTTTATTCGAGATCTCTTTTCTATGCTAAGTTGTGCCAAAATCTTTCATTTAGGTAGGGAATTTGTAGAGGAAGATGAAAATGTGAATGGACTGGGGAGTCACTGAGATCACTAGCATACCTAAGCACCAAAAGGTGACCAGGCATTGTGTGCTCTGGACTCTGTTAAGGGGAGCTGAGGGATGCCTTTCAGTCCCAGCATTATGAGGTCGTTAAATGAACATACCTCACAGAAATCTTCTATGCAGGATCATGCAAAACCATCTGGGAGTAGGGTGCATACAAAGCTATATATTCTTTAGCTTAGGCTCCGTAGGAAAAAATTATCACTGTATTAACAACAAAGTTTAAAATAGAGGTTGATATGAGGTTTGGAAAAAAATGTACCTGGTGCAGAACTTTTGTAAACTTGAGGTATATAAGGCACAGACATTCCGTATTAGCTCTTTAAACGGAAGTATATCTGTTGCCTCTTTTTGAACCTGCAGGTCTATAGAAAATTGTATTAACCAGCTTTTGTAATTGACAAGTGACGATCTTTTTCATAAACTGTTTTTCAAATTAAATATAAAAGGAATTGCCTTGGATTATAAAAAAGCCAAATTCAATAAGAGTTTTTTCCTATATGTTGCTTTTAATCAGGCCTCAAGTTATGTGGAATACTGCACGGCTGATTCTTTACTTCTGCGATTCCATCAAAGTTGGGCACTATCTTCCTACGCAAGTGCAGCTTAGACAGTGAGATGGTTCAACATCTTTTTCTAAATGGTGGGTCTGTGATTTATGTGAGCTTCCTTTTCCTTTTTATAACATAAGTACGGTTTGTGTTTCTCTTCACCTAGGAAAAACTGGTTCAGAGATGACAGGTTCCATATAATTCCTTCTGTGAACTGCATTGGGCTTTGCAGAGTGAAATTTATTATTTAATGTGTCCTTTCTGCATTCTACCTCACATTCTTATCTTGTCAAAGTTCCCATGAATCATTAGTCAGCTTTTTTTCCAAACAAAAATCTAAGAAGCTACTGAATACCTCAGCCTTTTCTGCATCATCTGTTATTTGCTCTGCAAATAATATCAGGTCTTACTACACCTGTGCTCTTTGTTTGTCTGATTCCAAACGTATTTGTGAGAGGTCTTCTTTTATTGCTTTTATATAACACACCTAGTCAAGCTAATTTTTTTTTTCATCTTTCTGTTTTTTTTTTCATATAAACTTATATCAGAATCACAGAATCACAGAATGGTAGGGGTTGGAAGGGACCTCTGTGGGTCATCTAGTCCAACCCCCCTGCCGAAGCAGGGTCACCTACAGCAGACTGCACAGGACCTTGTCCAGGCGGATCTTGAATATCTCCAGAGAAGGAGACTCTACAACCTCCCTGGGCAGCCTTTTCCAGTGCTCTGTCACCCTCAGAGGGAAGAAGTTCTTCCTCATGTTCAGACGGAACTTCCTGTGCCTCATTTTGTGCCCATTGCCCCTTGTCCTGTCACTGGGCACCACTGAAAAGAGCTTGGCCCCATCCTCCTGACACC
>Ga0065711_1009043_pt1 | contig 12325 bp, 13 predicted proteins | sample Hoacrofraction12_FD_59098 | JGI IMG/M metagenome (GOLD analysis project Ga0065711, IMG submission 59098) | Hoatzin crop microbial communities from Cojedes, Venezuela - Epithelial fraction 12 v2 (version 2) | ecosystem: Host-associated > Birds > Digestive system > Esophagus > Crop | place... | reverse complement strand
CAAGACCAGGTTGGACAGGGCTCTGAGCAACCTGATCTAGTTAGTGGTGTCCCTGCTCGCTGCGGGGGGGTTGGACTAGATGACCTCTAGGGGTCCCTTCCGACCCAAAACTTTCTGTGATTCTATGATTTGAGACAGCCAGCATGGCTACACCAAGGGCAAGTCTTGCGTGACCAACCTAGTGGCCTTCTCTGATGGAGTGACTACATCAGTGGACAAGGGAAGAGCTATGGATATCATCTATCTGGACTTCTATAAGGCCTTTAACTCGGTCCCCCACAACATCTTTCTTTCTAAATTGGAGAGATATGGATTTGATGGGTGATCTGTTTGGTGGATGAGGAATTGGTTGAGTCGTTGCATCCAGAGGGTAGCGGTCAACAGCTCAATGTCCAGATGGAGATCGGTGACAAGTGGTGTCCCTCGGAGGTCCGTACTGGGACTGGTGCTGTTTGTTATCTTCATCAGTGACATAGACAGTGGGATTGAGTGCAGCCTCAGCAAGTTTCCAGATGACACCAAGCTGAGTGGTGCAGTTGACACGCTAGAAGGATGGGATGCCATCCAGAGGGAGCTGGACTAGCTGGAGAGGTGGGCCTGTGTGAACTTCATGAAGTTCAACAAGGCCAAGTGCAAGGTCCTGCATTGTGGGTCTGGGCAACCCCCGCTATAAACACAGGCTGGGGGATAAAGGGGTTGAGAGGAGCCCTGTGGAGAAGGTCTTGGGGGTACTGGTGGATGGAAAGCTGGACATGAGCCACCAGTGTGTGCTTGCAGCCCAGAAAGCTGACCGTATCGTGGGCTGCGTCAGCAGGGAGGTGATTCTGCCCCTCTACCGTGCTCTGGTGAGACCCCAGCTGGAGTCCTGCATCCAGCTCTGGAGCCCCCAGCACAGGACAGACATGGAGCTGTCGGAGCGGGTCCAGAGGAGGGCTAGAAAAATGATCCGAGGACTGGAGCACCTCTCCTATGAGGAAAGGCTGAGAGAGCTGTGGTGGTTGAGCCTGTAGAAGAGAAGGCTCTGGGGATACCTTATTGCAGCCTTTCAGTACTGAAAGGGGGCCTACAGGAAAGATGAGGAAAATATTTTCAGCAGGGCTTGTTGCGATAGGGCAAGGAGTAATGGCTTTAAACTAAGGGAGGGTAGATTTAGACTGGATATTAAGGAGGAAATTTTTGACAGTGAGGGTGGTGAAACACTGGAACGGGTTGCCCAGAGACATAGCGGACGCCCCATTCCTGGAAGCATTCACGGCCAGGTTGGATGGGGCTCTGAGCAACCTGGCCTGGTTGAAGATGTCCCTGCTCACTGCAGGGGGGTTGGGCTACGTGACCTCTAAAGGTCGCTTCCAACCCAAACCATTCTATGATTCTGTGATTCTTTTAAACTGTTTGGATGATCTTGCTCTACATCAAACTTTCCTTTCAGTTAGGAGACAGAAATTAAGAAGAACCTAAATGTAGTTTCTCTTCTTATTGCCAGTGGAGAGCTTTCCTAGATTTGAAGTAAGTTTTCTTTGTGGCAGATGGTTGACTTTTCTAGAATAAAATCTCTCTAGGGTATGCAAAAAAAGTCCTCTGGTTAATATATTGGAATTCCCAGAACCCCCTAAAAGTCAGGCAGGTTGCCAGACACCACTTAATGAGGATGCCGAATGTCTGGCACAAACCTGCGTGAAAACCAGCAAAGAAACCGGGGGTGGAAGTGCGTGCAGTGGGGAGAGGACTGGGAAGGCGACACATCCACACCCATAATTTATTTTTAATGTCTGCATTTTGCAGAGAAACTGCTCAGAAATCCTTACTGCTGGATTTTGAAAACTCTTTGGGCACAAGAGTCTGGATGCTCCAAATACAGCTAGCTGTGTTCTCACAGGAATATCGTTTTATTATGAAAGTAATTTATGAGTTAGGGGTGTTAGGTTTTGAGCAGAGCACCAAACAAGGATGGGAAATGATAGTGATTTTATGTTTTATTATCTGCTAAAACTGAAAAGCATTTGAAAATGTTTTTAGACAATTTAGGGGACAATGTGAGTCAGTGATTGCCAGCATCCACACAGAAAGGCTGTTAAAGTTACATGGCAGGGATGAATAAACCACTGTAGCTAGAAGATTTATGCTCAGCGTAAACCTGTGGTGTGTGGCTCTGCCTGATGCCATTGCACTTAGGTTTTGCCACGTGCTAAGTAGAATTGCAGGTGTAGTAGACTCTCTGGTCTGATGACTAGGTAACTTTTTTAAAAAAATCCGTCTTATACCAAGCTGAGGCATTTTTCCAGTAGAGTGACAGTACAAACAGAATATATTGTTTTGTGTTGAATCAAATGTTTAGTCCTAAGGGTTGAAACCGATTAAGCAAACTTAGTTCTATTCTAAACTGAACATTATTTCAGACATTTAAAATGTCAACATTTTTAGACACACTGCTCAAATGCTGCAGATTATAATGGCGTGTGTTGATGAAGTGTCTGTAGGAATTTCCCTGTGTTTCCATCTCCTAGTGCTCTTCATTTCTTCCATGCTAAACACCCCAGTACACTTTTTGTTAAAATGAAAACTGATAATAAATCTGCTTCTGAAAAAATGCAAGGCACCATATTGAACTTGCTGTTGCCTTTAAAAGACACATTTGGAGACTTGCATTCTTTTTGTATTCAATATTTCACTTTGCTTCTGTGTTCTGAAGTTGTAAAAGTTGTACTGGTCTTTAGGGGAGATGCGCTTTTTTGAATGTTTGTATGATAAATATCTTGAGTTTTGAGTGATTCTGTTGTAATCTTTGACCACTGAATATATTTAAGTCTTGACTTTAGTGGACAGTGCACAGTGTTAGAGTTTCTGTTACAACAAATGATAACGCTTAATAAAGTAAAATCTAGAATCTCGTCCACATTGGGAGAAGGCTGGAAAACAGTGTTTTCTTCTGGATAAATTATGATTTTTACTCAGAGTTCCAAAATAAGAGTTGACTCATCTGCCTGGTAATATCCAGCATATGCCAGTATAAGGCTACTGCGCTTTGTGTTTAATTTTCAGCATCTAGTACTTGCAAGCATCTTCAAACAGTACCCTGTTTGTTGAACACAACTTCCACTCTTCTTGATTCCAGAGATTATTGGAAGGAAACCGTGTGATTCTTTTTTAATTAACTTTTTATGTTGTGTAGCTGAGCTGTGTTATTTTGGTTTGTTGACCCTGTAACCTACTTGTTCTCCGTTTCGTAGAGGGAAAGGAGGGGGCAGTCTGTGACTGAGATATGAAGCAATCTCTTTAACAACCTTCTTCTTCCACTGTGACTTTCAGAAGTTTTTACTGTTTGTTAGTTAAGAGTGATCTATTATTTCTTTGGACTTGTAAACACTTTTAAGCATTCCATTAGGTGTTAATGACACATGAAGCAAGAACTGATGTGAATTTGTTAGTCCTATATCTAGTAGGGATGTACTTGCCTTGTAGGGATGTAATTGCCTAAATGTAGCAGTGTTTCTTAAACTATTGGGTGTAAATGGTATTGCTTCATTTTCTTGTTATGTTTAACCATTAGTTACTGAATCAAGTGATGCTGATTTGTAAAGGATATTTTGGCTGTATTGTATAGAATTTCAGCTGGATGTTTGCCATGGCTTGCTTGGGATTTTCATAAGACAAAAGTGAGTTGCCTGGCTTTTGCCCTATGAGTCAGAGTTGAGGAGCGTAGCAGAAGGTGTGGGAGAGAAGATGTGAGGAACGCTTATAAATAAACTAACTTCGTCTCTGTGAAATACCAAATTGGTGTGTGTTCTTCTCTTATAATTTCACCTTGACTGGTGTTGTAGGTTTTGCCTAACTAGTGTTAAGCAAAATTAAGTTGAATGTTTGTAAAAATATATGCAGGTAAGATAAAATATTCCTAAATCAAAGATTGCACCTGGTCATATAAAAGCTAGACATGGGCTGACTAATAGCCTGTGTTGGTCAGTGCAGTTCATGTGTAGATGTTTATTTTTACAGAAAGTTTGTGTTGACTGTAATTCCTCACCAAACTTCTACGGTTAGTGGAAGTGGAGAGGAAGGGGTTCTGTGAGGCTTTCGGACATTGATATTTTCTGTAACCCTTTCACATTCCTCTTGCTGTTTTAATAACTTTCCTAGCAGATTTTTAGAAAGAGCACATTTGAGATTAACTTTCTGCAAGTACCCAATTTTCACTTTAAATGTCTTAAATGATGAGTTATCCTTATTTGGGAAGCCTAACATGATCCATTTATCCAGTCAAAGTGGCCTGCATAATGGTGAATACAGGTACTGTTTGATGCCTGCTTTCACATAGCTTATAATAATAAAATAGACTTTTAAAAAGCTACCATCTGTTGATGAACAGAAATACTGCCAATGTTTGTCAAATGTGTGCTTTATCTGACCTGTTCTACTTAGCACCTTATGGCAAAGCTTTCTCATCAAAGCATTTTACAAATATCTTTATTCTTATAGTGCCTTATTAGATTGATAACAACGGTGGTATCACCTTTTAGTGTAGGGATTAATGTACCGAGGATTAGGGAGATAAACATCTCTAGTTGCAAGAGGAAATCGCCTGCAGTGGGTAGAGAGATGAGGGTTCCAACTCATAGCTGTAGGTAAAAATCACTCTTCTGTTCTAATGATCTTTACAGCCTTTTGATGAAAATGACTGGAATAATGTAAAGTTTCTACAGCAGAAAGCTCTAATAAACTATGCAGGTTGTTCTTCTGTTTTCATAGGTGGTGGCTGGGCAAGTATTTGGAGAAAGAAATATCACAGTGCTGATGTGTGTTAGTGCTTATAATGCGCAGCAATCAGTTAAGAAGCATTTGGTTCATGATTTTGTTTAATTCTGTTTGAAATTACCTAAAACCATAGGAAACCAAGAGGAATTAAATATAGAGAGGAGCAAGAGGGTCTCTATGCATTGTAGAGTGGGAGTTAGATGTGTAAGATACTCTGAAAGTGTCTTTTGGAATGAGGAGTTCTCTCTTCAGTTGAATATGCAACCGGCAACAGACTCTGCCTTTTCCCATTCCCTGTTTTCCCCTGGGTATTGTTAGAGGTTGGAGGTAAAAGCCTTTAATCATGCGTACATGGAGACACCAAAGCAAATCACCTGAAGTGTCAAGTCCAGATATGTATGTTAAAGTATGGTTAAACTTGTGTGTGAATGCTGTGTTAAATATAGAACAGCCTTATATATTTAGCTTGAATCCATCAAAGGTCATTTTACATCTGAAGGAGAACATCATTCAGAATGTAAGTTAAATTACAGTGATCTAAAACCATCTATGTACGAATGAGAGCCTCTTGACATAGATGTTTACCATGCTTTAATTTCAGCGTTTTGTATTGTACTTGATTTATCTCAGCTTCCCTCCATGTCGCTTGTTATTGATCATTTTGATGATGCTGCTATTAAGAGGCGTCTTAGATGGAGCTAATTGCGAACTTTCAAGTGAATGTTACTGAGTCAGAAAATGGGAGTTCGTTGAACTTGGAATGTTTCATTGCAAATATTTTAGATTTGACAGACTTTCACTGAAATCAAAATAAGACACAACCTGTCTTTGATTCCTGGTGAACTGCGTGTTGGCCAGAGGCCTGTTTTTTTTAGGGTCCTTTTTTTAGTTTTTTTTTAGGGAACTTAACTGCCATGGATCGTACTTTGACCAGGGGCACTGTGCTTCTTAGGAACAAGTGGTTTCCTCGGACAGCTTGGGTGAGAAGTCTGCTGCAGTGTCGAGGACTGAAGAAATCCCTGTGGACCCACCTCAGATTTGGGGACCTGCAGAGTATCTACATACTGAAACTGTCAGTCCTGTAAAGAGTGAAAATAAGGAAAAAAATCAGTTCTACTTGACAGTTGTAGAACTGAAGCCTTCAGTTGGTAGGAAATTAGGAGATTTCTGGGATTTGTCTGCTCTGAGACAAATTAATAATATTGGAAAATATCTTGCAGCCCAGAAACTGTCTGGTTCTGCTCTGAGCTATGTTTTGTTATGCTTTCATGGATGCCGATTAATATCTCTCTTCCCCTTTCTTTTCAATCTGGAGTTCATGTGAAGGAGTACCTCGGGAGAACCAAAGCCTCTGTTGCCTGAAGGCTTGAATTTACCCTTTGTCATGTCAGCCCTGAACACAGAAGTTTGCAAGTTGCACTTCCCTATGTCTTGCATAGGAAGACTTACATAAAGGGAAGAATATCCTGAAGCTTTTATACTCTGAGAAGTTAAAATAAATGATGAAGCATATGTTCTTCAGGGTTCTGAGAAAGAAGGGAGATAGTAGTTGTCTTTTTTCTGGTTTTGTGCAGCTGGACTTGCCTCCCAGAGGGACAGTTGTATTGCAGAGAAGAGGAACCATCCAGTTGAAGTAGTTACAGATGCAGTGTATCTGGCTGGAAATTCTGTTCTACCCACGCCCTTTTGTAATCAACCCTTGTAAAACAGACTTTTCCTGGACATTTCTGTTGAGCTCCGTGGTGTGATGGAGATAGAGAGATTGTATTATTTCTCTAAAGAGGAAAAGAACACCCTTGTCTCTTTATTTATAAACATTCTAGTTTGTAAGATGATTGTTGTATTCTCCTCATAAGAAAAACCTTGTGAACTTTCAGTTGACCAAGAAGATGAAATCCATCCTAAAAGCTGTGAATGAAAACTCAGGAGCAACTTTGATTTCAGTACATTGAAATGCTTGTGTGGTTGAAGATACTGAAAGCACAGGTGTCCCTTTAGAAAAGAGACAAATGAGTTAGGATATATTAGCTGTTGCGCATTTAGCTGATGCTTCCAAGATCTTTGCATACTGGTTAAGTTTATGGCCACTGCAGTAGAGGCAGATGGATTTTAGCAGCTTAAGCATCTCCCTGACTCATGAATGTACAGAATTCCAAACAAATTTGTAGGGTCATGGAGCTGATTTGTTTCTGACATGGAAAAGTTTTGTCACAGAGTTATAATGGTCTCAAAGATCTAACTTTCTTGGTTTACATGGTGTAGCAGATATTAGAGGCAAGAGAAAATATGTGGTAAGTCATCTTCCTGGTATCTTGAGTCTTATGTTTGGATGAAGGAAAAGGGTAAAATTCTTACTGGATGCTAAGGATAGTCTTTTTTCACAGTCTAAAAACGGCAAATGAATGTGTTTTTCCTGTTTCTGACCTTGATGTGTAAATTACGCCATAGTCCCCTTATGTACTTGAGGTGTTCTCAGGTGTCTCTGACACCTACCAAAAACCAGATGCTGTGTGTAACTGGTTCTGTTATCTCCCACATATTTTTTGCTAGTTTTCCTGTTGTTCATGTAGCTAGACTTTTCTCTCTCAATCCTGCTCTTTTTTTTTTTTTTGTTATTTTTTTAGTTCTTTAGGATACAGACATTTCAGAGATACCATGCATCTGTAATGTCTAAATGGCTTCCTCCTCTTTCCTTTCCCCTTCCACCCCAATCAAGAAATTCCAGATGGAAGCTTTTTGGTGTCAGTAACAGCTGCACAGCAGACAGTTTTTTGCATCCTCAGTGCTGTAAGAGTTGTAACTCCATATATGGAGTTACAATATATATTTACATTAAGGATCTTCCGGTATTTGTTTCCTGAAGGCTCTACTAATTATCCTCAATATAGCATTTTCCCCTATTTTCTATTCCTGGTTGGAAGTAGCTTTTTTCAACAGAAAGAAGTTAAGACATTCTGTTGTAAACTTGATTTTTAGGAAGTCTGAATATTTCAGACTCCTGTGTTGTGACTCAAAAATTGTGCTCCCTTCTTTCATCTCTGGGGTTTATAATAAGGTGTCAACAATGATCTAGTCCATCTGGGAGCTTGCATCAATGCTTGGGAGAGCCATATGTGTCTGCCTCAAACAAGGCTAGAGAAGAGTGTTCCACTAGCAACCAAGATGTCATCCATCTGCTAGACAATCCTGTAGCTAGTTAGCTTAATGACGTATTTATTTGACTAGATGTTTCTGCACAGCAGACTCTAGGTTTCTCTTCAAATTAATACCAAAACCTCTGTGCTCTGGAGGAAAAAAACATGCCTATTGTGGAGAATGCCAGGAAGTTTGTGGCTTGATGGGTTTGATCTATTTGTCTACGTCAGGATGTTCCACTCCCAGATTCCGACTGAGCACATTAGGAGATGGCTCTAGCCTTCCTGCGTGGGGAGCCCATGCAGTGCAGGTGTCTGCGTGGCAGAGAGATCAGCAGACTAGACGCAAGACCTGGGTGACCTCAGATACATGCAGAAATCCAATCATGCTGCTGCTACTTTAGAGTATTATTTTAGCACACAGAGCTGTGTGAGGATTTCCTCCTGCAGCAGTCAGAGCTAGAATTGTCATAGTGGGCATTTTACCCAACTACATAGAACAAACCAGGTGATTATTGCACTCAGAGGCTTTAATGGAAATGTTTATTCAAGATGAAGGGGTTCACAGTCTTCAATATACATGTTCTAGATATTTGTACTCTCAGATGGCCCTGCAAAATCAGAGCTCCAGAAATCATGCTGGAAAAGTACTGTGGGAAGAGAAGCCCTGTAAACTTCAGATATTGCTTGTTCTTACTGTGGTAAAATAGAGCACATCAGGACTGACTGTCATCGATATTTTTTTTCTCCAGCCGCTCTATCTACTGTTTATTTTTAGTCCAAAGAGGCTAAGTCAGTGTTGCAAATTCCAGGCTGATCTGATTTCTAATCTGTCTGTGAGTCAGATTTGAGTTGAGAAGGGGGCAAAACAACAGGAGAAATGCAAATCTAGATGAAAAGAATGCTTTATGTTAATAGCAATTATATTAATCTGTGTTGAAGCAATCTGGTGAATTTAATGTGGGAAAATGCAGATGTGTATTCCGGCAAACCACGACACAATCAGGTCCATCAGTAAATCTTCATTCGTATCTTGCAAGGGAGTTTACATGCAGCATCACATGGATTTCAGTGGGAATTGAGAGACCATCGCAGCTATTTCTAAATACAGCTGTTTGTATGATTGGAGCCAACACAGTGCTGTCTCCTGAGTTTGGTGAATTTTACCTGACAGTCATTGTGTAAAAGTTAGTGGACATGGATTAAAAATATTTAGTGAACATCGAGAAAAAATTAGTAGTCCGTGCAGGTCCTAAATAAGCCAGAGAAAGAGATCCTAAATAAGGCACAGAAGAAAATTTGTTTCTTGGCTGTACACTAGAGGCCTCTCTTCTTACAGGTGTAAAACTTTTTTTGTGAACATAGTAGCAGCTCTAGGCTGAAAAAGTCAATGAAAGTAACATCAGGACAATTCCATGGAGAAGCGTAGAGTTGTCCAGGCAAAACAGAGATTGAAGAGGTGAACTGCACGCACTCTTGCTTCCTCTTCTAATGATACAAAGAGAATCATAGAGTAATTCAGGTCAGAAGGGGCCTTCTTGAGTTCATCTTTTCCAGCCTGCAGTAATAGGCTTTTCCGAAGAAATACTTTTGAATCTAGAGGTTTGTTATTTAGATTTTAATTTTCAAAACTTGATGGGTTTTTTGTATGTTCTGCATTGCTTGTGTTTGGGCAGAAATGCAATAAAAGTCATGTGGAAGAAAATAAAGTATGAAAAAAGACAACTTTAATTCTGAAGATTCTGAGTAAGTGCCAAAAAAGAGCAAAGTTGACACAAACTCTTGTTGCCAGTGGGAAGGAGTTAACAAGTCATGAGTAGCTGGAAGCTGTTGGATCTGTTTAAAGTAATCAAGACTGTTTTATTTCCTTGAGATGTTCTCTTCTAAGTGTTGTCTGCGTAATTAGTAAAGAATCTTGCAGTTTACTTTCTGAGAGGGGAAACAGCTGACAATTCTTCACTGATATGAATGTATATATTTTTATGTGTATTCCTTTTGCCACAGGGCTACTATCCATTGTTAAATAAAACACAAAGAATCTTGTCTGCATCACCTTATAAAAACGCAGAAGTCCTCTCAGAGGTAACTCTCGAATGGGTCAGAGTAACGTTGAGCAAGCTTTTGGTGAGAAAGGGATTTTACATCTTGCTGGAAAGCTTACTGTTTTAAAACAGAATGAAAAAAGCTTTTTTGCACTTTTCCACAAAAATTACATTATATTGGATTGTGTTCTTCTGTAGTCTTGTATGATACCATGCAAAATAAAAGAATAAGTAATTTGGAATGAAAAGTCACAAAGTTATGAAATAATGTAGAATTTCTGCATTATAAAATGCATATTTCAGTTTTTATTTCATGATTAGTGTCATCAAAAGGGTATTTTACAAGAAATATTTCTAGTTTTATGCATTGGATTTTCTGATGGAAAACAGATCCACAGGAGTATTTCTGACAAGAACTGAAACCCTCTTGTTTGGGAGCTTTTGCTTTGTATTATTTAGTTACATTTATTTATTTATTTATTTATTAAGTTCTTTTACTTTCTTTGCATTTCCACTGCAAATCTGGAACTTGATTAGGGAGATTACTAAAACTCTGTTTTTCTGATGCTTCATTCTGTTCTGTTGCTTCGTTCCTGTTCACATTTGTTTTACCGTGTAAGAGTACGTATTACTGTATAGAAGATGGGGTATCTTCCTGATTGGTCTCAGCTATTCAGTATGGTTTGTCTGACTCGATAGCTGGTAACATTAATCTTCTTGTCTTCATTTCTTACATGTATAGATACTGTGCAGGTTCCTCTTTATTTTTGTATTTTTTTGTATCTCCTATGGCAAATTTCCCGGTTTGTTTACCTGGTGCTAATCTGATGTAGTTTAACGGTTCCTACAAATGGAAGAAGACTTACACAGAAACCTAATAATTTTCAGCCCACTTTACGGTTCTTTTGAGTTGAAGCTAATAATAAGACAAATGAGATTTTGCTTTTGAAGAGCATAACACTGGCTATGTCGAGTCTTCTTCCTATTAGCCAAGTGTTTTCCTTCTTCCAGCACTTCATATGTGTTGATGCGTATATGATTTTCCTGTCATTAAATGTTCCCATCCAGTTATGCAGAAGTGCTGTGTTATGGAAGATTACGTGCTTGACTTCTGCTGAAGTAATTTACATAAAATTGGACTGGCTTCTTGTCGCGAATGAGTGGTTAGGTCGCTTAAATGATCACTCAAAGGCTTTGTAAGAAAAGATTTTACTGAAAATTTAGAAAATGTGAGCTTACAAAGTTCATTGGCAAGGTTCACTCTATTACTTATTAAATAAATGGAATACAAAATATAAGGAAGTTTTGAGTGGAAAATGATTTATACAGAGTAAAAGAAAAGTGTAAGGGGTAAGGGATACCCTCCTGTTGAGTCACGAGGTCTGGACTGGACTCCCTTGCTCTCTAAACTCCTTCTCGGAGAGGAGCCTAGGTGTGGCTGGATCCAGAACCGGCCTTAGACCACAACGGTTTATGTCTAAGGGATATGTTTAGCGGCAGTTCGGGGTGTGTTCACAGTTTAGAGAGAGAAAGAGAATCACAGGAATCTAGCAGCTATCAATCACTGGTTAACTTAGCATGTGCAGAGTGGTTAGAAATAATTTACTGTTACAATCACAGTAATAGAATATTATGCTTTGAATCAATTCACACGCACACATGCACACACACAATCATAAAAATTCNNCATNNAAAGTTCAGTGAAATACTCACTTCAAATCAAATGGTTTCTTAACGGGTGAAGGTTGAGTCTCAAGGAGATCAGCCCAGACAGTTGGCAAGTTACTCAGAGGCATCCCACCCAGAGGCAGTTACTGGGCACAGCCTGCTGCGGACCAGAAGAGCTCAAAGGGCCTTCCTTGGCACTGTGGTTTATAGGGTCTCAAGGTGGTTGACTTTAGGCATCAGTGATTTTCCATGCTCATCACAATCCACATGATGCAATCCTGATATTTAGACAGCAACTGTACAACTCCACCCCTACCCAGACTGTGCAGTTCTGACATTACCAGGCAGGTGCGACTCCAGGCATCAGGAGTTACAAGTGCGGTCAGGGAGCGCCTGGTCGGCCCAACTCACTGCTCTTGTACAAAGACAAGGGAGGTGCCAGGTTGTCCCGATTCACTGCACACCAGCTAACTATTCCTGCAGTGCAAGTAAGAGTACAATGTTGGCTGGTTCTGGGATTGCCAGGTGTGGGGGGGGGGCTGCACCACCACACTTTTCCAGTTTAATTTACGTAGACTAAGATAGGTTTGTAACACATACTGTCTGAAAAAAGGGGGATGCGGGGTGGTGGTATATCTTCCTGGAGTAATTTCTGGAATGCTGTTGTTTGGGTCTCACAGTGGTGGAGTTTTAAGTCCCTGTTTTTGTCTTCAGATATTCAGATGGGGGGGG
>Ga0065711_1047452_pt1 | contig 12326 bp, 7 predicted proteins | sample Hoacrofraction12_FD_59098 | JGI IMG/M metagenome (GOLD analysis project Ga0065711, IMG submission 59098) | Hoatzin crop microbial communities from Cojedes, Venezuela - Epithelial fraction 12 v2 (version 2) | ecosystem: Host-associated > Birds > Digestive system > Esophagus > Crop | place... | reverse complement strand
GAACAGGCTGCCCAGGGAGGTTGTGGAGTCTCCTTCTCTGGAGATATTCAAGACCCACCTGGACAAGGTCCTCTGCAGCCTGCTGTAGGTGACCCTGCTTTGGCAGGGGGGTTGGACTAGTTGGTCCACAGAGGTCCCTTCCAACTCCTATGATGACGCTGAAACTGAGAAACAAACTGCTGACCAGATTATCAGCGTACATATAATCTACCTAGAGTTCGTGAGATGTGTTTGTTTCAGTCTTCAAGAAACTAGAAAGTATCATGTATTCTCCAAAATCAAATTGATTTACTGAATAGAAATCATGCGTCTTAACTATTGATATGGGGTCACAAGAATGGCTAAGAGTCTATCTACATGAATAACTGCTGCAGTTGCTCCCTGTCTCCTCCCCAGATCAAAGAGGATTCAAGCTATCAGTGACTATTTTCTAAAAAATGTTTACATGAGTATTCAACCTGGAAAGATTGAAAACCACAGCTTGCTTGGCACAGGTTTCCATAAGGTCCCAAAACTATCGTGTTAGTAAGGCACAACTTGCAGAGGTGGCAAAATGGAAGCCCTCTCAGAAAAGAAGATCTTTTTTTCAGGTTTGCTTTTCATGAATTTTTCTTCGAGTCAGAAAACATGGATTCATACTGACATAATTCTTTACAAGACTGGAAATTCATTCAGGACTGTGACTTACCCAGTTACAATTATTTCTACAGAAACTTCTAAAAATAAATATAAAAACATATAATGTATACCTGGAAATATTTATGTATTTTTGTCCACAACAGAACAGTTCCTTCGCACATCCCAGTCGCAGGACACTCCTAAACCTTATTTTTGAGGAGGTCTGGGGGGGAGTGGGGTGTCCTTCTTCAGAAGGATAACATCTAGAACCAAGGAGAAAAAAGACCAACTTTCCTGACTCCGATGATATCATTCCACTGCTAACAGAAAGAGGAGAGGTATAAAACAACAGCCATCCTCAGCTCGCTCCTTTTGTCATTTTCCTACCTTGTCCTAATTAAAGATAGCTTTTTAATTTTAACCTGTTCTATACTGAGTCAGATTTGGGGTATGCAAATACAAAGACAGAATTGACATACACTGGCTTTAGCCTAAGCAGGAGGTACCTGGTGCTGCAGGTTAGAGCAACATTCCCTGAAAATCCCATAGCTTCTGTTGTAGCAGCCTGATGAACAGCTGAAAGAGCAGCAGCTGCCCAAGAGTTATTTTGGGGGTTAACAGAGATTGTTTACCATATGTGGAGACCAAATAAAAGACCATCCAACTGCCCTTTCAGTCACCTGGTTTCAAACCTGTTAGTATTACTATGCGTCCTACACGTAACTCATTACAGCAATTATCAGTTGCTACCACAGTAGCTTGAATATTGGTAAGCTAAAAAGCCGTAATAAAGTAAGGTTCAGCAAAGCTCATGCATGCATAAAAAAGCATCCAGATTCCTCTGAGATGCTGCTGTACTTGAAAGATGCTGTATTAAGAGGCTTAGAAGGATGTCTCTGCAGTTCCTCTCTCCCCTCCAAACGTATGTCCAGTCCTCTGCACTTCTGACACAAATATTAAGGCGTAAGTGGAGAATGAAAGGGCTGCATTCTTAGCTCCCAATCCTTTTTGCCATGTATTTCAAACAACAGAGTTACATATAAAAGGAGTAAAATCCTCTAAAGTCAATAGCATAATTCCCAGTATAGGAGCTGGGAGGATGCAATCCACATTCTTACTACCTATTTATAAAAAAAAAAAAAAGTAGGCTATTTGCATTTATCTGATCATTACTGAATTATGTTCACATGCCTACAAAGTCTTAAGTTGCTGGGAAATCCAATAATTTTATTTACATTCCATCACAGTGGAACGATCAACGCCTACTTAAAATCTCGTCTTTTACAGAAAAAGTACTCAACATTTTGAAAAACAACCAACAACCTAAAAAATCATACTGTTTTGCAAGAAAATTGATAATACATGGTGTAGTGAGAGAATAGCTCTTTTTAGCAATTTCTGAGGCAAGGTAATTTCATATCCACTGGATTTCCTCATTACGCTTCTAGTCTATCAGTGGCTAAGAATTTTAACCAGTTTAAGAGCACCAAAGAATAAGCATCAATATTAACACAGAGAAAAATACTTTGTACATACAATTACACATATATATAATTTTTCTATTAATCACCTCCCACATTACAATGTCAGCATGAGCTTGCCTCTGGCATTAGACTATATATGGTGTGTATTTTTAAACATTCATTCCAATTGAGTGTCATGATGAATAAGTCTGGTTGCATAAACAATTAGGTCTTTGTGTAATCCAAAGGGTTTACAAGCTCAACACACTTTCCAGTCCACAAAGGCAATAAAAGATGAACTAGCACAAATCAAGCCAATTTTAGCTATTTATAAAAATGGTAAAGACTTTAAAGGAATTCTCAGGGAAAAAAAAAATGGGGTGGAGTAAGGTTCAACAAACAAACAGAGAAAAAATAATTTCAGAACACAAAACAGAAAACAGAACTAGAACAACACTCTTCAGAAAGTATTGCCATGTTCTCATCTTTGGTAGAAAAGATATGCCATGAGCAAAATACACACTGCTACCTTGTTAAAACTGAACTTCACCTGTGTTTTTAATTAGCTTTCCTGAAGAAACAAAAGCTTGTGCAATTACTCTTTGTTGTCCATAACAACTTCTGCCCCTGTTGGGCAACTTCTACCAAGTTTGAAAGAACGCATCTTTCATTTATTGTTGTATAATTCAAAATGAAGAACTATCAAGAGGGAGGAACATCTTATGCATGTCCCTACAGGGGGGAACTTTCCTGCTTCTGAAACTGTCTATTGAAAGGATTCAGTCAGCCTTTTTTTCTTTTTTTTAATTTTTGGACCATCTACCCTATTATTTTTAACAAGATCATACTAGGAAACATTTTGCACTATACCTCTGTGTAGTTTGCACACACTTCTCAGGGTACGCAGATTAAATAGCATTGTGAAGCAGGTAGTGAAAAACACTGAAAACAAAACATGCGTATCACTAATACACATTTTGTACAAATTCTTGCACACAGTGCACAAAAAATACAGTGACTTTTCCAATTTCAGATGTCTGCAATCTTACAAAGAAATCATTTGAGGCTTTGTAAACCCATTCATTGGAGAATTGCTATCCAAAACAAGGTCCAAAGGATCAGCTAAGTGGGATGTGAGAAGCTGGCAGAACTCCACTGACAGAGTAAAGGTTATCCAAGTAACCTCATTGTATTTGGCCAGTTTCCCAAAACACATGGAGAGGGTTTGTTTGTTTTGTCCTTATGTGAAAATCTTCCATTTCCACCCTAATATTTCTTAAGACAACATATAAAAATGAGATCTCCAGAAATGTCCAGTACCAGCCTAGCTTTCCTCCCACCGAAAGGATGACAGTTTTGCTATTGACTTCTAGGCAAACAGAACAATAATGAGCGCTCTTACAAATTATTGTCCTGAAAACAGCATTGTTCTCAGTTTTATTCCAAAAATGGTACTTGATTTCTAATATTAGTTTTCAAGTTGAAATTTTCCATTAGAAATATCAAGCAAATACATTTTTCAATGACTACTTTAAGTATTTCTATGGAGAAAAACACTTTTACCGTTTAATTGTCTTTCTTCCTAGAATCATGCATACAGAGCTGTCCATTAAATCAAAGAAAAGGGAAAGTATTAAAAAGCACATAAGATCCACAATGCAATGGGTGTATATACATTATTTATATTTATACTTCTAGATTGTTTAATTTAACTCCTTCATAAAAAAATAAAGCCTGCCAAAGAAAAAGTGGCCTGAGTCAAAGTCTACATCTTTTCTCTGTGTATCAGCAAAGTCAACGGAAGAAAAATCTAAGTCTAGATGTTAACCGAAGCTTCTGTTTTAGAGCTATCCACATGCAAGAGTGATTGTCTTGCCTGCTTCTTAAAAGCAAGTGAATTTTTGAAGATTAATTTTTTGCAACTGCTCTTCTATGCTTGCCTAAGACTACAGAACATGGATTCCTTCTCCTTGCAACACACGTTATTTCAAAAATGAAGCTTCAACTTCTCTGCTTACCCCAAGCCCATCTTGTTTACCCTCCCCTGACTGCTGCTCATGACATTTTCAAAGCAGTGTCATCCTCCATACAGAAGGGAAACCTAAGGCAGAGATCATTTAGGATCATCAGTGAATCTATAGCAGAGGTGGGATGAGAACGTATGAGGACAAGAATCATGTCTTACAAATGGTGCACTAAACCACACCTATTTTCTTTACAGACAGAAAGACTGCCACTACCAGCAACATTAGATATGTGAATTCTATAGGCAACTATAGGAAGACTACCTGCAACTCTCCTGCTTGTTCAACTCTTTCACATGCAGCTCCCACCCAGTCAAAAGGATGTCCTACATTTACTCATGTTCTCTCCCCTTTCCTGTTTTCCTGATTCCTGGCTAAATCAGTACAAATCACTTTGTAATTTCAGTAAGTTCAAAACATGCAGGAAAATAAGGATTTGGTTGCTGTTATAACTGGTTTCTACTAATATAGGAAGTATTTCTGATCTGCATAACCTACAAATATCAAGTAAACAAAATTTATCTTAAACCTTTCCATTACCAAATAATCTAGAATTTCAAAAACAGGAACCTTTTAAATAGCATTCCATTATTTGGGAGCATAACGCAAATTAAAATTGTGTCTGTGTATTAGCGCCTCCAACACCATCCATCCCACCTACTGAATCACAGGATTACGCACAGAGACGATACAGAAAAACATATACACTTCATATTCTGTATATACACAGTTTGCATTCACATTAAATAAAACATACACAACCTGTTTAAGTCTACTGTATTCACCCTTATGTCAATAAATGGCTTAACATTTTAATATATACACACTATACACGGTATATTTTTAGGACCAGGAAACGTAATTCCAAACGACATTAGGTATTCCATGTATCAGAAGCACTTTTAAGATAACTTCAACAACTTGCCCACTTTGGGGGGAAAAAAGAGAAAGCAAACCTCCTGATCCAATTATCTCAAAATTTGTCCTCTTTCATTCGATTTTATCATTCAATTAGCTTAGAGAAAGATGGATCAGTCGGTTGAGATTCTGTCGACCAGAATGCTAAGACAGTACCCGATTCTTACCTTAGTTTCTACCAAATGCAGAGCAGATCTAGTGGAATCAGTCAAATCAGTGTTATACAGTAGCAATGTAAGTAAGAAAAGATTCAGATCCTGACTATTTAATTCAGACTCAGGGGAAAATATTGTCCTTTTTAAGTCTCCAGAGTCTCTCTCATTTTTTTTTTCCAATTGTTTATGAATACCTAGAAGTCTGTCCATCCTTTACTCCTATTGTCTGAAATAAGATTCAAAGAATCTGGATACCTGAATGTCTCCAAAGAAATGCTTTTTGCCTGCAAATATCTAGCACAGACAAAAGGACAGCTCCACTTTTATGTGGATTGAGACGGAGAGACATAATCAGAGCTTGTCTCTCCTGCAACACACAGCTTTCTGCATCACCTTTTTTCCTCATGAGACTTTTCAGAACTGTATTTTTAAAATTATTTGTGATGGAAAATACATAGAGGCTTTCACCTTTTCTATTAGGTATAATTGAGACCTGAAGTGACTGCAGATTCAATTCCTCTGAAGGTCTTCGGCTTCACTTCTTGTGAAAAGGACTGTTTGTCTCTCTAGGTATTTCTCATTCATAACTTCTGACTAATTTCATCTAAATTTGACAGAGAGTCAGCAGTTTCAATAGATGAAATTCTTGCTAGTTTTGTGGAAATCAGCAACTAAGGAAGCATAGGAAGAGGAACAAAGTGAGTGTTCCCAGTGAAGGAAGGTAATTACACCTCATTCTTTATCCAACACTTTAGCATGTGAATGGGTTCGGCTAGCTACCCTGTCTGTTGTTAATTCTCCAGCGAAGTAAGTAGGTGATATGAGAGGGATCTAAGAATGTTTTGTAGAGAGGTAAATTGGGATAACAGGATACATTTCAATAGAAAATCAGTCCTCATTAGTTCAGCTGTTTATGAAACAACCTGTTTTACATTTAAATTCCATGCTCAGTGTGCTATTGAGCACTGTGGTTAGCAGAACAAATAGCATTTTGACATCACAAGAGACTGAAAACTGAACCATTGAAAAAGAGGGAGAAATTTAGTCAGAATTATGACAACTCTTTACTGATATAAAAACACTGAAGATCTGCAAAGAGCTATCAGATAGCAGTCTGAAAAGCAACTAGTTGAGGGTTATCATTGTGAAAGTGGAGATCCGAGCTTCCTCGCTGTCCTGAATGAATGCCAAATCAGAACATCAGGAAGAAGGGATTCAAGAACTCTTTCCATTCTGTTTACTGTTCAGGATTTAAAACAGATTCCCTCATACCTTCTCAGAAGTTGACATTTTCATTACAAATCTGAGCTTAACCACACATAACCCAACTATCCAGATAATGCCCTAAACATCTACTTTTTTCGTCTCTAGCCAAGTAACATTGTAACTTTGTAACTGTACTTTTTCCAGTCACCAGGTCAAATGGGCAAAAAGGTAAGAAACCTCCTATTCTCCAAGAGCAGCAACGCTCATCTGTTCTAGGAAAACACGCAACCTTACCAGGGAGCTCTGTAAGGTAGCAGTCTTCATAACAGACCTGAAAAATATGATCTTTAATCTTCTGGAGAACAATTTGTTCATCTGATGGTAAGGATCAAATATTTAAATGTCTCATAGCCCAGGAAAGTATTTTGGGCAACATGTTTCAGGCCTCAAGGATGGCACTGTACTTCCTTTCGACGTACGCACCTCTTCCCAGTGCTGCGCCTCCTCTCTCCACAACAAATTGACAGAGCGCGGCACACCACTCCTCTGCCTCTATTTCAATAACCAGACAAGCTAAAGCAGTACCTCCCCTCCGCTTATTTTCCAAATCACATTCACCTTTTCTAAACAGGTTATTTAGAGTTCTGGACATATAGCACTGCAGGTAAGTATTGTAATACAGAAGTATAATGGCTTCAGCATTTCCCAATTTTGCAAAAATACCTTTAGTGATTTTTTTAAGATCACATTTACTCTCCTTTAGGATTACATCACAGTCACAGTTCATAATCATCTTGCAGTTGACAGTCATTCCCTGTTGTTTCTGTTCCTCAGTCATTTTCAAGCAATCGCATTCGCAACATACAAAAGAGAGTATTACAATTGTATGTTATGGGCACGATATTTCACTTCATACTATGCATCTTACTTTTCTGTCCAGCTCTCCTGTCCACCGTTCCAGTGCTCCACATAATCAGAAACTTTCAGCTTTCATATTTTTCATGCCAACTTCCTTAAGAAGAAAGCATTAAAATATTTTCAAATCTGATCTTTAAGGTACTCCAGCAGTATTCTCCCTCCTGTCTAGCATTCCCTTCAGCTTTACTTAATGATTCATTGCAGCCATTTCTGTTGCCCACCCTTCATTCCTTATTCTAAACTTCATTTTGTTTTATCTTGACTCATATTTCCCCATGTAACAATGCATCAGATGTTTTACTGAAATCCAGATAAAAAAGGACTCCCGCCCCTTTCCAAAAAATGTGTTGTAATGTTAGATAGCAAGTTAGTGCAGCACAACCTCTCCCTGGTAAACTCATGACATATTTATCTCATTTGCTGTTCACCTCTGTGCCTGTAAGCACCCTCTCCCTCAAAAAACATTCTAAAGTAATGCACTGAGATCCAACCAACAATTTTGTCATCGGGCAGATGTCTCTGGTCCATTTTTAAAAAGAGACACCACAGGTACCCTTTCCCAGCCATATAAAACATCCTCCTACTTGATAAATTCTAAAAATATCCTAACCAGTGGACTTAAAATTTCATGTGCTGATTACTTGAATATTCTGAAGTAGGGATTATTGGGCCTGTTCAGTTTCAACACATTAAGTTCTTTGTGGTTTGCTTCCACCTCAGAAATGGTAATTTCCATTTCTATATATACACCTTCCCAGGAGCTATCCTGCCTTCCCTACACGCCCTACATTATCATCTTTACTGAAAACAACAGCAGAGCATTCATTTAGCTTTCGGGCCTGATGCAGATTACCTTTAATCACCACCCAATCATTTATGCATGGTGTTTTCATTTTTCCTTTCTCATCCTCTCATTACATTTAGAGTTATAGAGCTGTTTACTATATGTTTTGACTTTCTTTAAAAAGATATCTACTCTTCTGCATTGGTGACAAACTTGAGCGCTGAATGTGTGTTGAAGGATATTCTATAAATAGGAACAATCTCATTCACCAGTGGGAATCACGGAATTAATCCCAAAAAAGAGAAGAAAGTTTAAGAACTTGTGAAACTGGCACACCCTTCAACCTGAAAACTGGGCTACAGAGATCCAGCAAAAATAGGTGTAAAGAAGTAACAGAGGAGGTCCATGCGGTAGCTGTGGAACTTTCAAATCCACTGTATATTTTCATACATAAAACCGTATCTTCACATCACTGGCTTTTAACAGATTCTGTTCATTCTTTCATGGCAGTGAACCTATGAGGACAATACTAACATGTGAACTTGAATGATTCAGAAAGCAGCTGTGTTGCTGCAAGGTAGCACTAAATAGATTAATTCTGAACTGTAACGTATCCACAGGCTACCATGAGGCAGGTGGTTAACTTGTACCAATTTCTGAGAAACAACCAGTATACATGTTTGCATCCTATGTTAAAATGCCGTAGGCATGAGGTATTTCACCCCTCATCTGAAAAAGGAATAAGCTACCACACAGATACTCTGTTGTGGAGTCAGGGTAAGTGTGTGGACACATCTACAAGCAGGTTATTTGCTCCCCCCCCAAACCACTAGTAGCCCTCCACTGGACACATGCAAATATGGCCTTCTTGGGCTGGGGAGCCCAAAACCAGGCACAGTACTGTACATGCGATCTCACAAACACTGAATATAGGGGAGTAATCATCTACCTCACCCTGCTGGCTACACTCTTGCTAATACAACCCAGTATGTAATTAGCCGCCTTTACTTCAAGAGCAAATGGCTGACTGATGTCCAATTTGCCATCAACCAGGGCCCCCAGGTCTTTTACTGCAAAGCTACTTTTTACCCAGCCTGCACTTACTGCACGGGTTAATTCTACCCCAGCTGCAGGACTTGGTATTTGCCTTTAATTTCTCCCTTCTTGATTTCTTTCTTGTTTGTCTTGGGTTCTTTCTGATCATCTGCAGATTGTGAGCCACAGGTAAATACGGCAGGAATCCAGAATTTCCAAAAGAGATACTGAGGTGTGACCCTCTCCTCCTTTCTCGATCTTGTAATCAAGGAATTCTTAGTCACAACATGACTATTCTGCACAAAGAAATTCATACAGCATAACATAACTTCTTTCAAACTCTTCAGCTATCAGCACACTGCCCTGTAGACTACTTTCACCAATTTTACTTTTCACTTTCAGAAACTCTCCAGTTTTATTGCAAGACTTGACATGCTATTCAGAGAGAAAGAAGAAGAAAACCTTCTGTCCATCTACCGTCATTTTTCTTGGCATTGTGTCTTAGTCTTGCTTTCTTTATTTTTCCTTTATCTCCTAGATGATGACCAGGAATTTGGCATATTGTCAGAAAGTGGAAATAAATCTGGTCCCTTATCTCAGAATGCAATTCTAGATTGCTGTTTATGCTGAAATTTGCTCCTGCTTTTTGTTTTAAAATCAAATAGCTACACTACCTTGATTTCATAGCTAATGGGGGTGGGAGGTGTCCTATTTCTGAACATCTGCTATTTACAGAACGGTCTCATGTCAGTGCTAAAACACAGAAGGAGTGAGTCATCTGTATCCTGTACACAAAAAATTAAAATGATTGCTTCAGTACTTAGAAACTCCTTGACCAGCTCTCCTATTCTAGCAACACGCCAAGAGCAGCACTGCTATGCATCGCTTGGGTAAGGAGCGAACATGAGCGTTCACCCTACCAGGCATGCCATATGTAGAGCATTAACTTAAACTGGGACAAAGAAGATTTACATAATAGCTTTATACACTAATCGTGTAGTCTTCAGACCTCTACAGTTGGCAAATAAAAAAAAAAAATGGTGCCCTATTTATCAGGATAATTACTCAGGGGATCCCAGAACACAAGAGAAAACCTATATAAAATCAGTATAACATAACTTTTTTCCCCATTCCCAAAATATCTTTCACAGTCTACAAAGCACCATTATGGAAAATTCTTATGTCTTTCACACTGCCATCCAAATACCCTGTACCAGACACCCCAGGAACATGTCGACTAATGTGAAGCAGTTCAAAGGCAACTGGGAAGAATGGATGTACTGTCTACAGGCTTAAGTTTCCTTGTTTAAGATTACTTGTTTGGGGAAAAGAAGTACTGTCAGTGAGGAACACAGCACTGCTAATATAACCCAAATTTAGAGAACTAGGCCAAAAACAGTGCAAAATCCCCAGTAAATACTCATCAAAATTATTCTAAGAACAATGCTGTAATCATCAAGACTTAAAGGTTTTATTTATTTATTTATCTCTAAATTGATTTGTGGTTTACGCAAAATGAGGAAACTGCAGCATTGGCTGAAGAAAAAAGCCCGCATTATGCTAATGGACTCCAGCTTTGCCAAGCCACCTCTGTCCCGATCTGCAATAACTCTTCATTTCAGTTACAGATCTCCCTTGAAAAGAGGTCCTCAGTTATACCAGACAGCATAGTAGATAGGATTGAGAAAAGATGTCCAACAGGATAAGAACACCTGACACTTTCACTTGGACCCTCTCTTGGAGTTGAATATTGCCATATTGATCCCCTCCCAAAGACAGTTACAGCATTAAAGGCAAAAGCTAAAATTTAACAGGATCCTACCACTATCACTATTATATGTGACACTTGGCAAACCACTGAAAGAGGTGACCTCTGTCCAAGCACACTTGAAATATGCAATAAAATGGGAGAATGTGGATTAGGTATTCTGTACAGCACAGGCAATGAAATTGATAGATTTTAGTTTAATATATATAACCTTGGTATTTTCTTTCATGCACACAGTGACAGGGGGTTGCAAAGGATGTGTATTTTAAGGAGGGTTGGTCAAGAAAAACAGGTTACCATTTGCAAACACGTATAAATTAAGAACAGCTTTCTGATGCATTAGGAGAGAAATTCTAAGCATAAGGATCAGAATGCAAAAAGAGGATAATCAGCAAGAAGAACCTACAATGAGGGTGCAATGCAGGGAGGGAGAGAAAGGAGACTACAGCTTCAGGCAAAGACTGCTGCCAGCATCCTGGCATACTGCTGTCAAACGTCTTGATGCCTGTTGGGTAACTGTGAGCATGGAGGATAATTAGCTCAATAATCAAGGTACTTCAGCACACACACAAGTTATTCTTTTTACCTCAGTGGGACTATTCATAGACTTAGAGTTAAGCATAAAATAAATGATATATGAATGAGGTGGCAACCAATCAGAAGACATCACAAGTGATTCTTCAGCTGAGACACAGATCCCCACTGGTACCCATCCAAAGTACAAGGCTGTTTAAAAGTCTTGCAGGAACTGTCTCCACTGTAAAGCCAGATGGTTACTCATTGTTCAGGTAAAGACCTTCCTTCCCTTATCTACATGACTACTGTTTTCAGATTAGATTAGTGCAAGCCACACACAGAATCATAACTTAAATTTGCATGAGCCAATTTCTGTAGCTATACATCCAGACCACAACTATGATGCCAGTCTCACCTCTGTGCCTGGAAAGATCATGGATCAGATTCTCCTGAAAACTATGCTAAGGCACATGGAAAATAAGGAGGTGACTGGTGACAGCCAACATGGCTTCACTAAGGGCAAATCATGCCCGACAAATTTGGTGGCCTTCTACGACAAGGTTACTGCATTGGTGACAAGGGAAGGACAAATGATGTCATCTACCTGGACTTGTGCAAAGCATTTGACACTGTCCTTCACTACATCCTTGTCTCTAAATTGGACACAGAAGGATTTGATGGATGGACCCCTCAGTGGATAAGGAATTGGCTGGATGGTCACGCTCAAACAGTTGCAATCAGTGGCTCACAATCACAGAATGTTAGGGGTTGGAAGGGACCTCTGTGGGGCATCTAGTACAACCCTCCTGCTGAAGCAGGGTCACCTACAGCAGGCTGCACAGGACCTTGTCCAGGCGGGTCTTGAATATCTCCAGAGAAGGAGACTCCACAACCTCCCTGGGCAGCCTGTTCCAGGGCTCC
>Ga0065711_1047451_pt1 | contig 12326 bp, 8 predicted proteins | sample Hoacrofraction12_FD_59098 | JGI IMG/M metagenome (GOLD analysis project Ga0065711, IMG submission 59098) | Hoatzin crop microbial communities from Cojedes, Venezuela - Epithelial fraction 12 v2 (version 2) | ecosystem: Host-associated > Birds > Digestive system > Esophagus > Crop | place... | reverse complement strand
CCCCCCAGCTCTTTTCTAGGGTGAAAGGCTAGGTGGAAATTTTGTTCTCAATCAAATATCTATATTTTATGGTGATTTAATGCCTGCCATATGTTCCTTGCAGGTATTTATATAATCTCTATAAACAAAGGATTTGGGCCCTTCTTTTCCTGCTTTAAGCTTTGTGCGTGTAGTTATTTCTGCTTGAGGATTAAAATAGGTATGTCAAACTTGCTGCAGGCTTGAGGCTGAAGAGGAGTGTTGTCTTGGCCGAGGGTCCATCAGGAGCCTGACCCTCAGCAGATGGTTTTGCTCAGAGAAGATGACTGTGTTTAGGCAGAGCCAGGTGTCACTCCCAGCTTGTGGACCCTCCTTCATGTCATAGCTTCTTGCTTTTTCTTTTAAACTCATTTTTATAAAATGGAACAAACCAGGTGTGTAGCAGAATTGGCCGAGCATTAAGAAGGTTTATCTGCATACGATGGCTACATGGACATGAAAACCTGCATCACGGCTGTTTGCTGTGGCATCACAGCATCCCTGAGCATCAGCATAAATCCATTCAATATGCTTCTCACTTCCCAGCCATATAAAGTCGTTGGGAAATAAAGTAAAAAATGCTGCCCTGATTTCTAGTAACTTCACTCTGCGGGAACCAATTTGGAAACATTTGAGTGCAGATTTGCGAGAGGATCCGAGTATGAGTGCTGCAAGGTCTCTAGCAATACATTTCCTTTTAAATACTGTAATTGGAGCCCTGAAATTTCAAGCACTTTATTTTAGAAATAGCTGAGGTTTTGGAATGGAGTCATATAAAGTTATGGCGGCACTTCACAATTTTAGGAGAGTTTTAGCCTGCCAAATTGGAGCTGTGGTATCGGTATGCATGGAGATTCTTCCTTGGTGCAGCAGCAATCATGCTGCCAAACTGCAGGCTCTAAATCACAGCTATTGGCTAGAGCAGCGGAAAATGAGAATACAGGTTTTTATGACCTTTCGTGAACAGGACTATGAACCTGTCATTTGTGAAGTTTTACAAAACATCCCCTTAAAGGGAGTCGCGTTGGTGACATTTTATGTGAGCAGGTATCATTAGCAAACTCGGCTGCTGGTTATATGTAGAACTGAATTTTACAGACACTGTTGGCATTTTTCCCCTTACAACTTCCTCTCTTATTACTGGGGTATGAGCACAGGAAAGCAGGGCATGAGGAGCTGGATGTTTGTTCTACTCCTTCCCATCCTGGAAGTTATCACTTTGTGATTCTTTTATGGGTATTAACTTTAACTGCTGCTTTTCCTTTTCCTCCTCCTTTTCCTCCTCCTTTTCCTCCTCCTTTTCCTCCTCCTTTTCCTCCTCCTTTTCCTCCTCCTTTTCCGATGGAAAACTATTACTTGCTAATCATTTCTTCTGACCTGGGCACCCCACCCAGCGCCGCAGGCTGAAACGCATGCTGGGGACTAGAGTTGACATCAGCTCCCTGGGAGGTGTCAGGGCAGATCTCGGCACCAAAGTATGTCTCCATGTCTTTGGGTAAAACTAGAGCAACGCCTTCATATTCAGTTGTCACTTATATTTCTTGCAATAATTTAAGGTGTTCATAAGTTGACAAACCCCCTGTGGAACCAAGGCTCTGTTGACAGAAAACAAATTAATCAAACGCATCAGTCGCATACTTTGGTTGGGCTTCGTGGGGAGCAGAACAGCAAATAAACACAGTGAAGAGCCAGGCTCACGTGTGACCTCCCTCCCGCAGGTGTATTCATATCCAGAGGGAACTTTTTCCTCTATAGGATGGGAAAGCCAAAAATCAAATCTGAGAGAAAGAATCAGCAGTTGAAATACATTTTTAATAAAGCAAAGAAGCAAAGATACCCTCTGAACCCAAAGGATCATTTTGACTCCATCTTTCTGTTTGTAAATGCATTTATGTCTCTAATGACTTCGCAAGCCGATGTGCAGCTATAAATCTGTCTCTTCAGTGTACTTCATTAGCAGGGTTGGTTCTCCTGCTATGCCATAGCTTTTGGCAAACATTATGCTGTTTTGCCTTCCCTGTAGTAAATATTCCAGTAGCACATAGGGGAGCATTTTGATTCAGAGCAGTAGTAGGGTGTTAAGGCAGATCTGTCTTCCACCCTCACTTCCTGCATGCCAGTTTGGATCGCAGCATGTCCTTGGAGCAGGTATCCTAAATTTCCTTTGCAGGCGACAAAGTCTGGTGTTCTACTTGAGGTGTGCACCAGATGCACTCCTCGAGAGACCAGAGAGTCTGAACCAGTCCTGCAAGCACCTTCAGTCCGCACATGGAGTCAGGCTGATGGGCCCATGGACCACTCCGAACCCTCACCCTAAAATTTTACGGTGTTGTGGTGTTTGATAGTTTTGACCTACTGATCTACTCCTCCTGTTACACCAAATTACCTGCACGTGTGGGCATAACCTCTAATGTCCAGGTTGGTCTTCCTAATTTCTGGTTGCTGTGCTTCCCTGCCACACTGTGTGTATGGCATAGCAAGAAGAAGAGGAGGAGGAGGAAAAAAAACCCCAAAAATGCCCTGCAGGTGTCATGCCTTATTTCTGTTTAATAAGGCAAAAGTGTCTCCCCATATGTACTGTTCAAATTTTTGGGTATTATGAAAATAGAGAAAAACATTTAGAACCGGGCAAAGTTTTTCTGGAAGAGCCTTCCCTCTCTCCCAGGTGGCATTGGGCCAATGAGCTGTCAAAACAAAAGGAAATGTCTCAACATTTTGTAACCAAAACTCTTTAGAACTTTTGTTCCAAGAAAATAATTAGGGTAATTTGACATTGCTGTCTTGATCCAGGATCTACTCCCTGTATCTGGCTGCCTGGCTGCAGCACTGGAATTTCAGAGCACTAGATTTATGATCCAGTTTACACATCCTCTTAGTGTTTATGTATGGGGAGTTTTAAGCCATGTGGTTTAAACTTTTTTTGCTGATGAAAATTTCTGTTGGCTGGGTGGAGGAAGTGGAGACTGAATTACACTTGATATCTTGAAGAGTAGCCAGGAAGGTGCCTCACCACATCATAATATTTCTGAAGTATTTTATTTCATGTCAGCAGTGTGGTTGATATTATGTGCATCTTTTTCCTTTGTACAGACCATTTGCGTTGATGGTCAAAGAAAAATGATAGGAATGTATTTCTATAGTACAAGTGACTTCAGGAACTTGTAAAGCCTTTTTTTTTAAGACGAAGAAAAACATACTTGACTCTGACCCTCTCTCTCTTCAAGAAAAATACCAAGCCTTTTTCTGTATATGTCAGATTTTGTATGCTAAGATGGCTGTCCCTTGAGGGTCAGAAGCCTGTGTCTCCCTGTAATCCGAATGATGTTTTTCTGGTATTGTAAATGTTTAAAAAGTCACCCCTTCTAGCTTTTGGTGGGTTCTAGCATGCATCTGTTGTATTTTCCAAACTGAGGGCAGATTCTCTGGGAAAACGTTGTTTAAAATGAGCCAACCAGCTGGCGAGGCTGCCTGGTGGTGTGGAGGGTCCTGGCAAGGTGTCAGTGGGAAGCAAGTGTTAAATAGAGTCTGTGTTCGTTGCTTATGTGATATAACTGTGAGCTGCTGTTGTGCAGTCTGGTTAGATTAGTTCAGGTTGCTTGTCTTAAGTGAGATTTATCTTATTTCATAGTCTAAAACTCTGGCTCTGATCTTAAAGCCATCAGGAAGGCTCCATCAGTGGGCAAGAACAAGTCTCTTCTGAGACCAAGCCATCCTATGTGCTTTAAGATCTCTGTCTTTGTGTGGGATCAGGCACCTTTGTAAGGTGCTGACTTCAGAGGAGCCCACATGGCTTGTATAGAGCAGAGGCTCAAGTTTTAGATGGTGGGTACTGAGGGAGGAAGGTTCCTCCTTTTCCCATCTGGGAATGTTTGGGAGTGGGAGCGACCCACTGCTTCTCATGGTTTTACGCTTTTCACAGACTTTTCTGAGTCTTGTTTATCTGTTTATTTTGTCTTAAGGTCCCAGTGTTGGCCCAAACCCCTTCCTACATCTCTGTTTATTTACGCAGAATTTAGCCCGCATGAAGTTTAATCTCTAACAACCTTGCAAAGTCATTCACGCATTAACTCGTCTCGTCCTTCAGCATAAATCTCCTGCCCGGCTTTCAGGGTAAGGAGGGAAGGAGCACAGTGCACTCATTTAACAGAAGCAGATGCCCTTGGGCTGGGGCTTTTGATCCTGGCTTGGTGCTGGGAAGCATTACGGGAAGAAATTCGCAGTCCTTTTGGGTGAGGCTGGAGTTGCGCTACTGGTCTGGGGAACCTGTTGAGATGTGCTTTCAGATACTGAATTTGGTTGCCCATCTGCCAACAAAGATGTCGTGCACGTACAGCCTGGAGAGCGTTGCACTGTTTCTCTCCCTTTAGACCGTTAAAAAAGGTCTTTAGACCCTTTGTTTTTTTTCCCTTAGTTATTCCTACCTTCTGGTAGCCTATGTCTTCAGTGCTTGTCAAATGCAGAACAGGGCTAGTTTTTCCGGACTCAAACCCCAGTCAGTTATACTTACTCCAAAAAACATAGTTATATAGCTTAGGAGCTAGGACTGGCAGAGGGATGTTATTTCTGCTCTGCAAGATGTCTTTAGAAGTTAAATAAGACTTTAAAGTTGGAAAGGAAATGGAGTATTTTAAAATGTGCTAGGATTGAACAAGTAATTTTGAAATAATCATTGGATATGTATAAACAGAATAGCATTGAGTAAAATAAATAGAAATATAATTCAATTAATACATGTCTAAATAAAATGACAAAGTTGAAACAAAGCTACTCTGTGCTTACTGAACAGACATGTTTTGACAGTATTGAAATGAAAAAGTAGAAACAAATATCTTAGAATTTTACCCATTACATTTTTTGCTGAAAATTATATATTACATTGAAATTCTCCTGTTTCGGTAAAGGTGGATTTTGCAGTGGATACAATACCTGTCAGAAAAAAAATCGGAAATGCTAGTGGGATTGCAAGCATTTCTGTCATGTTAAAGTTCTGTTGTAGGTATAATAAACCTGTGCAGGATAACCAGTCAGTCTCAGCTATTGTAAAACACAATATACCATCAGTATCTTCTCAGATACCAACAAATGTTGGACCTAAATTAAGACTTGGTCAAATATTTGTGTTTTGGAGACATCTGAATAAGTATTGAGATTCTCACCTGTCTCTTTAATGATGCCCTTAATTGCGCAAGAAGTTTAAGCGTGGTGTGAAGTCCAACCTTTTCTCAGTGAAGAATATAATGAGATGTTTACAGTCTGTCTTAGCTGCCTAAGAGCGTTAGCCGGGTTTTCAGAAGCACTTGCTTTAGGTATACCTGCATTCTTGGGTATCTGAATGTTTTTATAATCTAGTCCTTGTAAACGGAAGAAGGGACAGTTTACTGACTCTCACTGATATTGGACATATTTTACTTCAGTTTTGAACTTTGTGTGATCCACAGTTCATACTTGATTCTGAAAATAGTTTTGAACTGAATAAAGCAGGCTGCATTTTAAATTTGCAAGTGCACTCGGTGCTAGTGCATGCTTGCCCAGGAGAGCTGGTGCTGGGTGAGCTCTGGGAAGGGGCAGCAGCTGTTTGAGGCTCACCTTCCCCATCAGTTCTGAAAGCAGAAGGGTTTCTGAGGTCCAGTGGTTAAGCCTGGAAATAATCCGACTGACAGTTCCTCAGTGATTTGGCAGTGGGAAATGTTGCTATGCTGATACGATGGGTCTTTCTTTTAAGCTTGACTTTCATGGGATCAATTAGTGATAGTGAGTTAGAAAACTGGTTGTTTTACAAAGTCAGTAAACAGTGCCATCGTTGAATGATTTTGTTACAGATCTCTCATTACTGGGCTGAGCAAGCAGCGCAGCTTCCAGTCTTGACATTTATTGGCGGCAGGGACCCATGGATAACCCAATATCTTCTCTACTAACATGAAAGAGGTGTAAATAAACATCAGGAATGTACAAAACAATGCAGGCAGAGTGTGTTTGATTAACTCGGCTTGAGGCAGCTTTTGAATGGAATATAATGAAGTAAAGCTCTGGTTGCATTCAATGCCATTTGCCTTTCACGACCACTCATTTCAGGAAGGAACAGCTGGAGGACTCTGACACACGGCGGTATTTGTGTGCATGCACCATTCACGCTGCCAATTTCCATGTGATCGCCACCTATGCAATCGAAGTGTGTATGCCAATTTATACAGGTTCTGTTCTGCTCATTAGAAACAAATATTAGTATGAAGTGCATGCTGGCGGTCCAGTCCAGGAGATGATAAATCCATTGCCTCTTGCATCTTGCAAGTCATTGCAAAGTATGGTGCCGGCATATGACATTGAGGGAATCTATCCAGGGAAAGGTGTGACCTGCTCTGGAGAAAGCCCTTTATCATCTCAGAAATGTATTACCTGTGAGTGCTTTCTCTGCTATGTGACCTCGGGTCTGAAGGGAGGGTGGTCAGGTGTGCCCTCTCAAGGCACTCCACTGGTGTTGTAGGGCTTCTGTCCCAGAAAAACAGCAAAACCATAGTAAGTAGGAGACTGATAACCTTTCTCTCAGAGAGGAAGGGCCTGCCCTGGTGTAAAGTGCCCTTAAGGGGATCTTACATGTATATTTTCACCCTGCAGCCTTTAAATTGTGCTCCTACAATTGCATTAAATATACTGATCTCTAAAGCCCTTTATTTGCTTTCGTTGCGCTTGCTGCTGTGGAGGCTGTGATACAGACCTGCTTTCTGCCTGCGCAAAGGCACCTGTAACTGGAAGGTGAGTGTCCCATAAATACCTGCAGTATGACTTCCGAGCAGTGCTTTGTTCCCTAGTTGTGATGCTGGAGTTCAGATTGATCCTGATCAGTACTAGAAAAGGTTGTGTTGGCTGTGTTACATGAAAAGCAGTATTTCAAGGCTACTTTTGAAGTCTTAAGGTCTCGATGCTCTTAGTACTTCTGAAATAGTACTGATGGTGTTACGTATTTGAAACCATAGCATGAAAAACTACAGGTGTAATATCAACTTGATCAGTAGAGAAAATCCACCATGCATGCAGTTGGAGGACTGACCATTTTTTGCAGTCCCAATTATTATGCCCTCCTGTTGTCATCCCTCCACAGCCCTCTGGGGCTTGAATTCCTGTTTTGTTTAGTTTAATAGATATATAATCCTGTGCGCCTTGCCACTTACTCTTTGTGTGCCGGATGGTGCTTTGTGATGTATATGAAAATGCTTAAATACAAAGAAAAAAGTCTCTGTACATAGGCATTAATTACAATCAGATCCTCATGGTTTGAAGTGAGCCGTTCCTGAACAGGCACACATTTGTTTGCTCTGCTTAGGCACTGGGGAAAAAGGTATAGTGGAGGATGAAGGTCCGAGAGCACTTGCTGAATTTCTTTCAACCAAATAGGCTGCAAGTGTATAGTGTGAATGAAGCAAATTGAGAATGGCAGCTAAGGCTTAACTAATGCAATCCTATTTGGGGCTGCAAACAAAGGCTTTGGCCTCTGTTCACAGTGTCCGACCTTCCCATTGCAGATTGAAAGCTAAAATGACTGTGGGATTCATTTTGACCAAGAAAATACCAGAAGAGTGAGACAGAAGCAGAAACCCTGGCCAGGTGTTGCTGAAAGGACATTTTGTTTGATGCTGAAAAAACAAAAAGCTCTGTCTTCATCTTCAAGTGTAATTTATAAGTAGACTGAACAAAATCCTTCAGGATTTTGGTAGGCAGTGGTGTTCATGCAATGCCATGGGCATACTGGGCTGTTAAATAGTCCCCAGCCCTGATGGACTCGGGAGTTATTAGCCGTTGTCACAACTTGCCTCCAACTCTGCCTCTCAGGGGCATCTTTTTCCCATTAGCAGTTATTCATATGAAGAGCTCTTGGGTCTCGTCCAGTATTAGCTCTTCGTTTTCTCTTTTGTTGAATGCCCAAGGAAGTGCTCTCCAAGAGGGGTCTTTCTTTGCTGTATTCACAGGCCACTCTTGGCTGATTTTGCTTGGAAATACACACACAAAATAAACAAGCCCATCTGTTCCCTTAAAGCTAGTGATAGTAAAATCAGCTGCCACAGCAAAGATAAAACTAACTGGCAATCTGCAGCATGCAAGTATGAGCACACACCTGCAGATGTGCCTGTGCAGCCTCCCGGTGATGGTCGTAATGTACCAGAATCTGCAGAGACTATAGGGCAAGCTTAACCCCTTGGGGAAGGAAGCAGAAATAATTTTCTGGGCCTGCCCTGAAGCCAGACAGACTGTGCTGTGTGTGTCCAAGGGGGGTTACTCACATGGTCACTAACATTAGAGGTGCTCTGGCAATGGGGCTGGACTCAGTTCTGATGTTGGGTCTGAAACAGCAGCATGGATGATCTGAAACAACGTAGCAGTCGATTTTAGCAAAATACTTGTATTTTTTGACTGCTTTCCCATCTTCTTTTTTCCCTCTTAAACAATACTAAAAAGGTCAGAAAATCTGGAAGTATTTCAGAGTATTGTTCATAAAAATTGCTATAAGAGGCTAGTGGTTGTAAATGCAAAAGCAATTAATAGCAGGAATGTGTGTCAGGTCCTCTTTCTAGCCAAAGCCTAAAATTGTCAAATGTGATTGTACGTAAAATATTAAAGCCAGCTTTCTCTTTTTTTTTTTTTTAACCTTTCAATGAGCTTTTACGTGGTCCATTACTGTTGTGGTCACTGGATGTCTTCTAATGCAGTGTATGTGAGGTACTTGGGAGATACAGGTGGTCTATACTTTGCTATTCCATTAATAATGTTGAGAAAGTGGTTTGCTTTATCTAATGGCAGCAAAATGCTGCTTTAGCAACATTTAAGTGGCAGGGTTATCCCCGCTAGCTGAGCGGGTTGAGCAGTCTGCGCATCTACCATTGTCTCCTTACTTGAAAAGGTCCTTCCACAGATCTGTCTGTGTTGGGGTTGGTGTTCATGAGCTCAGCGGCACGGCTGGATGTTAGCAGGGATGGTGTCTCCTTCAATGGAGGATTAGGAATAAATAATTTCCCTGTATAATGTGAGAGAGTAACAACTAGTAAGCAAAAGTTACATATAGAAGACATCCTGGCTTCAAGCAAGTAGTGAGAAATCTACTTGCATATTTAGCAGTACAGCATTATGATCAGAAAAGATGAAACATCTTCTCTGGCTTTTTGCCCTAAAACATATCATTTACATGAGCTTTCCGCCATGCTGCACTCCAGCTTCACAACCATTGCAGGTGCCTCCAGCAGCCTGGAGACTTCCATTGCATTCCTACAAAAACATCAAGGAAAGCAATTTCAGTTTTGCGAGAGAACTGACCAGCAGCTCCAGTGATCAGAGAAAAGACTAGAAAACTAAATGCTTTTTGATTCAAAAGTACCAGTGCAGGTGTCCTGCACTCACCCAGGCCATTTCTGGTGGCCCTGCCTGCACTGGGGGACTCTCCTCTAGAAGAAACCAATGAGGCATTGCAACCCTCTGTTAAGATATTAACAGCTGGTTTTGGGGAAGTTTTCGTTCTTTTTTTCAAAACTGACAGTTTCTGTTGGGGAAGCATACTTTTTTTTTTTCCCTCTCCAGAATGTTTTCTTTTTAAAATCAAAACAGATGCAAAATGAAATCTGTTTTGACAGGATGGGAGGAAAAAAGTGTTGGCTGACTGTATGCATGCTATTTTTGGTTTACCTCATGGAAGAGGAGTTTCCGGGAGTCTCCTTTGAAGCTCTGTGCATCATAGGAGGCTCCCTGGTAGAAGAGAAAGTGGATGGCAGGCCTTAAGCACCAGTTCAGGGTGGGGGCAATCAATAGAGGGATAAAACCAAGAGGGAACGCTCTGGTGTCCTTGCTCACGGAGGAGGGAAGAGAAGTGTTGAAGACTTCTTCAAGACATATCCAACTCTTTCTGAGAAGGAGGCAAGCCTTTACTTCAAATTGAATAGTGGGCTTTTTTTTGCCAATTGCTGTTTGTTTTGAAATTTATTGGAAATTTTAAGAACTAAAAAAGTAAAAAGCTTCAAATTTACGCTTGTTCTTTTTCTTCAACATTTTCTATTCTCCTTTTTCCCAGAGACAAAATTAAGAAAGAAATGTTAATAGTGAGAAGCATTAAAAAAAGGCAAGACAGTATTTGATTTTCCATGTAGAAAACCACAGAAAATTCTCTTTATCCCCCGTTTGCTTTCCAAGATATGATTGTGAAAAACTACTTAGTGTTTCTTAGCGTGCACCCCCCCCCCCCATGACCACACTTTTCACAACATCGCTGTATTTAGGAGTAGTGTAGGATCTTTTTATTGCATTAAATTGTTTCCTAATAGGTCTTGGAAATGACATGTTTGTTTAACTATACCACACTTACTTCATCTGCTAATTGCTTGGGATTTTCTTCTGTATGACTGAAGATCTAGGTTTTAAATAGTTTGTAAATACACACATGCACGTGTACACACACGTAGACACTAGCATGCCAATCTGCTTTCTACATGCTTGCATCTTACATTTTTTTGTTGTTTGAAAAATCGTGTAAGCATAATAGTGATAATTAGCTTTGACTATGAGCAAATCTGACAATAAAACACATTAGCTACAGCTTTAAATCAACATCACAGCCTGCAGCCTTGACTTAACTCATAGTCCCAGTAAAATCTGATTAAAACTGAAATGATCATCTAGGCATTGGATTTTAATTGGGTATATGTGTATGTTCGGCTATTTGGCCTGTACAGCTGATTTTCTTGAAGTAGCTGAATTTGCTGAGAGCTGCTTTGAACCTTGTGCTGTAATCACAGGGAAAAGACACAAAAACTTAACAGACACACGGCTGTTTAAGTTCAAAGCCTGCTAATGGTGTTTTGAAAAATTACTCCTATAGGTAGCATGTCTGAGTTGCATTGTTAGATGCCTAAGAATATTAGCTATGCGTTGGCTGAGATGTGCAGAAATCAGGAGTGTATTTTTAAGTCCGCATTCCTAGAGCAAGAAAAATATGCCAGTAACTCGAGCTGAAATGTGTAATAACAGCGCCTCAGCTTTCCGCTACCCTTGAAAGAAGAGCTCTGGGTTGACTTCAACCGTGGAAAGACATTTGTAATGCAGATTAAATCTGTTCACATGGGGAATTTGTAGGGAATTACAAATGCATGTTAGATTCATGCTCTGACTTGCTTGTCACTAATTTCACCTTGTAGATCAGTCCTTCATCTAGGTAAAAGCCGATGGGGGTCAGGCATGAGACCTGCTCATGCCATTTGGAAAACCTTGCTGGTCATCTGCTGGCACCCCCCTTGTACCTGATGCCTTTGGAAACATGACCTTAGGTGCTCGCCTCCTGTAAATGTGTGTGCTGCCACTGATTTATTTTGACTGGGAATGTGACCTCACGTCTTTAATAATAAACACCAAGACAACAAATAAAAGCAGTGCAAGATGTCTTGTGTACTTCCAGAAGAACGAAGTCTAACGGTTGTTATGCAAGCCCTTTGTGATTAGGGGATGTCTTTGGGAGCCTAATGCATTCTTGGGCACCTTGGAAATCTCCTGGGGTGTTTCTGGACACCTTGAAAATGGTGTAGGCTTAAACAACCCCTATAACTGGGATTTATGCAAAATGCAGCTTAAAAGTGAAAGCAAGGACATAGCTACTTTGGGGGGACATCACTGGGTTTAATGGAGGCTAATACTGAAGTGCGTTATTCTCACTTTACTTCCTAGTACCACCCAAAATAAGCAGAAGCAGCTGGGAAATTTCTACGTGCTTGAAAAAAACAAGGAAGTGGTATTTTAATATGTGGTATCTACAACTGGCTGGGTGCACCCTGAGTTGTACAAGGTGATGGAGTTGAGGCAGTTCTGCAAAATGCAAAAAACCCCCTTGATTTAAATAGCCATGATGATTGAAGATAGGTATGAGCTCAGACCAATGGAAGTGTTCACCTCTGGTTTTTTTGCAGATTCTGGATGACAGTATCACAGAATCACAGAATGGTGGGGGTTGGAAGGGACCTCTGTGGGTCATCTAGTCCAACCCCCCCTCCCAAAGCAGGGTCACCTACAGTAGGCTGTAGAGGACCTTGTCCAGGCGGGTCTTGAATATCTCCAGAGAAGGAGAGACTCCACAACCTCCCTGGGCAGCCTGTTCCAGTGCTCCGTCACCCTCAGAGTGAAGAAATTCTTCCTCATGTTCAGATGGAACATCCTGTGCTTCATTTTGTGCCCATTGCCCCTTGTCCTGTCACTGGGCACCACTGAAAAGAGTTTGGCCCCATCCTCCTGACACCCACCCTTCAGATATTTGTAAGTATATATTAGGTCCCCTCTCAGCCTTCTCT
>Ga0065711_1047450_pt1 | contig 12326 bp, 8 predicted proteins | sample Hoacrofraction12_FD_59098 | JGI IMG/M metagenome (GOLD analysis project Ga0065711, IMG submission 59098) | Hoatzin crop microbial communities from Cojedes, Venezuela - Epithelial fraction 12 v2 (version 2) | ecosystem: Host-associated > Birds > Digestive system > Esophagus > Crop | place... | reverse complement strand
GGGAGGTTGTGGAGTCTCCTTCTCTGGAGATATTCAAGACCCGCCTGGACAAGGTCCTGTGCAGCCTGCTGTAGGTGACCCTGCTTCGGCAGGAGGACTGGACTAGATGACCCACAGAGGTCCCTTCCAACCCCTACTATTCTGTGATTCTGTGATTAAACCCTTTTTCAGTCCACAGTATCATAATACACATCATGCCTTGATACAGCAGCATGTATCACAAAGAAAAATCTTCATCACTTTGTATTTCTGATTTCACTGCAGTTTCTAATGTCATTGGCATGCCCCACTTATGACAGGAATATGAGATGAAAGATAAATGTTCGTCACCTATTCCTCTGACAAGCAAAACCTGAAAGTGCTACAGTATTAATAAATGTATTTGTGCTTCAAATTCTTCTCTTCATGGAACTGAGAATTTTGAACATCAAAAAAATAATTGCGTTGTTCACTCAGATTAGGTCTGTGTCTTTGAAATACACTGTGTAGAATGTTAATTGAGTTTGACATAAGCATGGATATAAAATGCATCATGCCACTCAACTTACCAGCAGTGAAACTGATTACCAATTATAATCATTCTCTGCATGGTGACAGCATACCAAGATGGAGATGTTGAATATTTCAGTTTGCAATATTATCTGGGTTGTTTAAAGTACTGACTACGTGTCCTGAAACCAATAGAAGTAATTGGTATGCACGTAAGAGCTGGCAGGCTGAGCACATCATTTATTTATAGAGTCTTTTGATGTAACTCTGTGGAAAAAAATGTTAATAAAACATGGTTCAAAGGAAAATTTACACTCACCATTACAATATGACATAAAGTACAAATTATTGTACCTAAATAACTGTTTTCTTGTGAATAGTGCTCCTTTCTCCTTTTATTGAACTAGTCCACTGAAAGCTAACAGAAGGGGGGGAGGGGAACACAAAGAATAAGAAGGCTATTAACTCTTTTTATTTTGTGATGCAGCTATCGGGAAATTAAGACACAGACATGAGACAGAGAGTGGAAATTCACTGCAGAGAGTGGAAATGTCATTGCTTTCGTAGGCTGCTTATTTGCTCCACAAATTGGTTTATGGTCCTGTTAGGGCACGTTCATCAACAAACTCCATGTCAACAATTGATGTGAAGCTTGAAATGGACCAGAAAACAGGATACAGGAAGTAACACGGTGACCTTAGTTGAAAGGCAGCAAGCCAGTTAAATTAGCCTTCACATAAGTCCTTCTCCTGCAAGGACACCAGCAATGCTAACTGCTCTTCAAACAGGAAGACCAGTGTAGAATCTTAAGACAATATTTACAGGATGCTTTGTCTTTGTCAGAACTGGTCGTAAACTTTATGGAATCTATGCAGAATCAAACTTTGTATCAGAGGCCAGAAAAATGTAGAGCTTCTGGTCACCAGACAAGAAGTGAAAAGAGGCATAATATTAGCAAATGCTGGTAAAAAGCAGATTCATTAGACTCAGAATTTATTTTCCAAGGAGTGAGAGAAATTTTTAAAACTGGAGACAAAGGGAAAAAACGGAGATTGCAGAGTCCAGACTGTCTCATGGGGTTAAATGTTAGGATACTATATAATATTTACTAAGAAATCCCATGTAATCTTGTCACTAATTATTGAAATGTTATGTGCATTCCCTAGCACTGACAAATTAAAGTAGGCCAGGCACTGAGCACTGTAATTTTCACAAAGCTGACCATCTGCATTTGCTGCTTTTAAATGCTGCAATATGCGACCTCAATGCTTTGGGCATGTATTTTTAAGGAACAGTTAGCATTTTATGTAAGCTCAAAGGCAAATTAGCAATGCTTTTTGATCTTTCATTTTTGCCCTGTGATGCCTGTCCATCATGGCAATGAAGAATTCCCACAAACCCAGAGATGACTCAGTAACATCTCCCAAAAGCCCCTTAGCACCTCACTGGTCTTGCCTTACAGAGAGGCAGATGCCAGTAGAAATAATTAAAAGCTAAAAAATGAATGAATTCCTAATAGTCTGTTCCACACCCAGGTAGTCTCATTAATGTAATTTAAAGCCTTCAGTTTTATGTGGCATGGAAGTCTACATCTGTCCATCAAATACACTTGTTGATCTTGTGGCTTCTCCGCAGAGCTGCAATCATGAAGCTCTTCGTGATCTAATTTTGGCTCTGTGGAATACCTGGGATCACTTTGTAACTCCACTTTAAGAATAAAAGTGGTTGTAATCAAATGCTTATTTACAAGCACAATATCTTGAGACCACACATTCCCAGAAGTAATATTTAATTAGATTTGTATTATCAAAGCATGAAAAGAAATATGGTAGTGAAACATGGGTTAGGCCAAACTCTCTACAAGTTGACTGCTATCAAGACTGTAAATCCTGAAGAAAATATGACACATTTGAGGTGGGCAGGAAAAAAATATATTCTACTAAAGAGTATATGTTGCTGGGCTAATCAAATTCATTTTTATTCATAAAACACATAATATAATGCTCTAATGTAGAGTATTATTTCACTGCTGCCAAAGTCCTCAATAAATGTCAAGACACCGGAGGAAGAAAGAACACAGGATTGCACATAGACCTTCCCCCATAAAAAGACTTTTAGAACTGTATTGCAAGATCAGCTGAAGCCCAAGCACACTGCCAATAAACAAATGCACACAACACAGGGAGTTAGGGCCTCTTAACAGTGTAAGCGTATGACATTCTCCAGATAAATGAGTAATCAGCCTATTTGCACCTAAACTACATCTGTATAGACTGCCTTGGCAGAGAAAGCACCAGTCAGCTGACTTAAAGTCAATTTTTCCAGAGGCTCTTGTGAGAGGTGGCTTGACAGGAAATAGGTACTGATCAGTCAAAGGGACCTAGATGTGTATACCAGCAGCTACTGCAGGAGTTAGTTGTAGAGGGGAGACTTGGTCCTGTGGCAGAGCATTGAAGTTAGGCCATTGCTTACTTCTACATCTGTAATTGGGGTGCTCAAAACTTATGAGTTATAGCATTGTTTTGTTAATAACTAAAGTGAAACAGTCTTTAAATTCAGAAGCAAATCAATCCCATTCATCTCTATGAGAAGAAAAATTAGATACGCTGCTAGTATCATAGAATCATAGAGTCACAGAATCATAGAACAGTACCTGTAATGATACTCATTTAGTACAGGTACTGTAACTCATTAGTAACAGGTACAGCTAGTACCTGTAAAAACAAAGCCCAGTGAGATTTAATGTACTGTGATGTAAAAATTATTGTTGCAATTTTAAATTTTAAATTCTAAATGTTTAATTTTCTAATGCTCTTCCATTAACATGAAGATTTGCTTTTCATGACATCAGTGCAAGTGAGTTCAAGTCCCTTTTGCTCTCATTGAGTTCACTCACTAACTTTTTTCTCCCAGTCTGACTGTCTGTTTGTCACTGAGACCCTAACTCAAGTCCTTCAGTGTTTTCACTACTACCTGCTCAAAGCATACTCTTATGTCAGCAGAGTTTGCTGCCAACAGCCTGGTACTCCAAGCCAGGCAGGGCTGTGTGAACTCTGACGTCAAAGAAGAGTCATCTTATGAGGAGGCATCGGGTTCCGAACAGCCTGATGTTAGGTGTGGCACAGCACCCGCAGGCTTTGAGTGGCCCGGATCTGCAGCCCACCACAGCCGGCTCTGAGTGCAAAAGCAGAGCAGTTGACCTCTGCCTGTGATCTAGAAAAAGTTGAGTCCGGTGCAGCCTTCTCATGAGCACCAAGTTTCAAGGCTGGAGCTATTCCTTGAATATCATCAAGGATGCAGCTGTCAGGAGGGGAAAATTAGGTTGATTTACCCTCAGAGAATGCTACACTAATTCAGGAAATACACACAAAGGACACAAGAAACAAACATCAATTAGAAGAAGAAACATGAAAAATATCATTCTGCATCTGCCCTGCCCTTTATTATTATTCCAAGTGCATTCAGCCAATCATCCTCTCAGTCTGCTTCATTATTAGCAAATTGTAAAATAAATACTGAGTGTTTTTATCTTTCCGTTAGCAATGCTGAATCTCATTTCCTTAGCAGGAAGATTTCCATGACTAACACAAAGGGAAATATTCTGTGGTGGTCACCTCACTCACAAAAATGTCTCTGAAAGAACATAAAACACAATTTTGTCCCTTTTAATTTGTAGAAAAAAGAAAGATGTTAGGAAAATGACAGCAGCATCTTTATTAGAGCATTAAGTTTTGAGCTTAGTATTGAAAAAACCACAACAAATCATTTTGTGAAGAGACTTAGAAGTCAAGAAAACAGAAGGAAAATGCATGCAGGAAGAGCTTCTTTTATTGAAGGTTTGAAGTGTGATGACTACAGTTAAGAACATATTAATAATGAACAACATTATGGTTTCAGAGGCTGCATAGTATGTGGGAAAAAAACCCCAGGTTTCCCAGCATCTATTTTGATATTTCAAGTGACTGGGCTGCAGGACCTGCAAGAAAGCTGTGAAAAGTCAGGGAGGCTAAGAAGGGGATAGATACCTGGTTCCAAATGCAGTCTGCAGTGGACCCACAGCCCACGGCCAAACAGCAAAACACTTCGCTATTGGCACGTGCAGAAGAGAAGGGGGACGCTAATGCAGATGAATGGAAGCTTGCAAAGGCAAGGACCAGCAGGAGGAAGAGACTTTTCCCGAAGCCTGAGATGCCCTTGCAGAAGGACTTCACCTCTCTGCAGACTGAAGAACAAAGGCCCATTAGGAGAGACAATGGAGCCGAGAAAGACAGCCCAATCTGCTCCCCGTACAAAAAACAGTGCAACTAAGAAAAGCAGATGGGTGATAGTAGTAGGTGACTCTCTTCTGAGAGGTATGGAGGCACCCATATGACAACCTAACACACTCTCTAGTGAGGTGTGCTGCTTACCAGGGACCCGTATCAGGGACATCACCAAAAGACTTCCAAGCCTTGTACAGTCCACTATTGTCTGCTACTGTTTTTTCATGTGAGCCCAAACAATACAGTCAGGAGCAGCCTGAGGAGCGTCAAGAAGGATTACAGGTGGTGAGGTAATCTGGAGAGCAGGTAGTTTTTTCATCAATCCTCCCAGTGAAAGGGAAGGGATTTGAAAAGGCCAGTAGAATCTGGCCTATCAACAAATGGTTACAGGACTGGTGCCACAGCCAGGGGTTTGGTTACTTAGACCGCAGGAAGCTTTGAGAAACCTGGTCTGCTAGGGGCTGATGGTGTCTACCTGACAGAGAAAGGGAAGACAATCTTCAGTCAGAGGCTTGCCAAGTGGGTGAAGAGGGCTTTAAACTAAAGATGCTGGGGGAGGGGAACCTCATTCCATCACACAGTTACCAGTGTGATGCCAGTCCCAGTAGTAGATGCCCAGAGCTTGGAGAAGCATGACAGCTCAGCAGGAGAGCGCCTGAAGGACAGCACAAAGGAACTCCAGCCAGTAAGTCAGCTTCACTGAGGGCCCGACTTAAATGCCTCTGTACAAGCGCACGCAGCATGGGAAATAAACAAGAGGGGTTAGAGATGTGTGCATGTCTGCAGGGCTGTGATCTTGGTGGCATCACGGAGACCTGGTGGGATGGCTTCTGTGACTGGAGTGTTGGAATGGAAGGATATAGGCCTTTTAGGAAGGACAGACAGAGGACACAAGGAGGGAGTGTCTCCCTCTGTGAGAATGACCAGCTGGAGTGCATGGAGCTCTACCTGGGGATGGATGAGGAGCCGACTGAGAGCTTATGGGTCAGGATTAAAGGCAGGGCAGGGACTGATGACATTATAGTGAGGGTCTGCTACAGGCCACCTGACCAGGCAGACTGAGCAGATGAGGTTGCCTATAGGCAAATAGGAGCAGCCTCATATTCACAAGCCCTGGTCCTCATGGGGCGCTTCAATCACGCTAATGTCTGTTGGCAGGACAGCACAGCAGGGCATAAGCAATCCAGGAGGTTCCTGGAGTGCAATGATGATAACTTCATTCTCCAAGGGACAGAGGACCCCACGAGAAGAGGTGCTATGTTGGACCCTGCTCTCACCAGCACGGAGGTGCTGATGGAGAATGTGAAGATCAAGAGCAGCCTTGGTTACAGTGACCATGAAATAGTGGAATTCAAGATCCTTAGGGCAGCAAGGAGGGCACACAGCAAGCTCACTACTTCAGGAGAGAAGACTTTGGCCTCTTAAGGGACCTGCTTGGTAGAGTACCGTGGTATAAAGCCCTGCAGGGAAGAGGGCACCAAGGAAGTTGGTTAATATTCAAGGATCACCTCCTCCAAGCTCAGGACCAATACATCCCAACAAAGAGGAAGTCAGGCAGACATGCCAGGAGGCCTGGATGGGTGAACAAGGAGCTCCTGGACAAAGTCAAGCACAAAAAGGAAGCCTGGAAGGAATACAGAAAAATTTTCTGATCAGGTTACGAAAGCTAAAGCCCTGGTAGAATTAAATCTGGCCAGGGATGTCAAGGGCAACAAGATAAGATTCTATAGGTATGTCAGTGATAAAAGGAAGACTAGGAAAAATGTGGACCCTCTCTGGAAGGAAACAGGAGACCTGTTTACCTGGGATATGGAGGAGGCTGTGGTATTCTTTTTTGCCTCAGTTTTCACCAGCAAGTCCTCTAGCCACACCACCCAAGTCGCAGAAGGAAAAGGCAGGGAAGAATAAAGAACTGCCAGCTACAGAAGAAGATCAGGTTCAAGACCACCTAAGGAACCTGAAGGTGCACAAGTCCATGAGACCTGATGAGGTGCATCTGCAGGTCCTGAGGGAACTGGAAGATGAAGTTGCTAAGCCACTATCCATGATATCATGGACTTCATGAGAAGTCATGACAGTCTGGTGAAGTTCCCAGTGACTGGAAAGGGGAAGCATAGCCCCCATTTTTAAAAAGGGTAGAAAGGGAAACATGAGGGACTACAGGCCAGTCAGTCTCATCTCTGTGCCCAGCAAGATCACGGAGCAGATCCTTCCAGAAAATATGTTAAGGCACATGGAAAATAAGGAGGTGATTTGTGACAGCCAGTATGGCTTCACTAAGGGAAAATAGTGCCTGATATATTTGGTGGTCTTCTGCGATAGGGTTACTGCACTGGTGGATAAGGGAAGAGCAACTGATGTCACCTACCTGGACATGAAAAAAACATTTGACACTGTCCCACATAACATCCCTGTCTCTAAATTGGAGAGACACAGATTTAGCGGATGGACCACTTGGCAGATAAGGAATTGGCTGGATGGTCACACTCAAAGTCTTGCAGTCAGTGGCTCGATGTTCATGTGGAGACCAGTGACGAGTGGTGTTCCTCAAGGGTCAGAACTGGGACAGGAGCTGCTAAATATCTTTGTCAGCAACATGGACAGTGGGATTGAGTGCACCCTCAGCAAGTTTGCCGACGGCACCAAGCTGTGTGTAGAGGTTGACGCACTGGAGGGATGGGATGCCATCCAAAGGGACCTTGACAGGCTTGAGAAGTGGGCTGGTGTGAACCGCATGAAGTTCAACAAGGCCAAGTACAAGGTCATGCACACGGGTCGGGGCAATCCCAAACACAAATACAGACTGCGAGGAGAATGGATTGAGAGCAGCCCTGAGAAGAAGGACTTGGGGGTGCTGGTTGATGAGAAACTCAGCATTACCCGGCAGTGTGCGCTCGCAGCCCAGAAGGCCAACCACATCCTGTACTGCATCAAAAGAAGCATGGTCACCAGGTCGAGGGAGGGGATTCTGCCCTTCTACTCTGCTCTGGTGAGACCCCACCTGGACTCCTGCATCCAGCTCTGGAGCCCTCAGAACAGGAAAGACATGGAGCTGTTGGAGCGGGCCCAGAGGAGAGCCACAAAAATGATCAGCAGGCTGGAACACCTCTCCTATGAGGACAGGCTGAGAGAGTTGGGGCTGTTCAGCCTCAAGAAGAGAAAGCTCCGGGAAGGTCTTCTAGCAGCCTTTCAGTACCTGAAGGAGGCCTGCAAGAGAGCTGGAGAGGGACTTTTTACAAAGGCATGTAGTGATAGGACAAGGGGGAATGGCTTCAAGCTGAAAGAGGGTAGATTTAGTTTAGATATAAGGAATAAATTCTTTACTGTGAGAGTGGTGAGGCACTGGCACAAGTTGCCCAGAGAAGCTGTGGCTGCGCCCTTCTTGGAAGTGTTCAAGGCCAGGCTGGGTGGGGTTTTGAGCAGCCTGGTCTAGTGGAAGGTGTCCCTGCCCATGGCAGCGGGGTTGGAACTAGACGATCTGTAAGATCCCTTCCAACCCAAACCATTCCATGATTCTATGGTTCTATTTTGCTCCCATTTCTAGATGACACACAATACAGATAAGGTATCAAGAAACTAGAGATTATGCTTACAAAGCTCATGAGGAGAGCAGTGGCTGTGAGCACGACATGCTCTTGATTTTCCTGTGGGCTCTGCACACAGCCACAGCACAGCCTGCATGAGGAGTGCCCACGCAGAAGCACTGTCGGAAGGGCAGCACTTGCAGGCTTGCTGCCTGTGTGGGCAGGAAATTTATTTTCTTGCCTTTCAAGTGGACTTCTAATGTCCTGCAAAACACAGTCCAGACAAAAAGGGAAAGCTGGAGAAATTTCTCTCTGTAGAAATGTGTCTAGTTAGTGGACACCAGTCACTCTCCAACCCATATCCAGCTGGGTCCTTCATCTACTTCAAGTGTTTTTTCTTTATAGTGAATTGAGCAAGGAGAGTCCTTGTGTCAGAAAAAGAGGGAACCAAACACAAAAGGGAATTAATGCACAATTTTCAGAACTTCATTCACCTTTTGAGAGATCATACTCAGACTAGCCACTAGCTCCTGTTGCATGAGAGCTCCCTGTATGGACTTCTTACCTCTGATGTCTGACAAAAAGCTTCGTAAGAAAAACCCTCTGGTAACTGTCCTCTTCTGACAGCTCAGATCTTTTTCCTGTTGTACTGTGGATTATATTTACCTTCAGAACCAGCGTAAATAGTTTTCTGAGTATGCTTTTACGATTAGGTGTTGCTGTTGTAATGTCTTTTCTGCTGGCTGTACAGATCTGTGTTTTCTTGCACAAGGGTTGTACTGCCACTGAGACGTTATAACAAAACAGGCAAAACAAAACAGGCAATCTGCACGCCTGAGTAAGCAATTTAACTGCAGATAAGAAAATGATGGATTCTAGTCTATCTCGTTTCATAAACTGAGAATAAAAATAATAATGAAGTGGTCTGTAATAAAAAAGAAACAAATTACAAATATTATGCTATTGATTTCGAAGGTCTGTAATTTTACAGAGGTGCTTTCAGTTCTGTCAGCCTTATAGATCCTGAAAATGAATGGAGTCTATTTCAGGAACACTGCCTTCCAAAATCCACCTCTCATTATTTGCAATGTTGTGAATAAAAACTAAGGTAGCACAAATGTTTAAACAGATGGCTCAATGATATGCCTTTTTTCTTTACTAATCATAGTTATTAAAGAAACTATTTTATTTTTTTATTGTGTTTTAAATGGGCATAGAAAATTTGAGTCAGATAATGACCTTTGTACATCATGCTGCAAATTGATTTTGATGACCTTTCACTCTCAGATAATTAGGCTTCATGCTCATTCTTCTTGTTCTCACTGCGCAGAGACTGCCTGCTGCATTAGGCCCTGCAAATTCCCTCCTTTCCAGCATGTTGTCACTTGCTCCCCATCACTGATTTGTTACTGTTGGAAAACTTAATTTTTGGGGGTGAAAATTTGCAGCTACAATTTAGCTTTCCCTTAAGTGTTAACACTTGAGCAATGCCAAATTTGGCGTGAAAATGGTGACGATAACTTTTTCTCTTTTCACAAAGTAAGGTTCAGAAAAATCAGTTGTCAATCAGTCTTCTACTCATTGCTGGGCTTACCTTAGGTTTATTTTCCCTTCAAAACTAAATCTAATTTGGATGATTTGGTGATTCATCTTAAATTCTCATTCAGTCCTTCACAAACTCCATGTATATAACATAATTGCTGTAGAAAATACTGTGATATCCTAGAAAAGACTCATTTCCAGCAGGGAAAAAGCCCCAAATGTAATGATAGAAGGACAAAAAAGCAGCATACAGACAGAATACATGAGCATAGCTGTCTCTAATGGAATGTTTCTCCTCAGGCATCAGCTGCTTGGAAAGTAAATATCTTACAGGGAAGAACACCTGCTACACCAAGACATAAACTATGAGTAAATCTTTAATGTGTACTGTGAGTGATCAAAAACTTTCTAAATGGTAACTGGTAAAAAATCACATACTTAAAAAGCAGACATCCTGAAAGGTAAAATATATTTAGTCTTTCAGTAGAAAATGATAAAAGATTTAAAAGCCTCATACCAGGCTGAAGGCAATTACTTAACCCTAAACACATCATTTTAAGCAGGATTCTTTCTATCTTTTGATAACAAAGGTTGGTTCAATGTTTCATGTCTAACGAGCTGATACAGGTAACAGATATAATAGGATAAGAGCTGGTTCTAGATTAATAAAAGTCAGCAAGTCAATCCTGCATTAGTAAGCGACTACAATCACCCAAACAATCTATATTTCTTCATATATGTGCATTACAGACTCAAATAGAGGACAACAGTCTACATTGCCAGAGTTCTGCAACCAAAGAGAAAGGCAAAGCCTTTTAATCCAACCTGTCACAAGCATGTTTACATGCTTGTGCAAAAGAAGACAAAAAAAAAAAAGAGCAAAAAGTAAGCAAACAATTAAGAAATCCTGTAGTTTTGTAAAAGGGTAGTGAGTTTCAGGTACCTGCAAAGAAAGACAAAATAGTTTCTGTTGATGTGCTCTGATGTCAACCCAGGCAAATTCTATCAACTTCAGTCCAACATGATAAAAATTTCTGTGTATTTCTGCGAGGAAAAGGAAACTACAGCAGGATATGCAGGTCTCAGAGGGTAAGAAGAACCTTAAAACCAGCCTAACCTAACAGAACTTTCATGCTGAGATATTTTTATTATTAATGTTATTGTTGTATTTGTCAGCAAAGGCAAGTTCCGCGAGGAAAAAGTCTGGAATATAGCCAGAATATGTTTGCTACCTCATAAGCAGGATGGAAAAGAGCTTTCTATGTTTCTTGCTGCATAAGATCCACAAGGGCAAGGACTTTGTGTTCTCCTTTCTTCTCTCAGCACAATGTCAGTTCTTAATAAATAATAAATAAAATAATGACTTGGAGAACATATAAAAAGATGAGTGGGGAGGACATACTAAATTATTCATAAATGTTCCCAACAATGTCACTTTCCAATTAAAGTGTCATCTTATCGTCTGTGTGGGTGAGACAAAAACCTTCATCTCACACAAACGTGACAGCACTAAGAGCAAAAGGATTTTGTCATATATTAGTACCTAGGATGTGATAAAACATTTAGAACAAGTTTTCAGGAGTGGAGTTTTTCTATAATTGTCTTGCCTACACAGCTGAAATTCCAGTCTTTTTTTTTGTATGCAATATACGGACTACAATTTGACAAAGACTTTATTTAACAGTTTGAATGAAAGCTCAGAAACTACTTACTAGTTCTCTTATGAGAAAGTCATGATAATCAGAAATAATGTCAAAATTTATAATATCTACCTCCTACCCAGTGTCCTTCTACTGCAAATCTACTGACCTAGGTTATGAGGGATTGCTTCTGTCCTGCCTTGGTCAACCAGGAGTAATGTAGATCTTCATGTCAAGTTGCACAGTCTAGTTTATGTCCATGCTGTTCAAGGCTGTCTATGTTCATGCTGTATATTAGATGAAGTAAACCACGAGCTATCTCACCAACCTTTGTACTATACTGCGAAGACCTCCCTAAAGCCACTGTCATGACTTTCCTGCTTCAGACGTGACCACAAATATCATCATAACCTATAGAGCAAGAGGCTGTACTCTGCATCTCTCCCTCTGTTCAATGCTTTGCTTGGTTCTGACAGAGACCAAAAGGGTGAGAAGGAAGGAAGAGCAGGTGAAACATGTATCTGTTTTTCCAACCCTGAGGAAATTGTTCAGAGCTGTATGTTACTGCTCTGCTCCAGTGGTTCTGTTCTGAGTCACACAGCATTTAGTGTCGTTCTCATAATTACAGCACTGGGAGCCATGAAGCAGTATTACAATAAACAGCAAGATTCACTGTAATAAATAGTAAGTTTCACTCTGGAAGACTCAAATACAGAAAACAAAACAGAGCAGCTAGAAATTCATATTGTTAAATCTCATGTTTCCTTAACACACCTCCCTACTTGCACAAAGACAACATGTAGCTTGGGCTGCCAGTCTTTAGCAAAGATTTCCAAGACTGGATGACTGTGGGGAGATTTTCCACCCCT
>Ga0065711_1013584_pt1 | contig 12326 bp, 7 predicted proteins | sample Hoacrofraction12_FD_59098 | JGI IMG/M metagenome (GOLD analysis project Ga0065711, IMG submission 59098) | Hoatzin crop microbial communities from Cojedes, Venezuela - Epithelial fraction 12 v2 (version 2) | ecosystem: Host-associated > Birds > Digestive system > Esophagus > Crop | place... | reverse complement strand
CAGCTTGCGTTTGCTCAGGGGCCATGGCCATGCTCATCACAAAGACCTGATGGTGGTTTCGCTCTGCTGCCGGCTCCAGGAGCTCATGGGGAGGAGAAATTTGGTTTCCTTAGGAGCCTTCCCTTGGCAGGCCTGGTTTGAGTGAGCACTGGCCTCCTGTTAGAGGGAAATTTTGTTCCCAGTATAATGGGACTAGAAGTTAGGCAGCCAAAAGCCATCTGCATTTCAAGCTGACCAGAAGCTGCGTATCAGCACGCCACGGAGCTCTGCATCTCAGCAGAATTATTAGTGTAGGCTGTGACAATACAGCCCCCAGATCAAAACACTTGGAGAGAAGGCAGAGTAAGCTTGCATTTCCCTATAAAATACTGTGTCAATATACCCACAACAACGTGCTCGTATGCAGAAGCCACGTAAGTTGTGGAGAAGACCACGGACCAGAGATCAGTATCCTGCCTCTGAAAATACCAAACAACTGACACCAGTTCTGCAACACCACCGAAGAGTGCTGAAGGACCATCGCTCTCCAGGTCTGATAGCTCTTCCAAGCACAGGACACGTCCTGGAGAAAGTCTATTAACGTGCAAGATGTGCAACCTTAATTTTACACAGACTAACAAAAAGCCATCAAATGGTAATAACTTCAGCTTCCAGCTTGTGTTATATTTGAACTGGTGACCTTGAGGAGAAAGACATTATCGAACCCTTGGGCTACTTCGTTATATATTAATAACAGATTTGTCGCTTCGTGTCCAGAGCTGTTGTGTGTAGGTACTGTTAAGCAGCCAGGCAATTCTGTCCCAGAAAACCCCGCATTGCAGGGATGAAGCAACTCCCTGAACGTAGACGTAAAAGTCTTCCTTAGTTAGAATTCAAAGAACGACACAAATTAAGATTATCATCAAGTACTATCAAACGTGAGACAAGGAAAATAAAGTGTAATGCAGCCGCTTAGTAAAGAAAGGGGCAAGAGAACTTGGTGGTTAGTGCTTTAGCTTCCTTGGGCTATATCGCAGCTTTTACTAGTTATGACCTTCCAAAGGGAAAATTGAAGATTAAAGGCTCTATTTGCAAGCCCAGCTTCAAGCAGGGAGGTCAGGCTCTTCCTGTGCACCCTCTGTGCATTGTCCCACCCTGGACTCACCAGATGGGTCTGTGTTACGCCAGAGAGTTGTCAGTAGGTTACAGGAAGCCTGTCAGAAAATGCAAGAAAAGTAAGGAAAGAATATCACTAATTTCTAGCAGCTAAAGACCTGGCTTAAAAATTAAGTAGTATGATTAGCAATTAGAAATCCTCTCTGTCTTCCTATAGTCGTTATAAGAGGACACGTTTTCCAGTTTTCACAGCGAGAAGCTGAGCTAGCTCTGCAAGCACTAGGTAAGACCATTCTGCAACCCACATACAACCCACACAGGGATTTTGTGGCGAGAGATGCAAAACAACAGAAGAGCGAGCAGATCTACATGAACTTGAGCAACTCCTTCTACAATCATTTACGAGACACGCTGTTTTCCTTTTTTAATGCACAGAACCTGGGAAAGAACTGGAATATCCCAAAAGGACAGTATGTATTTTTTACACAGCATCCCAAGCCTTCAGAATGTCCCACCGCGGGACCTTCGCTGCTGGAAACAGGCAAAGCTTCTGGGTGACAGCGAGCTGGTCGGGTGGCCCCGATGCCTCACGCTGCGCACGTCTGGGCTGGGGACGGGGCACGTGCGGCTGCGCGAGGGGAAGGGCAGCAGCCTGCGAGCAGGGCAGAGAGCCCAGGGCTGCCGGGAGGGCTGCAAAGCATCGATGGCTCCCAAGAACTGCGCAACCATTTTATGGACTTTGATTTACAGAAGCAAGTGCCTTGTTGCTAATTTGCATTTCTTATGACAGCCGTCTTGCAGAAAATGTACTTAAAGCAAAGCCAAGCCAACAGATACAGTTACTTCCCTCGGTTATGAACAATTTCACTTTACTGCTTCGTGTGTGTAAATTCAGAGCAGAGCGAGACCTGCATGGGAAGGGGAAGAACAGTCTTTCAAGCGTCTCGGAAGCAAGCTAATTGGTCTCTAACCTAAATCATAAAAAGACCTGTAATTATACTGCTCAGAATTAACACAGAGGGCTTCTAAAAAAGTCCATTTTTTAAGTGAATTTATACTATTATGAGACCTGTCGCTTCTGAGTAATAAAAGCAGAGATGTTACGTTAAGCTGGGTGTTCTCCTGTTTGCTCAGCTGGTGCTTATGCCAGCTGTATCCAGCAGAAAAGCAGTTTTCAATTTATTTTTATTGCTCCTCTCTAAAAGCATTCCATTACAGGAATATTACACTGTATGAAGTTTCAAACTGCCATCGGCAGTTTATTTGCTTGTTTTGCTGGAATGGAATAAACAGTTATTCGCAGTAACTGTTATTACAACTTCATGCGTGCAACACTGCATTTAAGGGTCAACGCCTGCTGGCTCAGCGCACCCCACTTTTTCTCTCAGTTTGGCCTCTGCTTCCAGAAGCAAAGTGGGTTGAAACTCTACTTTTGGTTTTGGCAGGTTGCACACAGGGGGGCTTTTGGCAAGCTGTTTTACGAGATGAGATTCCTCAGTCAGCTAGGAAAACCAAGACAAGGTCTAGCACGGAGCTGTATTAGTTGACCCACAAAGTATTCTGACCAAAATGAATTTTTGCTGTGCTTTTTTAATAAGCTATTTTCAGAAAAGTATTAAAAAAGGTTTCACCTGAACTGAAGCTCTGAATTTGGTGAAATTGGGCCAGAACCAGCATGGGTTCCTCATGCAAGCAGCATCCTGTTGTCTCTTGGGCTAGATCCATCTGCCTACCATCAGCGGTCACCACGGTCAGCAGGGAGCAGCCCCCCGGCCGCAGCCCCCCGCCGGCTCGCTCCCGGGGGGGTCACGGGGACGAGGGACGCCCGCACCGCTGCTTCCACGGCCACCAGCCCTCAGGAGATGTCACAGGCCCGAGCGGAGCCCCGCTGATTTCAGCAGGTTGGATCTTTCATTCTGCAGCCTGTGAAGCACTGAACGAAGCAGCCGGATAATCAGATCATCGTCTTTGTGGTGCCGCTCCACGGCAGCACCTTCCTGACCCGTGTCTCATGCTCTTACTTCCAAGGTAAGGGAGGTGTGGTGCAGCTTGCAAATAAAACCACGTGTTTTAACTCATTATTTTATAACATCTGAGCCTTGAATAAACCTGCAGACTTGGACAGCAGATATTGCAAAACTGTATTTTTAACCCAATTTACCAGATGTCATTGGAATACCTAACCTGGTCAAGCACTATTTATCCAACTATTAAACTCGGAGCCAAAGAAAATACATAAAAGAATGCTTTTTTAATGCGCATACTGGGACTATTTTTCCAAGTTATTACGTGAAGCACAGAACCAGAGCTAGCATACTGTCCTGACCAAACTGGAAAGTTATACTAAGAGTAATTGCTACCCAATTAAAAAAAAAATTGAAAAACATACAGCCACGTCCTCCTTTCCAAACCTTTAAATTCCTCCATGAACTAATCTTTTCCCTGTGGTGTTGGACTCAACAATTTGATATTTTATTGCTTTTAGGGTCAGAAATTCACTCACTATATTATCAACTCAAGGGAAAAAACTGGAAGAAAAGATTTGTGTCTTCTTCGGACAGTAAAGCCAACAAATCTCTTCCACTTCTTGGTTAGAAAACACAATTAAGTGGACTGTGGTGGACTCCCTTGAAAGAAAATTGTCAGGATTGAGATGTGAATAGCCTAAAAGCCGAATGTGTAAAAATCAATCTTTTCCAATCCTTTGGGATATGACTGTTTGGGAAAAAGTTTGCTCTGATTTTCCTGTACTCTGTGTGTGTATATGTGTGTGTGTGTAATTCTTAAAGCAATCAATATAAGCCCCTGAAATGAAAAATTGAACCTATCAAAGCCTGGAACATCTCGTAGATGAGGAGGGTTTGCACAGGTTTTCGAGGCTGGCTGTCAGATATAATCCCCCGAGTCCTCCACCCTAACAAATGGTGGCTGCGATACAGATTACTGCCGGCGGGCTCGGCTCACCCCCTGCCCCGCCAGCTCCGCGTCCTCCCAGGGCAGGGCACCTTCACCGCAAAGCCAGGGGAGCGGTGACTCGCACCACCACTGCTGCCAGCAGCACCCTGCAAGCTGCTTTTATTTGCTTCCAGAAAAAAATGATCCGATGGATTCTGGACAGCACGTACCAGCACGCAGGGAGGACGAGGCTCCACGGGTGAAACCCCAAGCCCAACAGGCATCCTGATGTCAACGATGCCAAGCCTGCACTCTTGCATTTCACTTCTCTGTCCTACTCGCGAGCACCCAGCACAACCCGCGTCAGGATCGAGCCTCCGGACATTGCTAGAACGCAAATAACAAATCAGGGTAATGACGATGAACGTCAAGAATCCTGTGCTAAGGCTCTCACCTTCAGAAGTGGCAGACCCAGTAATGTCTCTATTATGAGCTTGGACCTTTCATATTCAGACTGCACTTCAGGCTGTGCTGCTTCAGCCACATCACATTTTATGAATCATCAGTAAAATACACGTAAAAATCAATTACATTATATCAGTGTGCCCTGCATCTTAACTGATGCCATCTTTCATCTTCCTAATGATCCAGAAGATCTGGAAATAATTAAAAATCACTCTTGAGGGTCCAACCTTGTCTTTATTTTTTCTTTTATGAAAGAGGAATCTCATCCTCCACTAAGCTATGACATTCTGAACCAGCACAGCAGTGGTTTAATGATGGGATTATTGCCAGGGGAAACAGAGTCAGCACCCCAGTAGCACAGTCTGTCCTGATTCATCCACTCACTCCATTGAATTTTGAAGACCAGGGGCTTCACCGGGAGCAGGGCATTTCAGAACACGTGAACCAACACGCACTAATGGGAATTGTTGGACTGGTTTGAAGGAAGTTCTATCTAGTAGAAAGTGTAATGTAGAACGAACATGAGAGACAACCACATTTCAGAGGACTGCTTGGTCCCAGGTTGTTCTCTGGTCTCACGTCAGTAAGACAAAAATCGTAGCAGCTCATGCGGGGGCTTGCCCTGGTCTTCCAAGCAGCCAACGCAGCAACTCACGCAGCCACAGCCACGTAGTGAGGAGCAGCACGTGAAGTACTCAGGACACCTGCATAGATAGAGCTGGTGCAGAAACACGAGAAGCCTCTCAGAGGCCGCACGTCATGTTTAAAACCAGGACAGTATACAGAACGAACTGCGTAACGGAGACACGGGTCTGTTAGGCGTACAGATGGGTGTCTCTCCCTTTACTTCACTGCTCGGCTGAAGCTTAAACCAGACTTCTTCCCCACTATTTCATTCCACTATCAATGATACCGCCTTTCTAACCAAAGCAGGGACTGAAGACAGTGACTGCACACTGCTGTGTGACCTCAGAGCTGCTCTCACGAGTAGACAGGCCTGTGCAGAAGACAACACGTTCCCCAAGGACCTGTCTAGAGCCTCCTTTCAGCATCTTCCTAAACACCAGCGGACCCAAGTCACCCAGATCCCAGTAACATGTCTTTCCCAGCCAGCTTTCCCAGCGAGAGCAGCCCAGCACCACCTTCCCCACAACTTCCAGGAGGNAACTTCAGCTCCAATACNTCTGATACCAAATAGAGCCAAGGAAGCTCAGCACTTCACGTTAGCGCTGCAGAAGATTCACCCCTTGTTTTGCATAATACAGATTAAATCTGACTGGAAACTGGCCCCTGAGGCTACACGAGGACAGCAGCACATTCAAGTTAACTGGCTCACAGGTAAGAGGGTCCTTAAATCTAGTGCCAAATCTCCTTCTATGCCTGGTACACGTCCCTCTCCTCCTCTGGTTTCAGTGGGATTGCACTGATCCAAGAGAAAAATGTGTGTTATACTCAGGCCTGTGTAAGCATTTCTTGAGTTTCTGGGTTACATCACGGTGCTGTTGCCAGCTAGACAGAACCGAAGACCAGAGCCTGAACAGCATGGCTCTCCCAAGCCTATCTTCCTATTGCTTGGATAATAAATAAAGTCATGAAGAAGAAAGGACACATACAAATGGCTGGTATCAAAGAGCTGCGCATTAATGCCAGCCAATAATGTCACGGTCCTCAGTCTTCCTAAATTTAAATGATTAGCAATGACCAAGCTCTGCTCTCTCTTGATGCATCAGTTAACCTCGTAATCAGAAAATCTATCCCATTCTTGGTCTTAGATTGATGATGTCACATTAAACTTGGTTTTTTTCCACCAGACAGAGCAATCATATCGGAGCGAGCCAGTCCTGAGCAGAGCTGCCACGTGCCCATCACGAGCGTGATGAATACCACCGATTCTATCGGTAAGCGAGCAGCGCATCTCAGACCCTACTATATTTAGGACACATTAAGATGTCACAAATGGATTTTTTTCAGAGAATAAATTCATTCATCTCTCTACTGTTATAACTTATGGCAGATTTTTTTTTTTATTATTTAAATAAAAGCAATAAAAAAAAAAAATCATTGATTTTCTCTCCTGGAAGAAACTTTTTTTTTTAACAGCAGCTGTAGCTCTGGTGTGGCTGCACAGAGTCCTCCTCCTTCCCGTGCCGTCAGATGTCACTCGGCCCAGGGAAATGGCTGTGCCATCCCAGTATGGCCTGGACTGTACTTTGTGCAGCCTCTTTGATGTTCACTCCTTTGGTTTAGTACCTGGTGCTATTAGCTGTATCTGACATTTTCAACAAGATTATTTTGATTTTTCACACTTCAGTTGGTAAACGTACCTGCTGCTGCTGCACCAGTTTCCCTTCCTTACTACGTACTAAGAGCCTTTCACCACACGCCTGCCTTTCCTTCTAGTGATTTACACTTTCCTGACAAAAGATGTAAATTGACTCAATTCTTTTACTTCTTTGTCTTTTTAAAGTGATGTTTGAATTAGGAGCTGCTGGAGTCCTCATTAAATTTGCTTTTCATTTCGTAGCAGGTTATTAAGGGACTGTTTGTGGAGCCTATGAAATATCCATCCCCGGAGGTCTGTAAGTGTTGCTTAGACAAAGATTTGTCAGGAAGGTTTACTGGGATTTGGTCCTGCTTGGGACGAGCAGGCAGATCTCCCGGGGCTCCCTCCGGCCCTGTTCCCACAGCCGGGGATGCTCTGCTCCTCCACGCTGTGGGAGCCCAGCCCACGGTTTTTACCGTGCGATCATCGCCTGTCCCCTAGCAGGGACAGATTCCAGCAGCCACAGGTCTTCTGTTCTATTTCCACCAAAGGACGTGTTACCCTTACAAACCCTAAGGTTGTACTCTGGCCTTTATGGAGTCAGTGGAACATCACCATTTTGTCCAACACTGCCAGAATCTCACCGGTGCCACGAATCCCTCTCCGCTTCTGCCCAGGCACTTTGTTTGCTTTTATATGAGATAGATTTCTTAAATTACAAGTGGTCTGAACACTCACTTGTTTTTCCTGCTGCCAGGCAGCAAAGCATCCCCCAGCCAGCAGCCCCTGCTGCCGCCAGGCGCCCACGCCGCGGGGTGCCGGGATGGCTGCCAGAGCCTCCCCCAGCAGCGAGAGCCAAAGCCAAACCCAGCAGCCGGATGAACGGAACCGGAGCAGAGCAACACCCTCCTGAGAACCGAGCACAAAGCCTTCCCGTTCAGACGAGAGGAAAATGCACCCTGTCAGGAAGATGTCCTCCTGGAAGGTCCTGCTGTTTGTTTGACCATCAAACGGTATTTTGGAAACACAACTTTGCTTTCCTTCTGAAGATAAATATTTAAAATTGTTACCGGGTATAAAAGCCTGGGAACTGCTGGGAGTGACAAGAGGAGAAACAGCAGCTTGCACAGAGCACTGCCTCCAGCGTGACTGCCTCGCGGAGAGCTGCGCGGCTCGGCGCACAGCCCCTCTGCTCAGAACCAGGATCGGTCGCGGACCCGGTAGTAACACGGGAGGCTTTGCTCACCCGTGTAAAACTCCGGTCGGGGCAGTTCTAACAGCAGGTGGTTGTTCTGCAGTAGGATCAGTTTAACGGCATGAAGGTTGGCCTCCTCCTTCAGCGTAAGCCTGATGCTCCTTAATTCTGGCGTAAACCTGGAGAGCACCCCCCAACTGCTTCTGACAGCACACGTTTCCAAAGAATAGCTCAGGATAGAAATCCACTGCTATGATTTGAACTAAGAGGTGAATATTAGAAGGGAGAAAGGTTATTGATGTTACAATACTTGTCCATAAATCTCTGTGATTTATAGACCGATGCCACTCTGACTTACCGGGCAGGCTGTGCTGCCAAACGCAATACAGCTCTTGTGGCTGCACCCCGAGTTCGTCCACAGCCCAACTTTTTCTAGAGCTGTTGCGATGACGTAGCACAGTGATATGTACATTAATATGTTTGTTTCTTTTCTTTTTTATTCACCCTTTGACAAAAGAAAAATCAAAGAAATGCTCTTTTTTTTTTTTTTTTAAAGCCATCTGGATTCTAAAGCCTGACTTCAAATCAGTGGTGACCTTTTGTTCAACAGCCAGTGATGTAAAAACACATAAAAATGTCTATTTAGATATTGGTGGGGAAAAAGAAGTTCAATCGATTTTCTTAGTTTGCTAAGCTCCCAGGGTTTTTAAGAGGCATTTGTTTCTGCAGAAGGAGACAGCACTGAGAGTGCAGAAGGGCACTCCTTATTTCCAGCAAAAAAATTAAAATTGTGTTTCAAAACAGATGAGCTGCCTGCTTGATACAGCACATGGGGTCCTCACAGAATTTCACTGGCTCAGCCACCTTTAGGATATGGGAGATTTGCTAAATTAAATGTTCCTTGTCCCATCTACCCAGAAAAAAGAGGGGGGTTTGGTGGATATTTGTGGTTTTCACCCTTTGCTGTAGGAGAGAAAGTGTCCTAGGAACAGATTTGTTGATGATTCACATCAATATTGCTGCCAGGAAGAGCCAGTCTCTTCAACATTTGCCAAGAGATCGTAAAAAAAAGAGGATGAGAAAAATCAGAACTTCTTTCCACACAACCTTTGGCCAAGTTGGGACACTGTGCTCTGTCGCTGCCCCGTTCTCGCACTCGCTGCTCTAACGGTAAATCCTGTTATTGGTGCCAGAGCAGCCCTCGGGCAGACACCCTCCTGTCCCAGGCCCTGCACACACAAGGGAAAAAGAGCAAGGGAGGTAAGGGGTAAAACGCCCTAAAGCCAAGACCACAGACGGCCGGAGGCAGAGAACGCAAGAAACGCCGTCCTCTCCAGCGGGGAAGGGAAGCACAGGAGGTCAGGGAACGCGCACCCTCGCTGCCTGTGTGCGGTCGGCTGTCGCTTCTCCACCCTAAAGAATCTTTCCATTCACCTTGGCAAAACCCACAAGCTGATTTCAGGTACAGACGGCTTTAGGGGCTCTGCTGCCTCGCTGTCAGCAGAAGGAAAGCCTGACAGAAGGTAACAATTAACAACCATATTTAGACAGACACAAATCACCCAGGGATTTGACAGTTTATGTAGAGGCATAAATTTCTCATTGCCTATTTGTTTATTTCCCCGAGTGTTCTCAGTTCAGCTGGTTCGCCAATGCCAAGATAATTTATGAGAGCTCAGCAAATAAATCTAGATTCGAATCTGTCAAAGGCAACCTCCGAGAGGGAGGAGCTCTTCGGAGCAAGCCGTGGGATGCCGAGCGCTGCTCCGGTCCCACCAGCGCTGGACCGACCCGCCGAGGGGGAGCCTGCAGAGCGCAGCCCTGCTGCCCGGAGACGCCCCAGAAAATCAAGATACAAAGCAAAGATAAATCCTAAAGACTTGTAGGCATTGGTTAAGGGGCCCCTTACTGGAGCAGGAGCCGGGTATTCTCCCGCTTCTGCCAACCTCGAAGCACCGCTCCAGGCTAAGGAGGAGCCAGCCCAGCGGTGTCTGATGGCTACTGCGCCGCTACGCTGCCCGGGACGCACGCTCGCACAGTACTGCATTTATACCTTCTTCCAACAACTGTGAAACTCAGAACAGACAGAAAGAGGCTTGGTTTCAGCAGGTAACTCGAGAATCAAGGAGCTGTGTCTGTAGTGCTGCAAGTTCTCCTTGCCGTACAGACGAAAGCGGCCACCGCAGCAGAATTTCTTCTTGTTAAATGCATTAACTAAAAGCTCAGATAGGAACAGCCTCCGTTTAGAATGGATTCAGAATTTGGATTGAATCCAAACTTTGCATTTGATCCCCATCACTCTAATGCACTTCAGATTTCGGCTAGGCAGAGTATATCAGGACGCAGGTATTTAATGGATGAAGGCTCCGCAAGCGATACCTCACTGGAGTGAGCAGACGCTCCACTGGAAACACCTGTCTGTACTGCACGTGACCCTCGCTGGGCTAAGACCAGGGAGTCTTAAAGGAATGAAAATACAGAGCACAGAACAACAGGAAAAGAAATAAAAAAGACCAAGAAAATATTTAATCATTTGTTCTGCTTCTGTACATTGTCTGGCACTTGGAAAAAATATCTCACGGCCAAGACATCGCAAACAACTGCTCTGCAGGGGAGCAGAGCGAGCTTCCGCAGGGTCAGCGCGCTGAAGGGAGGCCTTTTCCAGAGGAGGGGACTGGGGCTCCTGCCTGCCTTGGAATCAGGAGGCAGTATCTATATTCAGCAAAAGTCCTCCTGCATTTCCAAACGGCATCACCCCAGCTCACCTCCGGTTTGAACTCCTCCATCTTCGCGTGGGAACTGAGGGACCGACCTGGCATTAATGCCAGACATGGGGGAAATCCCAGCAGAGTGACCTGAACTGCATTACAAAGGTGGGAGGATAAGCACCTCTTCGAGGAAGAAGATTAATTAAATATGATAGCTACACTATTTTCCATCTGAGGAAATTTTACATTCCATGGAAACATGCTGCAAAATACTCTCAAAGGTTTTATCTTTCCATGCAGAAATCCAATTTCTTAGAAGCATTCTTCTTTATGAGAATATCTCTGGGCAGGATTTCTGCGTAGGTTTGGTAAGTAGTCAGACAGCTAATGCCTTGGAACAGATCATACCTGGTGTGAATCAACACATCTTTGTGCATTTTAACACACCGCAAGGGATTTCCAGGAACCCTAGGCCAGTTCTTTGTCTTTTCTCTAGCTGGGCTGGAGCTCAGGTTCGTGTCCACATGCAGAATGCAGAATCCCTTCTTTTGAGAGCTAATGCCATTTAGCTCTATCTTGTTTGGAGCTATTAGACTTGGCTGCTTTGAAGGCTGGCTACGACAACTGCAAATATTTTATCTCAAATAAGCACAAGACAAAAACCACACAACCCTTGTTGGAAGTGTTTCCTGATGGCAGGAATTCTTTCCCTGGTATCTGACTCGCATTAAGCCCGTGCCCACACAGGACTTCCCTTACTGGGGCTCTGGGTTGTAGAAAGGTGATATATTGGAAATCTCAGTGTTTAACTCACTGGAGGTAAATGGGGCCTCTCCCAGCCTCACTCACGAAGGGTAAATTTTTCACAGCTGTAGCTCAAGAGGCCAAATTTCACCCTGATTTTCAGTAGGTAGCTTCCAAAATCCTTTACCCATAGACCTGAACACCCTCAGCTGCTGATCAGGCATCAGTGGTGCCACAACCCAACTTGCCAGTTCTGGGAAGAGTAAACCAACTCATTTCTTTCCAGGTGCACTAACAAATCCTGGTGATTTCAGTCACACACATTTTCTTCAGCAAGATAAGAAAAGACAAGCAGCTCTGAGAAAGAAGTTGCTTGAAATGATCCAGTATTACTTCTAACTTGGATTTAAAACACTCTTGCTTTCTATAAACTTATAGAAAGAATCTGGCACTAGACTTACAGCAGATCTATCACTTATGTTTTCTAACAAACAAAAGAAAAAATGAATTTCATCCTAGACTCTTTGAAAACCTACATTTCCCAGACAAGCTCAGTTAAAAAAACTAAAAATCAATACATATTAGATTAGCTGTATTTCATTTTTGAGTCAGTATTTCAGACGTGGCCAGTTTTAGGCAGATTAAAGTCACAGTACTGGATCCCTCCCGAGTTTGAGGGTCATGCAGTTGACTCGCTGCAAGACCACGGATTATGAAATCCAAACAGCTGGAACGCATCGCAGTTTCAAGGAGGAACGGCAATTGCATCGCCAGTCCACAGGACAGCCTGCTCATTTCTGCTGCCGAAAGCCTCCATTCCTTTTTCCTAGTGCAGAGCGAAGGCACGCCTTTAAGCAGTGAATACTTTGGTGAATCCGAACACCTTCCAGGCTTATAAAGAAGTTATCTGCAGTGATTTTAGAAACAATAGGAATCTGAAGCGTTCCACATTATAGTGAGC
>Ga0065711_1047448_pt1 | contig 12327 bp, 18 predicted proteins | sample Hoacrofraction12_FD_59098 | JGI IMG/M metagenome (GOLD analysis project Ga0065711, IMG submission 59098) | Hoatzin crop microbial communities from Cojedes, Venezuela - Epithelial fraction 12 v2 (version 2) | ecosystem: Host-associated > Birds > Digestive system > Esophagus > Crop | place... | reverse complement strand
CCCGCTGCGGCGCCCCCTGGCCGCTGGGAGGGCTCACTGCGCGCAGCGGGCGGCAGGCGGCGGGGTGGGCTCTGGCTGCCCCCAAGGCCGGGCAGGCCCGCCCTGAGCCGCAGCCCTGCGGGCTCCCACCGCCCCGCCTGGGTAAAAGAATTACCCCAAAACCCCGCTTCGGCCCTCCTGAAAATGCGGCTCCGCTGCTGTCAGACCGAGAGGTCGCTCCTCGCCCGGATGAGACCCAATCCCCGGCTTCCTGCCTTCCCCTCGGGGTTTCGCAGGCAGCTCGGGTCCCCTGTACACCTGTAACTGGCGCAGTCCCAGAGATTAATGCTTTGGGATTGGTGGGGGGAGAAACGGTCCTGCCATCTGGGAGCCAGCCCCGTCACCGTGAGGAGAATCCCACCTCTTGGCTGGGGGTGCCGTGGCCGAACCCTGGCCCTGGGCTGGGCTCCGGCGGCCGGTGGGTGCCACGGCTGCCTGTGCCCATACGTAAGACCTGCTTGAAACCGCCTCTGCTGGCTGTTTGGCCGGTTACCCGGTTTGTCACCCGTTTAACGCGCTGCCTGTGGACCTAGCGCCATGCTTTTCCTTTTTTTTCCCCCCAGCGTCTGAACACCGTGAAACAACACGTGAAATTCCTTCCAGCCACGGAACGGCGTCTGGCAGCCAAACGGCCGCTGGCAGCAAGGAGAGGAATCGCGCTGGCCCGCCGAGGCCTTCAGCAAAGCCCTGCTTGCTAACGTGAGCTGTGTTTGCACCCTGTCCCACTGGTTGCCGCCTCTCCTTCCCACCCCTGTGCCGGGGAGCGCAGCCCTTTCTGATGCCGAGTGTTGTGTTAGGGCTCTCCCAGTCCCACAGATCCTGGCTGCTGCTCCAGCCGGCCCCGAAAGGACCCCTGGGTATGAGTTATCCAGGCTAAAGGATTTATAAAATAACTTCTTTAGCAGCTGTTCTCTCACATCCTCCTTCATTCCTAACGGCCTGGAAAGCATTTTCCTTATTCTTCATCCAGCTCTAGCTCAGCAACCGCTATCCGCTTCTTCACTCTCCTTACTAACAGGTTTGGCATCTCCGTACGTTCCCTGCCTTTGGTTCCCAACAGCCCAGAAAGTCCTTTGCTATTGCCCAGAGCCTTATCGGACCTCGATAATCCTCTGCTGTCTTTGGCATCCTTCTTGGCTTCCCATACCTTGCTGCTATCAGGCGCTGTCTGGTCCCTCCATGACACATCAATTGTCTATTTTCCCGTCCCCGCTGCAGCCTTGGGGCAGGAGGATCTTCAGCTGGAGCCAATTTCCTGTGTTTTCTTGACCACTTTGTAAACCCTGCTCAAAGCCATCCCTGTCCCCGCATACATTCCTCTGTCTAGGTCTTCTGTCCCCAGGGCAGCTGGCTGCTCTGCCGCTGCCAAGATAAGGAGTATCCTGCAGAACTGTGCACCCACCAGTGGGTGATCCTGCCCATCACCCCTTCTCTGCGCTCCTGTCCTCCTGGCCAGCAGCTCCCGGTTCCTGGCCCTGCGGCCCCCCAGCACGCAGCCCATGGGCACAGCTGACACAAGACAGGAGGGTTGGCACCTGGCCACAGCAAAGTCAGATGCCAGGCGGCAAATCCCAGCCTCTCTGGCGCGGCACGGCGCGGCGGGGGCTCAGTCCTGGCACGCGAGGCCCTGCTTATCTGCTCTCCCAGCTGCCTGGGCGGTTTTCCCAGGGTGGGAGAAGCCAATGGGAAGGCAGTGGTTTCCTGCCGCGGAGATGGACTATGTGCTGCAGACAGATGAAGGAGGTGATGGTGTGACAGACCCAGCATGCTGTGGCAGTAGGGATGGCGATGCCAGCCCACAAGAGCAGAGCCCCTGCCCCGCTGCATTCCGGCCACCATCACCTCCCCTGTCCCGAGCCGCGTCCCATGGGGACTGCCAGACACAGACGAGTGACGACTGATGTCAGCACACCGCTCTGATGTCACATTGAGCACACGCGACTGGTGAAAGCCTCCAAAAGCCCAGCTGGACTTGTCTGGCTGCTCCTCCAGGCCCCCCAGCTCTGCCTCAGCTCCGAGGTGGCTTTGGGAGCAGCCGAGCTGTGGATCGCCCCAGGAGCCCGAGCGGCCATGGGGACCACAGCGGGAAGGGAAGGTCCAGGCAGGTACCGGGAGGCCAGGGATGCTCCTCCTGGGGAGAGGCCACCACGCTTCACCCTCTCCCGATTCCCTGGGCTCACATGACATCGCGCAGATGGCCGTTTTCGGCGCGGTGTGTCAGCCGGGGTCATTTCCGCCCCGGGTGACTCAGCCGGGGCCGAGGCCGCCTGTTTGCACCCGCGCCATGGCAACCCGCCACCGCAGACGGCCCCGCTGTTTGCGGCCGTTGCCAGAGCTGACGGCCGCATCCCATTGCCTCATGCAGTTTGCATGCGATAACGACAATCTCTGCTCGCTCCAGCGGCAGCACGGCTTCCTGATGTCGCCTCGGCTCAGTCCTGCCGAGGGAAAGGTGTGAGCTCCCCTCCTGGGTAAACAACCCCTTTTCTTCATGCTTTTATCCCCGGCTAGGCGCTCAGGCCATGCATCGGTGCTTCCCACACTCCGCCACCAGCTCGGGGCAGATGGACCTCCTTGCTCCTCTCCTCTCGTCTCCTTTCTCCTCCCCGCAGCAGCGGCGGGGGCTGAGCAGACATCAGAGCAGAGAGGAGCTGCTCTCCCTGCCCGTGTGAGGGAGGCTTTGGGTGGCCGTAGCACTGCACACCCTGAGCAGCTCGGGCAGGCTGCGCCGCTTCCTGTGGCAAACATTTCCAGCCCCTTCCCAATGCCTTCCCGGCAGGCACTGTCTCCCCTCGCTGGGACGCCAGGTTAACCCAAGTGGGAAAAGGCACAGTCTGGCCATGCTTGGGGTCACAGCTCCCACCAGGCACTGAGCAGCCCCAGAATCTGCTGCTGATGATCAGTTGTGGGCTCATGCCTCCATCAGCCGAGCAGCCCTCCCTGGCTGGGGAGAGGATGGTGCCTTCCAGACCAGCCACCCTGGGATCTCTGCTGACGGAGCCCAGCCGCCAGCACGCTCAGAGCAGCCGCACCGGGTCGCAAATGGGCATCTCCTTGCCGGAGGGCAATGAGCTGCCTCCTGGCACCGTCTTTGCTGGTAGGTGCAAGGGGTGCTGATGCCGCTGGGATGGCCAGCACACATTTAGCATGCTGAGTTGCATCACGTAACAGTTTCAGATCGCTGAACAAATGGCTACACAAATACTTCTAATGCCGGTTTTCCTGGATGCAGTGAATTAGTCTGCAACAGGCCTGTGTGGGAGCTATCACACCAAAATTCAAGACCAGCTCCCAACAGCTGGATGGTTAAGATAGCTGTTTAGGCATTGGCGTTTCAGGCCCTCTGATTCAGGGTCTGCACTTTCAGTATGGTAAGTGAATTGGGAAGGACTCGAAGAAAAAGATCTGAGATCTTGCAATTCTCTGTTCTCAGGAGTTTCACCCTTTCGTTTTTACTTAAATAGCCAAGCTGACGTTTTTCTGCACCAAGGGGAACTCCCTGTGCCCTCTTCCCCCCTGGACCTTTAACCCAAGACTCGCCAAAGAGAGACAGAGGCTTTGGTGTGAAGATCTTATACCTTCCCTCTTGGAAACCTTCCCTGTGTCCTTGAGAACAGCACAACAGGCGTGAAGGTAAAAGAGTTCTAGTGCCTAAAGCCAGCTTTTCTTCTCAGACTCCTTGCTGGGCAAAGCCACCCAGGACCTGGCAAATGTCCCCAGGGCTCTTCGGACCCAGCTCCTCTCCAACACTGGATCATCAGCACCGGGAATAGGGTGATGGTGGAACCCTGGTTAGACCTCAGTCTCCAGTACCCTGATTCATGGTCTTCTCGTTATGGCCCTGGCTGTCTCCCTTACCCAGAGACCCTCTGCCTTCAGTATCTTCAGCTGCTCCAGTATTTGCTGGGGATGTTGTTCTCCATCAGGAATGGGGTTTGAACCACTCTTTGCCACCTCTGCAAAGCTGTTTCCGCTGGTGGGATGGGGCTTCCCCAATCCGCTGCTTTGCAGAGCTGGGCCAGGAAGTCGCAGCCTGCTGCATGATCTTGCAGAGCTCCTGCTGCCCACCACCAGCTGCACCTATCTCTCTTACCATTGCCCAGATAAGAGGGCAGATTTCTGAGGTGTTAAGAGATGGACAGACACTTTCTCGACTCAAAAGATATCAAAGCTCTAAAAGCTTAACATAAATCAGCCTTAAAAACACCCTAAGTGGTGGTGAGCTGGGTGCCACACCGTTACAGACCAGCTTTGTCACCATGAGCCCCGTGCAGCAAAGAGCAGGAAAACCCCTGCCACTGCAGCCCCCCTGCCACGCTCCCCTGGCCCTGCCTGTGCCCTGCCTGTCCCTGAAAGGGGCACAGCTTTATGTGCAGAAACACACCGGCAGGGAAACCAACCGCTTGCCACCCCACGGCAGGGGCCTGGGCCCACCCGTGCCGCAATGTCTCCCGTGTCCCCAAGGGGCTGGAGATGCAAAATCACCATGCCGGAGGTGTCGCATCTGTGTCCCCATCAGAGCTGGCTGGGCAGGGTCGGTGGCCCCGCCGGCGACTCAGTGAGGCAGCGTTGAACCAGAACCCCAGGCTCCCCGGCACGTGCGATGCAGCCCAGATGTGAGCGGCAGCTGGATCCCACGGCCACGCTGGCAGGACACAGCCCTGGCCCTGGGCTGCTGCTTCCATGAAGGACAGCGATGTTGAGCGCAGCACCCTGCTGTGAGGCTTCCAAGCCTAAGCTGTGCCCCCTTGCCAGCTGCAGGCTCAGGGACACATCTGTCCCCTGCTTCGGATTAAGGTCTGTCCCATCTGTGCTGGGAGGAAGACGCAGGAGCAGGCGACCCACACTGGTCCCTTCTGCCTGCACTCTGCCTTCACTGGGGGCTGAAGTAACACCCCCCCCCCCTTATCAGTCAGCTCTAGGACCCCCAGCCCCCTTTCTGCCCCTCTCTCCTTTTTTCTGCTGTACAGAAAGCCGCAGAGCCGGGGCGGGGAACAGCAGCAGTTCCGTTTCTGAACCCATCCTGTTTCCTGTCCTTTGCCAAAACCTCTTCTGCTTCCCTACCCAGGGCGTTGGGGCTCGCCCGCGCCCAGCTGCCAGAGGATCGGGTGATGTTGTTTGTTTCTTTTATCACAATGATGAAGTGTTTATAGCAACCATCGCTCCGCAATCCACAAACTTCACTGATCTCAGCCCAAGCTTCTGAAATAAAGGCAGAGGAAGCACAGCCCCCCCCTCCGGGGTCAGCAATGGTGGGCTTCGGGTCGCCGAAGCAGGGGACCTTCGTGTTAGGCATCACCAGCTGGAGATCAGCCCACATCTTATGCTGTCCCAAACGGGCACCTCGGGGCTGGGGCCATGCCCTGACCAACCTGCGATGGCAGCGATATCCCTGTGGCTACTGACTGGTGACCAGGTGGGACGTGGGGGCTGCCAGCCACCTCCCAAGGGTCTCCTCTCTGCTTCGAGTGGTGGAGGCAGCGGGCGGGGGCACACCGAGCCAGTATCCCTCGGCTGCTCCACAGAAAGCTGGGATTTCCCCTGAGCATCCGGCTCTCACCAGCTCCCCTGTCGCAGGAGCAGCACAGCCAGGGCACCGCTGCACTGGGAAGGAAGGGACCATCCCTGCCACTGGGAAGGAAGGGACCATCCCTGCCCATCCCCAGCTCCCACCGGAGCTCAGAGCCGAAAGCACCGCAGAAGAGCTGTGCTGGAAGCCACGCTGCTGCCTGTCTGTGCAGCTCATGCTTCAGGCCACGGAGATTTGCTGTTCAACGGAGAAAAGATGGTGTCTGCTGACAGCCCACCTCCCGGGCACACCGGCCGCTGCCGAGCCTCGCTGCGTATCGGAGGGGAGCGCCTGGCTCAGGAGCAGATTTCCTATCCAAATGTGATACAGCTGTTTCTGCTTCCTCTCCAAAGACTGAAGTGAGTTTTAAACAGTCAGTTTATCATGTATTTTCTTTATCCAAGCCTCCTTGTGGATGTGACCCATGCCTGAACTGCCCAACCTCACAGCATCAAGGCTGGAACAGGCAGAGAGCATGACTTGTACAAGCCCAGCTCTTGGAGGGGAGTATCCTGACAGCAAGTCCTGGGGCTAAACACCATCTCAGTGGGAGTGCCTGTTGCAGGGCAGCCAGAGAAATAGGACAGTCAGAAGGAGCTTTTTGGGAACCAACACCCAAGAGCTTGTCCCCAGAGCTTGCTTGAGGGACCCCTGGTTTCTAAGCTCCCCCACATGCAGCATGGAACGAGGCAGCTACAGGATCACATTTAGCTGCTTTACAGGTTTCCTGAGGCTGCACAGACCTTGCAGAGTTCCTACATCTCTCCGTGCACCCAGGGCAGGGAGAGCTGTCCCCCAGCCACCCCACCTACCTCACAAAGCAGTGTCAGGGACCAAAGCAAAGGGCAGCCCCGAGCAGCACACTGCAAACAGCCTCACGCTGCCTCCTGCCCCAGCTGTGGCCACTGCCCACGGAAAGGACTTTCAGCTGGAGGGCTGGATCTCCCCAGGCCCTCCTAGAGCAGCACTTGCTTTTCCATACCTCTCACTGGTTCCCTGCTCGTCCCTTCTAGCCTTGCCCCTTGCACCTGGAATTTGCTGCTCCTGGAAAGTTTTGGTGCAGGGCCCTGTTGGGAAAGACCAGGAGCCCAATTCATGGGTCCCTTTCCCAGCTGGACACACTTATGCAAGCCCAGAGGATGACGAGGCCTGTGTTTGCCGTTATTTTTAATGATGTGGGTAAATGCTGTCTCACTGGCACGCTCAAGGCTGCTGAGATTATATCACCAGTTCACTCTGAAGCCCAGTTTGCAGAGGAAAGCCACGTCCCCACTGTCCCAGGGGCAGGCTGGGTGCTGGTGCTGGTGCCGGTGCAGTGCAGGACGGTGTCTTGCTGGGCAGGAGCTGTGGGTGCTGGCTCCCCAGGCAGCTGCTGGCAAGGGCAGCGGTGGGAGTGGGAGGGCCGCGGGCCCTATGAGCCCTGGCTGTCTGGGAGGTGTGCTGGTGGCCAAACAGCAATAGCCAGGGTTTGTCTTTGACACAGAGACCTGCGTTTGTTGTGCTAACTGGGAGGCAGGCGAGGCAGCGCTGGCTGGTCCAGCTTGTGCCACTGAAGCGTGCCTAGTGGGTGCAGAGCCTTGTGGCATCAAGCACACAGGAAGTTTTAAGGTGCTCATCAGATCGGGCTGCTTTTGACACCGAAGATTTTGACATTAGACATGTACCTCTGGCCCCTGAGGGTTTTGGCCAAGTCCCAGCAAGGCCAGTAAGATACAGAGCAGTCTCTAAGGAAATGCTCGCATAAACCGTAGACAAAAATATCCGAGGGTGTTGTGAAGTATATCTGAATATGCAAATGGGCCAGTTCAGGTTAGGGAACGACATGGCTAAGCAACCATTTTAGAAACATCTCTCAAGCTGACATCTTTTACATCTGTCAGTGCTGTTCTTCCAGTGGGGCAAAGAGCTTGAAACACCAAGGAGCAAAGCACTTGCGAGCCAGCTCTCACTTTGTAATACTGCACCTTTGCTTTCCCTCTCACCAGTAACCTCCGCCTCACCGGCCCTTTCATACGGCTGCTCAGAGCGAAAGCAGCACACAGCAGGTTTTCCTGACGTGACAGTCAACCATCAGCCAGCGAGACACCTCCCTGCCCCAAGTGAGGGCTGCAAAGTGCCGGGTCCCATCCAGGAGCAGGGAGCTGGGGGCTGCCCCTGGGCACGGCTTGCCAGCAGGCACTGCCAGGGGCTAGGACATGGCCCGGAGGCTGCTGAGTGCCAGAGAGACCGTGGGTCAGCGGCCTCAGATCCTCAGCCAGCAGCGCTGCATGCCTCTCCTTTGACCCCGTGACAGCCACAGGCAACAAGAGGTGGCTCATGGCGGGAGCCGCCACACCCTAGGCTTTGCAAATGACACAGACCCAGTGAGGCTGTGGGTAGGGTAGGACCTTCCACCCGAGCCCAGGGAGACCCCAATCCTGGACAAGCACCGACACGACACCCAGCACCCCTTCCCTTGGGGCACGCTCAGCCCTGGTGCCCACAGCACCCGGGGGCTGCTCTCACCCCTCCGGGCTCAGGCAGCCCCCAGGGTGGGCAGCCAAGGGCAGGACCCTGTGCACACCACAAGCAAAAGCACATGGAGCCATCACATGGCGTGGGGCTCGATCCAGAGGCCACGTGGGGTCCTCAAGCAAGCAGCAAGCACTTCACAAGCAAGTCCTGCGGGACCACCCCCTTACAGAGAGCACAGCCACTACATGGAGGAAGCATCTTTCGATCTGGGTTTATTAAAGGATATGAATACAACTGTGGGCCCAGCCACGAGAGCTGGGTGCCAGAAGCAGGGCTGGGTTTTGGCTGGAAGGGTGCGGTCTCCTCTCCAGGCAGCCTTCAGCGATACTGGCCAAATTTCCTATCCGGCAGGGTGTCCCAACGCCCCCACCCCGGCAGCGCTCCATCTGGAGTGGAGCCCCTCTCCACACCACCCCAGCCTCGGTTACTTATTGCTTTTAACGTGCTAAGTCTAGTAGAGAGTGAATTAAAACCAAAACTGCATGTCTGTAGCGGTGCGTTTGTGCTGTCTTCGGGCTGTGCTGGGGAACCCTGGCCATCAGACCTGGAGAGGGATGGAAGAGAGGGGTGGATGAAGTCAGGCTGGGCGGGTAGCAGAGACATCCCTGGGTCAATGATGCTCCGGGACAGACCCTGTCTTTGCTGACAAGCCACAAAGCAAAAGCCTTTGGTGTCCGCTGCCAGAGCTAAGCGGGTGTCGATGGCCTCTTGGGGCTGGCAGAGAGAAGGAGCTGGCACCCAGCAGATCGCTCCCGAGCACCAGCGTGAGGGCCAGGAGTCACAGCCAGCCCGGAGGGACACCACGACGCGCCTGCCGTCCCCGCTTGCCTGGGGGAGCACAGCCCCCGCCAGCCCCCACAGCCGGAGGGGAGCTTGGAGGGGAGGCACCAACCTGAGGTTTATTTGAACGTGTGGCTCTCGGCTCCTCCCCGGCCAAACCCTGGAAGAGAGACAGAGCAAGGTCAGCATCGCTGTGGGACAGCGAGCGCACGGAGGGATGCGCCTCGCCGAGAGATGGGAGCCCTGAGCCCCCTTCCCCTGCCTCCCACAGCGACCCTACCTTTGGGCCCAAACAAGGCAGCGTAGCAGGGGTGGTTGCAGTACGGCTTGCCCTCATGCTGCAAGGAGAGAGAAAGGGCATCAGCCCCGACCACGCTTCAGCTCCATTTCCGCCTGTCCCACCGCTCCTGCAGCCCCTAGCTGGGGGAGACAGGGACCTCCTGGGCAGCAAACCTCACCTCCGCATGGCCTCCAGACGTCAGGGTCTTGTTACACTTCTCGCATCGCAAGCAGGGCCGGTGCCAGTCCTTCCCCAGAGAAGTCACCTTCTCGGCTGCCACAGAAAGGAGATGGGTTAGCTGAGGCACTGGTGAGTTTTGGCAGGTTAGCCTTCCTGCCACCAACCCTAGGGAGGACATTTCTGGGCATTTTCTCAAATCTTATTTGTCCAGGACACAGGGCACTCCATTTCAAACCCAAGTGCTTGCTGTGCACACACATTGCCGTGCACATCCAGGTGCCCGGAGCCGAAACCACGGTGCTGTGCCCAGGGTGAATGCCACCGCATCTATGTGGATGGCCCAACTTCCATCTGTCCTCCAAAGATCTGGGGACCTCCCACCTTCCAGCATCAGCCTTGCAAGTGGATGAATTTCTGCCCGGCCAGCTGGAGCCCAAGCAATCACCAGAGTTGGCAGGGGTGAAGGGGGGGATGCTGGCAAGGACCGGGGAGGCAAAGCCATCGCCGTGCCCTGCCCCAACACAAATCAGTCCCCTCCAGCCGCTGGCGCTCTGGCCACAGCTCCAATTTTGCACACACCATGGCAAACCAGAGCGGAGCTGGGGCTCAGGCGGCTGCGGGGGGACAACGTGCTGTTTCCTGGGGCCAGGACATGTTTATGGAGAGAGAGGGGAACACAGGGTGGCTTTTAATTGTGGCACAGCAGGGTGGAAGGTATTTTCTGTAGACACATGCGGTCTTCATATTGGCAGCTGTACTTCTGGGGATTTATTAAGCGATAAAGCAGAGCCTTCCACAGCAACCCCATCAGAGCTGGCGCCGAGCACTCTCCCCACGCCTGCAAAAGGAGGTTGAGCAACGGGACTGAGCCACTGCTGGCAGTGTGTGCCCGGGGTGGCTGCTGGCACCATGAAGCACCTCTTCTTCGGAGTCCAAATATGCTCACGATAGCTTATGCAAGGAGCAAGCCGGCGGCTGCAGAGGTGGGAGCGGGGGCAGTGCCCAAATGTCACGAGGCAGCCCTGCTGCCATCCCACCGTGGCACAAAGAGCCTCCTGTGCCTGCAGCCCGGCGGAGGCCACAGCGTCCTCCCCCCAGGCAGCCCCAGGAGCCCAAGCCTGGCCCTCGGCGGGGCCCTCCCGTCACAGGATCTCTGGATGGAGCCCAGCCCCCCCAACTCTTGCACAAGCATTTGCACCGACACTCAAGCAGGAGCTCTGCCAAGGCTTGCTGCAGCGGGGCCCCCCCCGGCTCTCAGCCACAAGGGCCAGATTCCCCTGGAAAGCTGGTGGTGGCCCTGCAAACCCCAGACCCAGTCCCCTCGGCACCATCTCCTCATCAACCCTGGTCTCTACAGACACCATTCGGCTGAGAGCAGCCCAACGCACACCCGAGCAATAATGCCAGGCTCCGAGAGCCCCGGGGTGCCCCAGAGTAGGGCCTTGCTCTGCTTCCTCTGCCAGCGCTCCTTATCTCCAGAGACAGAAATCAGGCAGCCAGCTCGGTCCTCCAACAGCTTTTGAACCCTCCTCACCCTCTGCATCAACAGAGGTGGTTTTGTAAGAGCAGCCTGATAAGTGCAGGGCCAAACCCCTCCTTGGTCAAACGGTCCCATCCCACTACCTCCACGGCCGCACCTGCAGGCACAGCAAATCCAGCTCACCCCGACTGGTATCGAAGCAGCTCCGCAGGGACACGGGAAAGGCAGACACTGACACCAGCACCTTGGTAGCTCCTGGTATCAAGCCACATGGGTAAATGAGGTGCCCCAGTACTCTTGGTTGCAGGAGGGAGTCATGAACCGTGTTGTGCCAAAACCCCACCACAAAGCCTGGCTTCAAGCAGTGAGATCAAGTTTAGGCAGAGGTGTTCCCCAACCGTCGGAGCCACGTCCCCAGCAGCCCTGCAGGCAGCACCCACGCCAGACCCAGGGTGGGCACCGCGAACGGACACGGCTTTTTGGCAGAGAGCGCAGCCCCTGTTTTTAAGCCTCTGATCTCTTCGGCACAGCAGAAGTTGGGGCACAGACACAAGCAGAGCAGAAACAAGGCAGAGCGAGCCGAAGTCAATGATGGCACCCGGGTCCCAGATCCCTCATCTGAGCAATGAAAGAGCAGTGAGGGTGTATAGGGGACTCCCAGCAAAGCCCCCTAAGTTCAGCGAAACCAGGGAAGCAGGGAGGTCTGGCAGCCAGAGCTTGCCTGTTCCAGCAGCTGCTGCTGGCAGGGCAAGAAGCTCAAACCTCCCCCCCAGATATTCTTGGGCAGGACAGCAGGACCACGGCACCAGAAGGGGCAAGAACCTGGAACTTCGGTGCCCCAGCTCAGAGGGAGGACACCTGCCCGAAGCCCAGCAGCCAACAGCAGCCCAACAAGGCTCACAGCTAGCCTGCAATGGCAGCTTAAAAAGAACACCCCGGGGCTGTCATCTCGCTGGGCTAAATCATGCAGGACAACGTGTGGGCAACCCACTGACCCAGGACCATGCCCAAGGGCAGGATTCGCCCTCGGGAAGGGGCTTACTCGCCTGCCCAGGGTTTCAGAGCAGCGGGCGTTTGGGTTTCCAGCTGAGCAGTCTTCGGGGCTGCGGGCGATGCCAGGTAGGAGCCAGGGCTGAGCTCCCGCACTGTGCCGTGGCCTTGTCTGCAGGCTTTGGGGGTACCCGCTGCACCCCACCCCCTGCAGCAAGGCACCTCCTTGGGGGGATTTACAGGGCCACCCGCCCAGGGAACCCTGGGGACACGCAGCGTGGGGCTGCACGGCTTCAGGGCGCGCCCAGGATTTGCATTGCTGGGGTGCACGACGTCGGGGCACCCGGGACCCGCGGCGCTGGGGGTCTGCAGGGACCTGCAAGCGGCGGGGTGCCCCGGGGACCCCCAGAACCGGGGTACCCGGAGACTCGCAGCCTGGCGGGGTGCAGCATGGAGGCACCCCGGTGGTCCCGGCCGGGGGGGTCGGGGGTTGGA
>Ga0065711_1047447_pt1 | contig 12327 bp, 5 predicted proteins | sample Hoacrofraction12_FD_59098 | JGI IMG/M metagenome (GOLD analysis project Ga0065711, IMG submission 59098) | Hoatzin crop microbial communities from Cojedes, Venezuela - Epithelial fraction 12 v2 (version 2) | ecosystem: Host-associated > Birds > Digestive system > Esophagus > Crop | place... | reverse complement strand
GGGGACCTAATATATGCCTATAAATATCTGAAGGGTGGGTGTCAGGAGGATGGGGCCAGACTCTTTTCAGTGGTGCCCAGCGACAGGACAAGGGGCAATGGGCACAAACTGAAGCATAGGAAGTTGCATCTGAACATGAGGAAGAAATTCTTCCCTCTGAGGGTGACGGAGCATTGGAACAGGCTGCCCAGGGAGGTTGTGGAGTCTCCTTCTCTGGACATATTCAAGACCTGCCTGGACAAGGTCTTGTGCAGCCTGCTGTAGGTGACCCTGCTTTGGCAGAGGGGTTGGAGTAGATGACCCACAGAGGTCCCTTCCAACCCCGACTATTCTGTGATTCTGTAATACAATACAGCTATGTAAGCTAGTACGTGAATGTAGTGGATGAAACCTGTTCTTTATTTTCTTTATTTAATTTCAACAATAGAATGCAATAGGCTAGCACGTTGCCTGTGGCATTCAGAGAGAAACATGGTGTTGGATGCTGCATCTCCAACTTCAGATACTTGCCATGCTTCTTACTTACAGTGTTCAGTTACAAGAAAGTTTTCCATTGAAGCAAGCTTGAGCGTGAAGTAGTAACAGTGTCTTTGGGTAGGAACTGCCAGTTCTTATCGCTTCTAGTTTTCAGGAGGTGTGGGGTTTGGTTTGGGTTTTTTTTGAAATTCACCCAAAATTAAAAGATTTCTTTTGTTTAGGTTTTTTACAATTATTGTTTGTGAGAAAATTATCTGTCAGCATACTGTGTCTTTGCATTTTGGATTGATTTTTGCCTCGTTTACTTACGCAGAATGCATGGATACTGCAGCTTTTGCTCATTTTGTGAAGCACAAGAAGGATCTGTCCAATTTCACTTATTAAGAATATAAATGAAAGCCAAATAGAATGCTTGGAAGTTAATAGTGTGCCCACTCATTGTTTGCATGACAGAAAAATAACTTTATGTGCTTGGATATTTAGCTTTATATTGTATTTGATATACATAATAATATTTTAATGCATTATTGAGGCCATGATGTAATTCTTGGAATGAAAATTATTTTTATATTCACAGATACACCATTATTTTATAAAAGTTTTCTGCTAAATGGTAAAGATGGCTTAGATTTGATGCAGTACATAATTTCTGTGGTCCAGTTTCTGTGGTCCGATTTCTGTGAAGTAGCTTCATTTTAGAAGTAGTGCTTTCACTGCAATACTTAGCATATATACTGTTACAAACTAGACTAAGTTGCTTTTAATCTGTACTATGGGATCAAAGCTGCCATGTTAATCAAGTGATGGACTGATACTTTCTTCTCCGGTGTAAGGAAGGGTTAGAAGCATTAGTGAGGGAAGTAGAAGCACTGCTTAAACAGCTTCGAGATAATACACCTGTAATCAGCTAGCAGTAGAGTTGTTAAGAGTTCACGTCTGCTCGGGCTTCAGAGGTATTGTAATACTAGCATTAAAAAAAAAATGTTTCAAGGATTTTTATTTGAATTTTCAAGCATTTTCATGTAACGAAGTTGTTTAAGTGAAGGTGATACTCCTAGTTAATTATAAAAGTGCATTAATTGTTATAACAATTATGTATGTAGTATGATTAGGTTAATGATTATGTGTTTCAGGCTTTAAAAAATGTCAGCTGTCTATAAATTAGTGATGTGAAGATGCAGCAGAGTCATCCCGGTATGCAGAGAGCAAGAATTTAGTCCATTTACTTCACTGTTGTAGTCTGTGGCATGGATGCAATGGATAAAGATCCTTTGCCTGCTTTATCGCTAATTTGGATTTATTTATGCTTACAGTTACTGCTCCAGAGTATAAACGTTCATGATGATATTTTCTGGGGATGCCCTCATATGGTTGTCTCCTCTGTGCTTATGTCTCTGGCAGCTTAGTGCAGAGTACAGGTGGCCTCTGTTTGGTCAGAAAACAATGTGTGTTTGACAGCTCAAAAAGCCTGATGTAGATATATGGTAAAAATATGTAGCTTTCTAGTCTGCAAGAAATTAGTGGATATCAGTGATTATATTGACAGTACTGACCGTATTCCATTGCTGGCATGTATAGAATTATAGAGCTTTTAATATGTAGATTTATATCTAAGTGTAAGTCTTAAGACAGATGCTTTGTTAGTTGCTAGCTTTTTCTGGGTATATTAATATACCATTGTGTAGAAACTATAGAGTGGAATTTAGCTCCTGAGATTACTTGTTTTGATGCTGAGCTAAAAAACAGGCATGTGCTTTCTTGGACCTTTACTCACTAAAGCAGGAGCTCTATACATTAAGATTTTATAAAATCGGGGGTTTGTCTCAAAATTGGAATATGTTAAAACTGTGAAATACTTAATAAATTATATGGGGGTTCATCAGCAAGTGTCTCGGTGTACTTTGCAGACTGCAAATATGAAAAGACAAATTACCACATACCTGTGAAACAAAGTGCTCTGTAAATATTGATGTTGTAGCAGTTTTAACACTACTATCATGCTCTAAGTTTCATGTCATAATGATCTTCGTAAAGAGATGAGAAATACAGAGAAGTTCCCCTTTCTGATCCTTTTCCCCTCCAAATGGGCAAGCTTTGGCTTCTTTTGACTGTTTGTGTTGGATGAGGTTGAGAAGGAATCCTGATATCTTAGAAGACTATTTCGTAGCATGGGTTCATTTGGAAGTCATAGAAGTACCTTGTTTTCAAAAGCTATTGAAGCTGCCGTTTAGAGCCCTGACTGTCTTGAAAATCGTATTCATATTTCCAAAAAGATATATTTGATAATTAGCAGATAAGTCTCCTTCCATCATTTTTTCAAATGTTGTAAATAGTCTTGTTGTTATCTTGTAATTGTGCAGGTAGAATTTATTCTAAGAACTGTAAATTTTTGCATTGATGTAAAAAATATTAGAAATGTGTTACAAGTAATAAAAATAACTTTTGAAAGACTTGACTGAAGGCGAAGCAAATTGGTAAAAGAACTAAACTTACCCAAGAAAGACATCAGGGCACCGTTGATCAGTCATGATTTTATCTCTTCCTTACAATTTTCAGTATTTCTCTATTGTCAAAATTAAATCCTACAAAAACATAGTAATATTCCACTGTGCACAAAAAATTAGTTAGAAACTAGCTTATGGAAGTTGCTATTTTAGTGAAACCTCTTATGTAACTTCCAGTTTACTTTTAGTTTTTGTATACTGTCATTAATGTTGAAATCACTTGATTAATATTTAAAAATGTTTCATGTAGTACAGCCCACTCTTACGGGTGTTAAAATAACCCAAGCTGACAAATTTATGACTTTTCGTACCTTAATTCTCAGTTTAGATGAAACTGAAACAAACTGGATTTAATGAGAGCTTTAATGCTGTGAATCATTATCATAGAATCAGAACTTCGAATTTATTTCACCATCAATCCCAAATTTCCTTTGGAACAGGTTTATTAACTGAAAACTAAGACATGTATAATAAACCTGATAAATACTAGCTTAATTGTATGAAGAAGGCAAATCTGTTGTCTTATACTGTGATTTGGAATCTGTAACCCCTTCTGGGTTACAGGAACGGTTACCCTGGTTTACCAAGTGTAACGTTTTTTGTGTTTTGAGGATTGGATTTTGTTTGTGGTTTGGGGGAGGGGGGTTGTTTGGGTGGGGTGTTTTTTGGGGTTTTTTTGACAGTGGTTGTTTTGTAGTAGAAACCCAAATGAATTAGTTCACGTTTCTGGTGAACGCATCACACAAAGATTCAGGGCAATAGTTGTATATGGTACAAAATATCGTATGTCATGGAATGTGTATGTTTGCATATGAACAGACTCTTCATCTTCTATTGCTGTGGTTTGAACAATTATTTTAGTTAAGTATTTGAATGGTATCATGGTGGTCTAATCTTTCTCTTTAAAGAAATCAAATACGCACAACTGTTCAGTTTAAATCTTGTTTAAATGCAAAGAAAATGTGGAATATACTGGGTCAAATTAATGTTTCTACTTTAGGACAAAGATGGAGACAGAGCTGTCCATCATGCAGCCTTTGGTGATGAGGGTGCTGTGATAGAGGTTTTGCACAGAGGCAGTGCAGATTTGAACGCTCGCAACAAACGCAGGCAGACTCCACTTCATATTGCTGTCAACAAAGGTCATCTGCAAGTTGTGAAGACTTTACTGGACTTTGGCTGCCATCCTAGTCTCCAGGTAAAGTAAATATTAACGTAGATTCACTTTTTAGCTACTGAATTTTATGAACTGCTGTGTGTAAGTGATAGAAGAATTAAGGAAAATGGGACTGAAAGGAACGGACCTTGTGAAGTTATTTGTCCCAGCCTCTACCTCAACATGCGATCAGCTGTAATAAAAATGCTATTAAATCTATTGATTTTATTGACAGCTAGGTAGGCACCTGATTTATTCTAGCCAGTTAATGTTAATTGGTATTTTCACAGCCTGTTAGTTATCTGTAGTTGTTAACTTTCTCTCTAGATTAATTCGTCTTCTATCAAATCCACTGCTGTTTGCTCTTTCTGCAAGCTACAACTTTGCGTTTTTTGGCTGATGATACTGTGGAATGTTTCGTTAAAAGAAACCATTTTTCAGAACTGACCTACCACTGGTAGAATTGTTTAGCCAGATTCTCTGTGGAATGTTCAGCCTGTTGTCTAAAAAGCCCATGTGCATAGGGCCTCAAGTACCATAATCTGACAGGGAGTTTTATCTGTAATGGATGTGGCGGTAGCTGTAACATAGGAGTACAGCGTCCTGTTGAGAAGGCAGAGTAGAAACCTGCTATCAAATAAGCAGGCATGCGTGTTCTGCAGGAGCCGAATGCAGCCACGTGCAGTGTGTTAGTAAAACAAATGGGAATGGGTAAGTTTGAAGTGATTTGCAACAGAAAGAAAAAGTATATGCGGTAATAACACATTGCATCCTTGTTTTGCCATATCAGTAATCAGTCATTTTTTGGAAGCTGTATAACCGCATAAAAAAAGATGAGCAAATTTTCCTAAAATTAGTGAATATAGTGATTGTTTGTTTATCTGCTTCCAACTGGCTTTGTAGGTACTGTCTTGATCTTGCTGAGGTTGAGCTGTTAGCCAGCTAACTGTATATCAGTGAACTATGTCCAGTTCTGGGCTCCCTAGTTTGACGAGGAGCTACTGGAGAGAGTACAGTGGAGGGCTACGAAGATGATGAGGGGACTGGAGCATCTCTCCTACGAGGAAAGGCTGAGGGAGCTGGGCTTGTTTAGCCTGAAGAAGAGAAGGCTGAGAGGGGACCTTATAAAGCCTATAAATATCTTAAGGGTGGGTGTCAAGCGGACGGGGCCAGACTCTTTTCAGTGCTGCCCGGAGACAGGACAAGGAGGGGTAATGGGCACAAACTGAAGCATAGGAAGTTCCGTCCGAACATGAGGAAGAACTTCTTTACTCTGACAGTGACGGAGCATTGGAACAGGCTGCCCAGGGAGGTTGTGGAGTCTCCTTCTCTGGAAATATTCAAGACCCACCTGGACGAGGTCTTGTGCAGCCTGCTGTAGGTGACCCTGCTTTGGCAGGGGGGTTGGACTAGATGATCCCCAGAGGTCCCTTCCAACCCCAACCATTCTATGATTCTGTGATATAATGATGTATTTTATATGAGTAGCCAAAGTGCATGTGCCTGATTTTAAATCATACAAGTCTGTTTGAATTGAAAAAAATCAGCAGAATGGTGCTATGAAACCACATCTGGAAAATACATTTGCCATTGAAAATAATGAACTTTCAGGTCCTGCATGTGTGCTGGGATGTGCAAATGTGAGTAGGTGATTGATTAGGTGGATGAGAGCACAGGGGAGTCAAACTGAAGCATGACTGGAATTTAACTGGCCAGCACTCTACTCCTGAAGCTAATTCACTGTGTAAACAGAAACGTATGTTAGTCTGTAAACACCAGATTCAGGAAATGTGATGAATTAAACCATATAAAAGCTACGTGATTTGTTTTTGGCAAACTGGTCACACTCGTTCAAGTGTTCCCATATTCTGGCACTTTTTGTTTGATGGTTTTTGATTCTCACCGTAAAGATTGTAAAGATTTGTTTTTGTATCAGTGTATTGGCTAAAATGTTCAGTTCCTGTGTTAGTCAGCTTGCAGTTGACTCAGTGTCAGTGACAAAAGCCTTCCTGACTTATATGGTGTTAGAATTTTACTGGAAGCATAAATCTAGAGAGTTTGCCTACATAGCAGCAAATAAGCTTAAATGGATGTGTTTTCTCACTGTTAGTCTAGAGCATTCCTTTTCAGTCCAACCAGCTGGGTCCTTGAATAAATAATGTATAAAATGCTTCTAAGACTAAAATGTATTTTTCCCTTGTTTGGGATATTTGAAAAAGTAAAACCCCAAGCTAAAAATACAAATTCTCTGTCTGTTCAATTATGCACTGAAATATTTTTGTGTACCTTGTGTAATGTAATCTGGTATTTGCCATAACAAATTTAAAAGCTGAATATTGCATGTGACATTTGCCTTCGCTTTATGGAAAATTATCTGCTTCAGTTAAAACAACAGATGTGCCTAAGTTTATTACTTGGACTCCATTTTATTTTGATTTGCTTATGTTTTTATTTCACACTGTCTTTTTGGTATTGTCGTTTACATGGTTAATTGCTGGCTCAATCTTGGCATTCATTACTCAAAATACCCTGCCGCCTTCTGCCTGAGTAGTCTCCTCTGTGTTGCGTAGTTTTTGTTGCTGTCCTGTTACTCATAAATTGTAACTTGGGCATCAACTCCATCTGGATATGAGGAGTTGATGTCTACACCAGTGTTTTCAGTACTGTCAGATGCAAGGCGTACTTGGAGGTCTGTGTTTGAATTCTAGGAGTAGTGCAATTGTAGAATACTGGAACGCTGGTAGGATTACCCACTGAAGCATTTGTAAAACCAGAGCAAGACCAGAAGCGGCTTGCTCTGAACTCCGCAGTGTAGCAACATGTTAATGTCTGAAGAGCTGTTTTGTGTTTGTGTAGTCAGTTTTCCTAGTGGTATTTAAGCATCCTTCTTCTTCAGTATGGATGCATGGAAAAATTGATGTAAACTGTTTCTGGTTTTAGGATTCTGAAGGTGACACTCCACTTCATGACGCAATAAGTAAAAAGCGTGATGACATCCTTGCGGTATTGTTAGAAGCTGGAGCAGATGTTACTATCACCAACAACAATGGGTTTAATGCTCTTCACCATGCTGCACTAAGAGGAAACCCTAGGTAAAGATTTTTTAAAAAATATTATTTTGTCATTTGTAAAAGGAAAACAAGTGCATGGGAGGCTAGAATTATGATATTCTTTCAAAAGATCCTTAAACCTGTATGTAATTATATTTCTTAAATTTTGATGTTGCTTAGATACACATCTTTCTAATATTTGGGAAGCCATTATTAGAATGAAGCTACTAGTTTGCTCAGTTTAATGCTGTATTTGGGTAACTCCAGATCCGCGGAAAATTTTCTGTGGTGGCTGTAAAATTTTGCCAATAATCGTTTTGATAAGGAAGTTATTAACTAATATCTTAAGGTGGGATCTTAAGATAGGATTTGTAAAGGTGTTTCCCTTCTTGAATATTGGAATTGGGAAAGGGATTTGAGTTTTTAAGAAATACTTGTTTGTGAATAATTATTAAATATACCATGCAGTTATAAAGTGATCTTAGGATTGTTGTGTTACATTATATTTGTCAGCATAAGAAACATTAGATTTTGTTTTATTAGAATGTGCAGAAGGAATTTCTGAAGTTTTTATACAGCAGCTCATCTGAAAAAGTTAAGGCATAATTTTTAAGGCAGAATTTGTTTTATGCTAGCTGCATGCTATACATCTACATTCAATCTTCAATTAAGATCGTTTTCAAAAACTATATTGCATAAATAGAACTTGATGGAAAACTTGCTGCATTGCTGATTGCTTATGTTGTGGATAAGTGGTATTCTTCAGAGCTGTTGTTCTAGCAAGACTTCAATAGTACTCTATTGTGTGGTGGAGAATTCAGTATGGTTTACGTGAAATAAGAAATGTTTGTGTTTACTTGTTTAACTTAACTGAAGAGTAGAATATTAGTAAAGTTGGACAAACAAGGCTGTATATTAATATGCGGGAATAAAATCTGGGTTAGTCTCTTAGAACATGGCTAACAAGAGTGATAGTTAAAATGTAAATAGAAGTATTTATATATGTATATGGAATGGAATCACACTTCACAAAGTAAAAGTAGTGCTTGGAAGTGTTGATAGGAACAATGAATGTGTTTACCATTTTCTACTCATGAAAGGTCTGTAAGAGAGTGTGTCAGGGACCTAGTGAAGGGAGTTTATTTTTGGCATTAGAAGACAATCCTTTCAAGTCTGACTTGGTAATTTCTTCACTTAGTGTGAATTCTCGGTGTTTACGTAACAGCAATAGCCACGAGCACTGTTTCCTGTCTCCAGTTACCGCGGTGGGGTATTATTTGTTAGTTTTTTGTTCTGTGATGTGTTCCTAAGGCTCTTGTGATAGCTGGTTTGCATGATCATGATCTCAAAATGACATGCAGGGAAAGTATATGGAAAAAAAGCTCTTCATAGGTATGCTGGAGATTTTTGTGGGTGAATATTTTAGGAGCAGCAGGCTTTTTTCTTTGATGGAGGGATCCAAATTGTAGTTTAGACTGGGTCAGTGTGATGGTTGGTAGAACATGAGACATAGTGCAGTTTTACCCAGAACCCTCTCTCCTTTACAAAGATTTTTATTGGAAGAATAGGAAAATATTTCCAGTATTAGTGATCTGAACCCTGGGTGGGTTCCCCCCATACATGGAGTTTCACTTGCATCTAAAACAGTTAGATACGTGAAGCTGTTAGGCATCTACTTTTTTGGTTGTGTTTATATTTGAGCACTTCCGAAACATGTAAAAACAGAAAATGTTGTCTCCATCACAGTAGTAGTACTTCTATTTGTTTGCAGCATTAGAGATTTTACACGTCAGCCTGGGAAGAAATTCATGAAGATGAAAACAAAAGAAATCTATTTTGAAAAAAATCTTTTTCCTCCCGGCCAAAAAAATCATTGTAATAGTTTGATTCACTTGGGAATGAAGTTTTATTTGCTTTAAGACTTTAGTGATAGTCGTTTGTTTCATTGTTGATTCTGTAGTTCTACCACTGGCCTGTTTCTGAATGAAACCAAAAGTTTTATTTGCCATGCTTTTTTTTCTAGTCTGATATAGAACAATGGATATTACTAATCTGTTAAATGCCCTAAGCACAAGCTATTTAAAACACTGTTAAAAGTAAATCTCTGAACTTTAGCTTGTAGCTGGTGTGGGTCACAAGCAGTACATGACATATTCTGCTTGCAACCTTACTTAAGGATCTGTCTTTCCTAATCTTAAACTTTCCTGCTCCACCTAAACTGGAGTTTTTGTGGCTTCAGGCTGTGGTGCCTTATATGGAATACAGTGCACTGAATTATCTTTAAGGTCAAATATATAAATATGTAATGTTATTTTATAAAAGTTAAACATATATTCATAAACGTATATATGTGCATATGCGTGTATATCTGTACTTAAAAAAATACTGTGTATGTAAGTATAGACAAAGTCCACATCCATCTTCCTTGTTAATGATAATAAAATAAATGCCGGTGCCAGGTGCGTGGACACCACAATAAAGTGAACTAGATTGCTATAGAATTTTTTACAGTTGATATCAGACAGGTATTTGGAACCAATCTCATTTTCAGTGCAAAACCAATTCTGCTTCTTGCTTGAGTTCTGACCTTTACTAACTGTAGGGAGGTAGATCTCTAAGAAAAAACCCACACAAACGGTGCTGAGAAGGACATCTGAAAGTTTTCCATTTTCTGTGTGAAAATAAATATATTCTATTTTAAACATTTGAATGTTAGATAAATATTTTAAGAAAGATAGCGATTTATGTCAAATAGCTTAGATTTTTCTCAGCACTTAATCTTCCATGACAGTTTGGCAGTGTTTTCCAGAAATCAAGGTGTACAGTGTGTTTTGGAGAGCACATCCTATTGTTAGTGGAATACTTCTCCTTTTAAGATTTGCTTCTCTTCATACTTTGTGAATTGGTACAGAACCAGAACTTCTGTTTTTCATGCTAATGTGTAATGTTAAAATGTAGAATGGATGTTATTCAGTTTATGCTATGTAGGTAGCTTTAAACTTGTGCATGGGAGATAGGGCTAAAGGAGATTTTAAATGTATTGTGGGGAAGTGAAGATTTTATTTAATACACGGTTTCCTGTTGATGATTTTTAGCCGAGTCAGTCATATTAAAAGTGCATTTATTTTGGACTTTTTTTGAAGTAGTGTGAACCTCAAAGCTTGGCAGACTTTGCTTCTTCAGTGTTAATGAGATTTTTTTCAGACAGAAAAAAGGAGAGTAGAATTTGAAAATACTGTACAGATTGGTTATTTTTGCCATGTTATCAACTCTTGGTTGTGTTTGATCTATCGCATACCTGTGACTTCAGATTTTTTGAGCTGGAGACGTGACTGTGAAGTGTAGGCGTGTGTTATATCCGTTGCCCCAGTTAGTTTTAGATTTGCATTGTGTCTTGTGAAGAGAACTTTATTGACACTGCAGCTAGCATCTTAAATAGAGGCTGCTTTTAGAGCTGACCTGACTTTGTACACACGTACAACTAGTTCTTTCGAGCAATACATTCTACTGGACTTTAAATCAAAAAAATTAAAATACTGGACTAAGATGCAGATTTCATATATTGCTGTCCAACAGCAAGGAGTATGTCATCTTTATGTTCATAAACTCACAAGTAGGAGATCGTGGTATAAAATGGAATTACACTTTTTCCCCATGGTTGTCTTGTTTAGTATATTTATCCTTGGTTTTAGACAGATGGTTTGAATTGGCTGGCAGTGGAATTTTTAACTGGTTTTAGTGATGTATTTGAGAGGTTGGGTTTCTCACCTGTCCTTAGTGTTAATGAGTGTCTCAGGGACTTTTGTGTTGTATTGTTGTGGAGGTCCTCACAGAGACAAGCTGTGAGGTAATTGAAGAGTTGTGCAATTAGTTTCTGAACCAGCAAAAGGGATTTTTTGCTTTCATATTTGCAGTTCCAACAGTAAGTGTAAGTTGAAGCTTAATTGAAGCTGAGCATGAAAAAAACCCCCACACTCCTAAAACATCTTATTAAAGTATTATGTCAGAAAATGCTTTCAAAGAAAACTTTTGTTCAAGTTGATTTAGAGAAAGAATATAATCTCCCTGAGCAGACCTATAATTAGATGGCAGATTAGCCTGTAGCTGTTGAGGTCGGTGACAAATTTATTATCTTTAAATAGTAAATAATAAGCCCAGCATGTGCGAGATGGCAAATACAGTTCCTACCCTGTGGAGTTTCCTCCCTAGTGCAATTAGAAAAAAAAAGAGGGGGGAGGAGGGGGATGGGAATCACACACATACACACGGGAAGAGAGGTGCCCAGAAAGCAGACTTGCCCTCCGTTGCCAATACTTTTCATGATTGGTTTCTTTTGATCAGGTTTTTTGTTAGTTCTGTTACAAAGGTCAACAAACTTAAGGAAAAATACAAGAGACAAGAAATCATTGGAAATATGTTTATTTCACTGTTTACTTATCTTTATAAATGTTGTAAGAGATCAATTTTCACTGAATATAGACAGAATATTGAAACACCAGTAGCTGTTTATTTACAAATACAACCTTGAGATTTTGAAATGTAGAATTTGCTACACTTCTTACTACCTTCTATCTTCAAACTGCCTAAAATAATTGAACTCATACGCAGAGAGGACTGCGTATTTACTCTGAGCAGACTTAGTGTCCAGTTTTATAAATAAGAGAAATCCTGGAGTGATCAATGCATAGCTACAGCTGGTTGAAGGGGACCAAATCCATTGAAGAGGTGATTTGGTTCCATTTTACCAGCTTTAGCAAAGCATTGCAGTGCAGTTAGGTTGTAATTCAGCAACACATTTTTAAGTACGTGAACAGTTCACAAAGAACATGTGGCTTTCTTCTGTGTTACACGTTTTGTTTCTAGTCAATGCAAATATAAATTCCTTCGCTAATCTGGAGATGGCAAAATGGAAAGCTGTGTACCAGAAAAGCCTGTACAGTGTTTGTTCCTTCCTTGCATATTTCCTTGAGGCTCTTTGAATGAGTCTCAAATCAAATTCTAGTTACAGTTTCAACTTTTTTCTGTCTGCAATAATGACATTCTAGAGTAGTGACCAGAAAGTGTAGTCTCAATTTCTACTCACGTAGAGCTCCCTTGCCTCTTTATGTTAAACTTTACTGGGAAGAAGGTTTCAGTTTCC
>Ga0065711_1047446_pt1 | contig 12327 bp, 8 predicted proteins | sample Hoacrofraction12_FD_59098 | JGI IMG/M metagenome (GOLD analysis project Ga0065711, IMG submission 59098) | Hoatzin crop microbial communities from Cojedes, Venezuela - Epithelial fraction 12 v2 (version 2) | ecosystem: Host-associated > Birds > Digestive system > Esophagus > Crop | place... | reverse complement strand
GTGCGCCGCCTCACGGGGCTGAGGGCGGTTGGAGGAGCCGTTACCCCGCGGCGGGGCCGGCCCTCCGGGCGGCTCGGCTGGCGCCCGACTCACCCCCGAGCACCCCCCTCCCGCCGTGGCTGGGCCCCGCTGTCGGATGCGGCGGTTGAAGCTCTTCCGAAATGACGGGAGAAGTCAGGGGGCTCTGGTGGGGGCAGCGAGGCCTTCCGCTGGGCCGCGGAGCCGAAACGCGCCTTTTTTTGGCCCGTCTCGGTGACCGTCCGAGGCGGCTGAGAAGTTCACTTGCCTGCGTGGCTGCCGAAGCGGTGGCGGCGGCGTCCCGTCAGAGCGAGGGGCCGGCGTTTGTCGGCCTGTCGACGTTTTAGCCGTTTTGTTCGGGGTTCTGGGCCCTTTTCTTACACAGATGGTTTTCAGAATAATTTTATCCAGCTGTGGATACTTCTCAGCACTAGGGGCCAGTGGAGCTAGGAAAAAAAAAGAATATATATATATGTGTGTGTAATCATAGAATGGTTTGGATTGGGAGGGATGTCACAGATCATCTAGTTCCAACCCCCCTACCATGAGCAGGGACACCTTCCATCGGACGAGGTTGCTCAGAGCCCCATCCAACCTGGCCTTGAACACTGCCAGGGAGGGGGCAGCCACAGCTTCTCTGAGCAGCCTGCTCCATTGTATATATAGGGAAAGAAAAAACAGGGCAGACCAGGAAAGCTGCTGTGTTTGGGTTTACTATCAAAAGTCACCTATATGGTGATTTTCTGGGGGCTGAGGTGAAAGAGATGGACTTAAACCATAACCTTTTATGTCTGCTTCTGGCTTACTGTATTTACAGTGTTACTGGTAGGGTTGGAGTTTTTGAAGGAATTGGATGTGTCTTTGTTTCAAGTTTTTTTTAAATCCAGGGTGATTTCTGCCCCAGCGTAGAAGGGCTGTATGCCTTTGCTGGTACAGATGTGGTACGGCTGAGGAGATTGCTGCCATTTTTTAAATGCTTTGATATAGCTCTTGGAAATCACCCGCTGTGGTTAATGTTGGTCTGGTAAGGTGTTTATGCTGCCTGATTTGTGCAACTGAGTTACGGCTTTGTGAGTAGCTGACACAGCCTTCAAAGGGCGGTTTGGAATTGCCTGACGTTTTTAATTGTCCTCTGAAGGCTCTGTTGATGAATAGGGAACCCTGGGCAGCTTCACTAATTCAGGCAAACTAGTTGGATTCCCTGAAGTTACATGTACAGCCCACTGTGTATTCAGGGATTCCTAGAAAATCTAGTACTTGTGTAGAGAAAGTGCTAGTTTTGTAAAGAAATAAATCTTATTTCTTGTGAATGATAATAAGTGCTGGTAGCAACCTAATCATTATCTTCAGATACCCAAAGTATCCATCAAAGATTCATAAAGAAGTCTGTTTTTTGTGGCTTTTTTTTTTCTGTTGGTCCTATAAATGCAACAAGGATGCTAGGTTTTTACAGCAGTGGGAAACGGGTCAGATAATAAATGTTGTAAAGCATGGTTATTTTTCCCTCTCTGTTAAGACATATTGATTCATATTGGGATTCAAGAAGTATGCGTTACAGTTTAAAATTGATTTATGAATATTGATAAATAAGATCTTGTGCTGCTGCTTGTTTATTGAGTGGTTTATAGTATCACCACCACCACCCCCCACCCCCAAAAAAAAAGCCTTTGAAACAAACTCCCCACCCCCCTCTTTTTTTCATTCTGCTTTTTCTTACTGTCTGTCATAAAGGAGCACAACCACTACTGCTAAATTTCATTTCTTTTGTTTTGCATTTCTTGCCAAAGGATCCCCAGGGTCAAAAGAACGCTAATCGTATTGAGTTGGTATGCAGCTGGCCTGAAACGGTTCCCCATTCTTTATGCGTTTTCTCCTTTTCTGTCCACTTCTTTCAAATCACTCACAGATTTATTAATATGATCCTGACCTTCAAGTTTTGTCAAATTAAAAAGCAGTTTTAAATGAAGTTTGTTCTCAGTCATTGCTGTATGCATCGTGGTCTCGGGATTACATGATATTGTACATTCTGTTAACATGATAATACGGGATGGGCTGGAGAAAGAATTGCAGCATGTTTTTTTTGTTTTAATATTGTAGAATAGACAATCGATAAGTAGCATTTTCGAGGATATTTCGTTCAGGAGATTGGGTATTCTGTAAACAAGCCTGTAGAGACCCCACAATGTGTTCTGCCTCTGGAAAGTCAGGTGGACTGGTGTGATGATGTGAGTTGATCAATTTTATGGGAGGGGACAAGCATGCTGGGAAAGGGTGCTAAAACCATGAGCAAATGTTTTCAGTTTAATGTAGTTTATTTCAGTGATAATTTATGGCACTTTTGGTTTTTCTCTTTCAGATTACAGCAAAAGCAGCTGTCATTTTTGTTACACTTCAGTATAATGTTACCATTCCTGCCACAGGTAGGTATCTTGCAGAAGGTTAGTTATGAGACAGTGTATTCAGACGTTATTAGCATGAAATACTTTCTAGTCTGAAGGGAAGTGAACTTGTTGGTTTGAATAGATAAAAGGCAGTTTTCAAGGACTGCACTTCATTTTCAGTAAAACTCCATTTTAAGTACTTAGGTTAGGGACAGTGTTTCTGTTCTGCTGGATTCATCACTAGTGCTAAAACACCATCTAAGTTCACATTAAGTCTTCCTCTGGTTTTGCAAGTGACATTCTTTACTAGTCAAAGCGGGGTGATAGTTTAACATATTTTTATAGTCCCCTTTCAATGCATTTGGATAAGCTTCCTAAGTGCACTGAAGTTTTCATTTTGATAGTACGTCTTTCCAGAATCAAATTTAGTTTGTGATGTGCTGGAGAAGATGACTGTGAATGGCCTCATGACCTTGCTGGTGATAGTAATGTGGCTTCTGTTTGTTCAGCTGACGACAAACTACTGCTGTCTGAAAGGTTTCACTTTGAGAAATGAACTTATTAGCCCTTAAACTGTATTGGTACCTAACAGTTAATTCTGTTTGTGTTTTAGAAGAACAATCTGCAGAAACAATCTCTCTCTATCACTATGGCATCAAAGACTTGGCTACGATTTTCTTTTACATGCTTGTAGCAATAATCATACATGCTATAATTCAGGAGTACGTACTGGATGTAAGTACAAAATATTAATTCCTTTCATCAAGGTAATTGTCAGGTTTTAATTACTTTAAGACTTAAAAGTAAACTCTTGCATTAAAGCTTGCAACCGCTAAAACATGTATTGAAACTTTTAGATGTTCTAATGCGGTTAACGGGTAAATGTTAAGTACTACAGCATATAAATAACAGTGGACTTTCGTTTCAGAAAATTAACAGGAAAATGCACTTTTCAAAAACAAAGCATAGCAAGTTCAATGAGTCTGGGCAACTTAGTGCATTCTACCTTTTCTCCTGCATTTGGGGAACAAGTATTCTTGTCTCTGTAAGTATGCTTTTTCTTCTGTTTGTGCTATGAGGTTTCAAAAAACTTCACTTATGGTGATAAATATGTTTTTGTCTTATTTTTCTGGTTTTAGCTGGATTTAATATTAAAGTGGGGACACATTTAGGGATTCGGTGTAGGTTGTAGTCGTAACTGAGTAGAAGGTCTAATAGTGTTATTGTTGCTCAGTCTGAGTTAACTTGATTTGCTGTCAGCTCAATAAGGTAAAACTTTATTATGGTACTTAATTCTCTGTAGTTCTTCTGTGTTGGCTTACTAGTGTGAAATAAATGTTGAAAAAGCATCATACACAGCATTTTTTGCAGCCTAGGGAATGTGGGTGTATGGGCAGATGGCTGTAGTGTGTGCTTTCAGGTGACATGCTTTTTGTTGGTGGCTGTATGTGTATGAGCTTAGTTTCAAAGAAGGGGAAGAGTATGACTGTATTTTTCCCTTAACATAGTGACTCCTGAAAAAGCTTCCTTCTCTTAGTTAAGCTCGAAGCTTGTCAGCAGTTTACAAAGGAAGACTGCAGTGATGATGAAATAACCTCTTATCTCATAAGGACACTCTAGCTTGAATGAATGCTTGGTTTGTTTGGTTGTTTTTTATTTTTCTAAGCCATTATAGCTGTCTTTTGGGGTTTTTTTGTAAAAGGAAATCTTTTGATCTGCAGCTTTTACTTGTGTGTGTAGATGTGCACGTTTGTGTGTACACATGTGCATACACATAAATACATACATGTATATATGTTTATTCATTCTTTCTAACTAGGAAGTAGCATCTTTGAGGGTTTACTGGGTTGTTTTGGTTTTTTTTAGGAGAACTATATATCAGATCCAACCTCTCTGTGGAGGGACTATCCGCACACTCTGATTCCGTAAGGCCTCTTCCTTAGAGGACTGCTGGGGGGAGGAGGGAGTGTTTTAAACTTAGGGTGTGTCACATATGATCTGTGTAGAATGAGTAGTCTGTAAAACTACATTAGTCGCTAAATTATTTTTGCACGTATTTATGGAGGAACTTGATTTCGCTGTCAATTTGTAGCATACATAGTTATCTTTCTGTGGGCTGTTTCTTGAAGAAGAGAGTTTTTGCAAGATTTATCTTAATGATTATTTTTTTAAAATCTTCTGAGTTGGCTGGCAGGAAGGATCTATATTTTTCTTTCTTTAGAGACAGTGATTAAATAAGTTCACTAGAAATTTTCTGAGATGTTTTAATTTCATGAATAAGAAGTAATATTCTTCAATTCTTGCCGTATTGTACAGGTTTCAAATGAAGTTTTTCTACATCTTACAGTTGGCATACTGGTTTCATACTTTTCCAGAGTTGTACTTCCAGAAAACTAAAAAAGTAAGTTCAAAATGTAAATCAAAAGAACTCCAGACAAATCAACTTGAACAGTGGAATAGTTAATCTCTTTAAAGAGTAATGTGTTACCCTAGATTCCCTACTCAGTTCTTGTTTGTGTTACTCATTTTTCGTGATGGAGTTCTGGGTGCTCAGATGTCCATGGGAGAAGGTAGGTTTTTTCTTTTCAGTTAAATCCTGTATTTCTAATTGTAGTAAAATTGCTCTATATTTGTTATATAAGTAGAAATTACTAGTGATTCTCATCTACTAAAAGAATTTTCCCTTGAGCAGATGAACGTGAGATTTTTTTTTCAAACTTTTTTTGTTTCTTGTAATTAGTAGTGTGGACAGTCTTAGCGAAACCTAGAATTGCCTCATGAATTGGGAGATAGGTGTAGAATATAAGCAGTGGATAACTTAATAAATCCAAGGAATATTAAACTCTGGGATTTGATTTAAATACCACTGTCCTCAGCAGAAGTTTTGATTAGATGTGTAATGAGATTTTTCAACGCTAAAATTTTAACAGCATCATTTTCCCCCTAGGATTTTTTTCCGTTGAGGTTCTCTAAACACTGTGTTTACTGTACTTTTTAATAGCACGTTTTTTGCCTTTCTGGACCAATTTAAGTAGTCTCTTTGCATGTTTTTGCTCTGACTCATTTTGCATATAGAGTTTCCTTTTTAAACTTTTCTGTTTTAAACTCTTCAGCGTCACTTCACCAAGGGCAAGTCATGCTTGACTAATTTAGTGTCCTTTTATGGTGGAGTGGCAGCATCAGTGGATGAGGGAAGGGCTGCTGATGTCACCTACCTGAATTTCTGTTAAGGCTTTTGATATATTCCCCCCAGCATTTTTACCTCTAAATTGGAGAGAGATGGATTTGATGGGTGAACTGTTAGATGGATAAGGAACTGGCTGGATGGCTGCTTCCAAAGAGTTAACGGTCAGTGGCTCAACATCCAAGTGCAAACCAGTAACGAGGGATGTTCTTCAAGGATCTGTACTGGGGCCAGTGTTATTTAACATCTTCATTAGTGACGTAGATGGCGAGATTGAGTGCAGTCTCAACAGGTTTGCAGATGTCACCAAGCTCAGTGGTACAATTCATTTGCTTGAGGGAAGGGATGCCATTCAGAGAGATCTGGACAGGGCTTGAGGGTTGGGCCTGTGTGAACCTTGTGAATGAAGTTCAACAAGGCCCAGCGCAAAGTCCTGCACCTTGGTCACAGGAATCCCCAACATCAGTACAGGCTGGGGGATGAAGGGCTTGAGAGCAGCCCTGCCGAGAAGGACTTGGGGGTTACTGGTGGGTGAAGCATAGCACACAAGCCAGCAATGTGCACTCGCAGCCCAGAAGGCCAGCCATATCTTGGGCTGCATCAAAAGCAGTGTGGCCAGCAGGTCGAGGGAGGTGATCCTGCCCCTCTACTCTGCTCTGGTGAGACCCCACCTGGAGTCCTGCATCCAGCTCTGGAGCCCTCAGTGGGCGCTCTCAGAGCGGATCCGGAGGAGGGCAGCAAAAATGGTCAGAAGGCTGGAACATCTCTGCTGTGAGGACAGGCTGAGAGAGTTGGAGTTGTTCAGCCTGGAGAAAAGAAGGCTGTGGGGAGACCTGATTGCAGCGTTCCAGTACTTGGAAGGGAGCCGACCAGAAAGCTGGAGAGGGACTTTTTATCAGAGCCTGTAGAGACAGGACAAGGAGCAGTGATTTTAATGTGAAAGAGGGTAGATTTAGATTAGATAGGAAGAAATTCTTTACGATGAGGGTTGTGAGACACTGGAACAGGTTGTCCAGAGAAGTTGTGGATGCCCCATCATTTGGAGTGTTCAAGGTCAGGTTGGACAGGGCTCTAAGCAGCCTGACCTAGTGGAAAATGTCCCTCCCCATGGCAGGGGGGGCTGGGTTAGATGAGCTTTAAAGGTCCTTTCTAACCCAAACCATTCTGTGATGCTGTTGTTGCTCTGTGACTAGACTGTGTCTCTGCTGCCAGATTTCTGCTTTATTCAAGGAAACAAAACGTGTTACGTAACCGGAGGTCTTTGTTCAAGAGCCTGGAAGAGGCTTGGGAAACTTGTAATGAGATGCTTTGTTTTCATGCTGATCCAACGCAGTATAAACATTGATGTTTTGCAGATACACTGCAGCTGATGTTCCCATATTGTGCTAGTGGTTCTTCTCGAATTTGACTTCACATCCAAGTGTGGAGATTTTTTTAATGTAACTTCAAAAAAGCTGTCACCAGTGGCAGAAGTGCCGTATATTGAATAGTAGTGTTTTACTGGGTCAGTGCTTAGAATTTTGGCCTCTGTCTGTTGCACAAAGTTTTAAGAGTGACAGTTCATTTGTTTTGGCAAGTTCATAGTTGATATTTCTTTCACCACAGTTTAACCTCTGCCATCTTGGCTTCTCTGCCTTATTCCTCCTCTTGAAGGAACTGGCTTCTGTTACTCAGATCTGGTTGTCTGTACTGCTGACATAGATAAGAAGGAGGTTCTTAGCTTTCGCTATAGTAGTGTATACCTCCACCTATGTTATTCCAGCAGGCCTTCAGCCTCTGACAATTTGTCTAAGCAGACAGCATGGGCTGTTTAAATGTTACCTTGGTTCTGGAGATAAGTGCAGAAGGCTTGTCGTGGTAGCACTTGGAGAAACTTGAGCATTTGTACTATTCGCTGATTTGTCTGAAAGCACTCAGACTTTTGTTTTCTTTCAGATCATTTAGCGTAGGTCTTTCTCCACCTGTTGTTTTTTTTTTCTTTGAGTATGTGTGGTGTTTGCTGTTGTCACAGGTGTTTGATTTTGTGCCTTTGTTGGCTTTGAGGTGGAGTATTGCATAACCTAGCATAGATCTTGCACGATTAAATTTTTAGGCCCTTTTTTAATTACATATATACAAGACAAAGCTGAAGCCCCTTGCTGGAAGTTTAGGGAATCTTTCCAAAAAGTAGGAGTTTCGTAAGCACAACTGAATATGCTCTGCATACCACTTCAAGACAGATTTTTACTGTGATCTAACATACTTCAGTGATTCCCTGTTCACAGATGGCGCCTTCTGCTTTCCATGTGCTGTACATCTATACTTTAATTCATGTCCCTTCCTGTTTATTATTTCCTTTCTATGTAAGCGTTCAGTTGAATGGGACTGGCTGAAACCTGTGACTCGAAGTGTGGCCATGTGGCGCACCGTGACTGATTAATAACACTATATTCTCTATTTGCCAGCAACAGTGTGCCAGAATCTTGGATGATCTTGAATTTTTAATATAGATGGCAACACTTGGAGACCTTTTCATTTTGGTTCATAGACTGTTAATTTCTGTAGCAATCTGATGGGCAGCAAACACGCAGAACTGTAGGAAGTTATCTGATGATACAGTAATACATAACAAATAAGTGTTGTAATAGCTAGTACAAATTCACAGTAGTCATATCAGATAGAAACGGGCCCTTTTAAAAGGCATCTTTTTGATGTTTCATGTGCTTTCTTATAATAGCACCTGTCTAAGATACCAAATATTGTTGATAAGTAAGCAGTGAGTTATGTGTGGAATTAGATGATCTGGGTTGAGTAATTCGGTGCCAGAACAGACCATGTTAAGGTAGTTGATAAACAAAGAAGAATTTGCCAGACTAGGGAATAGTTTGTAACAATATGTAACATTGTACAATAATGTATAACATCGTGTATAATGCATGATTACTTTTTTCTTCCTAACAGGAAGATATCTTTCGCCAGATTGTCTATATTGGACTTTATCTCTTTCATATTGCTGGAGCCTATCTCCTGAAGTAAGTAAACTAAACTTTTGCTGCTTTCATTCTCTGTCTTTCTAACAAGATGTCTGAATGTTTTTTTTTGTTTGTTTTGATAGTCTGACCCATCTTGGACTTGTTCTTTTGGTATTGCATTACTTCGTTGAATTTCTTTTCCACATATCCCGTCTTTTCTACTTCAGTGATGAAAGGTACCAGAAAGGGTAAGTAGACTTTATCTTTTAAAATCATGTCATTTCTGACTCAAAGCCTTGTGCATTTAACTGACCAGAAATCAAAATTACAAGGAAGTTTGAACAGTGTTTGCTTAGAGGCAGCGGTTTTCCAGGCTAGTTTTAGTATTTATATCTCTAAAATAACTATTTTCTTACCTTACTTGCCTATTAAAGTAAATGTTAGTAGTGGTATAAAATGAAATAAAATTTTACACTATGTATAATAATAAAAAAAAAAAATTTGCGAAGAAAGGAACAGCGTAGGTTGCTAATATACCCAGTTCTGTAGCAACTAATAACATGCTTATGTTCCAATAGTAATGGAAAGCACTTTCTGTTGAGTTGAAATGACTTTTCAGAACATACTTTTGATTTGTAAAGAAAGATTCTGAGGCAGAGCTTTTCTTGCTTTTTGTCTTCTGTGAGTGCTAAAAATTCAAGACTAGTTTAGGATAGGTGCAAAACGATGAATTTAGGCAAGTTCTTCAATTTAAAATGATTTCTAGTGGTAGAGTAAATATTTGCATTGTTAATACTTGTGTTGTGAACGGAAAAGTCATTTAGTGTTTGCGGTGTTTTTCTTTGTAGATTTTCACTGTGGGCAGTTCTTTTTGTTTTGGGAAGGCTTCTCACCTTGATTCTCTCGGTCCTCACTTTTGGCTTTGGACTGGCAAGAGCAGAAGATCAGCAGCTGAATTTCAGTACTGGAAACTTTAACATCCTGGCTGTTAGGTACAGTAAACCTTGGAACAATTCTTAAGCATGAGCTCTAAACCGGTATTAAATACACAATATAAGCAGTAAGGTGTTAATGCTAGTAATTCCGAATGGTTAGGTGTTTTCATGCAACTGATGGGATCAACAGGAATACTTTCTGTAACAAAGTTATAAGGTACAGTGAAATGAACTGAAGAATTTACAGTCTACAGCTGAGAAATCTGTAACTGGTTACTTGCTTTTTTTGTCGGAAGAAACAGAATTAAAAGGAATATCCAATTACAGAGATTACTTTCAAATGTTTTAGAATTAGTGAATTGAATTCTAGATATAATTGCAGGGAGTTTATGTGTAGAGGTCAAGGCATTATGTCCAGAGCATCTTTGGTCCTGGTTGAAGATTCCTACCTCTTGCTCTGCCTTTATTATGGCTTCTGTTGCTGCTGTGTGATGCAGAACGTTCTGCCAACCATCTTTTTATGAATTAAATTCAGAAAAAGAAGTTAGTAAAACATTTGCAATGTCAGCATTACCCTGCAGAATTGATACTCAGAACTGCAAGACTCTCTTAAACCATTTTCAGCTGTTATTACCTGGTACCTTAAGAGTAATATCGAGACAGGAGAAAGCAGGAAAGAAATTCAGTGCTTCCCAGTTTTTATGGAGAGGCAAACACTTCACTCTCACTTGTGAATCTAGTCCTCTTCAGCTGTGCCAAGCCCAGTCAGCCTATGTGAGCTAACTCTTGCATGGCTTAGAAAATGGATGTTGTGGGGGGGAGGTCACAAAACCCCCCCCACCAACCCTTGAACTCCTATAAATTCGTGTTGTCTAGAAGGAATCACTCTAATGTGTGTGAGGAACCTGAGTAAAAAGGCAGTTTATGACATACAAAATGTTCTCTGAGGTAGCCTTCTACTTTTCTTTTTCTATTTGAATAATGAGATAAAGTTACCGATAAACCTTTACCTGTGTTTTGTTTCTAGAATCAGTGTGCTGGCCTCCATCTGCATGACTCAAGCATTTATGATGTGGAAGTTCATTAATTTCCAGCTTCGGAGGTGGAGAGAGCATTCTTCTTCTCAGCCTCAGTCAGTGAAAAAGAAGTTTGTAACAGCTAAAGGAAAGACCTCCAGAAAAGAACGAGGTTTGTATTTTCAGTTTTCCTGTTGCCTTGACTTCTCAAAAACAACTTTAGGTAATAGAGAGCTTTTTTTAAAAAATTTTCAGCTTTATGTGTTTTTTAACGTTTTGTTTCACTTGCAGGTGAGATGACTCAGTTACAGAAACAGTGTTGGTGAATATTGTTGTGGGCTTTGGGGTTTTGTTTTTTTATGAAAACAATTAGCTATGTATTAGTTGTTTGGTTTTTCTCTTCTAATTGACTGAATGAAGGAATTACCGTTTCTTTAGTTAGTGCAGCATGAGATTTTTATTATATCTAATTTTATTACTTGAGCAAAATGTGTCATGCTTATATTTTGTTCCCTTACAAAAAAGGGAACAGAATTATTTTTAGATTGTTATCATAATCAATTACTTCTAAATTTTTTTCACAATTGCTTTCAAACGTGTTTTTCATTATCACTAAACTCCAAGGTTTTAGGGCAAGGAGGTGGTTCGATGATCCAGTAAATAAGCTTATATTGAACTGTTTTTACTAAAAACAGAATTTTGATACATCTTTCAAGGGGAGATAGTAACTACTTACTACTCTAAACCCATGTAGAAGCATTTGGAAATGAACTAATGACTCCAGGTTTGACTTCTTGATTATGTCACACTCTTTTTTATGGAAGGGGCATGAAAGATAAAACTGAATGCCCTTTCTTCTAAGGAAAATTATGTGCTCCATTAAAAAAAAATATTCCCACACTACAGTGTTTCTGTTGTACCAACAGTTAAACTTCTGTTTACTTGAATAACTTCTGCACTTCCTTGAAACTGCTTGAGTCATTTCAAAAGCTTGTTTCAGCATGATCCTTTGCTACCAAGCATGTATTGCCAACCTGTTCCACTTTTTAATATACTGAACGAAATGTGTGTGAAGACCCTTTGCACTGAGAATGGAGATCAGTGGTCAGAGATCAATTCAGTGATTTTCCCCCACCCCCAAGATTCTTTTTTATTAAAATTCTGTGGGTTTAGAGTATTTCTATATTCCCCTTTGATGATCTGTAATTAACACAACTTGGCTTTTGTGTGTTGTTGAGGTTTTTTGTTTTTGTCAGAAAATCCAGTTGGACTTTTTTAGTTGAGTGAAGGTAGTTTCCTATGTAGATGTCCCACTTAATCAGACCTTCATGTTCATTGTGTCTTGGTTTTTTTGTGGAATTAATGGCAAATATTTGTAAAGCATGAACTTAGGCAGCATTTTAATCAGCGAGTCCAAAATGTAGTAGCTTTTCAAAATCTCTTAAACTATTCTATATAATTTGGTGAATTTTCTGGTTTTCACCCATCTTCAATGGAGACTTACAAGTGGTAAACAAATAGTGAAAAAGGCAGTTAATCGGAGTTGTGGTTATATTCACAAAATAATTGAGCTATGCTTATCTTAAAGACTGGTGAATTTTACAGCTGATTTTTTAATGAAAAGGAAAGAACTTTGAAATCCAGAAGGTTAGTGTTGTTTCAGATTCTTCTGTTTTGAAGACTCCTGTAATGTTATATGCTTGGAACACTTGCGTAGGATGCAGCAAGACGGTGTTTTTGAAGGAGTAATGTATGCAATTAAACATTTTGAAACAGTGACTTTGGGGGATTCTTTCCTTCCTTTTTTTTTTTTTTTTTTTTTTTTTTTTTTTTTTTTTTTTT
>Ga0065711_1047445_pt1 | contig 12327 bp, 7 predicted proteins | sample Hoacrofraction12_FD_59098 | JGI IMG/M metagenome (GOLD analysis project Ga0065711, IMG submission 59098) | Hoatzin crop microbial communities from Cojedes, Venezuela - Epithelial fraction 12 v2 (version 2) | ecosystem: Host-associated > Birds > Digestive system > Esophagus > Crop | place... | reverse complement strand
TTTTTTTTTTTTTTTTTTTTTTTTTTTTTAATCTGCCAAGGCATTATTTCTAGTATTAGTACTAACTATGTGGCAACTCAGAACCAGGCTTCTAGGAAGGTGTCTAACCCCAGCTGTGATAGACATGCATCATGCACGTTAACATCACTTTGTGCTAACCATTAACTGGCCATAAAGATAATATAAAGAATGCTGAGGAAAGACCTGACATGGCTAAAATGGCCAGCTGATCCTAACCTAGCATTAATAAACAAGGACTTCAGAGCATTAAGCATAACTTCCATTCAGTTTTCAGCCTGGGTCTAGACTTTGGTTATGTAGGGCTTTGCAGGGGCCATAACGTGCTTTGAGGAAGATGATTAACATTGCCCTGTTTTCAGAGGTTTCAGTTTTTGAGCAACTGAACTCAGACACCTGGATCTCCTGGTGGAAGGTCTGTTGATCCTTTGAACTCTATTGCTTTTACTCCTGTAAGGTCCCAGGCATCTCAGATGTGTAGCGCTTAGTATTTGCAGCCAAATAAAGTATGACTCAACTTCTCTTGCTGTCTGAAGTTTTTTCTGTCTCCTTGAAGACTTGGCAGAATCCAGTTAAGGGAAGAATGTATGGAAGACTTGTATTTGAAACTTTAGAAAAACTGTAGCGGCATCCATCTAGCTTAAATGCAAAATATCTTGGTATTTTAACTGAAGGAGCTAGTAATAGGAAAAAGAGCCAAAGACTTCTCATTGTAGATGGCATTACTGTAAAAATAGTTTCAGGAAATACACCTTTTGCTTATTTTTTTCATACAAATACTGCCGCAGACAAGTATACTGGCAAAAACATTTGCTGAACCAGCATAATAGGTGAATATTTCACTAGACATTTTTCTCACCCTTCCAATAATTAATTTCTAATACTTATGCTTATTCAGGAAAGGAAACATTGTATGTCTGGTGAAAAATAGCTGCTGTTTTGCTTGCTGTGTTTACTTGCTCATGAACAAACTATACCCTTTTTTTCTGTGTAACTTTTAATTCGGAACTTGTTTGTACCTGAAGGAGTCTCGAGAAACAGAAGGGAAGTTTGCGTTGTTGCTTACAGAATTTATTTTTTCTTCCACCTGTACTTTTCAGCACCACTTTCTCATATTCATTGAAAGTGATATATTTCTCTGCCATAGTCTGTTTAAAAATGATAATTTAAAACCCCCTTTTGTCTCTGATTAAGAAAATACAATTCTTTTGACAGGTTCTGTCAAATATTCTAAAAGGGCTAAAGGAACAAACTGCCTTTCCACTAACACACTTTTTTTTTTATTGAAGGGTAAGAATATTTTTACTGAATCACAGGTAATACATTCACATGAGAACTGTAGCAGAGATGAGTGAAAATCTTCAGCATGTAAGAAGTGGGGCCGTAACAGGAAAGGAGCAATCCCTGTTCAGTGCCCTGCTGAAACTGAAGCATGCTAGTTCTCACAGTCCTGACGCGGGCAGTTGTGTGTGGAGAGCTGAGGTGGTCAGTAAGAGTCTTGAGATTAGCATCAGGTAAATTTGAACAAGGATCTTAATGCTGAAAAGAAAAACAAAGATAACGAAAATAAATGTCTTTTAAGCCACTAGAGGAAAGTTCAGAAAATGCTGCATTTCGAACAGTAGTTAAATTGTAAATTGAATAACTGAGCTGCTTCTGTGATATTTAACAATAAAAGCAACAATACATAAATCCCACCTGCTGTAATTACTGTCTTCTTACCATGCCAAAAAACATGGACATCTTTCTGAAAGGGACCAGAAAATCCTCGTGGGTTTGGGAGAAGGGAGAGTAGTGCACAGAGAAGGAGAGGCGGTTTTATTTTTGCTGTATGTGTTTTTCTTGTAGTCCTCCTCTTGCCTCTTCTGATTTATATAATTAATAAGTTAATATTTCCCCCTTCATTTGGCTGTCCTGCTGCTGTAGGACATCTTTCAAAATGGCTTTTTAAGAAGAATATAAACAGCTATATTAAGACTGGTTTGCTTGTTATTAAGGTTTGAGTAGTGGATGCTAACTTATGCAGAGCAGTTTAACTTCCAGTACATCATTAATGAGATTGCATTCTGTATCCTCTTATTTCACAAGGCACAGATATGTCTTCTTATCTTAGGAAAAAATGATGAGCTGGAAATGGCTTCTCTACTGTATGATGTTTTATGCTATTCAATCCAAATTCAGTCTTCACTGCAAGTTTTGTGTGTGTTTGGGGTTTTTTTATATTCAAAAAGTCTATCTGCTGTCTAAAGAGCGAGAGCTTGAGGGACTAAAACCTGAACTAGTCAGAATGTATTTGCTAGTAACTGGAATAAAACTCTCTTCCACTGTGAACAAGTAAATCACCAGAGTGAAGTACAGAATTGTGTGATATCATGACTATGTCATGGAAAATTTAAAAAACCCAAATGCACCCAAAACAACAAAACAAAAAAACCCCTAACAACTGGTGGCAATCTGAGGCATAGGTGTTTAGTGTCAGCTGATGGGACTGAGGGATGTTGAGGGTGAGCCATCTAATGGCAACCCATTTCCCACAAGGCACACAAGGCTTATTATTGATTTTCTTGATTTCCCCCCTGGTATCAGTTGACTTGGTGTTTTTGTCATTAGTATCAGTAGGACTACTTAAAAATCTGTGCTGTTCAGATATGCTGATCTCTGCCAAGTGAGTTATTTGCAATGTTGGAAGCTGTGTTTGAATGCTATGTGAGATCTCCCCTGCTAAACTGTGCGCAGGAGAGAGTGAGTGCTGAAGCCAGTAGCTACCATTAGAGCGAAAGCTTACAAACAGTGACTGTGCTGGTCTGAAAACAGCCTGAAGATGCTTATCTATCACCTGAAGGACCCAACTATGCCCTACAACACTGCCATAAGTAGATCTAAAAATTTACTTCTGCCAGATAAAACAGCCCACAGTAGTCAGCCTCTTTAGAATGCAGTAGCGATTCAAAAGAGATGATGGGGAAAATGTTGCTTGTTGTGATGGACTGTCCTTTTGTTTTAACATGCCCTCTTCCCCCAAGTAACTGAAACTCCAGTTATTCAAAAGCATACGGACATTTGTCATTAAGCCTGGCTACTTTCCATGCAGTAGTTTTGGGGTTTTACTGAATTTTATTACAGTTATGTTTAAAAATTATAATGGTGCTGTTTGACGGTGGTGCAGCTAATACAGTATGTTGAGAGGAGGAGAGTACTAGAACTCGTCAATTAATCTCTTGGGTTGTGGTATCATAGTAGTAACAGTGGGAGAAACATCTTGCTGTGTTTGAAGATTGCATGAAATTAGAGCATAATCAAATATAGCAGCTGATGGTTTTTCATGGAAAAATTCTTGCTTGTATTTTTCAGTACCACCAAAGGTGATGTAATTTGCTACTATGGAAACAAAGGAGAGCCAGAACCTGTTTTCCTAAATCCTGGTAGGTTTTCTACAGAAAGGTCTGAATATTACCCTTTATTATTTTAAAGGAGTCAGAATGGAGCTGTATTGCTCTAGTAATTTAGCTATTTAAGCATTGTCTTCACTAACTTTTTCTTTGCATTCTTTAGAAGAAAAAAGTTACATATCCTTAAATTTGTTAAAGTATTTACTAATAAATCACAGTAACAACTCAATAGTTCATTAAAAGCTTCTATCCATGTTAGTGTACCCACTTGCACTGCCGTTAGTGGGATGTTCCTTCAGTAACGATGACTGAAGGACAGAAGTCTGTCTCGAAAAATGGAATTTTCAAAGGTTCATGGACTCGACCCGAACTCTCCGTACCCAGCAGTGTTTAAGGACACAGTGTGACTATGCTTCCGTAGGGACAGTGTTGGGTGGGGGTAGGGAATTTATCTGTCTTATCAAGTGGCTTGATTTAAAATATTTAAAATCTAGTCCTTTGCTAGCTATCTACATAGAACAGTACTCCAGAATCCATCACCAAAAAGCCAATTTAAATGGACAAGGACAGGTAAAAGGCTCTGAGCAGTGCAGCTGGTTAATAACAGTTAATGACAATGGCTTATTTTGCCTGATTAGGACAATGGTCCAAGTGTTGCTGCCAGCAGGCAAATAGTTACTGTAGTAAACAACATGAATTCTTGGAAACAGCTGTTAGATTTTGCACAGCTACAAGCACAAAACAGGTTTTAAGACAAACAAACAAGCAAAAATTTAACATCTGGCCACTTGTTGAATGAGAAACTGAATCACAAATTTTGGGTGTCTGCAGACTGTAGCAGAGGTAATTCCGGTCTCCACGTTTCAACAACAGAATTCTTTTTTTATATATGTGGCTCTCTTTAGGGAGAGCCGAGGTTTGCTAGTCTTTGTGCTTACTTGTTTGGATTGTGGTGAGAAATATGGGATACCTCTAAAGAGAAAGCTCCTATTTGTCATCGAATGTTGCTTTGCAGTGGTTTTCAAGAGTAAAATCAGGCAAAAATAAATTATGATTAATACAGCTAAACTGGAAAAGACTAGACTGCAAAAAATTACATAGTTCTGTTGTACCTTTTTCACAGCCTAGCAAACCAGAGGTTAAAAGTAACTGCTGCAAATATGAATTAGACTAAAACTGTCAACCAAAGTACTGTGTATTAGCAGAGAGGAGCGTGCTTAAGCACAGCCCAGTAAAGATGCATGGCTGCTGTAGTCTTCTGTTTAGGAGCGGGGCATGTGTTTCATAGCATACCTGCTGATAAAGATTACCTGGGGAATTACTTAAATTGCATTAAAATTTGTGTAATCTGTAATGACAACTGCAAATCACCAGTGTACCATTTGCAATTAAATTGATATCCCCCCAAATGTTATTTAGTATGTATGTAGGTGCTATGCAGCTGGAAGTGGTCCACAGGGACTGGTCTGTAAACACTTCATTGTTACTGCTTTTTAATCTTAATCACGTAATGTCCTTATTACAGGTTTCATTAATTTCATGACCTGTAAAGCTTGAAGGGTTAAAGTTGCTTTACAGAAATAAACTCAACAATATCATGATTATGAGTTATTTTGTGCTTAGGTTATGTAATACCCTCATGTTTCTATCTGTGTTGTGTTCTGGAGGAAAAAAAAGGCTTTGGTACTTCACCTGATTTCACCCCACGGTGTACATTGTGTTAGTAACAGTGATGAAAATCTCAAATTCAGCTAATTTTATTATACTTAAAGCAATGATGCTGTGAATTGGGTGTTTGGGAGGGGGGGGTTCTGGTTGTGTGTTGGTTTTGTGGGATTTTGCCCCCTAATAAAACATTCAGAAGTAGTGGTCCAGATGAGTTGTTGAGAAATGGTTAGGTTATTTTATTATGAGTTACACACCTAGGAGACTCTTACTGTCTGAAGGGGTGTTGTATTTATTTTATCCCATCATATACATCTTTGATATATACAGTTTATTGACCTCATTTAGTTTTGAAGCAAAATGAAAGCTAGCAATAGGATGAATAACCAGATTATCATAAGAGATTTGTGATGAATTTGCTGATAGCATTTGTTTCTGTCCCTCAAACTGTGAGGGATAAGATAAACATGAAGTTATTTTTTGCGTAGTATGTGAGTTAATTTTCTTTGCTTCAGAGCTTAATAAGTTCTCTGGGGTTGGGTGGGGTTTTGTATGTGTAGGAATATATGGATTGAGTAATGCATTGTTGGATACACCATGGAAGAAACTTCAGTATGGGAAGCAACTTTTCACAGAAGTGGTCGAGAGAAGTCAAGACCTTACCAAAGAAGAGTTGGTGCAGGAGCTTCTTACAGTGATGAATAATCAAGAGCCGTAAGAACACGATAGCCGGAGTTTACTTAAAATGCAATATGACTAGTTTAAAAATTGCAAACTATTTTGACAGAAAAGAAACTTTTGCTGTATATTAATTGAAAAAAAAGCTGGGTAATGAAGGGCAAAAGTAGTGTTCTTTCTCTCCACAGAGACTGACTTTCAATAATATTGACTTTTAAGCAGCAGACACTGTAAACATTATTACTGCAGGCTTAGTACTTGTAGACTGTACACTGATTTCTCTGTGCTCTTTTCTTTTAAAGATTGCACTTCTCTTGCTAAGGGTAATGAGTGCAAGGCAAGGGATGTGCAAATTGCTTGCTGTAAGCTTTGTGGAGGCCAAGAGTGGGGTAAGGTTTAGTTTCTTCCTGCGCACAGAGTAAGCACTTGTTTACATGAGCAGGTTTGTGTTAGTAGCTTCTCCTATTCTGTACTGCTACCCAGAGTAGACACAGGGGGTGGAGAAGCAAGCCGTCTTCCTCAAAAGTGCAAAAATTTTAGGCTAAATAGAGGAAGGAGATAAGGAAGTATTTGCACAGTTCAGCTGTAGGCCTCTGGTCAAGGAAGTTCCCAACGCATTAGTGTGAGTACCTAAGTAAGGTTCCTGCACTCTCTACTGGCTACACAGTGAACTTGAGCCCGTAGCTAGATGTTTAGAGGTAAAGGAAATTGATACTATTTAAATGTCCAGACACAGAGCAGGGTAAAGGAGGTACTGTGGTCTAAATTCATATCATTGCTTACTGTGCAATAACTTTCATGTTTGGCCTGACTTCTACCTGCCTGGAAGGTGATTTGTGTTGAAGCAAAGCTGTTTCTGATATGTAGATCAAATTTCCTAGTTTTATCAGTCAATTTTAATGCCAACATTGATGTTTGTGGCATTTTTATAGTGGTTCAAAATAAATGTTTACGTAAGAACTGAAAACATCTGAGCAATGAGTAGTAATTGGGAAGTCTGCTAAGCGGTCTTGATTACTTTTTTCATCTGATACCAGATCAAGTGATTTTTCAAAAAATTTTTATCCTTTACCTTTCACTAGTAAAAAGGTATAAGATACAGTACAGTCCAAATGATCTTCCCTTAATATTCAGTAATTGAGTGTGATATCACCTGAAATAATCGGACTATAAAATGGAAATATTTACTTACAAAAAGCAATATTTAAAACTAAGTCTGTAATCTTTCCAAAGCACACTTCAAGATGAAATTATCTTTTCATAACAAATGTGAACACGTTGATATGCACTAGCTTTGAAGTTTCTTAAAATATCTTACTGCATATTACTTTATGATCACTTTGTGTGTGTTACAGGAATTAAGTGGGTGCAATGGTTGGTGGTGGAGTAGGAGATAGAAGCTGACACTTCTCACAGGCTGAAGGGCCCTGGCATGCACTTTCTCTGTTACATCGTGCTACGCTCCAGCCGTGTGCCCAGTACAGGAATGGGAAGAGCTTAGTTGCTCTGTTCACACTAGAATTGCACCTATTCTTGCTTCTCCCTGAAACACCCACAGGTGCTCTTCACCACCACCACAACAAAGAAAATGATCCCAGTTAGGTGTAAAGGTCAGTTACAGTATAACAAACTGCACAGTCTCCTCTAGAGATCAGGATGAGCTCTGAAAATGGCGTTGAATTGATCAGTCTGTTCTGCCCTCTTCCCCAGCATTCACTGTACAGCTGACAGGCTGCTGAATTATTCTTTTCTAGGTACAACTGGGTCTGTGCTAGGAGGCAGAAATGGGATTTTTTCTTGAAGGTGGAAGCATCTTAAAGATCAAACACACAAAACTGCTATAATAATAGTTAAATTGGATGTTAATAAGTAAAACTGGAATCTTGGCTAGCATTTGAGAGTATGTTCTGGTGATGTGAATGGAAAGGCAGGGATGAGGGTTGCTGCAGAAACCTTTGTGACCTTAGCATCTCTTCTGTGGCATGCTGACACTTGTTTAATGACAATAAATGAATCTTGATATGCTTTATAATGAAATTATGTTTCTAAATATCTTTCAAGCTTTGATAAGGATATATGTCAAGAGATTTGGGCACAAGCTCACCTTGTCCTCGGCTGCATCTTCACGAATTTTATTTTAAGGCTTGTCCTAGGTATATTCCAGGTATTGCAAGCAAGATCGAAGAAAGCAGAGAGGTCTTTGACAGAAAAAGAACTAACTCCTGGAGTCTAACTGAAAAAATGCTGGTTTATGTGATGTGCCTCAAATTACTTGATCATTAATGTTTTAATTGAAACTAAAATACAGGAAGACAAAGAATAACAAGGAAAGTGGCAAAACTTGTCAAGATATGAAAAAAATTCTTAAAGTGAAACAAAAATTCAAGACCTTGAAAGAGTCTCTATGGGAAAGAACTTACAAGCTGTTTTATCTTCGGTTTTCCTCGTACTTGAGTTTTGAACACAATTCACACCTTTGTACTTTTGGAAGAGTGATTGTTATTTATCAACGACTCAGTCAACACAGCTTGGTTCAAGAGGGATTAGTGTGTTAATATTGGAGAGTTGTTGTTGTTGTTACTTTACTACTTTTTTTTTTTTTCCAGTCAGTTACCAGACCCTGCGATTGAAGACCAAGGGAAGGATTATATACGTCCTATATTGAACAAGTATGCAGCTGTATGTGTTCGTTGCCCAGGTTATGGAACAAGGTAAAAATTCATAGCCAGAAATAGATGTGTACTGGATCAAAGCATATCTCGAATCAAAATTATGCTGCTCTAAGTTTCAACTCCATAGTGACTGCTTTAAATTTGTTCAGATATTAATCAAGTATAATTCAGTAAACTACTTCCTTGATCAGTATTCTGGTGTCTTAGATTTGCTACTGATGAGCATTTTAAGCACACATTGTGGTTCCCCTTTGGTGGGGAGTGTGACATAGCCTCAGTTCATCCAAGACAAGATAATACGGTTCTCCTGGTTCCCCAGTGTAGCAGCAGATCTGACCACCTCTTAACTTTGATCTTACCAAACCATCAAAGCTTATCAAAGCTTTCAAATCATGTTTTTAGCAGAAAAACACAATTATTTCTATATCTGAGGAACCGCAGAACACATTTCCAAGAGTAAGAATAGTTTCATCTGCATAGCTAAGTTGGGGGTTTCTTTAGGCGTGTCATACTACTATGTAGCTGCCGTTTTCCTACATTAAAAACCTATTACTCTTGTTCAAAAGAACACGTATTTCCAGTTTTCCCATAACTGATGCTGCTGTTTTTACTGAGAGATTCTCATTTTCTGCTCAGACTGTTCTACCAAAGGTGCAAGAAGAATAGAATAATGCAATCCATCTTGCATTTAATCCTTGATGGGACAAAATTATAGGTGAACCCTGTTGCTGCTGGGAGGGAATTCCTGCTCTAGAAGACTGCCAGCAATTTTGTCGTACTGGTCTGGCATGGTCAGCCATAGCACTTCCACTATAGAGAGGTAAATTGATAAGCAGAGAGCACTCACTTCTCCAAATATTTGAAGTTGGTATTCTGAGAAAGAAATCACTGCAGAAACTGATTATGAAATGTATTCAAAGAACATTTTAAATACGGGATAGCAAAGACTTAAAATGGTAAAGAAGCATCTTCTTGCCCTTGCTTCACAGGTTGCAGTCTAGCTGTTTCAGGGAAATAGGGAAACACAGGTAACTTCGCATACCTCTTACTGGTGAATTAACACTGTATTTCAAGTCTTCCCTGCTACTATAATTGTATGCTCACGCTTATCAATGCTTAGCAACATGGCTTAGTGAATAGAGATTGCTAATTAGGCCTCACGATATTCATCTGAAGAAATAAAGCACGCTTTCATACGAGTGAACAACTGTGAGATGACTTGGGGAAGGCCACCACATCAGGGTGGTGGAAAACTTCTACTTCTGTCAGTCCTCTCTCTGGCAGGGTACTGCGGTGCCCACAGAGAAGTGACAGCTTACACGTGACAGAGTGACGTAGATGCAGGAATGGAGTCTGCTCTTCAGGAGAACAAACTTCATCTTTGAAAAGTTCATAGAGAGAAAAAATTTTCTGAGATCATGTATCAGTGTCCTATGATAATAATTGACAATGTTTAAATTTCAATGAGCAATTGATTTGAAAGGGAAGAATGAAAGAGTACTATTGATATGAATAACCCATCAGGGTACGCATAGGCTGTGAAGAAAAACTTGGGTTTATACTACTTCTGAATGGAACACTTGGCACTATAAAAAAAGTTTAACATTTTATCGTACCCTCTGTAAGTGAGCAGCTTTGCGTGTCAGCCACTGCCAGTGCAACAGGGAGTCGGAGCAGTGGAGTGGCAGATGAAGGGACTGAAAATGCCCATTTGAACTTGCCAGGAGGATTTCTGCCCTGCTGGTGTGCTGATGATGTGGTCAAGAAAAAAAGAGCTAATACCTTTGGGGATGAGGGATGGGACCCTGCAAATTTATGGAACGGACACAAGGCTTAACCTTCTACCCTTGTGTTGTTTCAGGACTAACACGGTCGTTCTCATTGATTCAGAAGGATGGGTTACTTTCACAGAGCGCAACATGATCAATGCGGATGTCAACCAGTGGAAAACAAGCACCTATGAATTCAAACTGCACACTTAGCAACTTTCCATCTGAATGGTTTGTAATAAGAGCAATGAGAGAACAAGCCATTAAGCTCTAGTAATTGTTTTGTGCCAGCCTCCACAAGCTAAAAATAGCAAGGAAAGCAAAAGTTTAAATTAACTGGCAGCATACTCTATCAGGCTCACAAATACATTGAATAAAACCTAAAGGAGAAACGGTTTTTACGTTAAGTAGCAACTTATAATCAGAAATAAATTTTAAAATACTGCTCTGCCTGCAGGGCAAGGCTTTCTTTGCTCAAGACAAAGTAATTGGGTTTTTTGTGGGTGTGGGTTTTTTTTTCTTTTTAAAGATGTTTTTTAGTAGACTTTTAAATGTGCTTTCAGTTCAGAGGCGGGGAAACATTTGCTGCTGTTATTGTTCTACCTGAAGGCTTTACCGCACTGCTTTCGCTTCATCACATGCTTTTAAGATTGTATAGCTGATGCCAGTGTGCATTAAACGAATGTATGTTATTTTTGTAGTATTAACTGATTCAGTAATGCTTAAACTTTTCAGCAGTGCCATGGTGCGATGTTCTGCCTGGGGAGGGCAAAGCAGAGGGGATTCTTTACATTTGTTTTCCTACAGATAGTACAGCAATACATCTTATTTCTAAACTTGATTTGAGAGGAGATAGGAAATAACGTTCAGTTTCAGTTCAGCTTTACTCAATAGAAACTAAAAAAATCATAGGAGCAGGCTTGCTTATCTTTGACTGGAATAAAATGATGTATATTGTGACATCTTGTTTCCTGATAGTCCAATTAGCCATATTGGTTTTCTTCTTTTCTTCCTCAGCAGGCAGGTAAGGAGGAAGTATCTGTTTGCAAACTGAAGCTAAGTATGAAGTCTACATGTATCAGCTGTTCATACATGTGTAATTTTGGCTTTATTTATTGTATAATGTGTCAAACTGGAGTGACTGCTCATAGATTTTTAGTAAAAATAGCTATTTGTTGTAAGGTGACATTATTGCAGTCTTTATATTGCTGAAAAAGTTGGACATTGAGATGCACTTCGTATGTTCTAACATCTGTGAATTAAAAAGCTATTTAAATGCATGCTTTTTTCAATTATTCAGTGCCACTGTAGGTGATAGAAGATTCTGGCTAATATCAAGATATTTTAAAACCCCAAGTTATTTTCCTGCTACTGGTGTTCTGTTTTGACTTACTGTGAATTCTGAATAGTAAGTTAATAATGGATCACTGCTATTTTTATATACATATAAGCTGAATGTATTCTTTCTACAAGCCTCTGGGTATTAATTATTACAAAGTAGCAAGATTTCTGATACTATTTGCAAAGATGTGCAACTATTCTCCTGTACTCAAGCTTGTGTGTTCAAGCATTCTCACAAGTGTGTGTGTTTGCGTCTGATGGAGGAAGCAGTAAATTCGACTTGCCATCGAGGTGAAGTACTGTGAAAGGCCATTCCCAGACTAATTGCCAGGAGATGCTAAAGCAGTATTTAGTCAGCTATGTCCTTTGTATTTGCATATTTAAATCGCTTCTAGATAGCAGGACTGCTTGCATGACTCGTCACAGGTTGTTCAGTACTATATAAATGACTTGTTGACCACCTCGATTGCAAGACGATCAGTATGATCTTGTCGGGTTGTACGTGGTTTCAGACTCAGCCTTCCAGACTCTTTCTGAGCTGTAGGAAATGGTTAGCCCTTTTTTACTTTTGATGGCTGTTTAAATCATTTATTTGTATGAATAAAAATGTTACCGTTAAATGCACAGAAATAGCCATAGCTGTCTTAAATTTGAATTTGACAACTGCATATTTAAAAACACAACTTGCTCCTACTGAGAGTTTGCGTATCAGACTTTTTTGTATCTTCAAAAAAATCACCAATGTAGATTTAAATAAGACATTATCTTAGACATTACCAAAATGGCAAGCAAAAT
>Ga0065711_1047436_pt1 | contig 12327 bp, 5 predicted proteins | sample Hoacrofraction12_FD_59098 | JGI IMG/M metagenome (GOLD analysis project Ga0065711, IMG submission 59098) | Hoatzin crop microbial communities from Cojedes, Venezuela - Epithelial fraction 12 v2 (version 2) | ecosystem: Host-associated > Birds > Digestive system > Esophagus > Crop | place... | reverse complement strand
CCCCCCCCCGCCATTTGCAAGTATATAAACTAAATTTAGTTCATTTTCACAGTTCTAACAGATGTTACACTTTTGGCAAGTATTCCCTAGCCAAAAGGCTGCACATCTTAGTTACTTTAATGTCTTTTAACTGATTAAAGATGCAAAGGAAAATAATACAGACATCTCTTTTGAATCCGTAGTTTAAAATAGCATTCTTTTTTCCTTCTTTCCTTTCCTTAGGTTTTATCATGCATTGATACACAGGATAGACAGGAAGACTCCAAGGGATAGAAATTAAATCTGGAATGGTCTCAATGATTCTTGAATTTGATTAGAATTTGGATTCAAATTCTTGGCACTTTGAATCAGTATATTTCAATTGATTTCATTGACATTATTAGGATTATAATTGTCTGAACTGGCTTCTGAACCTAACCAAATGCCTTTCTTAGATGAGTTCTCCACTGAAATGCAGTCCAATATACAAACTTGTGTCCTTGTTCATGCAAAGAGAGACAGACAGCCTTTACGACGTGTTCTACAGTATGCAAGATAGTAGCTACAAGTACTTAGAAAATAAGTGTATAAATGTTTCAGACTGACAGCAGAGCCCTTGACCACCTTTAGTTGAAAGGACTGGACTTACGTGTTGTTCTTTCTGAATGGGTTTCTGGAGCTTTGTTACATGATCAGATGTACTGTAATACTCGGTTGATTGTATTTGCCATTTTTCTTTGAAATGTTGATAGAATTCCAGATGTAGGTAGACTAACTGTTGTAGCAAATTTAAGTTTATGATGAAGGAAATGCACTTTTTTTCCTAAAGCACATCCGCGTTTAATATAAAAGGAGACAGCAAGTTCCAGAATACGGAAGGTATTGAGATAATGTAATTTATTTACTGACTGTGTAGTCTAAAGACATCGAAAGTGGAAAAGGTCATGACAACATTCTTATGGTACATTTTGAGATTTCAGAAAGGTTTCTGCTTTATGTTAGAACAGATTCAAGTCTCTCAGTTTTTCCTCCCCACAAAACACAGAAAAATAGTTGTACCCTAAAATACCAAAATGCCTGAATTAAACATTCTCATGGGCATTGTCACTGGCTAGAATGAGATGGTAGTCAGACCATAATTTCAAAAGATAGCTAAAAAGGTTTCCGACAGTATTGTTATTTCCATTTTATAGATAAGGAGGAAACCCAAAATTATTTAAGTGACTTATCAGGAAGTCAGTTGCCTCACCAGGACATAAAATGAAATTTCAAAGGATCTAAAACATGTGTCTGTAGGTCCTCTCTGTGTTATTATGATGCTGTAAAAGTAGTGTATTTGCTGACTTTCTTTTCAGTTGGTGCAACGAAATTAATCACTGGGTTAATTCTAAATACAGTTTTGCTGACTCGCCCAAACTATGCTGTCATACATTATTAGAACAATTTATACATGCGGATGGTTTTATACTCCTGAGGGTGAAGTTTTAAAAATACAATATTCTTTGTACTAACGTGTTAAATGACAAGAAAATTCACTGAATATAAAAGCATAGTCTAAGGTTCCTCAGAGCTTTGCCTGAGTGACCAGCTAGTGATATTTTATGTATGTTTTCAGGTCCAGTTAGCGAACTTGTCGTCGTAAATCTCGTCAGCATCTAGCCAGGTGATAAAATTCATGTCAAACATGACTATGCTGTTTATCATTTTATGTAAGAGTTTGTGCACATTCCCACTCCTTCCACTGCTACTAGATCTAAATAGGCAAAAATGATAGATGTATACCCTGTGAAAGAGTGCTAATCAATATATCTTCCAGTGCTTGAAAATAAAGATTTCAGGTTAACAAATTGAAGGAACTCCCACAATCTTTTGGAAGAAGAAACCTTCACTGGTGGCTAGATTGTGAATGTCCTGTGAGAACAGAGCAATATGGAGAGATTATCAGTATGTTTTTTTATTAGACCCTACAGTATCAATTAGTATAAAGCATTGCCATGAAGTTTCTGTCAAAGTATGTTCTCCTTTTATTACAAAAGATTTCCTGAAGTCTCCAGAAAAAATATGAGGACTTGTAAGCATGAAGAAAAAAGGAAGGAAACCTTTATTAAGGAATGGGGGCACCCTCCCCACCTCCCCTTTCCAAGGTAAAAAATAGTATTCCCCTTCTTGACAAGTGGTACCGAATATCAATATTTTGTGGCTTGCTTCCAAAAGAAAAAAAGAAACACACAACTAGAGCTAATGAGTATATTTTACACTACACCCGTTGGTCTTCAAAACAAAGCAGCCAAACACAGCCCACATGGGGAGTGGCCTCTCATTGGAGAGCGTGAAGCAGAGATCCCAGGAGGTCACTCCTTCCCTGTTATTGATCCTAGTAAAGAGAAATCAAGATGGACAGAAAACTTCCAACATAATTGTCAGAGCTTCCTCAAAGATTCTTTATCCAAAAAGCAACACAATAGCATTTTCTTTTAAGACCAAAACCTTGCTCATCTAAAAAAATAAATCTTTATCAGTTAAATCTTGAAATGTTTAACAGTGCCATCTGGTGACCTTTGCCATAACAACAGCAGTATATTTCAGAGCATCTTTCTTCTGAGGCTCTGAAGGGACTGCAGAAACAACTGTGGATTACCAACTGAAAACCCTACTTTGGCAAAACCTGAGACATACGTTAGTTCTGTGCAGCTTCCCTTTCTCTACAGCTTCCAAAACTGAGATAAGCTGATTCACAAGCTCCTATTTTCTTCTTAATAATAACACAATTTAAATAATATCTATGTAGCATTTTATAGTTATAAAGCTACCTGTCGAAAGGCACGTGCAACTCTTGCTGGGTAACCAGACAGCGACATAATTAATAGTCCCGTACTGAAAGACTCCCATCAGTATGGTAGGATTGCAGGCAGTGTCTCAAGACAAATCACTTAAATCACTGATGGGGACCTCATAGCCAGTGATAAACCTTAACTGTGACAGTTTCCCTTCTTTTCTCATACAAATTTATATTTTTAATAATATGGCATTTTGTAAAAGTCTTAAACTTTCAATGCCATTTTTCCCCCAGTGACAAGATAGATGTAATGCATATTCTTAATCCTTGCCTGTTCTCTGCCCTGAGATTTGAGACATTGTAGGACAGGGACTCTCTAAATGTGAGTTGTGGGAGTCTCGCTATTGATCTCTGGAGACAGCTAGCAGTAAAACAAGCTGTTAGAAATTTATTTAATTTAAAAATTAAATTTACATTGGAATTTAAATTTTGAAAAAGGTTTAGGAAGAGCAGTAATCAAAAATGCCATCGAATGTTGTTCTTCCTGCATGGTTACAAAATTAGTGCAAGACTACTCCTCCCTTCAGAAGAGGAATGAAGAAAAATAAATAGTTTAAGTGGTTTAGAGAATTGTCCTCAAGCATCTACTAAACATGACATCAGGAAGCTGTTCGTTGACTGTGGAGACCGTGGGAATACCTTTTGCAGACGAACACGGAACACCTGCTAAGCGCCGAGATTTTCAGCATTCATTTGCACGCAGCGTGCTTTGACGTGTGGAATAGATGCAGGGAAATGAACAGAAATAGAAAACCTACGAGGAGCTTATAAGCGATATACCTGCCTTCTGCCTCAGAAGGACGCACTTGTCAGTTGACTGTTAACCTAATTAGAGGAAAAGTGAAAAGCTGAAAACCAGCCCCGTGCAATGGGGAATGTCGCACTGCCTGTTTGCCGCGATGCAAACCCGTTTTTTCACATCTCTTCTAGTGACAATATTTCTTCATTTGCTTGTTCAATTGACTCGTCGCTAAGTAATTATTGCATATCCTGCTCACTTCATCCATCAGTTCTTTGTCACACATTATTCAAAACCCAACTTTGACATTTTATTCCATTTCTGAATTTCAGATTTAATGTGTTGTTCGGGTCTAGAGATCGCGGGAGTGTGTTTGTTTGCGGACTACGCTTGGATGCTGCCTTGCCAAATACGTTGGGTGAAAACATGATGTTCCTGTGCGTGAAGAGAAATGCTGCACGTTACAGAGTTTTGCGAAGTTCTGAAGCATTGCAGGGAATACATGTACTGGGGTGATTTAAATTTAAAAACATAGTACTTTTTCCTGGAAATCAAAGGTTGGTAACAGACTAAAACTTGGTGGATGTTTTTGGTGATATTTTAATAGGAATTTCTGGGTTTACTGAACAATATGAGAGTGATGGTGAGTTTTAATCACATTATCAGAATGTATAATTCTGAAATGCACAGAATCTTGGGGAAAGGGCCCTTGCTTTAATTAAAATGTCTGTTAAAAATCATTTCATCAGGACGCGAGAGACTCTGTTTCAAGCTCTGTCTGACTGGGTCAACGTGAACTTCTCCCTTCCTCGGTTAACTCACCTCACTAGATCCTTATGCTGCAAGGTGTCTTATGTGGGCAGCTCTCAACCTCTGTTGACACTGACTTCTCATTAAATTACGGAAATATCCTTTAGTGAAAAAACTGGAGCCTAGGTGTATACTTCTGGAGGATGAACACTGAGTTCTAGAGTAGTTGTCTTTTTATCAAAATATATGTTTAACTTCTTAAAGTGGAACATCCTAACCAAGATTTTTCCCAGGAAGACAAAAGTTCAGCTCGGGCAAGTGGAATCTCTGTTTCAATCTCCCACAAACTGGGTATGAACAAGACTAGTTAGGGAATAAAAGACAGCTTCTTCCTGTCTGTTTTGATAATAAACATCTTAATTGGTCCTTAAGTTTTATCAGCTAACTTTATTAAAAATGCCCACGATAGAAATAAAATACTTTGTAGAACTGGGGAGAAATTAGTGAAGGGCAACAAGTTTTACTGAATGAGGATGATGGAGTGCATTTTTGTTAGGAATAATGGAGCAAGCTAAGACTCTTCATCCTCAGAAATGGTTGTCTGTGTTGGAATATTTTAGGGGTCTAGAAAAGCCTGAGTGATATGGATAGGGATTGTTGTTCAGTATCACTTCTAGAACAAAAATTACAGGGCATCGGACAAAACTGGCAGGTGGCAGGCTGCAGAACAGTCGGTAGAAGGTATTTCTTCAACACGTTGGATAAGAAGGCTAGGAAATTCTTCACCAAAGATTGATGTAAATGTGTGAATTTACATGGGTGCAAGGGCAAACTGAGAAGTGTATGGAAGAAAAACCCACCAAGGGTTATTAAATGTATAGCAAATATAGCTCCTTAGAAAAATCACTGTCAGGAATAGATTTAGAGTCTGAGAGACAGCTAAGGGGGAAGCGTCACATACATGCCCTGTGTTCTCTTCCGTGGGCATCAAATACGGTCATTGTTAGCAGCTGAGCTGGATCCACAGTTGGCCAAGTGCCTTATTAATTCTGAATTAGCAAATAGCTGGGTGAAAGGTGGTTCTACCAAAAATACAGAAATCAATACTTGAGAATATACATTTTTGGCTGACCCTGACATTTTTTTTAGTTTTTTTAATTTTTCAGTTTGCACAAGGGATTTGGCGAAGGAGAGAGAATTAACATGATATAGTCACAGTTGCCTTATTTAAACTTATTTACAGTCTAATTCGTTCCACATGCAGATATGTATTCATGAATACATAAGACAAGTTGATTATAAGAAAGATACACAATTTGATATGTATTTCCTTTTAAGAGTCGTCAGATCTAGGCCTTATTCCAACTACTGTATTTCTGTTTGGGTTTTTTTTTATTTTTCCTTTTCGGTATCATCCTTTTTTTATCCTTGGATTAGCAATAAATCTCGTTTCTAGAGAGAAAATAGAGTATACTTTACCATCTATCATTCCTAAACCTCAAAGTGAAAAGATCTCTCATCTCTGAAACTCACAAACCCATGCAGTGGAGGCAGTTTGATACAAGCCAGTAGGAGCAATTATCTGCGTCCCAGAGGATCCTTCAGTCTGTGCTAACACTGATGCCTTATTTTGTACACAGGTCATGAATGCTCTAATGACCACAATTCATGTTGCCATTTAGCGACCGGGAGAGCACGCTGTGCCCCCCCTTGTTTTTACAAGACTAACTGACACAAGCAATCAGGGCAAAATCACGGGATGTATGAAGTTGCTTTTATCATATCAGCACAACTAACAATGCAACAACTAAATGTGTGTGAGCATTGCCATTAGAAATACAAGGCTTGGCATTTAAGATCTCAGCTGTTGAAAATCTCAGTAGATAAAGCACAGTGCTTTCTAGGTTGTTTAAAAAAAATCAAAATCTGTTAAAATAAAATACTCTGTGTTGGTCAGACTTTTTTTTAAATGGCATAATGAAAAATTGTAAATGTGCTAGGCCACCTGATCAATGATTTTAAATGGTGACACTGCTTTACACTGTGCAGTAAGTTACCTTCAAACATAAAAGCAAACCGAGGTCCTCCCGGCGTGCCTCTGAAGGGCCGCTCCGCTCCCAGGCTAAGGACAGGCTCATTCTGCGTGCAGGCATTTAACCTCCTCAACAGGAGCACGTGGGAAATGTGGTGTAGAAGCAGCCAAGGTGGGCTCAAGTCTGCTTAGGTACGGCCAGTGCCACCCGGGCAGCGGCACAGCTCTCGTGGGTCATCTTGTCATTCTCATTCCCATTAGGGAAGCTCTTAGACATGTATCAGGCATGACACATGGTGGTAGTTTTATGCATCAATTTATGCCTTGCTCTCTTCTCTTTGCAATATTTCCTGCAATTACAGTGCTGTTTACAAAACTGATACTGAAACTGATAGTTGCTTTAAATTTTCTCATTATAATATTGTTGTGTATTTTATCCCAAACTAGAGCACTGGGACCATAATTTTAGCAATTATACATTCTTCCTTCTTATTCAGTCAAGCGGGAGACCATCTTTGCTGAGTGTGTAGCTATGCTAATTACCGAGTGGATTACAGGGGACTCTTGTTAACAAGCAAGAAAACAGCACATGTGAAAGACGTCTACGAGCTGGTTGTCATCAAGTGTGTTTTCCAGGCAGTAACATTTATGTAAGCTTTGATAAAGTAGAAAGCAAAACACTAATTGGTGAATCTCTCAAGAGTGGAACCAGGAGGGACTTCAGTGGATAGTTACGATAGTGACTGAAGGGGTGTCTTCAGACAACAGGATCTTCTTTTCTGCATTTAATTTCTGAATAGAACAATGTAGTGGGATGCTAAAGTTTGCTAATGACATTAAACAGTTGGGAGAAGTGGGTTCAAAGGAAATGGTAGTGTTCCAAATTACGCAGCGAGCTTAAGGGAATACGCAGAGATGTGTTCCAGATACAGAAGAAAATTAATTCTGAAACTAAAGCAATAGTCAAGTTATAGCAAGGATGTCATCCTGTAAATAGCTACATTCTGTAGCATCAAATTTGTGAGCTTGAATGATTAGTTGACTTCCTGCTTCTTCCCCCCACTCCTTTAGAAACCTAAGTCTTAGACATTTAAAATGCTGAGACAGGGAGGCCAAAGACTGAGACCTTGTAACTTCTTCTGCAGCTCTGAGAGGTTTCCTGTAAAAATGTTCCTTTGAGCCAAGAACGTTGGCTCCTTTGCTCTTTTGAGCTGCGGCTGAAGTGGATCCACCCCAGCTTGAGTATCCACCCCAGCCTGAGTGTCATCCGCACTGATGGAAATGGCAGTGCAGGAACTGAGTCATCAGTGCCAAGGAAATTAAAGAAAAACAAAAGCTCTGTGTCAAGGGACAGGCTAGGAAGGACCTGAGATCACAGGCAAATTTTTTTCTTTTTAGATCTTTATTTATCCCTGTGGGTGACTGCAGGACTTCTAGAATAGGACTTTTATAGCATTTGGAAAAATGGTAAGGAATGCACAGTATATGGTAAACAGAGAGTTGAGGAGACATCTACTTACTAAGTTGGTTTTGTTCCCCTTTATTGACTTTGCTTTTGATCATGAAAGATCTTCACGAGATCTTACAGAATTGTTAAATTAAGTCAGATATATTTATTTTTTACTTGATGGAAATTCAGATATCAGATTAAAACAAATTCCAGTAAAATACCATGCCAGTTGCTTTGTCTAAAGTGCAATGAAAAAATAAGAACTATTTTTGCAGTGTAGATTTGCTATGTGAGGTTGCCTCTTTGTTAAAGTTATACAAGGGTGGAGTTTTAGACCCCTTTATTACATGCAAAACTCAGTACCATTTTATGTATATCTGCTGTATACATTCTGTAGGCTGCAGAGAATCCATACCCCGTCAAGAGAGAGGTTCAAGTACTAAACGGAAGCGTCTGGTAGTTTTTACATGCTGCAGGATACCCAGTCCTGAGCTGTTCCTCCACACGGGCGTCAGTCTCCCACAGATCCTTTGTCAGGTGTGCCCGCCCCGTGCGAGGGCTGTAATTTGTTTTGGAGCTGTGTTGTTATTACAGCAATCATTTAACGTGCGGACCTGAAGTGCTCTATCTCTGCTGATCTGTAGCTAGACTCCGTGAGATACTGATGTCCCTTCACCCGCAGACTAGTGTGTGTAGCTCATTTATTTTACGAAATACTTTTAGATTTGTGATATTACGTGATTTACATAAGATTAAACATCCTCATGTAGTATACATGCTATTTCTTTTCCTAAGAAGGAATGAACCTAAAAAAATTGAATACCAGGTGCTGGTACAAGGTGTTTGAATGACTTGAACATATATGCCTTGGCTGGCTTCTGGGTTCGGCAGATAAAGAATGAAGATTTCTTCTATTCGTAGTCCTTCTTGCGTCACCCTGAAAAAGGCAAGCATGTATAATGAAGGAAGCCACACCTAAATATCTCACAACATGAAGACAATCACGTAGGAGCAAGTTTTCCTGTATGTCTTTTTCCCACATGCTCATTTTTTTTGCAAATATTAAAATACGTGAAATATTTTGCTCTGGGGTATTCCTTGAAACATTTAACAAAACTGTTGTGACTGCACCTATTACATTTTATTGTTCCATCAATTTTTTGTCACAATACATGGCGCCCATGTATCACAGATCACACAATTGATATATGCTCCCATTCGTCTGAGGTGCCACATAAATCACTTCAGATAGTGATATGATATTTTACAGAATTGACAGAACCAGTTCAGCCAGAATTGTTTTTGTTTTGTCTTGCTGAGATGATTCAGTGGAAATAAAGAGTAGAAGGGTTCTTGGTAGGTCGAAATTGGATGGTTCTGAAGAGAAGGAAAAGGTGCGAGTAATCAGTGACCCTGCAGATAATTGACCTTGACGTTACAATCGTTGTGCGTAGATAAACTATCAATAGGAGCAATACAGAAAGACACGTTCATAGTGCTGGAACAGATGAACTATGCTTAACCTAAACCTTCTCACGGCAAACAAAATAAGAATCAAATATATTGCGCTCTAGAGAGCATTGTATGACTAAGTTGAACAGTACAGATTACCAGTCTGAAGATACCTGAGATGTCCTACGAAATGCCCAGCCAAACCTTTGAGGCGTTTAATGAGAAAGCTTCAGACAGCTCTGCTCTCTGACTCTGAATGCAGAAATTTTCCAGGCTAACGATTTGACCTGTGTGTTGTGTAAGAGAAGCGCAGAAGTTTTCAAGAGCGCACAACACAAATGAAACGTCATCTCCTTTGCAAAGTAGCATTTAGTCACCAGAACTCTCTTGAGAGCATTGCTATGTTAAATACATATCGTAGGCCAGACACAGCTAAACTTTGGGAGTGGACGTGTATGTGATTAAGCATTTTGTTTCCTTTATGCCAATGGAACATACATCATGTGAGTTTAATCCTTTCAACAGCTAGGACTTTTTACTCGCTGGATTAAATATACATCGCAGATGCTCTCTGGCTTCCAATTCTAAAAGAGTCCACTGTGTCCTCCAAGGGAAAAAAGTATTGTGTTTGCTAGTAAGAAATTTCCATCAGCTTTATTTTTTATTAATTTTCCATTTCTCCTTTTATTTGCCTTTCAAATATACTACACCTTTGCCTATTTTATTTTAAGATCTTAGCCTTTCTTAATTGACTTTTTCATCATGTTTGGATTTGGCAGGTGAGATACTGCTCACCATCCTCGCAGAGCTGGGAATTTCAGTGCGTTCCGCCGTTGCTGTATATTTCTTAAAAACTATCAAACATAGTCTTTTTGGAAGAAAAAGTTGGGAATTTATAACCTTGCTGAATAACTCATGAAAATAGTTGTAATAAGCACCGCGTATGGCTAAGCACAGATAAAACAGGTGAAGATGAGCTTTCCTAGCGTTAGGAATCTGTAGCACTCTTCTGGCTTCTCTGCCTGTTCTCAGCCGGCCCCACGCAGAGCATTTTGCTGTGGGCCAGGCTCTGGGCAGCTTCCCAGCCTGCGCAGGGAAGGGACGTGGGTCAGGGCCGGGCCGGAGAGCTGCACTGATTCCCAGTGCAGTTGTACAACAGAGATTCACGTGGGTGAGATTTATGAGATGATCCGAGTTTAGCTAAAAGATGTAGTTCAGTTGACTTCGTCTTTCTCTTACGCAAGTCTACGGAAGCTCTCTTAACTGTGCAGCTGGAAAAATTTTCACTACTGTTGTGCTTTAATCCATTGGGAATTATGATTCTGACAATGGCTTTCTATATTTCATGGCAGATTTTTTTATAATGCCAAAACTTTCCAAGTTTAAAAATACAATTATTTTCAGCACGCATGGTATATGTTGTATCTTAACCAAGAAAGCAATTATTTGACAACATTTCCCTGTTTTATTGAAAAGCAGAGTCCTCAACACTCTGCCTCGGTGTCTGGCCCCACACAGTTTTACAGCGTCTGCATTTCCATTTACCGAGAGGAAATTCTCACTCACGGCGTCCGTTCACAGCGTAGGTTAGCTTTCTGCAAAATTATTCACACATCTTTCATACATTTCAAAGATTTTAGCATGCAACGGAAAATAATCTATTGCCTAATACAGCAAACAAACTGATGAGGCAGGTCGTGCGCTGTCGCCACCGTTAGCCTTTTAGATACGGCCAGGTATAAAGGCCAGGATTATAAATTATGACAGGCCTTGGCTTGGGCTGCAAGCAAGCTCTCCCTCTCCTTCAGATCCACCTCCAGCTGCCAATTCCTTCCTTTTGTCCGGTGCGGAAAAACCAATTGAACTCTCTGTTGCATCTGGGATGTTAATGAATAAGAATCCTTTAAAATGATGTTGACCCTATTGAGATTTTTAACTTTGCAGAAGTTCAAGCAGAGCAATTTAGGTGCTTGAGGGACATTGTTAATTGGAAGTTTTCCTGCCTGACCTAAGTGGATCAAACTGTGGGGATGCTGATATAAACAAGTTACTGTGTAACTCAGAAGGGTTATTTAAACCCTTGGTCAGGAAATAAAACAAGTGGAAGAAATTATGCAGAGATGTTAATAACACAGGAAGCATTGATACTGATTGACATATATAGAAATCAATTACTCGTATATCCAATAAAAATTAGGCACCATAATACGTCAGGAAGTGTAGGTAAAAAGTAGTTAGATATATACATTTATTAAGATCAGCATATAATTCCTGCTCTCTTGGGGAGTATCCTAAGGGACGTTTGGGAGGCTTTTTTGGAACCTGGTGAAAAATTGCGAAATGGTCCAAGGCTCTGTTATACCTTTGATAAATGACCAAGCAGCCTGGAAAGTTTCTTCCTTCTTTACTAAACGCTGAAGTAGACCCCTGCAGAAATACTTCTTTTAGTTTCTTCCAGTTTCAGTTTTGGGCTGGACCGGTTAATTTTGTCTTTGTTGAACAGTACAAGTGCTGTCCCAAACCGGAAAGACTCCTAAAAATCACCGTGCCCATTTGAAGGGAAGTGCCACCGCCCTGTGATTTCTTCTGTCTCGGTACTGATCAGTGCTTCTACTTCAGGTTTGCCCCAGTGTTGCCTTCTTTACCATTTTCTACCGGTTCAGACATTCAGCAGGCGATGATAGGTACGGCATTTCTCCTCCAGATCCACAAGAACGTTAGCAGCTAATACTCTCTTAGGCTGTCTCAGCATGTCTGATCTGATAACTATGAAGTTTCAGCAAATATCTACTTTTCCTGTACATAATTGCATGATTATTACTTTGCAGTAAGCAAAGAAAAACAGAGGTCCAGAGGTAAACAACACTTCCAGGCTGATGCCTCCAAGTTGTGTTGCTTCTTTTTCTCGCAACAGGAAAGTGACTTTCAACTAATGTCTGGTTTCCGTTTGTTACCTCGGCTGCAGTATGACTGGGCTTCTTCATAGCTGCGGTGCATTGGGGTTTGTCGCCTTTCTCTTCACAGCTTTTTTTTACTCAGGACATAGTTAAATGATCTCTACAATTCAAAAAAAAAAAAAAAAAAAAAAA
>Ga0065711_1047444_pt1 | contig 12328 bp, 6 predicted proteins | sample Hoacrofraction12_FD_59098 | JGI IMG/M metagenome (GOLD analysis project Ga0065711, IMG submission 59098) | Hoatzin crop microbial communities from Cojedes, Venezuela - Epithelial fraction 12 v2 (version 2) | ecosystem: Host-associated > Birds > Digestive system > Esophagus > Crop | place... | reverse complement strand
TTTTTTTTTTTTTTTTTTTGTACTAATAGCATGACATGCTTCCCCAGTGTGTGCCTATCCAAGCTGGTTGTTTGTCCTTGTTAGGTTTTAGGACATAATGTTAGCTTCTTGGTAAATCATCTTGGGGGTTTTTTTTGTCAGCGCTTTCATATCCTTATATTCGTTTCCAAGGACTGTCATCAAGATTGTCTTAATTGAAAAAACATTTGCTGTAACTTTAGCAGCTGTGCCGCTACAGTATAAAATCATGGTAACTGTTTGTGCTCGTTCAGTGCTAGGTTGCTGTAATGGGAAGTAAATGGTCTCTGTTAATAGGTGCTGTTCTCTCTGCTACAGTGTCTTGTCACCCATGAGCTGGAATATGAGGTGTGCTCTTCAGTGTATGAAATAAAAGGCAAAAAACACTATTGAACTCTTTTTTGACTTCTTCCTGTAACTTATTTTTCTGAATCTCTATATCTTATCTTTGAATTTCTGTCTAGTTGACCAATTGGATTTGTGATTTAATCGCCACGTTAGTGGAATAAGCTTATTTGTATAGCGCTCAGGAAGACCCTGGATGATTCACAGAAGCATGAAATAAAAAATATTTTCCCATCACTACAATGTATATTCATTAAGGGAGGTTTTCAGATGTGTACATCTCCTTCACTTTCAGAGCTTCTTTTTATGATTTACCACTTAAAATCTGTCTTTTCCGTTAGATTTTAGAATTTAATTTGGCATCTGTTGGACTCTATATTCTGCCTGTCCTTTTGCCTTGACATTTACGCTTATTAATTCCCAATATGTGTGATACATAGACATGTTTTATAAGTATTATCTGTGATCTCAGTTGATGTGTTGTCACTGGTATTCCCCTGGCAGTGTTTGACGTGCACACATGGGGCAGGTAATACTTTGGGGAGAACCAAAGGTAATGCTAAAGCTGCTTTGCTCACAGTAGCATGGAAGTGTGAGGTGTGTGCTGGTGGGTGTGTTTGCATGACTGAAGCAAGGTGTCGTGACAAGGAAATGTAAGGGTGTAGTTTCTAAAGGACAGTTATAGCACTTGGTTGCTTGCAATCTCGTCGTCTTAATACATTTTAGTAAGTGATGAGCAATGATGTAATTCAACTAGCGTATTTTAAGCTATCAAATTTATTTTGAAGGCTTCTGTTTGTTTTATGGAAACTTTGGCACCTGATTTATTGACTAAAATTTGAAGTCTTGATCTTTTAAATGGCTGCTAATCTTAGCTGCATATTTTTGCATTCATCTCAAGTGAATCTAAGTTTCTGGAAATGATTCCCCTCTCCCGGCAGTTGCTCTCTATGGAAGAAGTTCAGTCTTCCTGCAGAGGCGTTGCCTCTGGCACTCTCCGGACGACACAGCTCCGCTGTTGATGGTGCTGTTGTGGCTTTCAGCAGCTCCACAACTGTTTCCACTGTTTGAGTTTCTGATACAGAATTACAGCTGGCTAGCACCTTCTTTTCTCTGGGGAAAATTCAGAAAATGTTCTCTAGAAATTACAAGTAGCTATCTATAGATATCTTCAACTGAGCATAACGAGGGGCAGATGTTCACTTGTCTTAAGAGATTCTTCTGTTTCATTGGTGTGATGGTTTTTCAAGCCGACATAAAGATTTCAAATAGCTGAATATGTTTGAATTTGCTGGCTACACCTGACAGAAGTTAGATGCAGTTAGAGCAATACACAGTGGTGTTTAAGGTAAACAGGACTTCAAAGAGAGGTTCATGAAATCTTAAATACTGATGAGGACTTGCAGCAAAAATCTATGGATGTTGTAACTAGGGAATCAGGTCTTCAGTGTTAGCTGGAAGAGCATCCTAATACTGGTTGGGGTTTTTTCCTTCCTCTCTGACAACTCTTGAACATACCTTGCATCAATTTCTTTGACTTTTATTTTGCAGTTTATAATAAGAGAATTTGAGAGTTGGAAAAGTTACCATGGTTTGTTTGTTCTTTTTTTCTTTCTGTTTTTTTGTTAACGACTCAAAACATTCTGGTATATTAAAAAAAAAAAAACGGGGGCCAGCTGTCCCTCCTGAAGTCGTGCCATCTGTATCATCTTTCTGGCTGGGAATTCTGTCCTCTCTTTCCTGTCCAGGCAGATCCTCTGTAGAGAAAGAAATACGTCTTTGTGCCTTGGAAGCAAAACACATCAAAACGGAGGATCTGATAGAGAGTCCTTTCTGCTTCTTTAATGTCTTTGTCTCTTTTCCAAGATTCTTTATGTTTTAAGAAACAGTGATTATTTTTTTTTTCAATTTCTTTTTTTTTTTTGAACTGGAAGTTTCCTGCTTCCCAACAGTTTCTCAGTTGAAAGCTTGAGCAATGCTTAACAGAAGACGAAGCAGAGCTGCTTCAGTTCTCCCGTTTCCAAATCAGAAGAACGTAAATTAAACTGAAAATGCAGTTTCTATTTTATATAAACATACATATCTATATGAAAAAATTGTCTAAGGATTTTGTATCATACTGCAGTGAAAATATGTTATAAATAATTTCCCTATGATTTGGTAACAATTTCGTATCTGAAAAATTTTTCTTTACATTTTCGTGTCATTTTGGTGGAAGCTTCAGAAATTCTTCCAGACTTTTCTTTTTTTACCAAGCCTACTAATCATTTTCTTATACTTTTTACTTCATCAGTAACCTCAGGTTGTTGAGGCTGCATTATCGAGGAATCTTCCCAAGACAGCACGCAGCAAAGATTTACTTACAGTGCTAAATAGGTACTAAAGTCTTCTGAAGTTTTCTTTTTTTCAGAAATAGATACAGTAGGTTTATTAATAGCTAATATATGTTTATTAAGCATCTGTATTAAGATATTAAACACTGTATTTGACTGAGGCTACTAAAGAAATGTCTGTATTCTTCTATTGATTCGTCCAAGAAAAATAATTTGTTGTACAGCTGTGAATAATCTGCATCATCAAATATGTCCCATTCCTGCCAGAAGCTGGGTGCCTTTCATTTCCTTTTGAAGCCAAAAGGGATTCAACATGTTGCAGCTCAGGCCGTGCTGAATTCTAATGTCTTGATATGTTGTAGATCATTAATATTTACTTGTGAAATGGTTTTGACCTTTAGAGCTAAGTTAAAAGGTTAACCTATGTCCATTTCCATTTAGTACATTAATTGCTCCCTTTCCTAATTGTCTGTAGGACAATAGTTTCTGATCATTTCAGAGGTAAGTCAAACTGTAGGTGATGCTTTGCATTCATAATTTTGTTGTTTGTTTTACTTACAAATAAATTCCAAATCACTGAATGTGTCTTCTTGGGTTCTGTTTAAAAGAAAAATAGTCAGTATTTCTAATATTTATTTTTTCTAAACCAATGCATGGATTCTGCCTGAAACTAGTGGGATGTGATATGCTTTATGATACACAGAGGATAAAAAAAAGTTTATGCATTTTTCGGTTACTCAAGTGTTAGTATTCTTGGCAGCTCTGAACAGGGGGAAAAAATGCCAGCATGAAATTAATAACTGGTTTTGTTTCTGTTATAGCTACACTGTACACGTCCTGCATTTTGTTGGGTATATTCCTCAACAGCAGCGTACCAATATTCTTCGAGCTCTTTGTGGAGACAGTCTACCCAGTTCCAGAAGGAATTACTTGCGGAGTTGTCACCTTTTTGAGTAATGTGTTTATGGGAGTGCTTTTGTTTTTCCTGACATTTTACCATACAGGTGAGAAATATTAGCTGCTTTGAAAACACAATTCTCCATTAAGACATACTGTTGTCAGTAAAGGGAGGATTTGCACATACAATTTCTGTTAATAATCAGTGTTTGAATCCTCCTGTGTAGCAGCAAGGGAGAAGAACTTTAATTGTTCTTGTCTATGTGCATGCTAATAAAAATGAAATGCTTTAGTGCAAGGTGCTATAGTCATATTCTACTTAGAATTTGCTGTAGCCAGAAGCCATTGAGATACACACTGATGTCATGTTTTTATAAGGGCCTGGGTAATGTGACCATTAATAATGTTTGTATCCACGGGTGTCAAAACCACAGTAAGGCTAATCCAGTCCAAGGCTAATCCAAATCAGGGTGTAACTGTGTTGCCCAGGAGGGTGGAAATGCCCCGTTTATGGTCAGCTCGGTTCAGTGGGTTGGACATACCATTGCAGCGGAGAGAGCATCTCTTGACCACTACTCAGAGATGAAATACATATTCCTTTAGATAACTCAGTGGACTAACCAGGCAAAACTGTGTTTTACTTGATATTTTCATCAAGTTCTTCAGACTTTTCATCTCTTGAGTATTATTTGATTCCTCAATTCATAATTGTAACTTTCAACTTGCTATTTAGTAGACTATATTATTACTCTAAGCTGTGAAATAAAAACTCATCTTGCTTTCAAAGGGAAGTGGTCTTTATGAATGGTTTTCAAAGAGCAGATTTTTTGTTTGTATTTTGTTGTTGTAGTAAATGCTTTCATCATGATACAAGATTGATAGAGCCATGTTTTGCTTTTGCTTTGGAAACATTAGAAATTGTGAGCTTTTATCTATTATCATAAGCGCATGTACTTCTTAAGATGGTGTGTTTTATAACCAAGAGGAGACTGACAAATTTCAAAATGAATTGTGCTCAAATTTATGAAGGTTACAGCCTGGGGCAAATTTTCAGCGTGGTTTGTGTGTCTTTCTGCCAGGGAATCACAAGCAGGTCAACAGCCCCATTCCAAATCGTGGCTGTGAACAAAAACTGAGAGAATTTTTTTTTTTTAATACTGATATTGAACTACAGGATTGTAAAATCTGATTTCTGTCCCTGCTAACCTTGGGTGGCATGATATTTAGTCTTTACATTTTCAAGAATGCTTTTAGTATTATTATTGATTGGTGTGAACTCTGTTCACATATGCTATTATTTCCAACATTTATACCTGAGCTATAAAGATTACCCAAAATGTTCTGAGGATATTTTCAACGTTTTTCAGAGTAACAATCCAGTGTTCTGAATTGCTTAATAATTGAGGATGGGGATACAGTGTCACAATTCTGACTGAAGAATCATGGTGAAGTGAATTTGTTCCCTCATAAACAGGGTATTTGGGGCCATTTCTCGTCTCTAGTATTTGTTTCCCTAGCAGGTATCAGTAAATGCAGGTAAGGATAAACCTAAGATTAGTATATCCATACACTTGGAATATTTTCCCTATTTCTTCAAAGGAAAAAAAGTATTAAGAAGTAATTTGTGTCCAGGACGATCCATCGATCTGTTCTCCGTGACGCAGTATTGCAAATGATCGAAAGTACAAGCGCGTGTGCGGTCACTGGGGGAGATCGATGCCGCTGGGTGCTATTGGCTCCTTTGATAGAAAAATCCGTTAGAAGGTAGATAACGATCTTAAATATTTTTTTTTCATTTGATTCAAATCCATCCTCTAGTGGCATTTAAGAAGCTTACAGATAAACCAGAAGTTAGTCAAATTCATCTTGTTCTCTCGGTCTTGCTTTTTAGGCCAAATAATCTTCCAGTAGCTTTAATTCAGATTTCGTCTCTTTTTTCTCCTCGTACTCTGATATTGCATAGGCTGTGAAAGCCAAGCCCTGGGAACTTCCCAGTGCATTGAAGGTTTCAGTCCAGCTAGCACGGTGGAGATGTAAACCTTTCTAAAGCTCAGCCTGCCTGCTGGTGCTGTGCCCTGAGACCCAGCGCTGCGGCCCCTGCGTGCGGTTCCCTGCGCCTGTTCCGCAGCGGCTTCCCAGGGGAAACCAAAAGCAAATGGACCCTTAGCTTCGCGCGATCGATGTGCTAGCGCGCATCGCCAGTGCTGTCACAAGTTCTGAATTACAAAAGGCGTGAAGGATTCACAAGTTAAATGTGGTCTTTTAGGATATTTGGGTTAAAGTTTGTTCAATCTAATTAAGCAAGAGCATTGTTTTATAAAGAAAATAATAGCGAAGCATTTACCTGTTGACATCTGGCATCACATAATGTGGTCTTCTCCAAGACTAGGAAAGTTTTACTAAGGTTTTGAGAAGATTACTACCTAAAAAAATCTGTAAGGGTTTCTGGTGGGTGAGGGAGGGTGAAGGTTACTGTTTTTGGAAGGTTGGTTTTTCAGGCTCTCTGACTTTTGTTCTTTGTATTGTGTAATATAAATTGTGCTTTTAGCAATATAAATTACAGATTTAAGAAAGCAAGAGTGCTGAATTCTTGATGTCAATGCAGACCTTGGGAGAGCTCAGATTCTGTAAAAATAAATAAATAGTAATAATAAAAGAAAGAAACAAAAAAAGAAATAAGACCCCATTTCCAGTAAAATTAATGTTTCTTCAGTAAATTGACGGAATTACAAAAGAGGAAATTGTGGTGCAGTCTTTAAAAAAAAACCCACTAATATGAATAAAACTGCTGATTAGTAGTCAAATATCAGACGATAGGATTTCTTGAAGGCGGAACAGAGGCTTTTAAGAGCAGTACATTATGTCTAACAGCTAAAAAGAGGCTTCTGAGGCGCTGTTTGTGCAACTAGTTTTAAATTGAATTGATCGTACTATTCACAAGTTTCTTCTGAGGAATTGGTTTTCCCTCCTTATACCGCGTAGCAGGTTTGATTTGAAATCAAATCCTGCTGCTTCTTACACTTTTAATTTGTTTTAGTTTTCAACCCATAGAAATCAAAGAACTAATGAGTAGAGTCTTCAGAAGTGGTTTATAATCCATTAGCAAGGATAGATTTTTTGTTTTTCCCCCCCCCCATTCTCTCCATTGACAGATTGAATAAGGAGGATTGACGTTAGCTGGAGGCATTGGTTATTTATATATATATATATATATATATATATATATATATATATAAACTTTATCTGTACGTAAGGCATCCATGGAAAAGTCTCATAGACCATATTAACCATTTATCAATCAAGAGCTGTCAGGATTTTGTTCAGAACACAGCTTTCTTTCAAACCCGCCATCAATCAGAGTTTTGGACGCTTTAAGCACGGAGCGTGTTCAGTAACGGAGGTTGGGTCTGTTTTCTGCTTTACAGAGTTTTCCTGGTTCAACTGGTGCCTGCCAGGATCGTGTCTGCTGAGCCTGCTCCTCATCCTCTGCTTCCGCGAGTCCTACGACAGACTCTATCTCGACGTCGTCGTCTCTGTGTGATAACGCAGGACTGGTGAGGGGTTGGAAGAGACTGGAAGTCAGCTTTGCAGTCTGCACGTCTGCCTGGATTTGCACGGCTGAACAGCAGAAAAACAAAGGAATTACAAAACTTAATCGTGGCTTTATTAGAGAGGGTGAGGGACAGGCTCTTCTTACATTCAAGATCACCTTGATTTGCGATGGACATGGAACTGGAGTGGTGATAACGATGCCGAAATACACAAAGAGGAATATATCTGATGTACAGGTCCCGGTGTCGGAGCTGGGGCTCTCTGTTTAAGAGATGTAGCAGTGAGGTGTACAGTTGTGTGCGCGTGTGTGTGTATGTGTGTGGGTGTGTGCTGACTCAAGGTTGTAGACACCGGGGTACCAGTAATCTTCAAGGTCTTCTATCAGAATAGAAATAGTGAAGAATCTTAACAAAAGGAAAAAAAAAGATAAAAGGAAAAAAAATACCTTTTTTTAAAGATCTCTCTTTTAAATCACTCGTCATTTATATAATGAATGTCCATTAAACAGTTAAGCTAAAACGATTTGGTGCTTGTACACTACATTTGCATTCTAATAAAGTGGTTTCTGATACAAGACGCTGGTACCAGGGGTTCTAGCCTTACTAAATATCCCAAACAATCCTTGCAGTGTTGTTGGAGGTGTTTGCTACCACCCTGGAGCACGTGTAAACGGTAGCTTTAGCTGCCACTGAAACCTGACTTGCACCTGTGGTTGCCTCTGAAATACCACCATGGTTCTGTATCTCCAGGACGCGGAGCGTCTGTGGTATCTCAGGGGTTTACTGGAGCATCACTCACGATAAATGTTGCTGTTTTAAAGGCCACCACCGTGTCACCTTTTCATCCTCTGTCTTCAGTACTGCCTTTTTTACTGTGAAGACCTGTTTGTGCCACTGAATGCTGTGGGTGTGGATGTCCAAGTCCCACTGTTCTGATACTCCAAGGTGCACGTGGTTTTAGGATTATGTTATGATTGAGGGTGCCTAAATAATACTGTTTGTTAACCCAAGTCTATAAAATCACTGTTTCGTAAAAAAAAATCTTTCTAGTTGGTGAGGTGCCCTGATGGCGAAATGACAATGGAATTGACAGTGAGAAATAACTCATGAGTTTTGGCATGATATGAGAAATACAATGCCAGCTCTTTTTATCAGTACTAGTCTGTGGTCATTCTGGCCCTTACTTGAACATAAATATTAAAGACACTTTGAATAGTTTTTTAACTCAATTTTAAACCTGCTAATAATTTCTTAATTATATTCTTAGATTTCAGTTCAGCATAATTTACAGTGTTTCCATGTGTGTGTTCTGTGCTTTGCGTTAGGGGGGTGTGTTTGTGCGTGTGTGTGCGCGTGCATATTTATATCTATGTATACACAAATAAAACTTACATATATATCTTTTACATATAAGTTATGTAAGGGTATGTGTTTACATAGATTTATTTTAAGTACTCATGTCTCTGGATGGTGGTATGCCACTGTTTGTAACTAAACCTGTCGCTGCCGTGAATGGAAACACATGCATACACTGCCTGCAACGTGAATTTTTTCAGGGGGTGAATGATTTCCTACCGTAGCGATTTTATCACGGGGGGTGCGTTCACGTGCTGGAGGAGCCTGGGGTGCAGAAGTGTGAACCAGACGCCCCTTGCTCCCGTGTGGGGCCCTTCTCTGCCAGCCCGGGGTGACACTGCCACCGTAAGCTCACCCCGATAAGCCCTGAGCAGAGCCCTGCCTCTCAGGCGTGGGCCCGTTCCTTCGGTCTGCTCTCCTCTTGTGGAGAGAACGTGCCGCCAGTACCTTCAACTCAGGAGTGTGTCTGTGCAGTAAAATAAAACAAGCTGTTCCCTGCTTTTATGTTTCTGGAGCAATGGATGTATTTACGGTAGCAACAGAAAATTGACTTAGCTCATTGCCTATATCAGCTACTAAATGATCTTTTCTGTCTCGAAGCAGGCTCTTTGTAGAAATGGAGCTAACCTACACTGGGATGACTAAATCAATCTGACCAGTGCATTCAGAACTGCTGGCATCGTCCTCTTACCATTTTTCAGATGAATGGTATTAACTGTCCAACTTATTTTTACTATGTTTTAGTGCCTGGAATAGTTTCAGCATCCAGTAGCTGCTGCTACCTATTGTCTTCTGAAGCTGAGGATCGCTTGCCAAGAACCTGATTGGAGTCGCATTGTCATGGCAGAACCGCAAGCTCAGATGGCTCTTCGGAGCTCTGCTTCTGCAATTTACTGTAGCTGTATTGGGATTAAAATTGCACAGTTCAGGCACTGTCCCGGGTGACAGAGATTTCTAATTCTTTTGCTGTCCTGACTATTTTAAGATGGAGAAGCACTTCAGGCAGTGTTCAGACTATAACCTCTTCTGCCTCTGTTCCAGAAAGCATCAAGCAATTCAAAATATTTGTCAGTGCTGCCAGATGCAGACTCTGTACAGTCGGGGGAGAAGAGTGAACATCTTGTTTTAAACCCTGTTGATTATTTTTCTGCGTCAGTGTGAATTACTCGCTGCTCTCCTGAACTTTGATGCTTTGGTAGAAGTTTCTCTGTCTGTCTTGGGCACTGTAGCGTGTGGTCTTAATTACAGCCCTTGATTCCAAAACAGAGGCATTATCCAGAGCTGAGCGGCGCGGCAGGGCTCTGCTGGAGACCTGTGCTGGGGCTGCGGGCGCTGTTCCGCAGTCGGGGCTCCACCAGAATTCCCAGCAAGTCTGATGGAAATCTGCCTGAGTGGAAACCAAAGGATTGCTCCCAAATTACCTGAAGTTGTGCGGGACGCTGCTGCATCCCACAAATACAATGTTCTGGCTTTAGGATTTTATTAGACTAGCAAGTCTGGCTCGGGACGGAGGTGGGGGTTGCAAACGGGCTTGCTGAGATCGCTGAAAAATGTTTTATCATCATCTGTGCCCAGCAGCAGCATCCTTCTCTGGAGGAGCAGTCCATTTTGTGCCAGTCACCCAGCTGAACCTGCGGGAATATTCTGACTGAAGAGTGTGGGAATGTTTTTTGGGTGTGGGCCATCACTGGGTTCACCTTTGTTTGGATTTACTGAGGGCCCGAGCTGTCGGGATAACCGCGCGTCGTCGGAAGTCAGGGTTTGAGCTGCAGGGAGAGCCCTCAGCAGTGCTAATACAATTAGCGATAGCGCAGAACAGGTTCAGAACAGGAAATATTTCTCTTACTGATTAGTAAAAGTTCTAAGTCTTTCTGTAACTTTTGAGTCAGTAACAACGGGGATTTTATCTGAGTGAGGCATTGCCTTGCACGGCCGCAGAGTGGCCGACGATGGCTGCTGCTCGGCCCTTGACTTCCCGGCAGTGGAGGGTGCTCTGGAAAGTTGGAACGTTTGCTTCTCTTCACGGCCCCGAAGAACATTTTTTTTCCCAGTGGTGCAGAGCACCCCCCCAAAATACTAATAATTGTGCTATGTTTTATATTGAAAATTCTAGGAAGGATGCTCTGTAGTGGCCGCACTCTCTCTAACACTTCCTCACGTTAGGTATGGGCGGCTCCTCAGGTTCCTGCTTGGCTCGGCAACAGCTCTGGGTTCAGCGGCCAGCGCTGCTGGGGTTTCTTCTCGCGAGCTGCAGAGCTGCGCTAGCTCTGGTGCTGCTGGTGAGGACACTCAGGGCTGGTAGGCGTAGGCTCCGCTTACGGCACTTCACTGTCTCTCATCACTGCCGTTGCCCATCAATTCCCTTCTGATTCCGTTGCCTTCCCGCGGGGTCTGTGCTGGAGGTACAGAGAAGAGCTTCCGTACTCCCAAGCCAGTTCCAGAGGGACAGGTTGGCCAACCATCTACTTAATATGCATAAAAATCATGATTTTTAGAAAATCGTGCAAGCTGGGAGAAGGTGCAGACCCAGAGGATTTTGCATGTGTGTGAGCAGGTAGTCTGTTACACGCAGACTGCAGCTTGCCGGAAACTTCAGGTTTTAGCTCCCACTCGTAGAGAGGCCAGGCTGAGAGACAGCGTGCGTGTTGCTGACTCACGTTCACCGCGTCGCCGAGTTGTTCCCAGCCATCTGACAGAGCCGAAATGAGTGGGAGTGGGACGTCTTGCATCTTGGAGTGGGCTGGAAAACCCCAGGCTGCGTCAGCGTTTGCATCGGTAACTGGGGAGCACCAGGCTGGTGGGTTGAGTGAGAGGAGGGGGGGCTTCCAGAGGGCGTTTCAGCACTGAAATGTTGTGTGGAGTTTGTGGAATCCGTACGAAATGTGAAGTTTTGTGGTGGCAGGGATGCTAATGCCTGGCTTGTTCTGCAGTAACCCTAGCAAGTGGCGGCGTAGCCTTACACTGTCGTATGACGAGCTGAGCTGGTTGCTGGGCGTATATTGGCTGTCAGGGAGAGGGGGGTGCTGCTTGGTGGTGAGGACTGGCTGAAATGGGAGTGGGAATTACGAACTGTCCTGTGAGGCTGTGACGGCAGGGTTTTAATTTTTTGTCTTCATTTCTTCTGTTGGGCCACTTGCAAATAATAATAATTATCAGTGACAAAAGCGCTTTTATGTGTCATTAGTTTTTGGGGGGTTTTCGTTTGGACGAAGTTTGGATCACTGAAATAACTTAGCAAGACAACCGCTGTGTTTGTATGAAAACGTGCGTTAGTTTGAGGTATCGATTTGGTGTTTGATGTTGGCGCTCGGCATCACGTCATGTGGGAGCGCAGCAGCGCTCAGGGGTGCGCAGTCGCACAAGGCTGATCCTGCCAAAAGGAACAGGAACTTCATCCTCAGCCTCCATGGGTCCGGGTGTGGGTCCCAGCGTGGGGGCTGGGAGGAGGACGGGAGCAGTGTAGGGAGGAGAAGCCTCGCCGGGGCTGTTGCCTCCGTGCTGAGGGGCAGAGAGCCTCCAGGCTTGCTGCTGTGGCTGTGAGGGATCCCAGGTATCAGTGCAGGCTTCATCCATTTCCCCACGTTTTGCAGCTGCGAGCTGGGTTGCAGGGGGCACGGGGACATCTGCCTTGCTTCCCCAGGAGCATCTGTTCAGATGGTGGAGGAGAAATACTGCAGAGCAGGCGGCAGCCCCCAGAACCTCAGAAGATGTCACAGAGTCACAGAATGGTAGGGGTTGGAAGGGACCTCTGTGGGTCATCTAGTCCAACCCCCCTGCCGAAGCAGGGTCACCTACAGCAGGCTGCACAGGACCTTGTCCAGGCGGGTC
>Ga0065711_1047443_pt1 | contig 12328 bp, 3 predicted proteins | sample Hoacrofraction12_FD_59098 | JGI IMG/M metagenome (GOLD analysis project Ga0065711, IMG submission 59098) | Hoatzin crop microbial communities from Cojedes, Venezuela - Epithelial fraction 12 v2 (version 2) | ecosystem: Host-associated > Birds > Digestive system > Esophagus > Crop | place... | reverse complement strand
CCCCAAGCCTGTACTGATGCATGGGGTTGTTCCTCCCCAGGTGCAGGACCCTGCATTTGCCTTTGTTGAACCTCATCAGGTTCCTCTCTGCCCAACTCTCCAGCCTGTCCGGGTCACGCTGAACGGCAGCACAGCCTTCTGGTGTATCCACCACACCTCCCAGTTTGGTGTCATCAGCAAACTTGCTGAGGGTACACTCTAACTCTTCATCCAGGTCATTGATGAAGAAGTTGAACAAGACTGGGCCCAGCACTGACCCCTGAGGGACACCACTTGTTACCAGCCTCCAACTAGACTCAGCACCGCTGATGACAACCCTCTGAGTTCTGCCATTCAGCCAGTTCTCAATCCACCTCACCGACCACTCATCCAGCCCATACTTCCTGAGCTTCCCTGTGAGGATATTATGGGAGACTGTGTCGAAAGCCTTGCTGAAGTCTAGGTAGACAACATCCACGGCTCTCCCTTCATCTACCCAGCCAGGCACGTCACCATAGAAAGCTATCAGATTGGTCAGGCATGACTTCACCTTGGTGAATCTATGCTGACTACTCCTGATAACCTTCTTTTCCCCCACTTGCTTGTTGATGACCTCCAGGATAAGCTGCTCCATCTTCTTTCCCGGGAAGGAGGTGAGGCTGGGTGGCCTGTAGTTCCCTGGGTCCTCCTTCTTGCCCTTTTTGAAGACTGGAGTGACGTTGACCTTTCTCCAGTCCTCAGGCACCTCTCCTGTCCTCCAGGACCTCTCAAAGATGATGGAGAGTGGCTCAGGAATGACATCCGCCAGCTCTCTCAGCACTCGTGGGTGCATTCCATCGGGGCCCATGGATTTGTGGGTGTCCAGATCGCTTAAGCGATCCCTCCCACAGTCGTCCTCAACCAAGGGAAAGTCATCCTCTCTGTGGGCCTCCTCTCTTACCTCCGGGGCCTTAATTATCCCCTGGCCCCTTGATGTCCAAAACCCAGTCACTCTTGAAGGTGTTGCATCTTATAAATGACAGATTTAATGAGCCAGGAAGAGCTAAAAAGGAGCACAAGACCTTAGCCTAATTCTTGGGATGGTTAATGTTGCTGATGAAAGCTCCACCTCTCAATCTTTTTAAAAGGCCTCTAGAGTGGTGCCATGGTGAGAAGATGTAGGAGGCCTCCTAGGTAGTAGAAGATGTCTCTTTGAGTTCACTCAGGAAGAGGCAGAGCTCAAAATGGAGTTTTCTATTTCCCAGTTCTCTAAGCAGTCTGGTGTATGACAAGGATTAACAAATACCCTTCCTCAAATTGTACTTTGAAGATTTTTTTTTAAGAAAAGATATAAACACTTGTACTAGGAGGTGAATGTCCAAGGATCCTTGTAGCTCTGAGTCAGTGTCAAATCCACATAAAGGGGTTTGAAGTACTGTCTTTACCGTGTATGGGATGGAGAGACCTGCTGCATAATTCAGAATTCAAGGCTGTAGACGACACTGTAATGATTACCAATCTGAGAGTTAACAGTTGCAATGCTAGCATCACAGCTCCACAATTTTTAAAGGATCAGTAATGGGGAAAAGTATGTGGCTGCACAGGACCTCATCCAGGAGTGCTTTGAATATCTCCAGAAAAGCAGAATTCACAGCCCCTCTGGGTAGTCTGTTCCAATGCTCTGTCACCCTCACAGTAAATAAGTTCTTCCTCGCATTCGGATGGAACTTCCTGTGCTTGTCCTTGACCTGCTGGCCACACTCTTCTTAACGCACCTCAGACTAACATTGGCCTTCTTGGCAACCAGGGCACACAGCTGGCTCATGGTCAACTTGTCGTCCACCAGCACTCCCAGGTCTCTCTCCACAGAGCTGCTTTCCAGCAGGTGAGCCCCAAGCCTGTACTGGTGCAATGGGTCATTCTTCCCCAGATGCAGGACCCTGCATTTGCCCTTGTTGAAGTTCATCAGGTTCCTCCCCGCCCAACTCTCCAGCCTGTCCAGGTCTTGCTGGATGGCAGCACAACCTTCTGGTGTATCCACCGCTCCTCCCAGTTTTGTGTCATCAGTAAACTTGCTGAGGGTATACCACCCCTTTGGTCAGTCGAGGTCAGCTGTCCCAGCTACGTCCTCTCCCAACTACTTGTGCACCCCCAGTCTGCTCGCTGCTGGGATGACCTGAGAAGCAGAAAAGGCCTTGACACAGTGTAAGCACTGCTCAGCGGTCACTAAAACATCCCTGTATTATTCACACTGTTTTTCCAAAACATAGCCCCATACTAGCTACAATGAAGAAAATTAACTCTGTCCCAGTGAAAACCAGCACAATGTGCCAACCCTTTTCAGAAATGTATCACACATTCATTTCAACTGGTCTGATGTGACTTTAGTCAGCAGTAGAACTATCCACATGTGAGAGCCTCACCACTTCAAAGTATTTGGCCCATACTGGGAACAACATATAATGCTGTGCCTTTTAATCCTAAAACAGGACTGCATATTCTGTGGTTTTATTTAAACCTCACATAGTCAGATGCCATATTTGGGTTTGAAATTCTCTGGTTTTCTGTGCATAGCTGGATTGCTCCTGCTCCCCTAGAAGCCTGTGAGAACATTGACTTGAATCAAAGTGCACTCAGCGTGCAAGGAGGCAGGAGAAGCATCTGGTTTATACACACCTACATGCATACTGATATCATTCTGACAGGTTCATGTAAAAATAATCTCAGTATTTACTTCCAAATAGTCAAAATCCCCCTTTCCTTTTATGATAGGCTCCACTGTGCCTGTTCAGATTTCCAGGTGTCATTTAAGAATGTGAAGTGCTCCTGAAACAAGGCGCAGAACAGCTAAATCTGCTTCTGATATAAATGGCCCCAGCTCCTCTGCACAACAGAGATGGCCAGTGGATTTGACCTGGATGTATATTCACCTGTTCTCTAAGGGCAGAGGGTCAGTATTTTATTGTGTTTTGTTGTTTTCTATAAATATCATTCTGATTGAAATCTGAATAAAATGCTTTGAAAATAATGAAAGTGTATCACCAAAAAATACTGCGGAGGTGTAATCTTTGACCTGGTTTCCCTGAAAATGTTCAAGAGACATTTCTATGAGCACAGCAGGATTTTTACAGCTCGCATTTCTGCTCTGTGGTGCTCTCAGAGGGGCAAATTGCATAGAAAAACATTAGATGCTAGATTAGATAATAACATTAGCATTTAAGATAAACTTTCCTTTCTTCACAAAGATAAGCCCCCATTATTTAAAATGTGTTTCATCTTCTAGTTCCTCCATACGGGACACTTCTGCAAGCTACCTGCCAATAGCAATTAAAGCTTAGTTTGCAAGGAAAGCGGGTTTAATTGCCAAAGCACTATTTATAGGAAATCTCCCATGAGGATTACTGAGCTGCAAGAATGCAGATTAAGCAGAATGAGAGCAGCAGGGAATGTGATGCACTTTGGCTAAACAGCTCTGTCAGGCTTGATAGGTGTGGGTGCCGTAACAACACCGGTGACAGCCTGACGTTGCTTCCCCCACCCAGAGCTGGGTGTTTCAGGCACTGTGCAGTGTGACAGCATGTCCTTAGAAATTTCATGGCAAAGCATCTTCTCTTTCCAGGTATTTACCCCCGCCCCCTCTCCACCCAATAGCCATCACAGCTGAGACTCTCATCCTTGGGGGTTTGCTGGATTTGAGATCTGAGGGATTATGGTAGTCCCCATGCCAAAAAGATGTACAGAGAAACCACAGTTCTGCCCCAAAAGGGCCTGGAAGGTGTCAGGCAAGGGCATTAGCCCTGCATTTCACTGCATTCCTTGCAGCAGCACATGAATGAGTTCATCTCCTGCTTTAGCATTGTCCTGAAAATAAAAGAATAACATGACAGATAACGAGAGACAACCACAGCAAATCCAGGGGTTAAAGTGGGGTCTCTTCAGTTCTTTGTCACTGCCTGCTGTCCTCATGATCTCCAGCTGCCTAGCACAGAGCAAAAGCTGGACTGTGTAAAGGGCGGATCATAGACTCACAGGATAGTTGGTTTTGGAAGGGACCTTTAAAGGCCATGTAATCCAGCCCCCCCTGCAATGAGGAGGGACATCTACCACTAGATCAGATTGCTCAGAGCCCCATCCAACCTGACCTTGAATATCTCCAGGGATGGGGCATCCACCACCTCTTTGGGAAACCTGTGCTAGTGTTTCACCACCCTCATCGTAAAAAAATTTCTTCATTTTATCCAGTCTGAATCCACCCTCTTTTAGTTTAAAGCCATTACCTCTTGTCCTGCTGCAACAGGTGCGCTTATTGCTCTCTCTGCCTTTACTTCTGAACGTCTTCAGCTTTCCCTTTTTACCTGCACAGTTCACCTGCCCCATTTGCCTTCTCAAACAATATCTTCCCCTCATTCAAGTGGAAGCCTGCTGGGAAAATGGGAAATTTTTTGCTTTGCTGTTAATTCTTCATAATCTTCATTATTATCATCAACATCAAGTTGACTAAGAGCATAAATGTTGGGAGATTTTGGCAAAGCAGGCACTGAAAATACAAACATTTATTAAGATCAAATGTTTCACTGAGCTTTAAAATAATTTCTAATTGTTTAAGTACATATTTTAAACAATCTGAGATAAAAAATCATGATAGTTAATTATAAAAAAGTGAAATTCTTTTATTTTTTCAAGATATTTTAGCTTTGCTTAATGAATAAATTAGCTCATCTGACAAAAATTCACAGAAAATTAGGTGTTGTCAAACCTACATTTTCACCGAAGGGGTTCCAGCTGAAAAATTACATCCTTCTCTGATTAAATCCCTCATTAAGATTCAAGTCTTTTCTGTAAGTAAATCGGTAATCTGGTAAAAAAGGGTAATATCATCATATTCCTTGTGGCCTTGTCTGTATCCATCTTATTCTACCTTTTCTAATGTCTAAATTCCTTGCAACAGGGATTGTGTTCATAATGCGGTCCACAGCTTGCCCAGTTCCCAGAGCTCTGTCATTGCCTATTAACTCTTATGCTCCCTAAGATGCAAATGCCATGCTTTCTGCAATGATGGTAACGTAATACCACCATCATGACAGTTCATCTCTTTCCAGGCTTTTGCATTGCCCAAGCATACGATGGGATCTAAGCTAAATTTTAAAGATTTTTCTGTGTCTGCAAAAGTTTGACAGCTCTGTTTTCATTTTTTTTAAGGAAAATTGAGTGATATCTCATAATGCCTTGATTGCTGGAGCCAGAACTTTAGGAAAAAGAAAACAAACAGAGGAGGAACTAGATTCAAACAGAAGCTGTCTACATGTCTGTGTCTACAGGAGGACGAGCTGTCTAAGCTTCTGTCATAGTCCATGGAGATGATACTCCATTGAAAATCAGCAAGACCAACAGCAGAACCTAGCAAAGTCACAACACTTAATTCTTAGTTTCATAATTTCCGCAGTCCTTTTACTTGAACTGACATAAAATCTTATGCGATAGCATGGCATCACTTTATTTATTTGCAGTTATCTGCAAGAAACAGTTCCTCTTGCAAGAGACCCATGCAAGTTATGTAGAATAGGACAATAAACGTCTTGGATTTACCTCACTGAAAAGCACCTAAATGTAGAGCCCCCATTCTCTTCTGATGGTAGAGGAGCAAAACCCCAGCAAGTGCAAGTTACGAGAACATTTCAGTGCTGAATCAGGACAGATATTTAATGACCTAGATACAGATATACATAACAGAAGCCAAATTCTTAGAAGACTGATCCATGTTTCTGTCGTTTTCCTCTAGGGCAATCTGGGGAACGGAGTGTGTACATGCTCATGAAGTGAAGCAAGAGCTGAGTGTCTGTGAGTGAGAGGAGAATATTGCATCTTGCATCACTCAGCATTTCAACAGCCGAAAGTATGTCGCTTACTATTTTTCACATATATTCGTTCTCCTCCGTATTATTCTCTATTTCTTCACTCTTTTAAGACCTGCTCTCTCACAGGCATCAAAGGTCCCACTGACTCTCACTGGCTTGAAGCTGGGGTTCAGAAGCAGATGAGCCCACACTGAAGTCAGGAGCCTCCTAACTTTGAAGCCTGAGGATATCCAGATCTGATCAAGGCTTGGCTCCTACTCATTTGAAATAGTTCTGTATTTTCCCATCCTTCTGACTGGATCTTTGCTCTTAGCTGGCAGTGGGACAATGTGGTGATGCACATGTGAACCACACTCCCCAAACAGAAGGCCAACAAAAAAACAGGGTCTGCCTCTACAGCTGACTCACAAGCACCAGGAACAAACTGTAACATAAAGGTTTCGAGGGGGAGCATCTTGTTCAGAACCCTATGAACTGCACTCTCTGTTGAGTATGTTCTTGCCAAAGATTATCACTTCTAATTAATCTAAAACAGGAGGAGAACTACTTTTTAAGCAAACCTCAAAAATTATTATTTTTAAGGCTGGTAAATCTTTGCTAGTCAGTTATTGGTGCCATATTCGGAAGCTCAGACAGAGCTAAATTATGCCTCAGATTAATGTATCGAGCAGTTCAGAGGTTAGACAAACAGCTGTTTCTGAAGCAGGCACACTACAAAGCCTGACTGTTCGTTGGAAGGGCAGATACAGCCTAGCTAAAGTCCCAGTGGGCTAACTTTTATTTGTTTCTGATTGGGTGATATCCAAAGCTGACTCCACGCTACTGATGACCTCCCATAGCAGGGGCAGAAAGTTGAACCTCTGGAGCCAGTGTGATTTTACCAGTCTCTGGGAAAAAAACACAACAAATCTTCAGTGACTCTGAGATAATCTGCAAAATGTTGCACTTTCAGAAATGAGCTTCAAAAATTCCAGAAAAAAAAAAAAAAAAAGTGTATGTAAAACAGACAGACTACAGGGAAAAAGAACACACAAAATCCCAGAATAAAAACTTTCTTGTGACATTTTGCAAAGCTATTAGTTAATCAAGAGCAACCATTTCTTTGAATGTGGGTATATGTGACATGCATGCTCAACGAATTATATTCTAAATGCCAGATAACTCAATGGGAAAAGCACAACACACACTGTTACCTGATATCATTGTAAGTATTTCAGCAAAGCACTGAGGTCTTCATTCAGAGCAGCAGCAACCCACTTCGGAACAATGCTTAGACGCTTACTCTGTGTGAAAGAACTGGCTGTAAGAAAAGAAAACACAACCTAGGTTGGAACATCATTTTAAAAAAAATCAGAACTAATGGATTCAATGGCAAAAGTCCTATTAGTTGCAATGAGTGATTTGATCCCAACCTGACATAGATCTGCTTCCCAGACCTCATGGGAAACGTTCAGATGACATGTCTTAGACATCTTCCTTCTGCCTAATATTTAAAGGCTTGTGTACCTAGCGCTCCAGAAGAAATGCCTTTATTCACTATTTTGTCAGAAAAAAGTAGGCTAAGCTAAGTAGACAGAACTGACTCAATAAGAACTGTGGAGTTTTCTGGAGTTTCACAGATACACGCTCAGAACACTTCAGTGCAGTAATACTTTTTCAGTGATCTATAGTGAATTTTCTGTCGTTTTTCCTGCTATTACTCTGTCTGATCCAAACATGATGAGAAGTGACTAGAACATACCTCTGAACACCTTCATTTAGGAGAACTTGTAACATTCGTGAAGTAATCCCTACTGATCACTAAGAAGTATTGGTCCAGAGAATCAGAACATACTGTAGCCTATATTCTGAAGTAGGGTAAAAGAAACCTACCCTACTCATATATTGCACCTCTAAAACTATCTATATGCTTAAATTGAGGTGCATGATAGAGGACCTTGCACAGTATATTTCCAGTTTTATAGTCTTAACAGGGTTTATCGGCCTCCTAAAGCTATTATTGGTGAGTTCAGTTCATTGCTTTTTCAATGCCACACTGCAGTCCACCATGCAATGAGGATGGGAGCTAAGCAACCTTTGCCAGCCATGGACTACATCTGTGGGGGTCAGGCTGTAATGGCTCTGTCTAAACTGAAGTGTCAGCACAGGGCTTGATACAAACTCTTCATGGATCGACACTGTCTGCCTTTTAGATCCCACTCCAGCAGAAGACAGTGCGAATACAGCGCTTGCAAGCCAGCTTAGATCTTCAAGCTCAAACCCACCAAAAGCAATGAGGCTTAAAGAACCCAATGTGTTTTATGTACATCAGGAGTGTATCAGTTTTAAATACAGATAGTGTCTTGTCCGAGTAATGTACCTTCAAGGAATGCCATGTTGCAATTGGATGTGTGTCTGCAATCCCCTTTCTGTCAGGAGGTCACCAAGAGGTCTAATGGGGGGTTTGATATCACCATATGTCTCTGCTGGGGTGGCTTGGAAAGCTGTCTTGCAGCTTAAAAGCAAGTAACACAGAGACAATTCATGCTGAGAAATCCAGGGGGAATAACTGGTTATTAGTTCACTTCTTGTGGGCCGTATGGAAGCAGTGAGTCATTAGAAAGGATAAACTCAAATTGCAACCGGCTTTACTTTTATATTGATAACATCTATTGCTAAATTATAACAATAACAGTGACGTTATCTTCAGAAAAGTGCTTCAAAGTGCCACTTCCCATCTTGTTTGTGCTCTGTATGAAGAAGAACGCTAGTCGCCTAGCTAAAGCATAGAAGAGATGTGGGTTTGATTCCTGGTCCTGCTACGTGTTTCCTGTCTTGCCTTGGGCAAGTCCCTAAATCTGTCTGTGTCTCATTTCCACCTCTCTGAAATGGGGATCATAGTACTGTGTGCCTTTCATCCACCTCTATTTAAAAGGTAAAGCCCTTGTGTCGCAGACTGGTTTTAACATCTGCATATCGGTATGTGTACATGCACAGGAAGAGAGGAGAGGGCTTAAAATAAGACTCATATTTTTGTTGAGTCCCATAAGTACTAAAGTAATAGAAACTCTGAAAAATTATGGGATTTCTTTAGAATGTACAATACAAACAGAGTGAGAGTCTTCTAAACAAATATTGATATTTCCACCTGAGCTTCTAGTCCAGAATCACAGCCAACAAAGAGGATTAGGCCCTTCTTTCCCAAAAGTATCCTGGGCTGCATGAAAAGAAGCGTGGCCAGCAGGTCAAGGAAGGTAGTTCTCCCCTATTCTCTGCTCGTGCGAGACCGCAACTGGAGTACTGTGTCTAGCTCTGGGATCTCCAGCATAAGAAAGACACGGACCTGCTAGAGCGGGTCCAAAGGAGAGCTGCAAAAGTTGATCAGAGGGCTGGAACACCTTTGCTATGAGGAAAGGTAGGAGAGTTCAGCCTGGAGAAGGCTTCAGGGACACTTGATTGTGGCCTCTCACTACTTGAAGGGGGCTTATAAGAAAGATGGATATAGACTTTTTACCGAGGCCTGTAGTAACAGGACAAGGGGCAGTGGTTTTAAACTGAAAGAGGGTAGATTTAGATTGGACATTAGGAAGACGTTTTTTACAATGAGAGTGATGAGACACTGGAGCAGGTTGTCCAGAGAAGTTGGGCACTGAACACTTCCAGTGATGGATGCCCCGTCATTGGGAATGTTCAGAGTCAAATTGGACAGGGCTTTGAGCAACCTGAACTAGTGAAAGATGTCCCTGCCCATAGCAGTGGACTGGACTAGATGATATTTAAAGGTCCCTTTGAACCCAAAATATTCTGTGATTCTGATTCTATAAGTCTAAAAGTAGATAATATGAAGAGTTGAATATAAAGTCACACATTTCTTTTAGTACCTATAAAGGAATCCTTTCCATCAAAAGTTAGGTGAAATATCTCCCTTCTGTTAGCATTATTGTTCTTTTTTTTTTGCATACACTTGAGACCATTACAGAGCATGTTTCAGGCCCAGGGAGTAATGGTTGTTTGGTGCAAGTCAGCAAAGAGAATTGTAACATGAGAAGGTTGAAAGCTCTAGCTAAAGATAATATTTTCATTTGACAAAGCTTTGTTGCCATTAGTAACATGAAATGGGCAGGGGGAGCCCCTTACCTCCAGCATTGTGCCTCTGACAGTCAGTGCTGCCACGTCGTTTAGAGGAGAGTGGGAAAACCTGGAAGCAGGTAGATTCCTACAACCTATACCCAGCTGCATCCTTTACCCCAACAGTTTAAGAGCAGGCTCAATCCTGAAATACACATTTTTAAACCTTTATTCTGAAAGCAATGCCAGTTTATACTGCAAACTGAGATAATTCCTTGAACCCTTGAATCTGATTGCTTATGAAGTTCTTGGCCCAGCTTTTCTTGAAAGCTGAGGAGTCTGTTGGAGTTGACTCTGTCTGCTTATCAACATTAGTGTAATCAAAATCAGTTCCCCTGGTGGGTGTTTAAATGACTCTGAACAAACTACACTACTGCTATTGATGACAGCTGTCTCAGGGACAGACTTCCTTTACTCTGTGTACTTTCTTGAGGTGGTGGATGGTTCCTCTTCCCCTACCCGCACCAGCTCAAGCACAAAGGCTCCTCTCGAGTAGATGACACTTTGCCCATCCTTGCAGCTGGTAATCCTTGTTGGTTGATTTATCCATTGGCCAAGCTCAATGGCTGTGCTCCTGAAATCGTTTGTCCATTGCTGGAGCCAATGTTTCACTGCTGGGATACAAGTAAGATCTGTACATATATGTTCCTCCCCTCAACCTGGCTGATATGCAGAGGTGTGAAACTGAGCACGAAGGCAGTTACTAAACTTTGCTTCATATGCCATACAAAAAGTTCCTACACCCACTGAATTCATCAGCATGCTTTTTACTGACCTCAAAGGTTGCACATTGAGACCTAAGTGGATTATCATCTCCTGCCAGGAAGCGATATTGTTTCAGCCTGTAGACTCAAACAGTTCAATCTTTTTTTTTTTTTTTCCATTTTTTGCCTGCTGTAATGGAACATTTATCTTGGAGCTGCATGTACTGCTGAAAGCTGTCACCACCTGCTGGAGTTTCTGAAGGTTAAAATGTCAGCACTCATACGGATTTTTACACTGTTGGGGAGAAAAAAAAAGAAAAAATAAATAGAAAAAGAAGAATTTTGTGATTTTTCTCCACGAATAGTTGAGAGTTGTTGCATCAGTCATCTCATATCTACTTTTTGTCAGTTTCCAGTTTCATAGTATTCACTACTGGTTAACAAAAGTAGAAAATAATAGAAAAATCATGGAGTTCAGGCTCATCATCTGGACAATATAATGCTGCTCTATTGGGTTTAATCAAAGTTAGACCAAACACTTTTTCAGTAGCAAAAAGATTCTCTCATTCTCATTCTTGAATTTCTAATCAAGCTACATACTACATACACCTGAAATGACAAAAATTTTAAGCCTCATATTCACTCTGGGTCATAAAATATTACGGTAATTAACAGCCAGTAGACTATTTATGAACATAATTACCCTTTAGAGCAAACCAGTGGACTGTCTAGCTCAAGAACCCTTTCCCAGAGGTGTCAAGTCAAGATACTCTCCAGGATGAGAACAAGATCCCAGCCACTTTCTGCAGTCCATTATTCCAAATCATGTCTCTCAAAATGCTTGGAGTTCTACTACATGTCTTTAGAGTGAATATTCCTGAGACAGGTCATTAAATTATTTGGTAAAGATCAACCAGGGATTCCCAAGAATGTGCTCAAAGGCTAGAAGCAGATTGTGTACTAGGCAGGTGCATTTTTCCTTCAAGCTAATACCTCACCCAAGAAATGGAACTTTTGCTCACTTCATATCAGTATTTCACCACGTTATGGTCTTCTGCATTACCCAGTCATGTGCTTTAGTAATCCTCATCTTTCATCTGCAATGACAGCAGAATCATGGGTTGGCTTGATACTTTCCATAGAAAGAAAACACTCAGCTTATAATAACAATAAAGTCTTAAATTACACTTCCCCAGGCCTAGTATTTCTTAGATTAGCTTGTGCAATCACACTGGACATCCAGCCCTGATGACTGGACTACAGAGTTTTGCAGGTTTTCAGCAACAATCTGGCTTGCCCCTTCTTGCTCTCTGTGACCATCAGTTCCCTCCTGGATTAGAGAGAGGTGGACAGGGTTGGAATTTGGCACATCTTTCCCTCACTCAGCGAAATTATGCAAGGCATGATGAAGCAATGTCTGACCAATCAAAAGTGGCACAAATTACTTTCCCATGGGAGCAAATGGAGGGGCAGGGAAGGAATTTTGTAAGAAGAATCGATAAAAATTCATAAATATTATGTATGATGCTTCATTTGCATCAGATTCTCTCCTCTCCTCTCCTCTCCTCTCCTCTCCTCTCTTTTCTTTTCTTTTCTTTTCTTTTCTTTTCTTTTCTTTTCTTTTCTTTTCTTTTCTTTTCTTTTCTTTTCTTTTCTTTTCTTTTCTTTTCTTTTCTTTTCTTTTCTTTTCTTTTCTTTTCTTTT
>Ga0065711_1047437_pt1 | contig 12328 bp, 20 predicted proteins | sample Hoacrofraction12_FD_59098 | JGI IMG/M metagenome (GOLD analysis project Ga0065711, IMG submission 59098) | Hoatzin crop microbial communities from Cojedes, Venezuela - Epithelial fraction 12 v2 (version 2) | ecosystem: Host-associated > Birds > Digestive system > Esophagus > Crop | place... | reverse complement strand
GGGGTGTGGGTGGGTGATGAGGCGGGCTTTGGGGCCAGCGTGCAGCACTGCATGGAGACACAGGTGTTCGCAGATGTTTCAGAGGAGGAATAGGCTTGGCCTGTTTGTGTCCTGGGCAGGTGCCACCACCCTGGCAGGCACTGTCTGGGACAGCAGGGAGGCATTGGAGCCAGGTTTGCTCTGAGGCAGTGCCCAGATGTTGCTTTGTGTCCAGCTGCACCAAGGTGTATGTCCAAGTGTCAGCCCCAGGACTGCCTGCCTGGCTTTCCCAACACTGGCATTACTCACTGTCTCTACAAGCACTGAAAAGCTTCTTACACTCACCCCCTTTCACTGACTAACCCAAGCTAAAGTTTAAGATCAATGGACAGGCACTTATGGGTGGACTGGGCCTTGCTTTTGACCCCAGGTTGTTCCTCGGGATATCATCCCTTCATGCCATGCTTTGCCCCCCCATTTTTTCCTTGTTACTGCCTCTGCCCTGGGCCACCGCAGAGCATCCCGTGGGTGCTGTGCTTGGGGGCTGGCAGAGCATCCATGCAGCATGGAGCTACTGCACGCAGGGCTCTCTTCAGCCCATGTCCAGAGTGAGGGGACTGCAGCATTAAAGCATGGCTTTGCTGTCTTCCATACGCCCCATGTTTGCTGCTGTCAAGTCCCAGGGGAGCTGTCTCAGTGTAGTGTGCGGGCAGCTGGCAGAAGGCAGGGAGAGCTGGGAGCTGTGCCACTCCTTAGTGCCCAAACCCTGCCACATCAACAGGCTGAGCTGTGGCAGGGCCGGGCACGGGGCCTTGCTGCTGTGGCTCAATAAGCCTTGGAGCATCAGTGCCTGGAGCCAAGTCCTGCAGCCAGAGCCAGACCCAGGATGGTCATGTCACCCATGGTCCTTGCCACCTCGTCACCGTGGTGGCACTGATAGTGGCTGTTCAGATTGAGTTACAAGTCGATGCTGATGGGATCCAGGGAGCCCCCCCAGGCTGCCTGCCCCCAGCTCTTGCCATGACCTTGGTGCAGTTAAGGGATGTGGCAGTGTTTGAATGAGCCCCAGCCAGGCGACGGGGCTTCCCGCATCTTCCTCCACCACCACCCCAAGCTGTTCAGAGGCAGGCTGTGGCCAGCTCGCAGCACTCTGCTGTCTCCCATAGCAGGGCCGAGGCATCGGGCAGGGGAAGGGCAGCTGCACACTCTGCCTTTCCGCTGCCTTCCTCTGCATCCCCATCCTGCCTGTGCTCCTCCCCAGCCTGCAGGATGGGGTTACCTGAGGGCACCATGCTTTATTCATAGGCAGCTGCAGGCAGCAGCCAGATGAAGCCTACTGCCTGCATGTGCCCCTTGCAGCCCAGGTGGCCCTGGCAGTGCCACCCAAACATGGTGGCAGGGGAGGCATGTCTGCTGGAGCTCACACTGCTGCACTCTGCAAGGAGGATATCCCTAGAAGAAGGATGCTGAACCTGTCCCTCCAGCCCTAGCCCTGTGAGCAACTCGAAAACCAGCAGCACTTGTGTGAGAGCGGGAACGGATCCTGGCTCAGCTGAGCTGGCCAGCCTGCTTTTTGCCAGGTGTCAAAAATCTGCCCCCCAGCTTTGTCTAGCTGGCAGGGCCTTCGTGCAGAGCTGCCTGGGGTTGGGCTGAGTGGAAAAGCCTGCTTGCTCAGGCTGCCTGTGCAGTGCTGCTGCAGGGAGGGGGTTAAGCACAAATCCCATCCGGCAGAACCTGTTGCCCACGGGGAGAAGAGGACAAGGAGGAGTCCAGGTCAGGGGTCCGAGGCCCATGTGCTTCCTGCTCCCAGCCTTGATGAGAGGCAGGGGAAGCGAGGAAGGAAGGGAGTCTCGTAAATACTGCAGTGGGGCCGGACGTGGCTGCCGGAGAGCACAGCCCTTCCTCTGCTGCTCTCAGTGCCGGACACTTCCCACCCCTTCTGCCTCGGAGGGGAGCCCCTGGGGACCTGCCAGGGCAGCATGGCCCCAGCAGCCCGTGCACTCGCCCTGGCTCAAGCTGGCCACTCGGCAGGGAGTTCCAGCTCTGTGCCACAGTGGGTGCTTGGCCAGGGTGGCTGGGTGCCAGCAATGTCTCAGAAGTCCCAGCTGCAGCAGGAGGCTTTCTCCTGGCTCGTTTGCTGGGAGCAAACAGAGGGGGCATATTCCCATACAGAAATGATTCCCCATAAAGAAATGATCCCCAAGGGGCTGCCCCTGGCATGGTCTCAGCAGTTGGATGTTTATAACAGCAGCATCCCCTAGAAGAGGGGGTCCTCTGGGGCAGGGCTTTCCTCTAGGTGCAAGGGGTGTGCCAGGTTAGACAGCCGGGCTGCCTTGGTGTGAGCCGGCAGATGTGGGTGTTCCTGCCACGCTGTCAAGCCCCCACCAGGGAGCTGTGGTTGTCCCATGCACTCTCCCCTCCTTCTGTCCCCCCAGACTGTGCAGGCTGCAAGGAGGAGATCAAGCAAGGCCAGTCCCTCCTGGCCCTGGAGAAGCAGTGGCACGTCAGCTGCTTCAAGTGCCAAACATGTGGGATCATCCTCACCGGCGAATACATCAGCAAGTGAGTACCACCACACCAGCGACAGGCTTGGCTGTGCTGGCCATTGATGGGGTGTCCCTCGGGGCTAGGGCTGCAGTGAGTGTGTTGCCAGGCCAGCTCACCCACCACTTACACCCTTCTCTTCCCTCTCCCAAAGGGATGGCATCCCATACTGCGAGTCTGACTATCATGCCCAGTTTGGCATCAAGTGTGAGACCTGCAACCGGTACATCAGTGGCAGGGTCCTGGAGGTGAGTCCCGGGGCCGCAGCCACCCTGTCTCATTCTGTAATAGGGACCACCTGTGTCCTGCTCCAAGGTGCATGCCTTGGGGAGGCATGGGAGTTTCATCATCCTGCACCCTTATCATGCTGCCCTTGGTCTCTCAGGGCCATGGCTCTCTTCCTGCGGTGGGTGTGTGGACACAGTCTGACCACCTTCTCTGGAGGGGGGGAGGGAGCACCACCATGCTGCATACTTTCAGAGAGGTGGCTTGGGTACTGGAGCTCCAGAAGCAGCCAGGGCATGCAGTGGCCTGCCTGTGCTGGGATGTGTCCAGAGCCCAAGGTGTGGGGACACTAGCCTTAATCAGCTGCTGCCATGCCCAGCTCTGGAGTGTCCTCACCATGCTCGCCCCAGCCCATCTTAGCGCATCCCTGTGCAGGCAGCCTCCCTGTTGCCTTGGAAACACATCCAGCGTGACTGCCCGCTGCAGAGCCTGGGCGAGGGGCTGCAGCACCCTGCCTGCACATTACATGCCTCCTCACAGCACACGCCTTCGCAGGCAGCCACCGGAGCAGGGGGTCCCCTGCCGTGGGCCAAATCCAGAGGGGGCTTTGCTCAGAGCCAGGATGCTGGCCAGCAGGAGCTGCTCTGGCAGAATCACCAAGGGATGCAGGTATCCCACAGGGATCACAGAGCAGGACATGGGCACAGGTGGCTGTGGAGCATGTTTTGGGTGATGGTGGAGCTGCACAGCCAGTGGGGGGAGAGGGGGTTACTGTTGAGGAGGGACAGAGAGGTCCATCAGGGCTGGTCCTTCCCGACAGCCAGACAGTCAGGTCCTTTCTGCGATCCCTGCTCCTGGAGGTGAGGTGTCCTGTCATGCTTTCTGTTTCTACCCCAACATTTGTGGGGGACTGGGGGGGGAAGCTGGAAAATCCAGTCCGAGGGTAAACTAAAGCTCAGGAGGCAGAGAGAAAGATGTCAGAATGAAACCTGTTGTATTTTTGTAGACCCCCTGCTGATGCTGTGGGGCTGGGCTGTGGTGGTATAGAGAGGCAGCAATGCTGAAAGTGTGCTCAGTCACTCCTGAGAGCTTTGCTTTGTGGGATGGGACGATGTGGGTGGCATTGGCACTGACACCTCTGCCATCTCAAGACAGCAGCGATAGGAAGCTATATCCCAAAATCAGAGGTACTGTGGCTCCACAGCAAGCCAGACTGCAGGTGCTGTGGACTGGAGCAGCAGAGGCTATCTCCAGCCTGCTGAGAGCTATTCCAGGACATCTCCAGCCTGTTTCACTCACAGCCTACGAAGAAGTGGTCACCTCCTCTGGTCCTGCTGGCTGGGCTGCCCTGAGAGCACCCAGCCTGGCCAGGGAACCTCTCCTGAAGCTGGAGCCAGGTTCCAGGAGCCTTCCAGCATCTTCCTCCTCTTCAGGGACCTGCCTCCACCTGGGAAGGCTTTCTGCTGACTCCAGACTTCAGCACCAGTCCCAGCGCTGGCTGCTATGAGCATGAGCTCAGTGCTGCAGCAGCTGCTGTCAGCCGGCTGCCCGTCATGAGGCCACTTGATTAGCAAATGTCTGAGCAGAGCAGGGTGAAGCCAGAGGGTGCCCTGAGGTCAAATCCCTCCTCACCTGGGCAGTCTGGTCCCTGATAACCTCCTGCCAGGACAGGAGCGTCCTAGGCCACCCCAGCAGGGCAAGCAGGCTGGGCGTTGTGTGGTGTGGGTTGTTCAGCATATGAGGGTGGGTGAGAAGAGCCAGAGGGGACCTGGGACCCCTGCCCTAAGCTTGGAGGCTGTTCTGCCAGCCTGGCCAGCACTGTTGGTCACCACTGCCTCCTCACTGCACCACTCTCAGGGTTTTCCTCACTTGTCGCAACCCCAGTGAAGTCAGGGTAAGCATAGCACATTCCTGCTGCTGCGTGTCTGAGGGGAAGGACAGAGATCAGCTCTGCAGGGCATGACAGGCATGCAGGTGGTGGCAGCCCACCTGTGAGCTGGAGACAGCCCTGGGGCCATGGCAAAGAGGCAGCCTTCCCTGCTCTCCCTCGCCTCCATCTCCCTCAGGTGTTGTCCCAGCATTAGCTCTACATTCCCTCCCCCTTCATACTCTGCCTCTTCCCTGGGCCCTCTGTTCCAGATTCTGCTCCCAGCATCAGCTCTCCCTGGCTGGAGTGGCTGGCCAGCTCTGCCAGGCCATAGGAAGAGGCTGGCTGAATCCCACAAGATGCTCTGAATGGCCATCATCTTGCATTAGCAACTTGCCTGTGGCACACACGTCTGGGCACACGAGCCCTCCTTGTGTGATGAGATTCCGGTGGGCTGAAAGTAATGTGCCTCAGTGCTGGGGTTCCCACGGGCAGAGCTGAAGTGCCACCTCCTCACACGCACTGTCATGGAGACAAGAGGAGCATTGAGTTTGGGTGCCAGGGGGCTGTTCCAGGCAAGGATGTCAGAGCACCCCTTGCCTCCCCACAGCCAGGGCCCAGGCCACGCTCCCCACCCTCCCCAGGTACGTGCCTGCTAGGGGTGTTGAATGATCTCCTGCAAAACCAGAGGCTGTAATTGTTTTCTCTGGCAGAGCATGAAATAGAAAGGGCACCTTTAAATAATTTTAGGCCTTAAGGAGACTTCTTGTGCTATCTCAGCAGCCTCTGGGCTTTCCCAGCTGCTCTGAACTGCACAGCCAGGCTTGGATGATTAATGACTCTTTAAGGGACGGCAAGTGATAACGAGCAGGTCTCTTCCCTCGAAGCCTCTACCAGCCTTTTACAAGCTGTAATTTCAACCAATATAAAAGGAGCAAGGTTTGTGCGTGGGTTGGAGAATTGCTTCTCAAGGGGGAGTGGTGGCTGTTGAGGTGTGTTTGTGTTTTTGGAGAAGGTATGTGTTGAAATGAAAGTTGAGACTGAGCTCGTATGTGGTCCTGGGGGACCAGCCAGCCTTGCTCCATGTCTATGCACCCAGATCTGCAAAGCGTCACCTTCCAGCATGGTCTGACCTGTGACAGCAGCCCATATAGTCTAGATAGCAAAGGATTTTTGGTGTTTTATTTCTTACTGTCAGCACACCAAGCCTTTGGGTTGCTAAGAGGATCCAAGAGCACCAAACCATCCCAGATTCAGAGGACTGGGGGAGGCGGCATACCAGTCATCGGGGCCCTGTGTCCCCAGCATTAGCTGTCTCTCGTCAGCTGGAAATACAAGCGAGGGGAACTGTAGGCACACTAGCTCGAAGTGTTTAGGAGCTGGGCTTTAGCTGGGTTGTTTTTCATCGCTTTTCCCTGTGTTTACAGCCATCTCCTCTGAATGACGCAGCTCAGCGTGCCTGTCCTGGGTGCGCAGTTCTGGCTGGTGGGTGCCTGCTGCGGGGGTGCTGGTATGACATTGTGGTGGGCAGCAGCCCAGGCAGGGCTTTGTGCACAGGGGCTCAGGCAGACCAGCAGAAATCAGCCATCCTTAGGGAGCCTCTGCCTTGCTGGGACTGGTGGGTCACCACCCTGAAGCAGCGGGCATGAAACTCAATGAGACCATTGGCACAATGTCAATTGTGGGGCTCCAGATGAGGCTTTTAGGGGTAAATCGGTTTAGGATCTGTATAGCCTGGAACCAGCTGGCACATTTGCTCGGGCTGGCAAAGCGTTCAATGCAAGCCCCTGCCATGGGCCAGCGTGACTGGGCCCAGGCTCAGGGCGGCTGCTTGCTGGGGCTGCTGCGAGGACTTCTCCTGTCCCACCAGAGAGCCTGGGGGACTGGGGCTGGGGCCTTCCTTGCTACTCATCTGCCTTCACGGTGGGTCTGAGTCTACAGCCCTCCCACCTGTGACTTTCCTGCCATGTTATCAAGCTTGTGGATGTGAATTGGGCATGTTTGGGCTGTGGGCTCACTCGGACCAGCCCAGGAGTACCTTGTGCTGCTGCTAGCTGGCATGAGGAGGTGCCTCTCACTGGACTGAGGTGCACTGCAATGAAAGGAAGAGGGGCACAAACTCTCCCACTCATCTGCCCTGCCTGCCCTAAAATATTCCACTCAGTTTTGGGATAAGCTGGACGGCTGCCATCTGCACCCCAAAGACATGGAGCTCCAGGTTGACTTTTATGGGCAATCAACTGGCAGATTCTCAGTTATCCTCACAGTAATTTTTCCTGTCGATCCTCCCTGTTTCAAACCACCTCTAGCCCCCTCTATCACAGCCTTTGTCAGCCAGAGCCTCGTCTTCCTTCTGCTGCCTTAAATTATCCTTCATCTTCTCCTGGATTGTTACGGGAGTAAAATGTCCTTTGGGGTCAAGCTCTAACAGTGCAGCCCAGATTCCTCCTGCCCTGAGCCAGCTCCTGCCTCCCAGCTCCCAGCCCAGAAAAAGAGCCTATAACCGAAATGCTAGCAGACACTTTGAGTGGAAACAAGCTACCAATTAAAGCTATTATCCCTGTCAAAGAGCAAAAGCAGCAGCCCAGTTCCTGCTCATCTGGGGAATAGCATGTCTCTAGCACTGAAGTGTGGGCATGGCTTCACAGGAAAAAAGTTTCTTTACGGGGAGGGAGAGGGGCCGGCAATGGTAGCCAGGGAGGGTTTGACAGCAAGAGGAAGCCTGTGCTTTGGCAGGTTTATCTTTGGGGCCCTACTTCTCCCTTTAGTGTTTCCCTGCTGTGACATCCTGGGCCAAATTTGCTATTTCTCCTCATAACTACAGAGGGAAGGAGCTGGTGCAAAGCATGGCTGCTAGGCTGATCATTGATGTGGGGAGTCTCTGTTATTTCCAGAGTCCAAGGACAATTTATTATCGGTGAGGTTTGTAGGGATACTTTGTTTAGTATCTCCTAATTCTGCTTTCTTGTGTGTTGGGCAGTTCAAGGAGAGCAGAAGGGTCACAGTCCAGCTTGTAGTCCTGCAGAAGCATTAGTGATGAAGTGGTCTCTGGTTTTCTCTGTACATTGCAGTGGTTTCCAAGGCCACTCTAAGCAGTTTTGCCACACTCGCCTTACCATTGCCTGCAGCAGAAAGGACTGCTGGGGATGCAAGCAGGTTGCCATGTCCTGCTTTGGTCAGGGGCCCCTCTTCTCTGCTTGCTTTTGCAGGCAGGAGGGAAACACTACCACCCCACCTGTGCCAGATGTGTCCGTTGCCATCAGATGTTCACAGAAGGCGAGGAGATGTATCTCACAGGTAGGTGTCTTGCTGTGGCGGTGAGGGACTCCCTGCCCTACACTGGGGTGCAGACCTGAGTGGGGCAGACCAGCATAGCTGTGGGGGGGTGTGCTGGCTCTGGGGGCACTTGAGGTTCGGGTCCTTATGGCAGTCAAAGCTCCCCACTCTCCCCAGCCCCAGGGGAAGTGGTCCAGGACTCCATCCCCACCGCCCCCAACTGCCCCCATCCAGGTTATGCTGTGAGCAGCACCGGAGGGTAAGGCTTTTGCTTGGAACAGCCAGATGGTTTGGGTTCGGTTTTGGCAAGGAACTCATCCCTTCCCGGAGCTGCCTTAGGGCCTATTTCCAGTGCAGAAAGGGAGTTTGTTTTCTCCCAGTAACCTGTTCTTGTCTGTCACCCTGAGTCGCTAATGATCCCCTGGGAGGCAAAGGGGCAATTGTGCACTGAGAGAACCCGAGTGGTGGTCCCAGCAAGGCCCTGTCATGGGCAGCAGGATGGGTGTGCTCAGCATCCATACCAGGGCACACATGGGCAAAGCTTGGCAGCTTTGCTTGTTCCAGCCCAGAGGGCATGTGAGGTGCTATGGGTGCCCCAGGCTCAGTGTTATCCTGAGTTTAACCAGCAGGAGCTGCCTGGCTGAGCGCTGACTGGGCTGGGCCAAAACACGTCCAAGTTGCTGTCACGGTTTAGTAGTGTTGGCCACTATGTCTCAGTGCTCAGGAGCTGTTTTGTTTCTTAGTGTGGACACTCAGTCCCCACTGCCCTGCCTTCTCAGTGGGCACGTGCCCGTAGCCACACTGTAGTGGAGAAGGTACCCAGAAAAGTCGGTGGGACCCAGCAGGTGACACCCACCTCTGCATCCTCAGGGGTCACTGCCTCCCTCCTGCTCTTCTCCCCATGGAGAGACTCCAGTTCCTACCTCCTGCCCCTGCAGGACCCCCCAGTAGCTGCCCCCCCAGCATGCTGGGGCTGCAATCCTATAACACTGATTGCTCAATGCAGCTGCTGCTTGGCAGAGCACCAGCACATCCTCTCTGGGGACCATGGGCTGCAGGTCAGTGCAGGGACAGAACAGAACTCCCCAATGGCAGAGGGAACTGGACAATCCCTAGCAGCAGGGGTGAGCTGTGCATGGAGCTCAAACACTTTCCTTTTGCTGCGTTGCAGGCTCTGAAGTGTGGCACCCCATCTGCAAGCAAGCAGCCAGAGCAGAGAAGAAGCTAAAGGTAGGCAGCAGGGTGAGGGACATCTCTGAGAGGTGACACGTCCCAGGTGATGTTGCCCCTGAGTGTCTGCTGGAGGTGAACTGCTGTGGTAATGTCCAAGCCCAGGGTGGCTTTCTGAGGCTGACACGAGCTCTGTCCCCACTGCCCAGAGGATGGCGGGTGGCCGTGGAGGAGGCTGTTAGTGGGGACTTACCTCCTGGTTGGCACCACGGCCAGGGAGTGGGCACAGCAGTCCGCTCGCCAACCCTCTTGTGCCCCTCGAGCTGTTGCTCCCTCTTTGCACCCGAGTGGCCACTGGCACAGCTGCCTGCTGGGTCTTGCCGGGCCACTCACCTGACTCCGGATCTGGCCCCAAGAGAGGCCAGGATGCAAAGCTGGACAGCAGGGCAGCCTGCAACAGCCATGGGTGCTGGCAGCAAGCAGATGAAAGGGCAGAGGAACTGGACCTTGAGTCAAATTCAGTCCCGAAGCCAGTGATTTGCTTACTGCACCCAGCACTGTGCCTGCTCAGGGGTCCCTCCCCACAGCGTTCTCACCTGTCCTCTGCTTTTCTGCCTCCACAGCACAGAAGGACGTCAGAAACCTCCATCTCACCCCCTGGTTCCAGCATCGGCTCCCCAAACCGTGTCATCTGTGTAAGTACAGCTGTGCCCCTTGACTGCGTGAGGCAGGACAGACGCTCTGGCTGGAGGGAAGGGAGTAACAGCTCCCAGTACCACTCTGCAGCATGAAGTGTCCCCTGAGAATGAGCCCAGTGTTTGGGGACAGCACAGACAAGCTGTGCCAGCACTGCCGTTGGCACACACTGGGAGCACTCAGAGGGGCACAGTCCCACCCTCCCAGCTCCTCTGCCCCTTCCCACTGCTGCCTCTTTGGCACCTCCTCTTACCTCTTCTGCTGCTGGGGTGACAGCGGGCTCTGTCTACTCTGTGCCAGCTCTGCACTGCGTTCACCAGTTTCCCCTCCCCTCTCTCCTCCTCTTCCTTTCCATCTCTCTGTCTGTCTTTCCCTCTCCCTAGGCTAAAGTGGATAATGAGATCCTAAATTACAAAGACTTGGCAGCTCTTCCCAAGATCAAAGCCATCTATGAAGTACAGCGTCCTGACCTCATTTCCTACGAGCCCTATCACAGATACACATCGGATGAGACACTGGAGAGATATAGCTATGGGGAGGTACTGAGTCTTGATATGCCCAATGCCAGGCTGCACAGGGAGCTGGGCCCCAGTTCGGGGTGATGGGGAAAACTGTATGTGGGTTTGCTCACACCAGTGGGAATACTGCAGGGAGGCAGAAGCTCTGGTAAGACCTCTTCCAGAGGCTCCCTGTCACTGGGAGGAGGGCCTGGGCTGGAAGGGAAATCTTGGTGCTGCTGCTTTAGAGTAAGAAAGAAACCAGTGACCTTATCAGCTGACGGCAGCACCCTGCGCACACTGACCCGATGTGCAGGGACAGATAGCACTGCATGGGAGGAGACATCACCCTCGGCAGTGATGTGGCAGGGAGCTCACCCATCGCAGGGTGCAGCAGGAGAGGAGGAGGGCACACAGCACGCGTGCATCCCTCCAAGGTGGAGGGACAACCAGCCAGCCAGCCGGCTCAGCCCAAAGCATGGCCCCTGGCAGGCAATCCTCCTGGACACCCAGCCCCAGCATGGCGTCTCTGGAGCACAGCAGGGCTGCCCCTGTTGGGTGCTAGTGCCATAGCCAGGGGAAGAGGGCTTGTTCAGTGCATTTTTGCAAGCATATTATGAGATGATGCTAAAGCAGCACATGGCATGGGATTGCCCTGCCCCTCTCCCCTGTGCAGGCTAGGGCTGCTGGACATTTGAGTAAGTCTGTGGAAGCAGAGAGCCTGAGCAGCTCGCACAGAGATGGGAGACCTGAGGTGGTCCTGGAAGAGGATTTTGTAATGGCCGGCAGCAGCATCCCCTACATCTCCAGTCTCATGGCTTCTCACAAGCCTGCTTTCCTCCAGCCCACCTGGTGATGGTGCAGGCAGCATGGCTGTGGCCCACTGTGGAGCACCGCGGGTCTGGAAGCCACCTTTTCCCCTTGAAGCTGCTCCACTGAGATCTCCAAGAAGGGGCACAGGCTGCTTGTTCAGGAGGTGCCATCCTCACGCCAGCTCCCCTCCCAGCCAAGGGCTCCCTGCCGAGCATCCTGAGATAGTTTGTCTCCGACTGTGCCACCAGCTGTCCTCACTGCCTTGCAGAGATGATGAGGCCGTAACATGGGGAAAACGAGCTGCTGGGGGACCTCAATCTGTCACTGCTCCCGTTAACTATGTGCTGTCTCTCTCCCCCCCTTTTCCTCCTGCTGCCTCCAGTCCCTGGGGACCCTCTCCCCGTACTCGCAGGTAATGCCCCGGCGGGTACCAAGGAGTGTGTCACCTGCTGCTGCTGCAGGGCTTCCCTCTGCTCAGGGACTGCTGGGATCTGCTGAATGTCCCCCTGCCTGGGTGCTGCCCCAAAGTGGGGGGAGATGGGGCAACCAGTCAGGGAGGGTCCTGTCCTTTGGGCCCCAGGGAGCATGGCATGCAGACCTCCCTGGCAGAGTGGGCCTGGGATGTGGCTTCTTCCCCATGGAGGGGGACACTGGAAACTGGGAACAAGCTCAGGGGAAAGGGACAATCTCCAGGGAAGGGGGGTGAAAGCCTCTGGCCAGACACCGTTGCCTGGTCCCAAACCCTGAGCTTCGCTGCCTGCGCTTTGGTGGCGGGGAGGCAGAGCAGCCTGGGGAGCCCCTCCAGCCACAGAGGACACACGTGCTGCCTGGCAAGTCACACTGTGGAGTGTGTGCCCTTCTGGGCTGCCACAAGCACAGGGATCCCCGGCCATGGGACATCTCCGTGCAGGGCTGGCAAGACTGACCTGCCTCATCTGTCATCCCACCAGCTCTAACCCTACTTCTCTCCGCTCTTTTACTGGTCCCCAGGACATTTACGAGAGCTTTGACACACGGCAGAGGCGAGCCTCCAGCCCTGGCTACATCGACTCCCCCACCTACAGCCGCCAGGGCATGTCCCCCACCATCCCGAGGTCCCCCCACCATTTCTACCGCTCAGGTGAGGATTTCAGCTGCAACCCCAGGCTGGGCTAAGCTCAGACCCCCAGGTGAAGTGCAGGTCATCAAACTGTCCCCTGCTTCTCCCAGGGGACCTCAGTGGTCCCTCCTCTGTCAAGCAGGCAGGAGGCCTGGGGGGGGG
>Ga0065711_1047422_pt1 | contig 12328 bp, 10 predicted proteins | sample Hoacrofraction12_FD_59098 | JGI IMG/M metagenome (GOLD analysis project Ga0065711, IMG submission 59098) | Hoatzin crop microbial communities from Cojedes, Venezuela - Epithelial fraction 12 v2 (version 2) | ecosystem: Host-associated > Birds > Digestive system > Esophagus > Crop | place... | reverse complement strand
TAACCTGGTGGTTCTTGATGCGGATCTTGCAGAAGCAACCAAAACTAATGTATTTAAGAAGGCATTTCCGGAGAGGCATATAGATTGCGGTATCGCAGAGTGCAATATGATGGGAATAGCAGCGGGACTTTCAACAACAGGCAAAATTCCTTTTGCAAGCTCATTTGCCATGTTTTCTGCAGGACGTGCTTTTGAACAGGTGCGTAACTCTATCGGATATCCTCATCTTAATGTGAAGATAGGCGCAACCCATGCAGGAATATCGGTTGGCGAGGACGGAGCAACTCATCAGTGTAACGAGGATATAGCTCTTATGAGAACAATTCCGGGAATGGTAATATTGAATCCATCCGACTATGTGGAAGCAAAGGCAATGGTTAAAGCCGCATGTGAATATGAGGGACCTTGTTATTTGAGATTCGGAAGACTTGCACTTCCGATAATTAATGATAAAGAGGATTATAAATTTGAGATAGGCAAAGCGGTTAGCTTAAAAGAGGGAAGCGATGTAACCATTATAGCAACGGGTCTTCCTGTATCAATGTCTCTTGAGGCTGCAAAGATCCTTGAGGAACAGGGTATCAGTACAGGTGTAATCAATATGCACACAATCAAGCCTCTTGATAAGGATGCTGTTATAAATGCCGCTAAGAATTCCAAATATATAGTAACGGTTGAAGAACATTCGATTATAGGCGGCTTAGGTTCGGCAGTTTGTGAGGTTCTGAGTGAGAACTACCCTAAGAAGGTTAAGAGAATCGGAATTAATGACGTTTACGGTGAATCAGGTCCGGCAGTTGAGCTTTTGCATAAATACGGACTTGACGGAGAGGGTATCGCTGCAACAGTTAAGAAATATGTAGAATCGGAAGCCTAGATTATAAAGTATATATAGCCGTTTGGAAGGGTATGTATGAAAATTAAGAAGGAAAATTCTGTTAATGAAAATGTTACCGACAACGTTACCGATAACGTTGCCGATAATGTTACCGACAACGTTACCGACAACGTAACGCAGGATGCGGTTGAGGAGATAGATGTTAATAAGGTGGCTTTTTATGAATCGCCGTTGGGAGAGATTCTGTTGGCTACAGACGGAATATATCTGAAAACACTTAAGTTTATCGATGACGTTGATCTTGAACACAGAGAGTTTTGGGAAAGGATTAAAGTCGAAAAAAGCAGTCTTAAAAAATCTAAAACAAAGCTGTATAAGGTAATAGAACATACTGTGGAATGGCTTGATATGTATTTTGACGGAAAGATTCCCGACTTCACACCTAAGTTAAAGCCTGAGGGTACCGATTATCAAAGAAAAATATGGAATATACTTCCGGAAATTCCTTATGGAAAAACTGTTACTTATAAGGAATTTGCAGAAATGGTAAACAATAAGTACGGTGATGTACATGCTGTTCCCAGAAGTGTGGGCGGAGCATTGGGGAAAAACCCTATAGATATAATAATTCCATGTCACAGAGTTATAGGCAGCGACGGAAGCATGACAGGATATGCTGACGGTGTGGGAAAGAAGATGGCATTGCTGTTTCTGGAGCAGTTCAGAGAATTGTAGTAAAGGATGAAGCTGCAGCGTAAGTGATACAGAGGAAAATTTTAAGAGTGTGCAAAAGTGCTTGGAATAAGAGCTTTCGGAAAATGTGAATCCGAAGGCTCTTATTTTTGTGACCGGATTTCAGAAAATCGATATGTCCGTCATGCGGTAAAAAGTGCCGGGCTGAAAAAATTGTTACAAATGTTATAACTTATCGCCTTTATTGGAATACACGCCCAAAAGGCTCTTTATAACAAGTCCTATTCCTATCGCAAGGGTTCCTACCATGAGGAGAAGTTCTGCAACAGACATGTGTTTGAGGTAAAAATTAGTTCCCAAAATTACCGATACAACCATGGCAAGGAGTACAAAGAATACGGTGAGCCATGCATATCCGCCTTTAATTATACTGAATACAAGACATACAAAGAATATGATTATAAGCACCGGTGCGGAATTGGTATTTCCAACCTTCATAAATCCAAAGTGGCTTGTGGCTATGTTGCTGAGCAAAAGGAAAAAGCCCAGTCCTATGAGAAACAAGCCTGCAAAAAAAGCTAATACATCTTTCATTATAGAACCCTCCTATCTATGCTTGATGTTGTAATTTATTATTTTATCTTTATAGTTTTATGATTTTAATATCTATAATTACACATTTAAATTATAGTATTCAATGCGTCCAGAGACATCTTCATTATTCGCTCAACTTCGTCTTCTGTCATGCCTGATGCTTTGGCAAGTTCCGCTATGGTTGGCGGTGTGTCTTTTCCTTCGCTGAGTTTTACAGAAAGCTCATCGAGAAGATTGGCCTTTGTCGCGAAATCTTTGGCAAAATCATCAATTGCCGAAGCTTCGTCCAGTGCAGCATTTATGCCGGCAATAATCTCCTTTTCCAAATGGTTTTCAAAGAGCTTATATTTGTCTTCGGCATTGCTCTCGCTATCTGAAAAATGTTTGCTGATTTTTTTATCGGGATTGGTTTTTACATAATCATTGAATTCCTTAAGTGCGAAGAATAATGCAAGATTGCCTTCCTGAAGAATATCGGTAAACATAAGTCCCTTTCCCGTATGTTCTTTTGCTATATCCACAACCTTTACGGCATAGGCCTCTGTAAGGGAATTAACAACCTCATCCGAAAAAGGAAATGAGTCAATCATTGATCTTATTTGCTCTTCGGTATAAGCGATTTCCTTTAATTCCTCAAGATAAGTTTTGATAATAAGTTCTTCACTCTTAATGGGGTCATGAAGAGGAGCGGAGTCGTCGTTTGTATCGCTTGAATTATTCAAGTCGTTTATGTCGTTTGTATCGCTTGAATTATTCAAGTCGTTTATATCGTTTGTATCGCTTGAATTATTCAAGTCGTTTATATCATCTGTATTATTAATGTCCATATATTTATTCCTCCTAAATGCCCGGAGATAAGATATCTATCGTAAGGCACAATATTCACTGTAATACCTAATATCTATTACAAGACACAATATTTACTGTAATACCTAATGTCTATTATAAGGCATTAATCTATCATGATGTAAAACATCTAATTGCTATAATATCAAACTGTTTGAAAAAGTTCAATTTTTGCAGAATAAATCTTTTGCGGTATTTCGCTGTATTATTGATAAAAGCAGTTTCAGTTTATGGAAATAACCTTATAACTGTGGTAAAATCAAAGATAGTGCAGTTGCGTTTTGGCATATATCGATTCGTAAAAGTATTAAATAAAAGTATTAAATATAAAAGTTTTAAATTAGGTATAAAGCATAGAACGTAAAATATAAAATATAAAGTATAAAATATAAAATATAATGAATTAAAGTATAAAATATAATGAATTAAAGTGTAAAGTATAAAATATAATGAAATAAAGTATAAGAGGGTATATATGGAATTCGGAAAGGGTTATTGGAAAATCGGCGATGCCGGAACGGAAAGAGAATGGCTTATTACTAACGGTAAAGGAGGATACGGCGGTCAGAGCATAATTAACAGAACCGCAAGGATGCATCACGGATATCTTATCGCATCCCTTCATCCGCCGGTGGAAAGATTTGTTATTCTTGCCAAAACAGACGAGGAGCTGGAACTTAACGGGAGAAAGTATTCTCTTGCCAGCAATGAAAGAGTTAGAAAAGATGACGACGGAGAGAAGTATCTTCAGAGATTCATATATAACGAACTTCCTGTATTTGTATATCAGGCGGCAGGTTGTTTTGTGACCAAAACAATAGCCTTCGAAAGAAAGAAAAACACCGTGGTTATTACATATGATATCGTAAACGGTCCTTCGGTGGGAAGGTTTAAGATAACACCTCACTTTAATTACAGGGAGCACAGCACCTGTACGACACCTGAGGATCTGAAGTTTAAGATGAAAAAATCATTTGGGGTGTCAGATAAATCAAAGGATTCAATTATTATTCTTAATCCTGAGAAAAATAAAGATATTAATATCAGCTTTTATTGCAGCGAAGGTGAAATAAAAGACAGGGAAAAGATATATTCAGGAAAGCTTGGCCTTGCCATAGAGAAACAAAACGGAGGAAGACCTTATATAGAGAATTACACACCGTTGGATATTGTCACAGAGCTTAAACCGGGAGAACATAAGAAAATATCGGTGGTATGTTCCGTTGAAGATGAATTTGAGAAGGATGCCTTTAAAACTGTTGAAAGTGAGAAGGCAAGGATAGCAGAGATAAGAGACGAAAACGGAAGCAGAAATGTAATCACAAGCAGAGACAAAGGCAAAACTATAGACAGAGATAAAAACAATACAGGAGATGACTTTATCTCATACCTTATGCAGGCAGCGGATGATTTTATCGTAGACAGGGAGTCTACCGGACTTAAGACTGTTATCGCAGGTTATCCATGGTTTACCGACTGGGGCAGAGATACCATGATTGCCTTACCGGGGCTTACTTTAAGCACGGGACGCTTTAAGGATGCAAGGGAGATTCTTAAGTCTTTTGCAGTGTATGAGAAAAACGGTCTTGTGCCAAACGTATTTCCTGACGGCGGAAGTGAGCCTATGTATAATACGGCGGATGCTTCACTGTGGTACGTGATTGCGGTATATGAATACCTTAATGCAACAGGCAAAAAAGAGGATTATGCTTACATTAAGGATGAGATATATGCGCATCTTAAAAATATAATAAAATATTACAAAGAAGGCACAGAGAATTCTATTTACATGGATAAGGATTATCTGATTCATGCAGGAAGCGGATACGATCAGGTTACCTGGATGGATGTAAGAGTCGGTAAATGGGTTGTCACTCCGAGACACGGAAAACCTGTTGAGATTAACGCTCTGTGGTGTAATGCTTTGTACATTATGGCTGAGCTTGCAAAGCACTATAAAGATAAGGATGCGGACAAATATAAAGAACTTGGAGATAAGGCATCGGCTTCATTTGAAAAGGCATTCTGGAATGAGAAGAAGGGATGTCTCTACGATGTGGTAGAGTCCGGCAGTAAGAAGGACGGAAAAATAAGACTTAATCAGATATATGCGGTATCATTGCCTTTTGATATAATAAGCGAGGATAAGAGAAAGGCAGTGGTTGATACGGTGGTAAGTAGACTGTATGTCACATACGGAGTGAGAACTCTTGATGAAAAGAACAGAGAGTATCATCCGTTCTATGTAGGTAAGCTTCATGACAGAGATGCGGCATATCATCAGGGAACCGCCTGGGGTTATCCACTGGGTGCTTTGGTTATTGCGTTTCTTAAAACCTACGGAGATACCGAGGACGGAGTGGATTATGCAATGAAGCTTATAGAACCTGTTAAGGATCATTTGAGAGACGGCTGCGTGGGTAAGATTGCGGAAATATTTGACGGTGAGGAACCGAATATATCAAGAGGAACTTATAATCAGGCATGGAGCGTAGGTGAGATACTCAGAGCTTATATGATGTGCCTGGAGTATAAGGAAAAATTTTCAGAGTAAGCGGATAATGTTATAGTATATAGTGCAGCAAAAGAAAGCAGATAATGCTACAGAATATAGTGCAGCAAACATCGGGCAGATGTAATATAACAATTGAAATATAGATAGAGGACGTTATGAAGGAAGTTTTCAGAAAAGTACTGATCCTTGGCGTGGGATTTTTGGTACTTTCGTTATTGTTTACATTTCTTAAAAGAGAAAAGAACAACCGGGGCAGTGTGACTATGGGTGAACCTACACTGCCGGTGTTGTATTTTAATTATATGAGCGGGGATCTGTCTTCCGGTATGTCGGTTAACAGACTGGAAGGATATGTTAATTCCATGGAACAGAATTACATGAGAGATACCATAACCCCGATAGCCGCAGACGGTGTGGCGAGAATCACAATAATGAATATGGATAATACCTTCAACGGCGGTTATTATGAACTTAGAACTTTGAAGGATAATAATCTGGTGGATAAGCAGGATATAGAGTCTTCTGCATTTACAGTGGATTCGGAGTACACATATCTTAATATAGAGCTTCCGGATATTATAGATCACAATACGGAATATCGTTTGCTTGTGTGTTTGAAAACAGAGCAAAACGACATTAATTACTACACCAGGGTATACGTGGTGGATAACGATGATCTTTTCAATCATTTTAATTTTATAAGGAATTTCAGCGAAGGAGCTCTTGGAATCAATACAGGATTCTCTGTAAGCGATTATATAGAGCCTAATTCCACAGAGAACAATTCTGACTACGGAAACGCAAGCATTCATTCAAGTTACAGTCATATTACCTGGGGTGAAATGAATGTGGAGAGAGTAAGTGAACCGGTTCTTGAGATTGAGGAAATTATAGGAGACATTGTTTGTTGTAAATATAATTATAAAGTAAGGGCTTTAAATGATTATGACACATACCAGTATTACAAGGTGAGCGAGTACTTCAGAGTAAAGTACAGCGGCGGGCAGTTGTATCTTCTGGATTATGTGAGAAATGCAGATCAGATATTCGATCCTAATAATCAGAATATAACAGCATCCAGAATTAATCTGGGAGTGTGCTCAGATGATGAGATTATATATAAGGCCAGCGATGACAGCAATTATATAGCCTTTAATAAGTGTAACGGTCTGTGGCTTATGGATATTGACGAAAATGAGGTAAGGTCCGTATTTTCTTTTGAGACACCGGAAGATTCCGATGTGCGAGACGTTTTTTCCGACAATCATATGGAGATTGTATCGGTAAGTGAAGACGGAGACGTGGAATTCATCGTTTACGGTTATATGAACAGAGGCGAGCATGAAGGAATGGTGGGCTTAAGTCTTTATAAATACTCTTATGAAGACAATGAAGTAAGCGAGAAGATATTTATTCCGTTTACGGGTAAATACGAGATTCTTAAGGAAACATTAGGTAAGCTGTCCTATGTAAATAAAAATAATATTATGTATGTCATGCTTAATGAAAGTGTATATTCTATCGACTTATCGGGAAGTGAGTACGTGGAAGTTGTAACGGGACTTACGGATGACAATTATGCCATTAATGACGACGGTGATAAGATAGCATGGGAAACAACGGATTCCGGGACTGCTGTTATAAAGGTGCTTGATTTTAACAGTGAGAAGGAAGAAGTTATAACGGCAGATGAGGGATGCAGAATTAAGGTTATAGATTTTCTGGAGGATGACCTGGTATACGGTATAGCAAATGAATCGGATATCGTTACGGATTCCACCGGCAATGAGCTGGTTCCGATGTATAATATAAAGATTTTAAATGAGAAGATGGAGACGGTTAAGGAGTTTTCAAAAGAAGGCAATTATTCCATCGGCGGCTACGTTGACGGAAATATGCTTAATCTCTACATGGTTTTGAGAAGCGGAGAAGGCTATGTGAGAACCGACGATTATCAGTTGTTTACCAATGAGGAATCTGATGAAAATGATGTAACGGTAAGTACTATAACAACAACGCTTAAAAAGCAGGAATATGTAATTAATTTTTCAAAGAAGGTTACAACTTCCGATGAGCTTAGGAATATAGTGCCGAAGGAGATTAAGTTTACGGACACAAAATCTCTTAAGTTAAGGGATCTTATAAAGTCGGGAGAGAAGTATTACGCATACGGCTACGGTAAACTTATCGGAATAAGCGGTTCGGCAGCGGCAGCGGTTGTCAATGCAGATCTGGCAGCGGGCGTGGTAGTGGATGAAAACGGAAGTTATGTATGGAAGAGAACATCCAAACCTGAAAGTATGGAGATAGCCGGAATTAATATAGGAAGCACCGGAAGTGACACCAACTCCCAGATAGCGGGATGCATCTCGGGAATGTTGTCGGTAAACGGTATAACCGTGGATGTCAGAGAAGAAGTTAATTCCGGAAAAAATATAATAGAGATTATTAACAGTCGACTGACAGATAAGAAGGCTATGGATCTGACGGGTTGTACTTTTGAGGAAATGCTTTATTATGTATATAAGAATCAGCCTGTAATGGCAATGAGAGACGATGGGACATACGTGCTTATAGTGGGATATGATTTTTATAACAGTGTCATTATGGATGTGTCATCGGGAGCCACATATAAACAAGGGCGAGAAGAGACAGAGACTATGTTTAGAAATGCCGGATACAGGTTTGTGGTTATTATGGAGTGATAGAATAAAATTCAAGAGAGGTAGATATGAAATCCGGAGTGGGAAGATTTATTAAGGAAACTCTCAAAGTGCTGGCGGTGCTTTTGCTGTGCGGTTTGTTTGGAGTGTATCTCCAGGTGGGCATCAGGAATTCGCGACCGGAGGATTTTGCAGATGAATATTTTTCATATTATGTAACCAATAATTACGAGAAGATGTATGAGATGCTGGAGGTTAAGGAGAGTAATCTCATTAACTATGATACCTTTGAATTAAAGGCAGCGGGAGACAGAATCTACAGTTCCATTAACGGTTACGAGTTGAGTAAACCGGTTAAGGAAGGAAGATACATAACCTATGTAATTACGTATTTTACTGGAGAGGAAAAGACGGAGAATCATTTTACCGTGACTCTTCGCAAACAGAAGAAGAAATACCTTTTATTCTTCCCGGTATGGAAGATAAGCGCAAAGGGAATGTATGTAAATGATTACACAATAAAGGTTCCGAAGGGTGCGGAGATATCCATGGACAGTATAGATATCTCGGGATACAAGAAGAATCCGGAGAATGACAAGGATGTATATGTCATAGATAAAATGTTTGCCGGAGATCACCTTATATCCGTTACCAACGACGGAATAATATATTCTAAGAGTCAGTATGTAAATGAGGATGACAGTCTTATCGAAATCGGCGACGATGATTTTGAACTTATGCCGAATGAGAAGAGTAAGGTCTTTGGTCTGGCGGCGGATGAACTTAAGAATGTGTACACTTATGTAATGGACAGTACCAAGACAGAGGATGATTTTAAAAAGACCTTTGCTAATACGGCAGAGGCTCAGGCAAAAGCTTCCGAAGTGTATAATTATATGAGTTCTGCAATACAGCAGGAGGACGGCGCTTCTTTGAGGGTTATTAATATGGGTGTGTTGACACCGAGCCTTCAGGCTTACAATGTGGATTCCGTAACAGTTAAGGTGGAATATGATTATAATTTTGTGGCGGTTACGGGAACATCGATGTTAAGCGGTATAATAGAGGAATACACCGGCAACGGAATAAGCAGTGCCTTGATTATAATGAATAAAATCAACGGTGAATGGCAAGTAGTTAATATTAATATGAATTGTATAGATTACAGTAAGCAGGATGCTTCGTAGGACAGCAAGATATAGAGATATTAAAACATCAGAAAAATCAGAAAAACAGAGAATCAGAGGATAAACAGGACTTCGTAAGGAGGAATTAAAACATGGGACTTTTTTCAGTTAATACAAACAGAGGAGACAGAAACGAGCATGAAAGCGGAAGAAATGCGGCTTCGGGTGTAAGGCATACAAGCTCAGCAGGAAGTACAGGTTCAAGTGCAGGAAGTATGGGAAATTCAGGTGTCGGAAGAAGTACAGGAGCGGGAACTGCAGGTTCTGCCGGATTTTCAGGAACTAATGGGAGATATGCAGGCTCAGCCGGATCCTCAGGCTCAGCGGGAACTGCCGTAAGCGGTGTGGCCGGAGCAAATTCCGAAGCTAATGTAAACGCCCTCAGAGCCATAAAGGCAGCTAAGGAAAACAAGATTATGCTTAATGATATTAATGCCCGTATAGATGAGCTTCAGGAGCAGAATATTGAAAATGCCAAGCTTCTTAAAAGCATGGTATCAAAGATTGAAGATGAGATAAGTGTTATCAGCAGAGTGAATGAAAACAGATCAATTGAGATATATGATGATGCGGATCTGAGAGAGTCCATAAGCAGGCTGGAAAAATCCCTGGATGAAATCAATAATAATGATGTGTTGGATGCCATAAGCAATATTAATTCTTCCATAGATGAGATTAATAACCAGAGGGTTATGGAGGAAATTGACAAGGTTAAAGGTCTTATAAATGCCAATAATGCAGACAAGGCAGATAATGAAAGAATGGTAAGTGAGATAAATGCCAAGCTTCAGAAAATGGAAACCAAGGATTACTCGGGAAATCTTGAGGAGTTAAAGACGGATATCTCGGGAGTTAAGGAAAACCTTAATGAGGTGTATGCCCAGATTACAAGAGTATCCACCATGCCTACAACTCTTAAGGCTATGATGGAGCTTAAGAACAGAGAGAGTATCCAGAAAGAAGAGTTGCTCCACGGAGATACGGTGTCAAAGCTTAAGAATGAGATGGGAACATATAAGCACGTAATTAAGATTAATATGTGGATTAATCTGGTTACGCTAATGTTTATAGTGCTTAGAATCCTGGGAGTGCTGTAGGAGTATCCCAGTGTCGGAAAAAAGAGGATTTTACCGACTTAGTTATAAAATAAAGAGGATTTAACCGGCTTAGTTATAAAATAAAGAGGATTTAACCGGCTTAGTTATAAAATAATGAGGATTTAACCGATTTGGAAATATTACCGAAAAATACATAATATATATAATATATAGCTTGAAACTGCGGTATAATTTTTGTAAAATAGTATTTACAAACAGTCAATTTTTTAAATATTTCTAAGGAGGTAAGCATATGGCACGTTTAATTAACGATGGTTGTATTATGTGTGGTGCATGTGAGGCAGCTTGTCCTGTCGGAGCAATATCTGAAGGCGATGATAAGTACGTAGTTGATGCAGATACATGTATTGATTGCGGAGCATGTGAGTCAGGATGCCCTACAGGTGTTATATCTGAAGCATAATATACAGAGTGTATTTATAAAAGAAAAAAAGACCGGAGAGTTACCGAACAAGGTTCGGTGACTTTTCGGTTTTTTTGATATAGTGTAAAAAAATCTATGATTTAGTAAAACTGATGCAAATTACTGTTCACGAAAACGTGAGATGTTCTTGAGAAAACGACTCTCATATGCTATACTAATTTCTAAGCGCAGGAGGGCTATTTTTTATGACGTATAGTTATAACAAGTTATGGAAATTGTTAATAGATAAGAACCTGACAAAGACGCAACTCAAGGATAAAGCCGGTGTCAGCACGAACATCATCGCGAAGATGGGAAAAGGCGAAAGTATCTCGATGGATAGCCTTGCAAAAATATGTATTGCACTTGAGTGTAAGCCGGATGATGTATTTGAAATAATCCCGGATGAGAAAAATTCTTAAAGCATACAATGATGTACTTTTTTTAGAATATCTCATTAGGAAAATTATGGTTAGCTGAGGTGAATATATAAGTATGACAAAACAGATAAAATCGAAGCAACGTGTGGAGGAACACGGTGAAGTATTCACGGCGGAACGAGAAGTGAATGCAATGCTTGATATGGTAAAGCAGGAAACGGAAAGGGTCGACAGCCGATTCCTGGAGCCTGCATGCGGCGATGGGAATTTCCTTGCCGAAATCTTAAGACGGAAGCTAGAGGCCGCCAAACGAAGAGCAATTCCTCCGAGGAGGAAGAAACCTCTTCCGTTGGAATACGAGAAACAGTCAGTGATTGCGATTGCAAGCATTTATGGCGTGGACTTAATGATGGATAATGTGCTCGCATGCCGTGAACGTCTCTTTGAGATATGGGATAAAGAATATAAGGAAATATGTAAAAAAGAAGTTAATGAAGATTGCCGGGATGCCGTAAGATTCATTTTAAGTAGGAACATTGTGTGCGGCAATGCTCTTAGTCTTAAAGAAGTAGATGAGAATGGCAATGACAAGGATGAACCTATCATATTTTCAGAGTGGGCATTCGTAATGGGAGATAAGATGCAGCGGAAGGATTACAGATTTGATAAGCTGCTTGCCGGAGATTATGAGCCCGAGAAGACTTCTAAAAAAAAGAAGAAAAAAAGTGTAGAAGAGTGCGAGCAGCTGAATTTAATATCCATGCTGGAGAATAAGCCAAGCGATGAAGGAGAGTTCTTGACTTCCTACATTGCAGATTATAGGAGGATACAGGAACATGACGAATAATCTTTATAATACAATGTATAATCCGGATGTGCTGTCGTGTATTGCGAACCTGTCCAATGATGAGGTGTTTACTCCGCCGGAAGTAGCTAATGCGATGCTGGATTTATTGCCGCAGGAATTATTTAGTGATCCTAATACTACATTCCTGGACCCAGCATGCAAAAGCGGAGTTTTTTTGCGTGAGATAGCAAAAAGATTGCTGGAAGGCCTTGAGCCGTTATACCCGGATTTGCAGGAAAGAACA